>MKWU01005562.1_pt1 | contig 13589 bp, 15 predicted proteins | sample 809101 | NCBI WGS metagenome assembly MKWU01 (sample SAMN05860141, study PRJNA318959) | sponge metagenome | host: Aplysina aerophoba | place: Slovenia: Piran, Adriatic Sea, Gulf of Piran | collected 2013-05-07 | reverse complement strand
GCTGACTGCCACATCCAACTCCATACACACACATGTGCAGGCCCTCTAGGGGGAGGGGTCAGCAAAAGTGCCTGTTAAGTGTATATACGTATGGAGGTGTTCTGCGCAGTGAGTGAGTGACCTCCTCCTGCCCTCCCACTTGCACCTCCCTTGGAGTTTGATGCAGTGGTGGGAGTATCCACAACCTCCCACTGATCAACCCAGAGCTCAAGGCCAAGAAAAGGCAAAGTACCACAGCTCAGGCATCCTCAATTTTTAATCAGTGAAGTCAGTTGAATCTGTGTGCATGTGTTTATGTTTGTCAGTTCATGTATGTGTGCACTCATGACTGGTGTCCCTATATGCCTGTTCATGTATGTGTGCACTCATGAATGGTGCCCATGTATGCCTCTCCCTTTAGGGCCATTCCAATAGACTGTTTTGTGGACCACACTAGGGGAGGCTGTCAGAACAACCTGATGGTGTCAATTGACTTCGTAGTGAGTAAATCTCTATCCACTACACCTGCTTTGGGCACAGTGCGGGCGCTATGGTGTATATGACCTTATATTAAGGTTCTCCTGGTTATCATGCTCTCATTCTGCTGCTCACACTGGTGTCCTCATGCTCAAATAGGAAGCCTATAGTGATTTATAATCCCTGCACTTTTGGCCCCAAACCATGTGAGTCCGAGCAGCCTTAATGGTTGTCAACTGTACATGTGCCACTTATGCAGCACACCATTGACCTGTGCTGTGTGACCTACTGCGCATACCTGCAGGAGAACGAATACATGTATGCCATCAGGACGGTGGGCTCGGTGCTGGCCTCGTATAACAATGACCAGCGGTACCCCTGTTGTAAGTTTGGTGCCAAACTGCCTCGCTACAGCTAGCAATTACACTGCTTCGCTCTGAGTGGAAATGAGAATGATTCAGACGTCACCGAGCTGTTGGTTACGTGGTTGGACAGAGCCGCCTGGCCTGTGGCGACATTGGTCTCTCCTCCTTCCCCACGTAGGATGGTGTCATCACTGACATGAAGCAGACAGTGGATCGCATAGTGCGGGCATCAAGCCTCCCCCTGTCAGTGGTCATTGTTGGTGTGGGCGGGGCTGACTTCTCCAACATGGTAAGCAACAAGGGTTTCTCTACTTACTAGCTTGCTAGTATATACATACGTATGTTAACATAGGCTATTCCTATAGTGGGATAATGTAGTGTATACATACAGTACCTGTGTCTACAATATAGCTGGTATACATACATACATACATACATACATACATACGTTCCTATAGTGGAATAGTAGTTCTAGTGTACTACATACAGACCTGTGTCTTCAGTATAGCTGGTACATACTTATGAAATCTATTACTGTTACTGCATAGTCACACTGTATGTATAAAATATGTATGTACCTATGTATGTACAGTACGTATGTATATACGTACCAACTGAATATGTAGTTGTGATCCATTTCCATGTTTTAGTGGGTGCATGATACAGGCATGGAACTCTCACTGACAATAGTGCACACTCCCTCCTGCTGCACAGGAGACACTGGATGCTGATGACACCCCTCTGGTGGATAGCCAGGGGAGGAAGATGAAGAGGGACATTGTCCAGTTTGTCCCTCTGAGGCTGTTTAAAACCCAGCAAGGGGCCAATTTCTCACTGGTAAGTGGGAGGGGCAGTGTGTAGTCATGGTGATGTTTCAATACCTTGTTTGGTTTGGTAGTAGTGTGTTGCAGAATGACTGTCACAATGCGAGTGCCTTATTTCATGTCTTGTCTTGAGTTTGACTGTAACTGATCAATGCGGTACAGTCCCTAGGTAGAAGAACCATGTCAAGTTTGTCGAAAATATCTACTGGTCAATTTCTCCCCTACTTCGCTACTTGTATGTGTGTATACCTCATGTGATTACCATTTTTTGTACACCCCACTTGTTTCAATATCACAGTGTTGCCCAAACGTCTGCCATATTTTTCATTAGCCTTGGCTAGTGTTTTGGCAATGTTAACTGTGACTGATCATGAGTTTGCATGTAACTAACACTAGTGATGTGTGTGTGCACGTGTGTGCGTGTGCGTGTGCGTGTGTGTGTGTGCAGTGTGTGTGTGTGTGCGATGTGTTGTCCACTGGCCATGCACTGTTCTTCCCCCGCTAGGCTAGAGAGACCTTGGCAGAAATCCCCGGCCAGCTACTGTCGTACATGAAGTCTAAGGGCATAAGGGCAAACCCTCCCATTTTGAGAAGGCAGGAGACAACCATGTCAATGGTCCCCACTCCACAGCATGGTGCTCCCGCCCCTATCCCACTGGTGGCCCCACCCCCTATCCCACTGGTGGCCCCACCCCCTATCCCACTGGTGGCCCCACCCCCTACCCTTCAGCCCCTGAATCTGTGACCCCAGGGTCCCAACCACCCCCTGCTGATGGCCCACCTCCTTACCCAATATAGACAGTTATAATGTACGGTAGAGAAGGCTGTAGTGGCAGCTGTTTGTATGTACAGGCATTGTGTAGTTTACTGTAGCATGATTATTATAATACAGAGTAACGATTTATAATTATTATATACGTATGTATGTATAGTGCTCTACTATAATGTGTATGTACCATGTGTACCTACATACAGTGTAATTATATATTCAGATGTAAGCATACATACACAATGATTATATCGTATAATTCTATGTGGGGGTATAATATAATATTAAGATAAATCATAATTATTAGGGTTGAATCTCTTTTTCATAGTATTATAATTACATATTGTACTCTGTAACAAAGTACAATTCAATGTAATTCTATAAAATAGTATATAATAGTTATAAATAATTATTCATTAAAGGCCTATTATGTAGCATGTTAGATCGTGTGTGCGTGTATTCATACAAGCACAGTTGTATAAAATTACTACTTTATAGATCAACTATCAATTTCAGTACAACACAGTTATTAATGTTATAATTTTATGAAACCTTAGCCACTAGTTCAAACAGTTGATACTACAAGCTATAATGTAATGTATAAGCAGTCCTAAGTACAACATAACAGAGAACAATCCTTACTGCTGCTCATTCAGTCTCATGTGTACAGCTAATATCTACTTAATAGTAACTTATAGCAGCATTCACTAAATTAATAAGTACGACCTTCTTGCAGTAGTTGAGCTTGGTGGCGCACAGTGATGTGCCACACATGAACGGCATGCTCCACCAAGATGTCCTCAGGAAGGTCATCCACCCACTCAACATCCAGCTCTTCTACATTGCTGTCACAATGTGGCAGACAGTCCTTCAGCCTTAAATATTCAAGAGAAACATAAAAAGCATAACAGCAAAACCTTCTACAGGGAATAAACTGTAATTCCATGCAACTGAAGCTCACGAATACCAGTTACATATAGTGCTATTTCTATCTGAAATATGTGTACATATATGTATATATGTACATATATAAATGCTTCATGCCATACAGTAGATTTGTCTGGTGTGGTGGAAACTGTGTGCAGCCAAGGGTTACACACAGTGTGACTGCAGTAGAGAAATGCGATGCATGTTCAGTCTAAACTTACGGCCATTCAAACTGCCCCGGTTCAAGCATCCTAAGTCGCACTTGAATGAAGTGAAACAGCAGTTTCATCAAGGGGTTGAGAGGGTACTTCTTTACATCAAACTGGACTTTCACTTCAGGAGGCATGTCCTTAAATAGCTTCACCATGGTTTGATCATAGCCATCAAAAGGAACCTGGCATAATAACAGTACACAAAGTCACCCAAATCAAATTGCATGTCACATAGTAAAAATAGCGTACTTCCATTCCATTGAGCGAGTGCATCCGCACTTTCTCCAGTGCAAGAGTTTCCCAGAGGGACAGAATGTGCTGCAGGGTACACTGAAAAGAAAAAAAAAATTTGAAGCAACTTTACAAGACAATGCAATACTTCGGTACATGTGATTGGCATAAACACAGACACTAGCAGTACCCTTCCACAAAATTCTGTTTTGCGAAGTCTGAGGACTTTCAGTAAGTACTGGCTGAAAGGCATGTCAAGACGGCCCCCTTCTCCTGCCAAGAACCCCATTGCAGTGGTGACAACACGCAGCGCTTCTTGGATGCTCCTCAAGTGCCTGTGAAGCCTAAGAAGAACTTCCTTCTGCTCCTCCGAGGAAAGGGCAACCTGTGCATTATGTGATCCAAGGGTGACAGCTATGATTTATATAAGGGTGATAACCATTAAAATGCATTAAAGTACCTACCTCATAAAAAAACAGTTTCAATAAAATTATGACCAAAGTCTACTTATTATAGCAAAAACTGATCAAATATATATACTGCTGTCATCATCGCTGGCACAATGAAACAGAGTTTCTCTGTTTCGTACTTACTCACTGTACCTAAAGGCTTCTTTACAAATGTTCCAACCATATCATGTACCACTGATGTCCATACAACTATACCTGAGGCTTGAGGTTTCCCTTAAGTTGCTGAAACACATCTCTGCGGATGATATCACTGGTGTACACCATCAGTGGCTGGCTGCGTCGGTTCATTTCTGGTTTGGTCACAAGGAACCTGTCATAGATGTGCTTCTCTATAGCTGCAAAGTCGTACTCAACCTCCTGCCCTTCCCCAAAAAACAAAGAGTATCGACAGTGGGTCAGGATGACTGAGTCAATCTCCCCCTCATAGGACACCATGTGGAAGGGCTGAACCTTGACCAGGGGCACTGATGTTCTGTTGAATCTGTATGTCATGGTAAATAAAGGCAACAAGAACACAATGCAACTCGATAGGTAAAGGACAGTGAAGTATCGTATTGTATATAGTCCTAAATAGTGCAATTAATATACTTTTTTGAACACTAGCAATGCACATAATGATGACATCTTATTCTAACCCAGAAAATGCTTTCTGCTTGCTGCAGAACTCCAACAGCTTGTTCTGCTGACGGCTAAGAAAGTCAGACAATGCCAGAGAACAGAGTCCGGGTCCAGAGGTGCAAGGGAGGAGGTAGGCCACAGGTAAGTGTTCTGAAATGTCTCCCATTCTTTGTACATCATCATTAGTGACTGCTCCCATGTCCTGTGAATTTGGTACATCACCGATGTTCTTGTTCTGTGCATCATTTGGCATTGCCAGCTTGTAATTTACACATGCAACACCTGTGGACAAAAAGAACATTCTTGTAATTTATTATTTGTTAGAAATATTCTATGGTTATTAACTAACGGTGATTAGGCAACATCTCCTTGACTAATTTCCAGGCTTGTCTGAAGCTGTCAAGACAGTCATTGAGGGTAGATCTCTCCACAGCCTCCACAGCTAGATGCATGAGTAGAAAGGCAAGGGTTCCAGTTTGTGCATGTATGAAGGTATATTATTAGTATAATGAGATACATCTCATCTTACCTGACGGCGTAGTAGCTTGATCTATTGCATTTCTAATGGTGACCTGGGTTTGGCACTCATTTCTGTCAATCTTGAGATTGAAGTGTCTTGAAAGAACTCTCTGGAGCTTAATGATATCTGGCAAGTATTGCAAGGCTTTGAGAAGGGGTTCCTGTAGTGGAGCAGATTTATCCATGGAGCAAAGATTCTATAAGGGTTAGGCATATAAGTCACTTCTGTATGACAGCTATAATTTACCTCATGCAGAAATGTATGCAGCAGTGGGTGCAGGGTCTTTGCATTCGGCATAGAGATAAAGGCTCGGCTAAAATTCTCCAGGCTGATTCGTGCTCTGAATGCCCACAGTGTCTGTGTCATGGTTGGTTCCTTTCGGCTCCTCTCATAAACTGCTAGGAACACCTCATCATGTTCTGTAAAAAGAAGAGAAACAAACAATTGATGGAGGACAATAACTCTCAATGAATATCCTAGATATACGCATGTGGCAGCATTGTAATTGGAAGACGAAAGCAGTCCCATGGAATGACACACCAGCAAAATTCATTTCCATCACGACACACCTTGCTCAATGGAACCCCATCTTAACTGACCAGACACTTCTAAATGCTCAGATGATGCAAACAATAAGTTGAAGTTTTACAATTCATACCCTGCACTCAATTAATACTATGCTTCATGGGGAAAATTGACATACAATATTTACATACTTCTCACCATGTTTCTGTAGCCAATTATGTCAAAGATAAAGAATACCCTGGTTGACACTGTCATCCACGACATTTTAACAACTTTCTGATATATATAACACACATATATACACACATCAAGCAGTCACCTGTTGTTATCCAAATAGGTAAACTATGATCATAATAATTATATGCACACTAGTGTGTGTACCCATGCACATTGAAATTCTGCCTATTTAAATAAGGCTGAATCAGAGTCACTCGGGAGTGGTGGGTCCTTTTGTGTGTACTTACGTATTCAAGGCTGAATGTGTACACACTAGTGGTACACACTTTCTCTACAGCCGACATGCATGGCAAAAATGAAGAGTGTACTGCTTGACACTGTCACACAAGAAAGTTAGAAGTGCCTTCTTGGCTACTCAATACAGCTCAGGCTTGCATTCATTGCTCAGTATTGTACTAGTGTTACATTCATATGCAGATGTCAACATCAATACTTCTGAATTTCCCATACTCAGTGCAGTTTAATAATTCAAAAGGGGTCTACAATCCATTTGGCTTATACTTCAGAGGGTGGCAATCACAGAGTGACAATTATGCATTTTAGAATACTTCAAAGCATGCACAATATATCAATTGACTCCATGGTGTGTACACATGCAAGTACTGTACCATTATCTGCAGCCATGATGTCCAGTGACTCTTGAATCAAAGCATCTACAGACTAAAGTGCAAGAATGAGTGGAGTAAGCGTGTGAGATTGAAGTTCCCAGTCAATACTCAATCAATACACAGACTGCAAAAAGTCTAGGAAGTTCACCTGCAGGTTTGGTGCCAGTACCAGTCGCTGGAACTGGTCTTCCCACACCCTGCGATTGGCATTTGAAACCATGGAGCCATCGACACCTGCAGGTATTTCATAATACTATATTATAGACATATACTGTACACCGTTACCAAGCAAGTCACATTTTCAGGCTTGAATCTTGTGCTATTCATAGTTTCAGTGGCATTCGCATACATACAGTATATGGAATAATAACATTACCATAAGAATTAACATTACTAAACTATACATTACGTCCATTGTACGGCAGGGTACGCCCATTGTACACCTACCAGTAGTGGGCTGCATTCCAGCGACATGCTGAACAACTCTGTGAAGCATCATAAGTACTTCATTTTCACCACGGGGCAGACACTTGCCAATAATTCTCAAGTCTTTCTTCAGATGGTCCCAGAAGAAGCTTGCTAGATCTGTTTCTAGATCTGTGACATCTGTGATCATTGTAGTCTTAATAGCTTTAACAGATTCCTACAAAACAGTCGCATATAGTTGAATGCATTACTACAGACTAAAATTTTAACTGTATGTATATATGTAGATAGCAGAATAGCCAATTTATCTCTTATCCAATAACTTTTACTCATTAGTTTATGAATTCCTTCCGTTACCTCTGTCTGATGGCAGGCTGACCACACGAAACAAGCATGAAGGATGAACCTCATCACCGCACAGGCCAGGGGAGACAAGCTACGCTCAGGGATGGCCTCACTCCGAGTGTCAGCTGGCCCTAGTAAGTATCCTGTTTCTTGTCGCTTGACACTGTAAGGAAATTGTATATATGAGAAAGGAGTACTGTGTACTGTACTCCTACAGTCTAGTCTAAGAATCGGAAACAGCTAGTGTTCTAACCATATCAAAAAGAGAGGATGCAGCACCTGGTAAAATTGAAGAATTGCAAAGATAATTGCCGAGCTGAAAGGCGAGGCAACTAATTGTGATGCGTTGTCGCTTCACGTTTGTATCTATGTATGTATATATTATGTATATATGCATATCTGTTCCACTCAAGACGAGACACCTTGATTGCACAATTGCCAGCAGTTCGTAGACGCCGCCACGCACAACTGGGATCTATACGTCACCATCATTGGCCACGAATAGATCACTTCATAGCTGTACGCTGCGGTCAGGTCCGCCTTTAACTCAACAGCGTGTGTGAAATGGCTGCTGACGTGTCTGCCATTTTGGATGCGGTCATTCACTCCGCGTGGCCCAGGCCTCTGCCCTTGCCCCCCTAGGGAAAGCACACAACATCCGCGCAGTATGAAGCAGGACCCGTGTGCAAATATGTGGGTGTCGATTGGACAGCACATACAGCCTATGCAAAAGACAATGAAGCTATTCAGCCTTTTGTTTGACAGACGCGTGCACAAGAACGGTATTGAGCCTGCTCAAGTTTGTGCTTCTGCGATACTGATCAGCACTACTGCTAAGAATAAAGTGTTTACTAATCATCATGCAGTCCTTCCCTATCCTACCATGCACAATTTGACATGCACAGCGAGGCTGCTTGCATTTTGCCTGTACACCCTAGAATTAAATATCCATGTAGAAAGAGCTATTGACAGAGTAAGACATTTAAGAAAATCTGAACTTCCACCATTCCATTGAATATGGTATGATTCGCTGATAAAATTGTGTCAGTTTGATTTTTGGTTACTCAAAACAATACAGGCTATTAGTGATAAATCATACTGCACAATGTACACAAATAAAATAAAATCTTTTCTTTGAACACCCTTCAGCTATCAAACAGCATACTAATTTACAAATGTAATTATAATTCTAGCTCACTGTGCATGCTATCAGCACTTACATATGCAATAATATAAATAAAGGGTGATGCCATTATCTCATTTCTTGACAGTACATTGAGCTGAAGAAAACAATGCAGCTTGACTGCACTGTCCTTCAAAGCATAAGTGAGTAAAGAAATGGGTCAACATACTTTGTGCTGATTATTAATTGGAGTTAATGATATGTACTTAGCTGCTATTAGGATTGCAAGGCAACTAGCAATGTAATTATTATGAATATAGGCATATATATGTAAGTGCTCGCAGCATGACATGTTGTTATATGGTAGCTCTCTGCACAGCTATACATACACTTGAAGACTACTATACTGTATGTGATATTCAGTTCAGATAAATTAAAAAGCACATAGCAAAGTACATGTCATAACCAACAACACAGCATTCCAAGGGAAGTATACCTTTGAAGTTCATAATTTCCTGCTTGTAGCCGATGGTTCAATCCCCCAATTCTAGCTCCACATGTGTTGCACACGGCTTGAACAATAGGGCGGGTGCACTAGGACAAAGCCAGTGCGTACATGTAAGGTAATGCTTCATCTTATAATTATGTTCCATTCAAAACATTATGTACTGCCATAGGCATCTACATGTATTATCATGTACAGGCATACCGTAGATTTTATCCTACAATGGTATATGTAATACTTACGTCTCCAATTGTATAGGGATGGCCTTTGGGACAAGCTGTAAACAAGAAGTAAAGATGACTCATGTGTAACATACATGTGTAACATATTGACTAATCTTATGACCATTGACTTTGTGACTACATAGTTAATGGTAATATATAGTTTACCATAGAATTTGGCATCACGGATGGTAGTCATGGCTTCTAGTAGGTTGTCTTCAGGCATGGTGGGCAAGTACATCACCTGTTGGTGAATGAAGACAATTTAAACATTAACACCCTCAGACATGGCAGTGAGTTCAAGTGTTAAATTATCTACACTGTCTCTCTATAGTTTGACTTGTATTCTAAAAGGATGATTGGTAGCTCACAGCTTGTGCCTTGTCAAGGAAGATAAATTGTATAGTTTGTGCTAATCCATGGTTGTATATAGCTTGTAGATGTCCAATAGGTACATAATATCATACTATCATGTGCGTAGATGTAGCCTTACACTATGAACAAACAAGCTATCTCCTCCCTCCATTCTTTTCTATGCAAACTAGCGATCAACGCTGGTCCAGCATTCAGCCCAGTCTGCTGTGGTAGCATATGTCTTTTGCATACAATAAGTTTCATAGGTATTATAAACATACCTAATATTGATATCACTCAATGAAGTGTGTGCTGAGATACCTTTGTATGATATATTGACACTCACCTTGAGTGCTTGTGGATTTGTGAGGATTGCTACAAATGGCTGCACCAAGGGGTCACTTTTCTTACTCAGAACAGTGGATACGACATGCAGGACTAGTGCTGTCAACATGCGGTCACTAGGGTCCTGAGAAGGCTGCATAATTCTGGAGCGTCCACTGATGTTTCTGTCCAGAAGATCCCTAGAAATGTCCACCAACTACAATTGGGAAACATACAAAAAGCACTTCCAGACACACTACTGCATATTCGCAAAGCAAATCTCAATTGGTCACGGGTATGACAGAGTACCTCTGGCTCAACGTTGGAAATTCTCTGGCAAGCACTGGACACCTCTTCCACAAACTATAGTCATAAGAAGCATAAAGCAGTGCTAAATGTTGGAAGCTTTCACTCCATAGTGAAGGTACTAGGTACAGCACAATGGTTGCTGCATGATACATTACTTCTGGCTGTGTAACTCTCAAACCGTACAGATATTACAGATGTGATTGTCAAGAAAATTTTCCATAACTTGGTGTGAAGCATTAATTGATTGACACTTCTGTTATTGAAATAATATAATTCCAACTAAAGAAATATTGCCTTTGATAAAGTCAAACAACTATGGGAAAACTCAATCTAGTTGTGTCTTGAATGTTTGAAAAATACCAAACCTGATACCGTATGACCGGAAATTTTGCTGGAGAATTTATTTTGGCAGATTGGCGGTTGTGAGAGCAATCATCCACCAAAAACTTCACAGTGTGATGTCATCATTATTGCAAAATCATGGTTTGTGTACTAGGCTTGCAGCTAAACCCGGCAGTCTAATAATCATCGGCATTGAGTTTACCATTGAAAGCTATGTACGAGTTTTGTGCATTGAAGGAGAAGAGTTGGCTTGTCTGTCAACGTGAGAAAAGTGATTCAAACTATGTGTACACGGTCGCTGTAAAGACCGACGGGACAAAAACAGTCCAGATTAAGCATAACAACAAAGTTCTCAGTTGCGATTAATCATCGATTTCGTCCTAACTGAGCAGAAACTAGCTCACGGCCTGGTTAAATTCCCAGCACGTTCGATTAGCCATTTTGCTATGAATATCATTATGGCTAAAAATAATGGCCAAAGTAAATTCCGCCCGCCAAATGACATATTTTCAGCAATCAACCAAAATATTTATCTGTCAAAATGTCCAGCCATACAGAATATAGCATCTTGACAAGCACATGCACACAAAACTATGTGAGGCCACCTGCAAATTCTTTCTTGCTGCAGAATTGTTCTCTTTTCAAATAAAAGTTCTCAATCTTGCAATAACTTCCTTGCAAAAAGGATTTTTCAAGTGGCCTCCCATAGATTTCTGCGGGTACTTGTGCTTGTGCTCATTCCGGTAAACTCCATCATGTTTGGAACGTTAGCTGCGGACTAGATAGCTCAGCAACACCTTTGTCCCACACCCTTGCTACAACAAACACCGCACAATAAGCTAGTTCTAAGAAAAATCATATAGAATTCTACACCGACGTCACAAATGATCTGACAAAGGGGTTTAGCGACTCTTAAAACCCTTTACTAAGTAAGGAGTGACTTTGCGCTGCCTTGAGTTGTGCGACTGATTTTCACACTCAACTTCAATGCATCTTTGTCGTAACATGGCTGCAAGTAGGACCACTGCGGATGGCAACTGAATCGCTCAGAAGTTCGGTGGCAGTAAAAGACAACTTCCAAGTGTACAAGGGAGGTCTGTTATAACCGTTTGTCTTGAAGAATGAACCTTCCTACAGTAAAGTTTTGGCATAGCCGACGACTTGTCCCTCCTCATTGAGTACAGGATATCTGATTGGGGTCCACCGTCAATAGCGAACAGCCCATTTTTGAACGAAATGTCATGCCATAAGCGTCCGCAACAGCTGCTTTATGCAACAATCTTTCGACGACGTGATTGCCATGAAATGAGCTCTGCAAGACATGTTGGAAGTAATGGCTGGCTGCATTGGCGCTGGGTGTTCATGGTTGAACAGCCTTCAATACCAGTGTATAGTGCTGAAAGTCCCCCAAAAGGCCAGAAACCTGTGATTTTGTCGCACCAATCAGTATTTATCTTGTCAATTAATTCCTCATCACCTCTACTGCAACAATTTTGCATATATTTCTACCTTCCATAACTCGTGTAGGTAAGGAGCAACTACCACCAAAGTTCAGATTCGCATCTTAGGCTGATAAACCAACCTTTCACCAAGAATCATGCAATTTAATTTCCACACTTAGCCGTACCTACTACCTTAAGATATGTACCCACCTCTTCACTTGGGCTGCAGCTGCTCCCACTGGGCCATGCCAGCTTACTGAACAGCACCAACGGCAGCAGAGGGGCATGAGAAGCAGGACACACCTACACAACAGTCAAAACATTAGATGAGAGTTTGAGAATGTCAATGTAAACATGCTAGACATGTACCTGTATGTGCTGTTGGAAGTGATCCACCGATTCATCAACAATTGACTGTGTCAAAGCCTCTCGCATTTCACGGTATGCCCCTCCACAAAGCACAAAGTAATCAGGACTATGATTCAAAGTCTGTATGTTGGTGCATGAAACACGGTAAAAAATAAATTATACTTCCAAATGTAACACTACATATATGAAAGACAGTGGTTGCTACAAATTTGAGATCTTTGTGTGTGGAAGTATACAGGTGTGCTTGAAAGAAAAATCTTGGTGAACGTACCTGTTGATGTAGTGCTAGTGGCAGCACAAACCTATGTCCTTGGTTGTACAGGCACTTCAAGGTCTTCATGCCATGTCTTCTGGCTAGATGCTTTGCTAAATACATGCTCAGCCCCTGAAGATTTTCCCGCAACAGAAGAGGTGAGAGGAATTTTACAAGTTCCTCTAACATTTTAGAGTCCCTGGGAGTCAGTGACAACTTCTCTGGAGTGTCAGCAACATACATGCTCAGCATATCAGCAAGCACTGCCAGGGCAAATCTCAAGTGAGCGATGCTGCGCAACCATCTGTAGGTGACAGGTCTGGCTGGGTCGTGCTGCACATAAACTTTAACAGCTGATTCTACAATATGTCCCAGAGTTTCCAAAGATCTGGAGATGTCCTTCGATCTCTGATCAGCAATCCATATCTTAAATGCAGCATCCTAAAATGAAGAGCAATTCTGTCTGCACCCTATTATCAATATCGTGTGTCTTGCAAATATTTAGTTTCACATTGTGCTCATACATCTACATTATACAGTAGAATATAATGTGGTAAAGCCTAGGCCTAAGTGGCTTTCTTTTCTTCTTTAGGTGAAGACATTGCATGTTGTTTTGAAGAACCATATAGACAGATTACTTTGATTAATCACAGGTATCAGCAACACTACAGCTGCCTTAGTCACTGAATTATGACACAAGTGGGGGTGTACTAATAGTAATAGCATGTGAGACACTGGCAAATTGAAGAAGCAGAAAGGCATGTACAAGGCGCATCAGTGAAAGATTACCATACTTCGTAAAACTCGCTGTCTG
>MKWU01005559.1_pt1 | contig 13595 bp, 16 predicted proteins | sample 809101 | NCBI WGS metagenome assembly MKWU01 (sample SAMN05860141, study PRJNA318959) | sponge metagenome | host: Aplysina aerophoba | place: Slovenia: Piran, Adriatic Sea, Gulf of Piran | collected 2013-05-07 | reverse complement strand
TTTCGGATCCGGATCGCTCTCTGGATGCTTACGGTGCTGAAATCGGCTCAGCGGAGACGTTCAAAAAAGCTATATATTTTGGCTAGTTAGCAAGTTCCAAAGCGCTTCCTACGACGTGCGTGTCGAGCAGAATCATCACCGCCCCTCAGTCGAACCGAGGGGGCTCGCGGATGGGTTCGCGCGACGGCAACTCGAGGTCGACGCCGCCGGACGGTCCGAAGTGGGCGCGGGCAATGCTGGCCAGATTTCGCGAGTTCGGCTTGCGCCCAACGGCCTCGCGCAGAATCAGCCGCGCCTCTTCTTCCATTGATCGACCGTGGCTCGCCGCGCGCACGCGGAGGCGGGTCTTCACGTCATCTTCAAGATTGCGAATCGTGATGCTTGCCATGGTTGCGCGTCCCCTGCTTGCAGCTTGTCAAAGCCTATCGGCTGATTGCGTTGCAATCAAGCAGAAGCCGACACGAAACCACACAAGAACTTCAGACGGCGTGGAGCGGGTTGACGGAAAGGGTTACCCCGCCTCCCCGCCCCTGGATTCCCGCTTTCGCGGGAATGACGTTCTGTTACGTAGTTGCCTCAAGAGTTCTGACGCAGCCGCTTCCGCGGGAATGACGGTCAGTGGAGAGTAGTAGGCCTCACGTCCCCATATCCCACGACGACAGGTAGATCTTCTGCTCGCGGGTGAGCTTGTCGATCTGGATGCCCATGGTGCCAAGCTTGATGCCGGCGACCCATTCCTCGAGGGACTGGGGGACGTCGTAGACTTGCGGGGACAGGGTGCCGCGCTGCTGGACGGCCCATTCGGAGGCGAGGGCCTGGGTGGCGAAGCTCATGTCCATGACCGAGGCGGGATGGCCTTCGGCGGCGGCGAGGTTGACGAGACGGCCTTCGCCGATGAGGAAGAGGCGCTTGCCGCCGGGGAGCGTGTAGCAATCGACGTGGTTGCGCACGTCTTTTTGGCACTTCTCCGCCATTTCGCCGAGGGTCTTGATGTCGATCTCGATGTCGAAGTGACCGGAGTTGCAGATGATCGCGCCGTCCCTCATGGAGCGCAGGTGCTCCTGGCGGATGACGTGCATGTCGCCGGTGAGGGTGATGAAGAGGTCGCCGACCTTGGCGGCGTTCTTCATGGGCATCACGTCGAAGCCGTCCATGGAGGCTTCGAGGGCGCGCACGGGGTCCACCTCGGTGACGATGACCTTGGCGCCCATGCCGCGGGCGCGCGAGGCGACGCCGCGGCCGCACCAGCCGTAGCCGGCCACCACCACGCGTTTGCCGGCGAGCAGCACGTCGGTGGCGCGGATGATGCCGTCGATGGTGGACTGGCCGGTGCCGTAGCGGTTGTCGAACAGGTGCTTGGTGGCGGCGTCGTTGACCGCGATGACGGGGATCTTGAGTGCTCCGTCGGCCTCCAGCGCGCGCAGCCGAATGACTCCGGTGGTGGTCTCCTCCATGGACGCCAGCATGTCGGGCACGAGGCTGTCGTATTCCTGGTGCAGCATGGACACGAGGTCGGCGCCGTCGTCCATGGTGATGACCGGACCGTGGTCGAGGGCGGCCCTCAGATGGCGGTAGTAGGTGTCGTGGTCCTCGCCGCGGATGGAGTACACGGACAGGTTCTCGTGCTTCACCAGCGCGGCGGCCACGTCATCCTGTGTCGACAAGGGATTCGACGCGCACAGGACGACGTCGGCGCCGCCCGCCTTGAGCGTCCGCACCAGGTTGGCGGTTTCCGCGGTCACGTGCAGGCATGCGGAGAAGCGCAGGCCCTTGAACGGCTTCTCCTTCTCGAAGCGCGCGCGCACGTCCCGCAGCACGGGCATTTCCTGATCGGCCCAAAGGACTCGTTTCCAGCCGTCCGCGGCCAGGCTCGGGTCCGCGATGTCGCATTTCACTTTTGCCATGATGATCTCCGTCGGCACGCTGAACACTCAGGGGCGGTTTCTGAAACGCCCCCGAGGCGTGCATGGTTGGCCACGGAGAGACGACCCGCGGTCGCCCCTCCGGGTCGCCGCTCGCGGGCGACGACAAGATGTTTCGGCGTAGGTTCGGAAGGCCTGCCTATGGGACAGGACACTAACCCTTGATCGCGCCGCTCAGCCGCGCCGCCCGGTCCGCCCGCTCCCAGGTGAAGAAGCCGTCTTCAGGCTTGCGCCCGAAGTGGCCGTAGGCGGCGGACTTCTGGTAGATGGGCGCGCGCAGATTGAGGGCGTCGATGATGCCCTTGGGGGTGAGCTCGAAGTTCTCGCGCACGAGCTTGACGATCTCGGCGTCCGGGACCACGCCCGTGCCGAACGTGTCGATGGCGATGGACACGGGCTCGGCCACCCCGATGACGTAGGCGAGCTGGATCTCGCAGCGGCGCGCGAGCTTGGCCGCGACGACGTTCTTGGCCACGTAGCGGGCCACGTACGCCGCGCTGCGGTCCACCTTGGAGGGGTCCTTGCCCGAGAAGGCGCCGCCGCCGTGGCGTCCCATGCCGCCGTAGGTGTCCACGATGATCTTGCGGCCGGTGAGGCCGGCATCGGCCTGGGGACCGCCGATCTCGAAGCTGCCGGTGGGGTTGACGAGAAACTCCGTATCCGCGTCGAGGTATTGGGACGGCACGACCGCGCGGATGACGCTGTCGATGATGGTTCCCCGGAGCTTGTCGTAGGGCACCTCGGGCGTGTGCTGGGTGGACACCACCACGTTGGTGACGCGATGGGGCCGGCCGTCGCGGTACTCGACGCTCACCTGGGACTTGGAGTCCGGCCGCAGGAACGGCGCCTCGCCGGATTTGCGGATCTTGGCCAGATAGCCGACGAGCTCGTGGGCGAGTTGGATCGGCAGCGGCATCAACTCGTCGGTCTCGTCACACGCGTAGCCGAACATCATGCCCTGGTCGCCGGCGCCCTGCTCCTTGAAAAGACCCTCGCCCTCGGTAACGCCCTGAGAGATGTTGGGGGACTGGCTTACCAGCCTGACCAGCACCTCGCACGTGTTGCCGTCGAAGCCCTTGGCCGGGTCATCGTAGCCGATGTCGAGGGCGACGCGGCGCGCCAGGCTCTCGTAGTCCACCTTGCCCTTGCTGGTGATCTCGCCGGCGATGACGATCAAATCGTTCTTGACCAGGGTCTCGCATGCCACGCGGCTGTTCGGGTCCAGCGCCAGGTGGGCGTCGAGCACCGCGTCCGAGATCTGGTCGCACATCTTGTCGGGATGGCCCTCCGACACCGATTCCGAGGTGAAGACAAAGTCCTTGTTAGTCATGGATAATGCCTGTTCGACCCTTTCCGTTTCGTCCTGTTCCAGTTCCGCGAAAGACCCGGCTGCGGACGGTTTGCAACCAAGCCACGTCAGTCGCTTTCGCGAAACTTGTCCTCCACGAGTTGCTCGATGGCGAGCATGGCCTCGTGGGCGTCCTCACCGCGGGTTTCGACCCGGATCTTGCTTCCCTTGGCCGCTCCCAGAGTCAGGACGCCCATGATGCTCCGGCCATTGACGACGGTGTCGTCCTTGGAGATCTTGACCTCCGAGGAGAACTGGTTGACGGTCTGCACGAACAACGCCGAGGCGCGCGCGTGCATCCCGAGGCGGTTTTTGATTTCGAGCTTCCTCTTAACGCGGTGCATGGGTCATCTGTCAACGTCCCGGTGCCGCAACTGAATGCGCCATGGGCTCCCATCCAAACGCCGCGCGAACTCGGCGGCGAGCACCACCGACCGATGCCTCCCGCCGGTGCAGCCGAAGGCCACGGTCAGGTTGCTCTTGCCCTCGCGCTCATAGCTGGGCAGCGTGAAATCGAGCAGCGCGCTCATGCGCTCGACGAAAGCGGGGGTCTCCGCCCGGCTCAGAACGAAATCCCTTACTTCCGGCGCCAACCCGCTACGAGTCCCCAACCCATTAACAAAAAACGGGTTGGGAAGAAAACGCACGTCCATGACCATGTCCGCCTCGGCCGGAATCCCGTACTTGTAACCGAAGGACATCAGGAAGACCGACATGCGCCGCCGGCCCCACGCCTGGATGCACGAATCCTCGATGACCTTCTTGAGGTCGTGGACGTTGAGATGGGAGGTGTCGATGACCCGGTCGGCCAGGTCGTGCATGCCGGTCAGGGCCGCGCGCTCCCGCGCGATGCCGTCCTGCACCGACCCGCCCGCCTGGAGCGGATGGGGCCGGCGCGTCTCGTTGAAGCGGCGCAGCAGCAACTCGTCGCTGGCATCCAGGAAAAGCACCTGCACCCGGTGACCGGCCCTGCGGATCCCGTCCAGCACCTCCTGCCAGCCTTCGATGAACTGTCCGCCGCGCAGGTCGATGCCGAAGGCGGCCCGTTCGATGCCTTCACGGTAGCCTTGGCAAAGTTCGATGAACCTGGGGATGAGCGGCACCGGCAGGTTGTCGACGCAGAAGAAGCCGTTGTCCTCCAGCGCGCGCATGGCGACGCTCTTCCCCGACCCCGAAAGGCCGGTGACGACCACGATGTCGAGCGGGCCGGTCAGAGCTCCCTTTCCTTCTCCTCGATGAGCTGCACCACCTCTTGGGGGGTCTGCACGCGCATGAGGTGCTCGCGCAACGAGGCATCCTTCACCAGCCGGGACACCCGCGCCAACGCGCTCAGGTGCTCGGACGTGGACCCCTCGGGCGCCACCAGGAGAAAGAACAGGTGTGTGCGGGTGCCGTCCTGGGCGTCGAAATCGACGCCTTCGCGGCTGCGCGCAAAGGCGATGAACACCCGTTTCAAGCCCGGCAGCTTGCCGTGGGGGATGGCGACCCCTTCGCCGATGGCCGTGCTGCAGATGCGCTCGCGGGCACGCACCACGTCGAGCAAGCGTTGCGAGTCCTCGAACCCGTAGTGGCTCGACACACGCGTCACCATCTCCTCGAGCACGGCATACTTGTCCCGCGCCTCGAGACTCGGAATGACCGCTTCAGGATCCAGAACGTCCGTGATTCGCAAGCCAACCCCCCTTTTCCCCTCGTGACGTGATCAGGACTCCCATTGGACCGCCGCGTCAAGCGGGCTCCGCTCGATGAACATAAGGGTCCCGCCGTCGGGATGACGGCAGGATACCCAACTGCTCGCGATACTTGGCGACCGTCCGGCGCGCGATGTCGATGCCCACTTCCCGCAACGCGCCGGCGATTTCCTGGTCGCTCAACGGCTTGGCCGGATCCTCCGACTCCACCAGCACCCGTATCCGCTCCCGTACCGACTCCGCCGACACCACCACGGAGCTGTCGTTACGCGGTATGCCGCTCTGAAAGAAGTATTTCAACTCGAATACCCCCTGCGGCGTGTGGGCATACTTGTTGGACGTGGCGCGGCTGACCGTGGACGGGTGCATTCCGATCTGCGCCGCGACCTCGCGCAGCACCAAAGGCTTCAGTCGGTCCACGCCATGATCGAGGAACTCGCGCTGGAAGTTGAAGATGCTCTCGCTGACCCGGTACAGGGTTTGCTGGCGCCACTGAATGCTCTTGATCAGCCAGGTGGCCGCGCGGATCTTGCCGTCCAGATACTCCTTGGCCTCGCGCGCCTCCTCGTTCGACGCCCCGGCCAGTCGCCGCACCAGCGGACTCACTCTCAACGGCGGCACTCCATCATCGCTGAGGAGGATGACATACTCACCCTCGACCTTCTGCACCACCACGTCGGGTATGATCGTGTGGACCTCGCCGTCATCATAGTCCCGCGCCGGTTTCGGTTCCAGACAGGCGATGAGATGGGCCGCCTCGACGACGTCCGCGACGCGGACGTCCAGAGCCGCCGCGATGCGCTCGTACTGCTTGCGCTCCAGTTCCCGAAGGTGGCCCGCCACCAGACGCGCCGCCACGCTTTCCCCCAAGCCAGCGTTGTGGAGTTGCACCAGCAGGCACTCGCGCAAGTCGCGGGCGGCGACGCCCACCGGATCGAAGAACTGGATTAGCGCCAGGACCTCCTCCACCTCGCGCGGCGTCGCCCGGGCCAGCGTGCCGACCTCCTCCAGCGACGCATCCAGGTATCCACGTTCGTCCAGGTTGCCGATGATGCACTGGCCGATGCTCTCGCCCGCCGGGTCGAGCCCGGACATGCGGAGCTGCCACAGCAGGTGTTCATGGAGGGTTTCCCGGCGCGTGACGCTGTTCTCGAGGGACGGGTAGTCCTCGTCCTGGCGCACGGCGTCGGACGCGACCATGTCGTGGCGCGAGTTGGAGTGGTTGTCGAGATAGTCCTGCCAATCCGCGATGCGGTCGGTGACCAGCATCTCCTGCGTCGCATCGGGTTCGCGCACGCGGTCCGGGGCGGCATCATCGTCGTCGCGTGCTTCCTCCAGGGCCGGATTCTCCTGCAACTCCTGGGAGATGCGCTGCTGGAGGTCGAGCTGCGAGAGTTGGAGAAGCTTGATGGCCTGTTGCAACTGGGGCGTCATCACCAGTTGCGGCATCATCTTCTGTGAGAGTCTGATTTCCAGTGCCATGCGGACGTTCCGTCAAGTGAGTGGGAGTGAGTTCCTAGAGCCTGAACCCTTCCCCAAGATAGACCTCGCGAGCCCGTTCGCTGGCGGCGATTTCGGCGGGAGTTCCTTCCGCGAGCACCACGCCTTGACTCAGGATGTAGGCGCGGGTGCAGATCTCAAGGGCTTCCCGGACATTGTGATCGGTGATCAAGATGCCGATGCCGGCGTCGGTCAGCCGCCGGATGACGGACTTGATGTCGGCCAGGGCGATAGGATCGACTCCGGTGAAGGGCTCGTCCAACAGCACGAAGAACGGTGACAGGATCAGCGCCCGGGCGATCTCCACGCGCCGCCGCTCGCCGCCGGAAAGAGTATGGGCCTTCTGGTCCGCCAGGTGGACGAGGCCGAAGGTCTGGAGCAGCCGCCGGCTCCGCTCCTCTTCTTCGTCCCGGCCGAGCCTCAAGGTCTCGAGTATGGCCAACAGGTTCTGCTTGACCGTGAGGCCGCGGAACACGGAGGACTCCTGGGGCAGATAGCTGAGGCCGGCCCGCGCGCGGCGATAGATGGGGGCGGCCGTCAGATCGGTCCCATCCAGGCTGACCTTGCCGCGGTCGGCCCGGACCAGGCCGATGAGGATGTGGAACAGGGTGGTCTTGCCCGCTCCATTGGGCCCGAGAAGGCCCACGACCTCGCCGCTGTTGACCTGGAGGGTAACCTGGTCCACCACTTGGCGTCCTCGATACGCCTTTACGATCCCGTCCGCGTTGAGAACGCTCATCGCCCGCGGCCTGTTCAGTTCACTGATTCAACTGCCCCGGAAAGATCACCGCCTTCACACGTCCTTCGCTGTTCTCCACGACGCTGCGGTCCTCGTTGACGTAGATGGTGATGCGGCTCCCCGAGATGCTGCTGTTGCCGTCGCGCACGACCGTGTTGCCGGACACCGTGATGGTCTCGTCCACCCCGTCGAACACGGCCTTGTCGCCAATCATCACGCGTCCCCCGTGGCTCACCTTCACCTTCCCCTCCGCCACCACGCTGGTCAACACGCCGCCCTTGGCGTCATAGCGCGCCATGAGGACGTCGCTCGCGATCTTGACGCCGTCCCGCACGACCAACACGTTGCCCTTGTAGACGATGGTGCTCTGCTTGCGCTGGAACTCCATGCGGTCGGCGGTGATCTCGACGGGCGTGTCCTTATCGGCGAACAGACCGGCGGCGGCCGTTCCGCGGCTACGGGCCACGTCCTCGGAGGCTCTCGCCACCGGACCGGCGGCGTGCAGGAGCAGCATGACCGCCAGACCCAGCATGCAGCGGAATCCGTCGCTTGTCCTTGGTTGTCTCATCGACCCGCGCCCCTTCCCCGGGCCAGCCGCCGGACCACTTCGGCGTGGCCCACGCGCCCCGATTGAATGGTGGTTCGTACGGCCCTCCGAAGCTCGATGGTCTCGTCCACGAGCGAGTAGGTCATGTTCTCGCCCTCGAAATCCACGCCGTCCACGGTGGCCGTCACCTTGCCCGGGCAAACCACGCGGTTCTCGGCATGAAGGTAGATGAGCTTCTCGGTGAGGAATCGCACACCCTGGTAGGTGATGTCCACTGCGCCGTCCAGTTCCGCCCGTTGCAATTGGCCGTCGGGCAGGAAAACGTTCCCCTGCCGGCCGGTGGCCTTGAGGATCCGGCCATCCTCCCGGTAGAAGACCAGCGCCGGTTTCCTGATCAAGGCCCTCTCTTCGGACTTGAAATAGGTCGCCTCGACCCCTTTCACCTCCCAGGCCTTGCGCCCGTCTTCGATCCGGCTGCGGCGAAAGTTCTTGACCTGCAAGGCCGCCCCCGGGGTGAACTGCAATAACGCCCGGGGGTCGCGGAGCGCCTGTTCCCGCAGGTGCCGCGTCACCTCGACGCCGACGAAGATCACCCCGGCGGCCGCAACCAGCAACAGCCACAACCGTTTCGACCGCATGCATCACCTTCCGGGGACGAGACAGGACATCAGTTTCGGGATACCAACTCGTCCCGCGTGTGTAAAGCCGCGGGCATGAATATTGCGTCGAGAATTCCGCGCACGCCGGATTCAGCGGTCGTACTGCTTCAACAAAGCGTCCCACCTTCCGGTAAGGTGCAACAGCAACTCCGCCACCTCGCGCACCGCGCCGTGGCCGCCGGGCCGGAGCGTGACGTAATGGGCGTGCGCCTTCAAGCCTTCCCAGGCGTCCTTCACCGCCACCGCGAAGGCTACCCTTCGCAGCACGGGCAGGTCCTGCATGTCGTCGCCCACATAGGCGATCTCGGCGTCGGCGAGGCCGGTCTCCGCCTTGACCCGTTGATAGCCGGCGAGCTTGTCGGCAACGTTCTGGTAGACGAGTCCGATGGACAGGCGCTTGGCTCGCACCGCCACGGCGCGCGAGGCGCGCCCGGTGAGCAGCCCGACGCGGAACCCCGCATCCTGGAGCAGCTTGATGCCGTGACCGTCCTGGACGTCGAAGCGGGTGACCTCCTCGCCCCGTTCGTCGATGACGATACCGCCGTCGGTCAGCACGCCGTCGACGTCGAGCAACAGCAGCTTGACGTCCCGGACCTTGGCGCGCAGCGCGTCGACTCCGGGCGGCGCCGGAGCGTCAGACGAGACCGGCCTTGAGGAGGTCATGGAGGTGGAGTATCCCTTGGGGCTTGGCCGAGTCCTCGGACTCGATGAACAGAGAGGTGATGGAGAACCTCTCCATCAGCGCCACGCCCTCGGCGGCGAGCGCGTCGGCGGCGATGGTCTTGGGGTCCCGGGTCATGATCTCCGATGCCCGGCGTTCCAGCATATCGCCCGTGCCGTCGCTCCGGGCAAGACAGCGGCGCAGGTCTCCGTCGGTGATGACCCCCACCAGCGCCTGCTCCCGGTTCAACACGCCGGTCACTCCGAGCCGCTTGGACGTGATCTCCAGGAGGATGTCCCTGAGCGGCGTGTCCTCGAACACCAGCGGGACGTCGTCGCCGGAGTGCATGAGGTCGCCCGTGCGCAGCAGCAGCCGGCGGCCCAGAGCGCCGCCCGGATGCCGCAGCAGGAAGTCCTCCTCCTTGAACTCCCGGCGCTCCAGCAGCACCACGGCGAGAGCGTCGCCCATGGCCAGGGCCGCGGTGGTGCTGGCGGTGGGCGAGAGACCCAGGGGACAGGCCTCCTCGGGGACCCCGACGTCCAGCACCACGTCCGCCGAACGGGCCAGACTCGATTGCGCATTGCCGGTCATGGCGATGAGCTTGAGGTCCCAGCGCTTGATCAGCGGCAGCATCCGCAGGACCTCCTCGGACTCGCCGCTGTTGGACACGGCCAGCACCACGTCGTCGCGCATGATCATGCCCAGGTCGCCGTGGCTCGCCTCGGCCGCGTGCAGGAAGAACGCCGGCGTCCCGGTGCTCGCCAGCGTGGCCGCGATCTTGTGGCAGATGAGACCCGACTTGCCCACGCCGGTGACGATGACCTTGCCGGTGCAGTGGTGCAGGAGTTCCACCGCGTGCGGAAACGTCTCGCCGATCCGATCCCGGGCCGCGGCGATGCCGCCGATCTCGACGTCCAACACCTCGCGGGCCTTGCGCACTGCGTCTCCCGACCTGCCCATGTCACCCGCTCCCCTGCGCCTTGACCCGGCTGTCGATATCCTTCACCGCGCCCAGCAACGCTTCGAGGCCGGCCAGGGGAAAGGACGTGGGACCGTCACTCAGAGCCCGGTCCGGGTCCTCGTGGACCTCCATGAACAGCGCGTCCACGCCCACGGCCGCGCCCGCCCGCGCCAACGGCGCGATGAACTGCCGGTCACCGCCCGAGGCCTGGCCCAGGCCACCGGGGAGCTGCAGGCTATGGGTCGCGTCGAATACCACCGGGAAACCCGACTCCCGCATGATCACCAGCGAGCGCATGTCCGACACCAGGTTGTTGTAGCCGAAGGAAACGCCGCGCTCGGTCAGCAGCACGTTGGTGTTGCCCACCGCCACGATCTTCGCCACCACGTTGCGGATGTCCCAGGGTGCCAGGAACTGCCCCTTCTTCACGTTCACGACCTTGGCGGCGCGCGCCACGCCGACGACGAAGTCCGTCTGCCGGCACAGGAAGGCGGGGATCTGAACGATGTCCGCCACCTCGCATACCGGGCCGATCTGGTCGGGCTCGTGCACGTCCGTGAGCACGGGGACGCCGATCTCGCGGCGCACGTCCTGCAGGATGCGCAGGCCCTCGTCGAGGCCCGGGCCGCGAAAGGACTCCAGCGACGTGCGGTTGGCCTTGTCGTAGGACGACTTGTAGACGAAGGGGATGTCGAGGCGCCGGGTAAGATCGCTCAGGAACGTGGCGTGCCGCAACGCCGAGTCACGGTTCTCGATGACGCACGAGCCCGCGATCAGCGAAAGCGGCCGACCTCCTCCGACGCGGATGTCCCCGATATGGACCTCGCTGGTGCTCATGATCTCGTGGCGTCCGCGACGATGCGCATGCGCGGGACTTCCTTCACCGAACCGCGGTGCTGCACGGCGGCGCGGATGAAGCCCTTGAACAGCGGATGGCACTCGGTCGGGCGGGACTTGAACTCGGGATGGAACTGGCAGCCGACGAACCAGGGGTGGTCCGCCAACTCCACCACCTCCACCAGCTTGCCGTCGGGCGACAGTCCGCTGATGCGCAGTCCCTTCTCCGCCATCGTCTCCCGGTACCCGTTGTTGAACTCGTAGCGGTGCCGGTGGCGCTCGGAGATCTTCTTCTTCCGGTACATCCTGGCCGAGAGCGAGTCGGACGCGAGCACGCACGGGTACGCCCCGAGGCGCATGGTGCCGCCCATCTGGTCGACCTCCTTCTGTTCGTCCATCAGGTCAATCACCGGGTGTTTCGTCTTGGCGTCCATCTCCACCGAGTTGGCGCCCTTGAGGGAACAGACGTGGCGCGCGAACTCGGCCACGGCGATCTGCATCCCCAGGCAGATACCGAAGAACGGCACCTTGTTCTCGCGCGCGTAGCGCACCGCGCGGACCTTGCCCTCGGTGCCGCGGTCGCCGAACCCGCCGGGAATCAGGACGCCGTTGACGCCGTCCAGGAGCTTGTGGACGTCGCGCTTCTCCATCTTCTCCGCCTCGATGCACTCCAGCTCGACGTGCACACCGTTGGCGATGCCGCCGTGCACCAGGGCCTCCATCAGGCTCTTGTACGACTCCTTGAGCTGCATGTACTTGCCCACCACGGCGATGCGCACCGATTCCCTGGAGCTCTTGAGGATGTGCACCGTGTTCTGCCACTTGCGCAGGTTGGGCGTGCCGGTCCACATCCGCAGCCGTTCCACGATGCGGTCGTCCAGGCCCTCCTGGTGCAGCACCAACGGCACTTCGTAGATCCACTCCACGTCCTTGGCGGTGATCACCGAGTCCTCGTCCACGTTGCAGAAGCTGGCGATCTTGGCCTTGAGGGAGCGACTCAGGAGGCGGTCCGTGCGGCACAGGAGGAAGTCCGGCTGGATGCCGAGACCGGTAAGCTCCTTGACGCTGTGCTGCGTGGGCTTGGTCTTCAACTCGCCGCCGGCGGCGATGTACGGGACGTAGGTGAGGTGGACGTAGATGACGTTGTGGCGCCCGCGGTCGCGGCCGAACTGGCGGATGGCCTCCAGGAACGGCAGCCCCTCGATGTCGCCCACGGTGCCGCCCACCTCGCAGATGGCGATGTCGTAGTTCTCCGCCGCGGCCTCGATGCGCCGCTTGATCTCGTCGGTGATGTGGGGAATCACCTGGACCGTGCCGCCAAGATAGTCTCCGCGCCGCTCCTTGCTGATGACGGTGTCGTATACCTGGCCGGTGGTGAAGTTGTTCGCCCGTCCGGTGGTCGACGAGACGTAGCGCTCGTAGTGTCCCAGATCGAGGTCCGTTTCGGCGCCGTCGTCGGTCACGAAAACCTCGCCGTGCTGGTACGGGCTCATGGTCCCCGGATCGACGTTGATGTACGGATCCATCTTCAGAAGCGTCACCTTCAGACCGCGGCTTTCCAGGAGCGCGCCGATGGAAGCCGCCGCCAGCCCCTTTCCTAGCGACGACATCACCCCGCCGGTCACGAAGATGAACTTCTGTGGCAAGTTAGCCATGGCAACTCTCCGCGTGGACGCTAGTGTGGTGTCCGGTCAATTCGCACAATAATCTGCGGGTCTTTTCTGCGTTGAGTGGTTGTTTTTGATTTGTTTATCAATAGGTTGGGAGTATTCTGATTTGAGCCGTAATCGATATGTAACCCCATTCAATCAAGACCCAGTGTTTGCAAGCGTGCTCAAGTCAGTTTGGTGCCTCGGAGAAAGTCACCGTAGCGCCCCGCCGGGCCGGGGTCAATTGCCGGTTTCGTGTCCAGCTGATGCCGGAGGGTTCGACCGGGGGGACGGTCGGGGAAAATCCGCCTGTCAATTGACCCCGCCTAGGTTCTCTTCACCCGGTGTTTCCCGGCATTCGGCGCCATCCGGCCGCCCTGTCCTCCCATGTCGCTCCGGCGCCGGTCACGGCCGGGGCGAGTGTGCCGAAGCCGTTCGGGTGGACGAGCAGGTTGACTCTCCCGGACACTGCCTCCCCCCTTGTCATCGATCCCGCCGGTTCTCGTGAGCCCCGGCCCATCCGCCGTCGGACACGTCGATCTCCTGCCCGTCCGGCCCGGCGACCTTGACCTCGAAGTACGACCGGGGTTGAGCCGGATCCTCCCCCGGGGCCTCCGGAGCCGTCTCCGTGACCCGCCCGCCCAACTCGGTGACGCGCGCCACCGTCCCTTCCAGGTCGTCCACCTGGAAGCCCAGGTGGTCCACGCCCGCACGGGATGCGGGCGTCTTGAGGTTCAGGATCGCCAGGTTGACGTGGCCGTCGGAGAGGTACACGCCGGACCGGCCCTTGCCCAGTTCCTCAAGATCGAACGCCGCCTCGTAGAAGGCCGCGGTCCTGGGCACGTCTTCGGTCCTTATTGCAATGTGCTTGAGTCGCGCCATTCGAGTCCTCCACGTACGCTCTTTCCTGGGAGGCTCCGGCCCGGCCGGGGCCTGCGACTCATGCCATGACAAAACCCACTCACACAAAAGAAGCCATCCGCGCGGCAATGGATCACCTCATTGATCGCGCAACCCGTTTTGACGTCGATGCCCTGGAAACGATCTACCACAGGGATTTTCATACGACGCTGGTCATGCC
>MKWU01005557.1_pt1 | contig 13596 bp, 11 predicted proteins | sample 809101 | NCBI WGS metagenome assembly MKWU01 (sample SAMN05860141, study PRJNA318959) | sponge metagenome | host: Aplysina aerophoba | place: Slovenia: Piran, Adriatic Sea, Gulf of Piran | collected 2013-05-07 | reverse complement strand
GGCGGGGGCCGGCTGCGCCATCAGCACCAGCGCGAATAACAATACGCGGCTGAATGAGGACTGCTTCAGAGCCATAAAATGCTCCTTCAATGCGCATAATATACGCATAGTTAATTACTGACGTTACGCAGTTTTACGTCCCGAGCTTCCCATCCCTGTATCCTTTCCGCTACACTCCGCCGCCACCAATCCCCGCCGCTCCTCTCAGCCACCGCCGTGGCACGATTTTTGCCTTGATTTGTGCGCCATGGCCGAAATCGATACCATCGCCAAACAGCTTATCCAAACCTACCCCGCCGACTTCGCCCGCTTCGCCCTCCAACGCGACGACGTCGAAGACGTCCGCGTACTCAACACCGAGCAAGCCCGCGTCCAAAGCCGACACACCGACAGCCTCCTCCGCGTGAACCTCGACGGCCAACGGGTGCTGGTCCACCACGAGTTTCAAACCACCGACGACCCGACCATGCCCCGCCGCATGGCCGGCTACATCGGCTACCTGATCGAGCGGTACGGCCTGCCGGTATATGCTCACGTCCTCTACCTGCGTCCCACCGCTGGCCGCCGCGATCCGGGTTTCTACCGGCAAGCGCACCCCGATTATCCAGTCGGGATCGGCTACAAGGTGATCCGGCTGAGTCAACTCGACGGTCGCGCCGTGCTCGATGGTGCCTATCTGGGTTTGCTGCCGTTTGCGCCGCTGATGCAGCCGCCGGCCGGCTTGGCCGCCGACCAGTGGCTATACCGGTGCGTCGAGCAGGTTGAGACCGCGCCGCTGACCAAGGAGGCCAAAGTCCAGTTCATGTTGGGGTTGACGATTTTGAGCGGATTAGTGTATGATTATCCAACCATTGAGACCATCGTCCCGGAGGAAGTTATGTACGAGTCATCGGTCGTGCAGCATTTTGCCGAGCGAGCCCTCAAGCAGGGCATCGAACAGGGCATCGAACAGGGCATCGAACAAACGCTGCGCGAAGACGTTCAAGAAGCATTGGCGATTCGCTTTGAACTGGCCGCGTCGGATCCGTTGGCCGCTCGCATTGAGGCTATTGACGATGTGCCGCAGCTCAAGCAGTTGCACCGAGCCGCCATCCAGGTGCCCAGCCTCGACGCCTTTCGGCACCTGTTGGATGCTGCCGAGTAAGGTCGCCGAGTAACGTCAGTTATCATTCCGAAACATTACACGGCGCAAAGCGAATCCTACTCGTCCTCTCCGTCCTCTATCGCCTCAATATCAAATGCCGCCGCGATCAACGCCCGAGTGTAGGTCTCTTGTGGCGCAGCAAAAACCTCCCTCGTCGGTCCCTGCTCAACGACCAACCCCTCCTTCATCACAATCAACTCGCTCGCCAAGGCGCGGACCACCTTCAAATCGTGACTGATGAACAAATACGCCAAGCCGTGGCGCTCTTGTAGTTGCAGCAGCAGCTCGACGATCTGAGCCTGCACCGTTTTGTCTAAGGCGCTGGTCGGTTCGTCGAGGACCACGAAGCGCGGCTTGAGGGCCATGGCGCGGGCGATGGCGATGCGCTGGCGTTGGCCGCCGGAGAACTCGTGCGGATAGCGGTCCATGGTCAACGGGTCCAGGTCAACTTCGGCCATGGTCTCGGCTACTAGCTGCCGACGCTGATGGTAATTGCCGCCGATTGCGTGAATTAGCAGACCCTCCTCGATAATCTGAAAAGCCGACAGGCGGGGGCTTAGCGAAGCGAAGGGATCCTGGAAGACGATCTGCATCTGCCGCCGCAGCGGACGGATCTCCTTCTGACGCCAGCCCTGGATATCGCGGCCGTCGAATTCGATCGGCCCCGCGCTGGCCACCAGCCGCAAGAGCGCCTGCCCCAGCGTCGTCTTGCCCGAACCGGATTCGCCGACGATGCCGACGGTCTGCCCCGCGCGGATACTGAGCGAAATTCCATCGACTGCTTTTACATGGCCCACGGTGCGGCGCAGCAGACCGCGCTTGATGGGAAAGTGGACCTTGAGGTTGTCGGTGTGGATGACTTCGGGCGCGGCCTCGTCGATCGGAGCCGGTTCGCCCTCGGGCTCGGCGGCTAAGAGAGTGCGGGTATAGGGGTGTTGCGGAGCGGTGAAGAGAGACTCGCTGGTATTGTGCTCGACGATCTCGCCGTCGCTCATCACATAGACGCGGTCGGCCATGTGGCGGACGATGCCCAGATCGTGGGTGATTAGCAGAATCGCCATGCCCAACCGGGCCTGAAGGTCTTTGAGCAACGCGAGAATCTGCGCCTGGATGGTCACATCGAGCGCCGTGGTCGGCTCGTCGGCAATGAGCAGGTCTGGCTCGTTGGCCAAGGCCATGGCGATCATCACCCGCTGGCGCTGACCACCCGAAAGCTGGTGCGGCCAAGCGTCTAAGCGCTCCTCGACATCGGGGAGGCCGACCAGCCCTAAAAGCTCCATAGCCCGGTCGCGCGCTTCCACACGGCTCAGACCCCGATGCAGGATGAGCGTTTCACACAGTTGCTTTTCGATGGAGTGCAGCGGGTTGAGCGAGGTCATCGGCTCTTGAAAAACCATCGCCACGCGGTCGCCGCGCAGTTCCTGCAACCGCGCCGACGCAGTGCCCAACAATTCTTCACCGTCGAAGCGGACGCTGCCGTGGGGGTGGCTGGCGCGCGGGTAGGGCAACAGTTGCAGCACCGAGAGCGCGGTCACCGACTTGCCCGAGCCGGATTCGCCGACCAGCGCCACGGTCTCGCCGCGTTCGATGTGCAGCGAAGCACTGCGCACGGCCTCGACAGCTTCTCCCTCGACGTGGAAGCGCACGCCCAAGTTTTCGATGGTCAACAAGCTCATGCGCCGTCCTCCCCGGCGTAGGTCTTGCGCGGATCAAACGCGTCGCGCACCGCTTCGCCGATAAAGACCAACAGCGACAGCATTACCGCCAGCGCGAAAAAAGCCGTGAAACCCAGCCACGGGGCCTGGAGGTTGCGCTTACCTTGGTTGAGCAACTCGCCCAGCGACGGCGAGCCGGGCGGCAGGCCAAAGCCGAGGAAGTCGAGCGAAGTCAGCACCGCCACTGAGCCGGTGAGCACAAAGGGCAAAAAGGTCAGGGTAGAGACCATGGCGTTGGGCAGCACGTGCCGCCACATGATGCGGCGGTCACCTTGGCCGAGGGCGCGGGCGGCTTTGACGAAGTCGAAATTGCGCACGCGCAAAAATTCAGCGCGCACCACCCCGACCAAACCCATCCAGCGAAACAGCAGTAACAAACCGAGCAACCACCAGAAATTCGGCTCCACCACGCTGGCGAGAATGATCAGCAAATAGAGCAGCGGCAAGCCCTGCCAGATCTCGATAAAGCGCTGGAAGAGCAGATCCACCCAGCCGCCGAAATACCCCTGCACCGCGCCCGCGGCAATACCGACCGCAGCGCTGAACAGTGTCAGCAGCAGGCCGAAGAGCACGGAGATGCGGTAGCCGTAGAGCACGCGCGCCACCACGTCGCGCGCTTGGTCGTCCGTGCCGAGCCAATTTTCAGCATCGGGCGGGGAAGGAGCCGGCTGCTTGAGGTCGTAGTTGACCGTGTCGTAGCTATAGGACACCAGCGGCCACAAGATCCAGCCCTTTTCCTCGATTAGCTCCACGACGAAGGGGTCGCGGTATTCGGCCTCGGTCTCAAAATCGCCGCCAAAGGTCGTTTCGGGATACGTTGCGAGAACCGGGAAGTAATAGCTGCCGTCGAACCGGACGACTAGCGGACGGTCGTTGGCAATGAACTCAGCCGGCAGGCTCAGGACGAAAAGGCCCCAGAAAAGCCAGAAACTCCAGAAGCCGCGGCGATTGCGGCGAAAATTGGCCAGCCGCCGTTGATTGAGCCGCGACAACTGTAAGCCCAAAAAGCGCGTCGGAGGAGGCGGTGGGGCGGATACAGCGCTCATGACTCGCGGCTTTCAAAGTCGATGCGGCGATCGACCAGCGTGTAGGTCAAATCGCCCACCAACTGCATCAGCAGACCCAGCAACGTGAAGAAATACAGCGTGGCAAACATCACCGGGTAATCGCGGCCAATAGCCGCCTCGTAGCCCAGCAAACCCAACCCGTCCAACGAGAAGATGATTTCCGTCAACAGCGCACCAGTGAAGAAGATATCGACAAAAGCGCTGGGGAAACCGGCGATGACGATCAGCATGGCGTTGCGGAAGACGTGGCCGTAGAGCACCCGATTTTCGCTCAGGCCCTTGGCGCGGGCAGTGGTGACGTAGAGCTTGTTGATCTCGTCGAGAAAGGAATTTTTGGTCAGCAAGGTCAGCCCGGCGAAGCCGCCAATGACCATCGCCGCAACCGGCAGCGCTAGGTGCCAAAAGTAGTCGGCGATCTTGGCAAAGAGGCTCAGCTCGTCCCAATTAGACGAGGTCAGGCCGCGCAGCGGAAACCAGTCGAGGTAATGCCCACCGGCAAAGACCACGATCAGCAGGATGGCAAAGAGGAAGCTGGGGATGGCATAGCCGACGATGACCAGCCCCGAGGTCCAAACATCGAATCGCGAGCCATCGCGCACGGCCTTGGCGATCCCAAGGGGAATGGAGATAAAATAAACCAGCAGCGTAGTCCACAGCCCCAGTGAAATCGACACCGGCAGCTTCTCTTTGACCAAGTCGACGACCCGTTGGTCGCGGTAAAAGCTCTCGCCAAAGTCGAAGCGCACGTATTGGCCGATCATCTGCAAGAAGCGCTCGTGTACCGGCTTGTCGAAGCCGTACATGCGTTCGAGCTCGGCAATCAACTCGGGGTCGAGCCCTTGGGCACCGCGGTATTTGCTGCTGATCTCGCCGCCCGGCGTCGCGTCAGTGTCGAGGGTCTCGCCCATGCCCGAGCCGCTGACCCGCTCGGTGGCGTCCGTGCCAAAACCCTGAATCACCGCGATGGTGCGCTCGACCGGGCCGCCCGGTGCCGCTTGGATGATGAGGAAGTTGATGGTCATGATGCCGAAGAGCGTCGGCACCATCAGCAACAGGCGGCGGAGGATATAAGTGCCCATAAAAGCGGGCTAACGGTCCTGTTCCAGCCGCGCCGCCTTCTCGGCGTCGTACCACCAAGTGTAGGGCATGACGAAGTAGTCGCCGGTGTAGGGGGCAGACAAGGCGGGTTTGCCGAATTTGTCCCAGTGAACCACGCGGAAATTGTCGCTGTACCAGTGTGGGATAGTGTAGTGTCCCCACAGCAATACCCGGTCCAACGCCCGAGTCGTCGCCACCAGTTCGGCGCGGCTAGGAGCCTGAATCAATCGTTCTACCAACTCATCGACGACCGGATCTTTGATGCCAGCGACGTTGCCGCTGCCCGGCTCGTCCGCAGTGGTGCTGGTCCAGTAGTTGCGTTGCTCATTGCCCGGGCTGTGGCTCTGGCCCCGGACCAGTGAGATGACGTCGTAGTCAAATGCCTGAACCCTGTTTTGATACTGGGTCCGATCGACGGTGCGGATCGTCGCTTTGACGCCGAGGCGTTCGAGGTTGGGGAGCATCGGCGCGACAATGCGTTCCCACGACGAGCTGGAGAGCAAAAATTCGATTTCCATAGCCTCGCCGGTCTCACCGTGGGTCAGGACATCATCGACAACTACCCAGCCCGCTGCTTGCAACAGCTTTTTGGCGGCGCGCAGGTTTTGGCGGACCTGGCCCGAGCCGTCGGTGGTGGGCAGTTGAAACTCAGTGGTAAAAAGTTCGTCGGGAATGCGGCCCCGGTACTCTCCTAGGATTTCCAACTCCCGACCCGAGGGCAGTCCCGCAGAGGCCAACTCCGAATTGGCGAAGTAGCTGTTGCTGCGGGTGTAGAGGCCGTAGAACAAATTCTTTTTGGTCCACTCAAAGTCAAAGGCGTAGCCGAGGGCTTGCCGCACCCGGGGATCTGCAAATTTGGCGCGGCGCGCGTTGAACCAGAAAGCCTGCATTCCGGCAGCGCGCTGATGGGGCAGTGGATCCTTGACCAGCTTGCCAGTAGCTACGGCTTCTCCCTCGTAGGCCGTTGACCAGTCCTTGGACGAATTTTCGCGCCGATAGTCAAATTCACCGGCCTTGAGCGCTTCGATGGCCACGGTCTGGTCGCGGTAGTAGTCGAAGTGGATGCGGTCGAAGTTGAAGCGGCCCTTGTTGACGGGCAGGTCGCGGCCCCAGTAGTCATCAACGCGCTCGTAGGTAATCGAGCGCCCGGCCTCGACCGCGGCGATTTTGTACGGACCGCTGCCCAGCGGCGGATCGAGCGTGGTTTCCTCGAAGTTGCGGCCCTCCCAGTAGTGTTTGGGCAGAATGGACATCTGGCCGGCGATCAGCGGTAGCTCTTTGTTGGTCTCCCCACTGAAGATCAACCGAACCTGGCGCGCTCCGACTTTTTCGGCTGTCTCGATGGCCGCAAAATAGTTGCGCAGCCCGGGATGTCCCTTGGTCTTATAGGTCTCCAGCGAAAAAATAACGTCCTCGGGAGTTATGGGCTTGCCGTCGTGCCAGCGCGCCTCCGGCCTCAAGGTATAGAGCACCCAAGAGTTGTCGGGCGGGACTTCGATGCGCTCGACGAGGCGACCGTATTCGGAGAAAATTTCGTCGTCGGCGTGCTCGGTAAGAGTGTCGTAGAGTAGGCTACTCAGGGCCGGCGGCTCAATGCCCTTGAGGATATAGGGGTTGAGGCTGTCGAAGGTGCCGATCCAACCTAAGCGCAGCGTACCGCCCTTCGGAGCATCGGGGTTAGTATATGCAAAATGGGTAAAGTCGGGACCGTATTTAAGTTCGCCGTAGAGGGAAATCCCGTGACCGACGTAGTTATCGGCACGGACGGGAAGCGCCGTCAGGACGGCGATTAGAGCGAGTGCGATGTGCATAGTCAACTTTCTGGTTAATTGGTAACTGACGTTACGCAGAAACTTCTTGGGTAGGAGATGCTTCGCTTCGCTCAGCATGACATGCCCTGCTTCTCGGTGTCATGCTGAGCGGGGTCGAAGCGGAGTCGAAGCATCCCATACCTAGGTGCCGTGCGTAACATCAGTTGGTAATTGACGATCCAAGCCACGACGCTCATTTGGATTCTAACCTCGCCGCCTTTTCCGCGTCCCACCACCAAGTGTCGGGAAAGCCCAGCCCATTGGGAGCTGGCTCTGGCATTCGCCCGAATTTGTTCCAGTAGGCCAAGCGATAGGAGCGGCTGTGTGAGTCGGGGATTACGTAGTGGTTCCAGAGCAAGATGCGGTCCAGGGCGCGGGTTATCGCTACCTGCGTTGGACGGTCGGGAGCGGCGATCTGGCGCTCGATCAGCTCGTCGATGACCGGATCGGCAATGCCGACGTAATTGCGGCTGCCCGCAGATTGTGCGGCCGTACTCGACCAGAAGTTGCGCTGCTCATTGCCCGGGCTCAAGGTCTGACGCCACGAGGCGACGATAATGTCGAAATCAAAATCCTGGACGCGGTTCTGGTACTGCGCCGCATCCACAGTGCGAATGGTCGCCTCAATGCCGAGGCGTTCGAGGTTTTGCACGAGAGGGCTGAGGACGCGCTCGTACGACGAAGACCCGAGCAAAAATTCAAAGCGCATTACCTCGCCAGTCTCAGCGTGAGTCAGCTTGCCATCGACCACGGTCCAGCCAGCTTCGGTGAGCAGTTTTTTAGCCGTGCGCAGGTTTTGGCGCAACTGTCCCGAGCCGTTAGTCGCCGGCGGCGCGTAAGCAGTAGTAAACACCTCGTCCGGTATCCGCCCCCGGTACGCCGCCAAAATTTCCAACTCCTGACCCGTAGGCAGCCCCGATGACCCAAGGTCCGAGTTGCCCCAATAGCTATTACTGCGAGTAAGGAGACCGTAGAACAGGTTCTTGTTGGTCCATTCAAAATCGTAGGCATAGGCGAGCGCCTGCCGCACCTTGGGATCTTTGAACTTGTCGCGCCGAGTGTTGAATGCAAACCCCGACATGCCGCGAATGAGTTGGTGTGGGATCTGCACCTTGATCATCCGTCCCTCGGCGATCGGCGCAAAGTCCTCGTAGTCAGTGGCCCATTCCTTGGAATTGCTCAACAGGCGATAGTCGTACCCCCCCGTCTTGAAGGCTTCGATGGCCACGGTCTGGTCGCGGTAGTACTCGTAGCGGATACGGTCGAAGTTGTGGCGGCCCTTGTGTACGGGCAGGTCGCGCGCCCAGTAGTCATCGACGCGCTCGTAGGTAATCGAGCGGCCCGGCTCAAACTCGACGATCTTGTACGGGCCGCTGCCCAGAGGCGGCTCAAGCGTAGTGGCGGCGAATTCGCGGCCCTCCCAATAGTGCTTGGGCAATACGCGCAACTGGCCGATGATCAGCGGCATTTCGCGGTTGGTGCCCTCTTTGAACTCGAACTTCACTTGGCGCTCGTCGAGGGCGAAAACCGTGTCAACGTCGGCGTAAAAAGTGCGAAAAAACGGAATGCCCTTGGTGGTGAGGATATCGAAGCTGAAGATCACGTCGGCCGCAGTCACGGGGACGCCATCGTGCCAGCGCGCTTCGGGGTGCAGCTCGAAGACGATCCAAGAGCGGTCCATCGGCATCTGCATCTGCGCGGCGAGTTGGCCGTATTCGGTGAACGGCTCGTCCTTGGACTTGGTGCAGAGCCGGTTGTAAAGCATCAGCGAGCCGGCCGCGCCCACGCCCTTGAGAGTGAAGGGATTGAGATTGTCGTATGTGCCGATGGCGGCGAGGCGGATTTCGCCGCCCTTGGGAGCGTCGGGATTGACGTAATCGAAGTGGGTGAAATCAGGCCCGTACTTGGGGTCGCCGTAGAGCGTGAAGGCGTGGGCGCGGAGAACGGTGCTGTCCGCGGCATGGGCCACCGAGGCGAGGATAAAGCAGAAAACTAGCGAGCGCATGGTCTGCATCAGAATCGTCTTTTAATGTGAGGGTGATAGAACGGAAAATTAGTGCGTACATAGACTACAAATTAACCTGCAAAGGCATTTACGGCCACCGACGCGGTTGGCCGCAGCGCGGCTCTGTGTCTATCTTGCCGACCTATAATCCGCTACCCGAGGAGGACTGCCGATGCTGACACCCAAACAAAAAGAGCACTTTGACGTCTTTGGCTTTCTCTGCCTGCGCCAAGCGTTTTCCCCGGACGAGATGGACGAGATTACCCAAGCCGCCGACCAAGTGTGGCTCGAGGACCGGGGCGGCCAACCCGACGACGGCCAGCACCAGGGCCTTGCGCCTTTTGCCGAGCGCAGTCCCCGGCTTTTAGACCTAGCCGAGGACGACCGCATTTTCGAGGTAGCTGCCGACCTCTTAGGACCCGATTTCCTGTGGTCGGGCTCGGAGGGCAACAAGGAGGGACGTACTGAGAAGGGGGAACACAACTGGCATGCAGATCGGCCAGGAGCCGCAGAGACCGAGTATCCGCGACTCAAAGTGATGCTCTACTTGACGCCCACCACCAAAGAGCAGGGCGCGCTGCGGGTGATCCCCGGTTCGCATCGCATGCCCTTCCACGAGTGGCTGTGGCCCTTACAGTCCCACCACTTCAAGGACGGCACGATCGGCGACAGCTTCGGGGCGAGGGGTGAGGACATTCCTTCCTGCGCGGTGGAGACCATGCCCGGCGACGTAGTCTTTTTCCACCACAGCCTCTTTCACGCGGCCTACGGCAAATTTCCCGAACGGCGCTACGTTGCCTTCAAGTTCGTCACCCGACCCGACACCGAGGCCAAGCTGCGCTCCATGCAGCACTACGCATTCTACGCCTTCGACGTCGATCCAGTGCTCTTAGCAAGACCCCGACTGCGCTCCATTGCAGAGGATTTGATCGCCTTGGGGCAGCAGGCGAAGGCTTTAACAGATCTCTAGAGACATCTTAGGCGTTGACAGAGTTCTCCCGTTCCGCTTGGAAGAGAATCTGAGCGCGTATAAGCTTAGCCTTTGGGCTGGCTACGCTCCTTGGCTTGCTGGAGGATGCTCTTAGCTGTCACGAGGGTTTTTACTGGGCGAGGCACGGCCACTGAGGCTCCTGTCGTGCCGTGCTTCCATTTCTGGTGCTTGCCGGTGCTCACCCAAGTATAGCCCAAGGCTGTTAGCCGACCCGTAAGCCAGCGATAGTAGTCCTCGCCCACGCTAGGCTAGTGCCCTGTCCTGACTGCTGCCTCGCTCTACTCGCACCGGCTCCGCAATAGGGATGTCGGGCATCGGCAGCACTTGGCCGGTAGCGTCCATATGGTTGTCCCGCAACAGGTCGGGCGTCATGTCGAGGATGATTTCCTTGAACTCGTCGAGCGTCTCGGCCTCGATAAATAGGCCCTCGATCTCGGTGTACGCAGTATAAAAGACCTGCGCCTTCTCGTGCCAAGCAGGCTCCACGCGGAAGGTACCTAGATCGCTCGTCACTTGAAAAGCGCCGACCTTCTCGTCCCAAGTGACGGATACGTTCTGGTCGCTCGCGTCATATTCTAGTGTTCTGTTCATGTCATCCCTTTCGGAAGGCGTTTCCATAATCAGCCCTCATATACGGGAAGGTAAGAGTACGACCCTAAAATGCAATTGTAAAAAAACACACCTTATCGTCGCCATCGAGAGTATGCTTACGTCCCCTACACCGACGGCAATTGCGGCACAACTCGGTTGGCGAGCAGATCCATCGAACGCTCCCACAGCGGCCGGTCGTCCCAGTCGTGGGCGATCATCAGCAGCGTGTCAAAGCCCCCGGTCGTCTCCCACAAGCCCTGTAGCTGATCTACGCACGACGGCACGTCGCCTATGATGCAAAGGTTCCTGATCAGATACTCGGGCGTGACCTCCTCGTCGGGAACGTCCGGGTCGTGCTTTGTAATGTGGAGCATTTTGGCACCGCTGAGTACGGCGATCAGGTATTCAAAGGCGCGGCTGAAAGCACTCTTCTCGTCAAGGGCGTAGTCCCAAGCGCGCGCTTCGTCATCGGCAACGAGAATGCTGCGCGAGATGCGCCAGCGGGTGCGCTCGGGCGCGGGCAGACCCGCATCGGTGGCCCCGGAGCTGTAGGTCTGCCAGTGCTGGGTCAAAGTCGTATCAGCGACGAGATTGGTGCTGATGGGCAGATAGCCCCGCTGGCCGGCCATAGTCGCGGCCATGGAGTCGCCTCTTATCACGCTCATGCCAATGGGCGGGTGCGGCTGCTGGTAGGGCTTGAGCATTTCGCCGATGCCGAGTTCGGGGTTCGCCTCCTCAATTTTGATGCGGTAGAAATCCCCCGCAAAGTCAAAAGGGGCGTCCGTCTGCCAGAGCTTGAGGACCATGTCGATGCTCTCGACGGTCATCAGCCCTTGCGTCTTGGGATCGGGCAGGTCGAAAAGGCCCCAGTCGGTAGCGACGCCGCCCTGGCCGAAACCGCAATTGAAGCGGCCCTTGGACAGGTGATCGAGAAAGGCCAGCCGCACCGCGACATTGACCGGGTGGTGCTGCGGCATGATGGAGACACCCGTGCCCAAGCGGATGTTTTGCGTCAGGGGCAGGACGTAAGCGATGAAGAGGTCGTTGGACGGAATCGGCTCCCAAGCGACGGTGTGGTGCTGGCCGACCCAAGCCTCGGTGAAGCCGAGCTGATCGGCGCGGACGACGAATTCGACGTCCTCGGCAAAGCATTCGGTGCGGTCTTTTTCCGGGGGATGCAAGGGCATCATAAAGGTGCCGAGTTTCATGGTATCCTCCTCTAAAGGCAATGTAGTACGCAGTGTTTTTTCAACTCAATATCCCAATTCCCGCTCCATTTCTCCAACCACCTCCGCGATCACCTGCGCGACTTCCTCGACCTGCTCTTCGCTAATGGTAAAGGGCGGGCTGATGGCAATGTGGTCGCCGCTGACGCCGTCGATCAACCCGGGCGAGCCGGGCATGATGAGCACGCCTTTGGCAAAGGCGCGATTGACGACTGCGGCCGACACGCCTTGAGCGGGGTCAAAGGGCGTGTGGGTCGCCTTGTCCTTTGCGAATTCCACGCCGGTGAGCAGGCCCTTGCCGCGCACCGCGCTGACTATGGGCGAGTTCATCAAGGGCTGCATCTTCTCCAGCATCAGGTCGCCCATCTGTGCGCAGCGAGTGACCAAGTCGTGGTCTTGGATGTAGTTCTGCACGGCGAGGGCAATGGCGCAGGAGAGCGGATTGCCGCCGTAGGTGTGGCCGTGGACGTAGTGGTTTTGCTTTTTGTAGATCCCGTCGTAGATCTCGTCGCGCACCAGGGTGGCGGCAATGGGCGTGTACCCGCTGGCGAGACCCTTGCCAGTGGCTATGATATCTGGAACGGCGTCCCAGTGCTCAATGCCGAAATTGAGACCCGTGCGTCCGTAGCCGGTGACCACCTCGTCGATGATCATCAGGATGTTGTAGCGGTCGCAGATCGCGCGGATGGTGGGGAAGTAGGAGGGCGGCGGCATCAGGCCGCAGCAAGAAGTGCCCGAGATCGGCTCGGCAATAAAGGCGGCAATGGACTCGCTGCCCTCCTGTTTGATGACTCTCTCCAACTCTTCGGCGCAGGCCAGCGTACAGGCGGGTCGATCTTTACAGTACGGGCAGTGATCCGGGTGGGGGAAGGTGATGTGCGGAAAGTCGAGCAAATAGGGCACGTAGTCCTCGCGCCACGTGGAGCGGCCCGACATGGAAAGCGCGCCGATGGTGTTGCCGTGCCAGCTCTGCCAGCGGGTGATGACTTTGTACTTCTTCGGGTTGCCGGTCTCGACGTGGTACTTGCGGGCGATCTTGAGCGCGGACTCCGTGGCCTCGGACCCGCCGGAGATGAAGAACACGCGATTGAGGTCGCCGGGGGCTATGGCGGCGATTTTGTCGGCGAGGTCGATTTGCGGCTGGGTGAGGAAGCGGGCGTAGGTAAAGCTGACCTTGTTCGCCTGCTCCCGCATGACCTCAGCTATCTCCGGGACGCCGTGGCCGATGGAAACCACGTGGACGCCAGCGCAGGCATCGAGGTACGCGCGGCCGTCTTCGGCGTAAAGGTAGCAGTCTTTGCCGTGGGAAATCTGCGGCCAGTTGTCGGTAATGACGCGGTGGAAAATGCGGTCGGTGGTCATGGAGCCGTCCTTTGTGTGTAGTAATGGCAAGGCACTCAAGATACAAAGTCCCAAGAGGCAGGCATAGGGCGCAGCCGATTTTGGCGGCTATTGGGGTGCAACTCGCGCAATATGTCGATATGTTTCTCTACAAGCCATCTCATAACCCCTGAATAGCATTTATGGGACAAATTCCTAAGACAGGCACAATTTGGTATGGGATGCTTCGCTGCGCTCAGCATGACACTGAGAAGCGAAGTGCTAGCACTTGTCATGCTGAGCGCAGCGGAGCGGAGTCGAAGCATCTCATACCTAGAGACCCATGCAAAACGTCAGTGAGATTACAAACAGGTGAGATTGCAAAAAAAATGTAGGCGAGTGCTAGCGGTATGTCTGCTATCGGCAGGCGCGGCCCAAGCGGCGACCCTGAGCGGCTTTGTCACCGATGCCGACAACGGCGAAACCCTGACCCGCGCAGTTGTCGCAGTCCAAGGACTTCAACTCGGGACGGCCAGCAACAACAGCGGCTACTACGCAGTCAGACAAGTACCGGCTGGCACGCACATAGTAAGCGCGTCGCACGCAGGCTACCAGACCCAATGGGACA
>MKWU01005556.1_pt1 | contig 13597 bp, 10 predicted proteins | sample 809101 | NCBI WGS metagenome assembly MKWU01 (sample SAMN05860141, study PRJNA318959) | sponge metagenome | host: Aplysina aerophoba | place: Slovenia: Piran, Adriatic Sea, Gulf of Piran | collected 2013-05-07 | reverse complement strand
AGTGCCGGACATAGTCAACCTTTCGCTGCAACGCGTTGATGACGCCCTGCGTAAAGCGGACCTTCTCGAACCGTTGCGCGCTCCCGAGCCCACCCGGGCTGAAGACGTTTATTTCCATGAGCTTGTCACCGACAATGTCCAGCCCCACCAAGAACATCCCGTCTTGAACGAGCTTTGGCCGCACGATTTCGGCGACTTTTAGGTGAATGTCCGAGATCTCGACTTGCTGCAACGTGCCGCCGGCATGGATATTGCTTCGCATATCTTCTCCAGTCCGGCGCCGTCTGAACGCCGCGTATTTCCCGCGGTAGCGGAATGGGACGCCGTTCATGACGAACAGCCGCGTGTCCCCCTCAGCCGCTGCTGGCAGGTATTCCTGGGCAATGATGTAGCCGTCGCGGCTGAGCGCCTCGATCATCTGGTTCAGGTTCGCTCCGCTGTTGGGCTGCACGAGAAACACTCCCGCCCCGCCCGAACCCTGTAGCGGCTTCAGGACGGCCCGGCCGCCTTCCGCCTTGATGAACTTCTTGATCTCACCCCTGTCACGGCTGATCAGAGTGCGCGGGCGAACCGACTCTGGAAATAGCTGGAAGTACATCTTGTTCGTAGCCTTCGCCAAGCCATTCGGATCGTTCAAGACGATCACTCCATGCCGCATCGCCACTCGGCCAAACACGATTCCGGCCGTTTGGGCCCAGGCCCGCTCGCCTTGCTCGGTTGACGGATCGCTCCGCAACAAGAGGACGTCGAGATCATCGACAGTGATCCTCTCAACACGTGCCTTCGGTCCTTGGACATCTCGCAGGAAGGCGGCGTCGTTGCCATACGAAGCCTTGGGCCCCGTGCGAGCGATTGCATGCACCTTCTCGTCCGTGTCGTATACAAAATCTCCAGCTCCCATCAGCCACGCCTCGTGCCCGGAATTCACGAGCCGAGCGGCCAGTCGGACTGTCGTGTACTCAGGCTGCTCGGTCCGAACGTCGTTGACCATCAATCCAACTCTCATTACCCCCTCCTTGGTGGTGTCTCTTCAATCACTAGGTCAACCAGATCGGCATTGCGTTTGGCCGATTGCAATCGCCCCAGTGAGGCAGGATCCTGCAAATAACGAGGACGGAGCGGAGCAGGACGCAGGACCTTTCTCCGCAGCAATTCCTCCATAACGCTTATGTCGTCGAAGCCGATCTTCCCGGCCAGCAACGGCTCAATCCTACCACCGCCGCTAAGGTGCCTCAGGATACGCATCAGTCCACGAAGGTATGTCGCGTCCTTGGTCAACCCACCGGAGCGAAAGACACGCGTTGAGATGCCAAATGCCGTTCGCTTGGAGAAGCCGTAGTCTCGATGGAGCCGGTTGAAGGTCTGGATGAAATCGGCGCCGTCCGTTAAGTGCTTGACCGCAATGACTCGAGCCGCAAGGAGCCGCAGGCGCGCCGGGCTCAGGCCGCCTGCAAGGTACTCGCTTAGCACAGCCAGCCCCTCTTGCAACTCGTCGTACTCCGCCAGCCCGGATCGCAGCAACCGGAAGGGCTGGGCTTGCCCGTTGATAAAGGTCAGGAGGTGCGTTCCCACCTCGTGCTGCACCAAGGCTTCAATGCGAGCGCTGGGCACTTGGAGATCCGCTCCGATAAACAGAGTTCCGTTAGAGACCATGAGTCCGGCGATGTTCGCGTTGATTTCGATCCCGACTCGTACCTCGTCGTGTTGCAGTTTGAGAAACTCGATCTCTTCCCGGGCTCGGGCTAAGAACTCGGAAGCAGTCACCGTCTGAGATCCCGGATTGGCTTCGGGACTTGGCGGAACCCTTTCCAGGATTCTGCGGGCCTCATCAAGCAGGGGCTGGTCTACGTCGCCAAACACAAGCAGGCTCGCATAGAGAAACTCGCGCGAGTCCCTGGCGGCGAGGGCCGTGAGCTGCCAGTCGAGTTCGCGCTGCTTCTTGCGGAGCATCCACCCCAGTTCGGGGTCCTCGATCCTCTGGACCGGAGCCGAGAAGAGCTCCCGCTTCAACTCAAGCGGAGAGATCTGGAGAGGCCGGTAGCCGAAGCTTGGAAGCTCGCTCCCGCCATTGCGGTCGAAAGAGGTCCAAGCCTCGTGGAGGTTGATCGGAGTCACGAAGCGCAGGAAATCGATCCGGTCGGAGATTCCGGCAAGCATCCGGTCTGCCTGCCAAACGGCCTTGACAACCGAGCGACGCCCTAGCATCTGGTAGTGGGCCGGGCGCGAGGAGGTTCGTTGGCGGACAAACTCGACCAATGCGTGTTTGGTGCTCTTGGAAAACGCCCGGCGCAGTTCCCGCAAGGCCACGGGGAACAAATCTTGACCGTTGATGGATCTGTAGACAGGCCGCACTTCAAGGCCCAGTCGATAGATGCCCCGAGTAGCGAGTCCAGGCCCAGCGAGGCAGCAGTCGAGACCCGGAGGTCCGGGGTCTCGTTCGACTACGGATTCCACCTCCGGCCGCATGTGCAGAATCCGAATCGAGCGCAGGGAGCGCTCGAACGCTTCGACCGTGGGAAACAGCTCCTTGGAGCCCCCGTGCCAGAGGCGGAATGCGGGCTCTCGCGAACCCGGTCCATTCGTCCCTGCCCGTGCATCGCTAGCCGACCACACTTCGACCACGAGAAACGCGCCAAACACCGGGAGATTGACATCGACAATGGCTTGAATCAGTGCCGCCAGGCCCCGCTGCAGACGTGCCTCCGAGGATCCGAGCACGTAGGACGCTTCTCCCAAAACCAATTGGTCGGTCCCTTCATCGGGACGTTCAAGGGGCTTTCTGTACAGAAAGAGGAAAGGAAGCCTCCGATCAACGTGTACCCGCCCCCAGAGAGGAAGCGTCCGTCGGACCGCTTGGTCCTCCCGCAGCCGCTCCAAGACCCCCTCGATGAAGGGCTCGTCAATCTGTTCTGGTCGCGCCAAGGCCATTTCAGGCGCTCTCGAGTCGCCTGAGTTCTTCAAGCAGGCCGGGGACAGTCGAGCGGAGTCCTGCTAGGATCGCCTGGTGTTCGCTCTCGTGGAGCGAGCCCGACCATTCATCCATGAAGAACTTCTTGAACTCGATTGCCAGAGCGCAGCCAGAGTCCGGGAATTGCTCGTGGGTCCAGCGGGAGAAGTGGCCGCCTCGGAACTTCACGTTCTCTCGGACGTCCAGGTGGCGCCCGCGAAAGTCGAACCGCCGCAGATCTGCAATGAATCGGTCCACCAGCGGCGCCCATCGAGTCCGATCCATCGATGCCGTGCCGATGTTGACTTCAGGGTTGGCGGTTGGGTCGGCCGGCGTGCCGTCCGGCCCCGACCGCCGGTGGTTGTAGGAATGGAGATCGAAGACAACAAACAATCCATGTCGCTTCTCGACGGCCTTGAAGACGCCGCGGACGTAGTGGTAAAAGGCATCGTATTCGGCCAGCGAGGCACTGACGAATGCCTCCCCGGGCTCCTCTCGCCAGAGGCGAAGCCCCCAAGCGTCAGCCGGAGTCTGGTAGACAGCCTTCTCCCGGGGACGGTTCAGGTCCACTTCGAACCGAGACCGACGCCCGACGATACTCGTCGGGGCGACCGCCGTCCACGCGCCCGTGAAAGGATCTTCCTCGCGCAGGCGATCCTCCTCGGGCAGCGCGAGTAGCTGTGCCACTTCGGTGCGAACCTCGTGGCCGTCATGGATTGCCGTTGCAATCAAGCGGCCGTCCGAGACGCTGCCGCGCCAGAGCTGGGCGCGATCCCCTTCAGTCAATCCGCGTGCCTCCATGTACGATCAAACCGCCCTCATCGTAGGTCCCTTGGGCGAAACGTCGCGGCCAAGTCCGATCCGCTCCTCGGAGCGCAAGCTAGCACGGACCGATCCCAGCGCGGACAAGAGACGATCTCGACCATGGACTTGACTCACTCCATGGCCACCGTTTCGCTCGCGTGGACGAACAGCACATCGTTCGCACCCTCGAAACCGTGAAGCAGGGCTTGTGCCGCCATCTCGGAATCCAAGTCTGTGGCTGGCAGGCCCGCGATTAGCAGGTCAGTGTCCGAGGAATGCCGCTTCACCTCACTCTCAAGCGAAGTGCCTGCCCCGGACCTGATGGTAGTCAGGTTCTTTCTTGGAATCGGAAGGCGCCCTCCTTTCATGAGAGCTGACAGCTTGTCAGCTTCGCGCTCGGAATTCCCCTCATTCACATAGGCAAAGAGCCTGATCTTGGCGCGCTTCCAGTCCGCGTGCCCGACGATGATATAGGCCAGCAGAAGCATTAGCCTGGCGTTATCATCCGTGTCTCTCTCGGTAATCCAGATATCGATCTTCGACCGATAGCCGAAACGAAACGGAGTAGACCGCAGGATCAGGGCGTTGTACATCGAGCCAGTTGCGATCCGTGCCGCCTGGACAGTTTCGTCAACCTCGTCCGAATGCTGCATGAAGAACTCCAGCAAGACGCAGTTGTTGGGCAAGCCGGAAATGCCGGGCATCTGGAGCGACTGTCCGACGGCCGTGCGGAAGGACGGAGATATCAACGCGTCCACGAAGACCTCGGCCTTGCTGTCCGCGGTCCTCTGGATGAGCTTGTCGACATCTATCTGCGCTTCGCTTTCCTCGGCGAACGTGTATTCGCCCTCACGGTACTGGATGAAGTGCCCGAAGCCATGCCGCTGACTGATCCATCGCAACAGGTCGAAGTGCCCCACCCTGCGGGCTCCGAATCGCGTTATCGCTACGACGGACGGCCTCCATCCTCCCTGCGCCCTCGTGACGCGGTTCTGTTGCAGCTTGATCTGGAGGCGCCGCGTCAGCTGGAACATCGTGCCTTGGAAGATCGCCGTGAGGTCTCGCCCGTCCTTGCGGGTACGCCTCAATCCGTAGTAGATCGCCACCATCAACGAGATCGCCAGGAAGGCGTACAGCACGCTCATCTGGATCATCAGCACGCCGCACATCAGCGCGCCGATCAGGGACAGGTACCAGCGCGAGCGGAAGGTTGGGCGATAGGACGGGTTGCCGGCAAAGTACTCGAGAAACGAAACCGCGCACAACGTGCCGTACGTGACCATGAAGAACATGCTGAGTATCTGGGCGATGAAATCGACGTCCCCCAATGCGACGAAAACAACCGCAATGGCGCTTGAAACGTACGTCGCGATGACAGGCTCGTTCCCGGCTCCGCGGCCCGCTTCCAGGATGCGGTTCAGCTTCGGCACAGCGAGCACGTCGTCACGAGCGAGCGCTTGCAGAGTTCGCGGGGCTACGAGAATCGAACCGAGCGCCGAGGACACCGCCGCTGCTGCCAGCCCGATGTGAATCGCCGGCCCCCACAATGAGACTTGAGCCATAACAAACTGGTCGGCGGCGAGGGTCTCCGGCGTCGCGCTCTGCGCCAGCTTGACGGCGACCACGGCATAAACCACCATGCCGGTCAGCGTCGCGCCGATCGTGCCGAGGGGAATGCTCTTCTCCGGATTCCTCAGATCACCGGACAGACCCAGTCCCGCGATCATCCCCGTGAATGCCGGGAAGCATGTCGCAAACACCGTGCCGAAGCTATCCCCGCCTTGGATCCGAGCGGTCAGGTTGAGTCCGTCGGGACGAATCGATTCGGGCCCGCTCCCGAGCAGGAAAGCCGCGATCGAGGCGGCAAGGATCGCGCTGACTACCCAAAGCACTCGGACGCCGAGATCCGCCCCCTTGGTGAGGATCAGCGCTACCAGCAGCACCGTGGAGGGCAGGCTCACCCAGCGGGGGTCCGGGTCCATGCCGTAGGTCGCTGCGGCCCATTCGTAGGCGGGTTCGAATGCTTCCGCGAATGCGACCAAATAGAAGGCGACCGAGATCGCTTGCGACAAATAGAGCGCGATTCCTATCGACCCGCCGATGGATGGGCCGAACGAGCGGCTGATGATGTAGTAGGCGCCGCCGCCGGCCACTCGGCGATTCGTCGCAATTTCGGACACAGCCAGAACGGTCGGAATCGTAACGAGATGACCGAGCACGATGATCCCTAGCGTGCCCAACAGGCCAACGTGCGCGACCGCGTAGCCGAACCGCAGGAACAGAATTGCGCCTAGAATCGTGCTGACCGAGGCGAGAAACACGGGCGCGGTGCCGAACCCCAGACCGGGGTCAGGGCTCGTCGGGGGACCGCCGACGGACTTTCTTCTTAGGGCCGTCATGATTTGCTGGTTTCCTTCTCCATCGACGTGGCGTGAGACGCTAGCAACTCGTCGGCATCAATGCCTGACGCAAGACCTCTCAAGCAAACCCCACTGGCGCCAGTCCTGTGGGTAACGATCATCTGGGTCTCGACCATTCCCTGACAGCTACAACCCCACCCGAGAGTGGATTGTCACAGCCGAGCCTGCTGGAACGCCCGGCGGTGGCTTTGAGCGACGGTCTATCCCGGTTGCGGTTCCCGAGTGCTGCACTCGCCTGTCTAAGACAAGTGATCGAGATCGAACGGCCCGGAGCTGGGAGGGCGCGCTTCGCTCTTCTCGCACCGTGGCAAGCCGGCTCGCCCTCGATATCTCAGGCACTAGTCCCCGGCCCTGCCCCAAGGACTGCCGGCAGTTCGACTCCCGCTACGGGGCAGGGTTGCCGAGGATCCGATCGAACTCGATTTCCGCAGTCTTCGCGTCAGCCTGCAATTCGAGCAATCGTAGCTCCGCTCCCAGTCTGGCCCGCACCGCCTCCAGCAGGTCCAAGGCATTCGCCTCACCTTCGAAATGGCTCGCGCGCAGGGACTCCCCTAGTTCTCGAGCCGGCCCCAGCACCGTTCGCCGGTACGTGTCCGCGACAGCGCGGCGAATTCGGAAGCTGTCATGTGCGAACCGGACCTCGGCCAGTATTTGGTTGCGAAGCACCCGCAGTTGTTCGCGAAGGAGGCTTTCCGTCGCGCTGGCGGCCCTCTCGCGAAGGTGTCGTCCACGCCACAGAGGCAGCGGCATTGACAAGGCGACATACGGACCAATAGCGAGGCGGTTTCCTACATCAGACCGCTTGACGCCGCCTTGGACTTTGATGCTTGGCTGCCAACCTCCGGTGGCGGCAGAGGGTTCGAGCCGTGAGGCTTCTAGGGCGGCGGCGGCAGACCGAAGGTCGGCACGGTCCGCCAGCGCCCTTGCCTGTGCCTCGCGAAGCGGGATGAGATCTCGCACCGGCGTCAGGGTGCCTTTCGCGTGCAGGGTTTCTGCGCTGACGCGGTCGCCCAGCAGATCGGCGAGAGCGGCTCGGGCTCGGGCGGCGTGGATTTCGGTCTCTGCCGAGGCGATCCGGAGTTCGGCAGCTGACTCTTTCGTCAGGAAGACTTCATATGGCGACGCCTCTCCAGCCGCCGCCAGGGCTCCTACGGCTTGTTCGATTCCCTCTTGCTCGGCGATGCCTGCAGCGATCACCCGCAGCTTCTGCTGGGCGTGGACAAGCCCGTAGAATTCAAACAGCATGCGCGATTGCATTCGGCCAATGTCGAAATCGGCGCGGGCTCTCTCCGAGTCGGTCGCCAGACGCGCTCGTCGCTCGGCCGGTCCATTCCGCCCATTCAGCATGAACTCTTGCTCGACGAATAGGAACTCGGTGCGCCCGGCACCCTCGAAGGAGGCGTTCACTGATGGGCCCGGTCGGGCCGCGTCAGAAGATCGGGCGGCAAGGCTCGACGCGAGCGCCATGCGGTGTTCTCGTACCCGGGAACTCTCGCGCAATAGCTGGATCGCACCAGCCTCGGTGAGTTCCTGCGTGAGCCCGGCGCCCGGAATCAGAAGCAGTACGAGGAGGGCTCGAGCACTGGCCCTAGGCCGCGGAATCACGACTGCCTCCTGTTGCGTCCCGTACCAGCGCCTCAGGGTTCTCCAGCCAAGCAGCGTCCGGGCGTCTCATGGAGTTGGGCCAGGTTCGTTCGCCCCGGCTTCCGGGTCGGAGGTGCGGAGCCTCACCAGGTTGGCGCGACCGCGCTCTGCCTCGACGACCTCGCCTGTGGCACCGTCGAGGTGCAGCATGTCACCGACGACGAGCAACCGGCCCAGCCGGCTCATCATCAAGCCGGAAAGCGTCTCGACGTCCGGCGAGTAGAGATCCAGATTGCATTCCTCGTTGATGCGTTCGAGCGGGACCAGACCCTTCACCAGAAAGCTCTCGGCGCTCTCGCGCCTGATGTCCGGCGCCTCGGAGTCAAACTCGTCCTGCACCGCTCCAACGATCTGCTCGACCAGGTTCTCCATAGTGGCCATGCCGACCACCGCACCGTATTCGTCGTCCACCAGCACGAACTGCTCGTGTGCCTGCTGCATGTCTCGCAGGAGCCGGCTGGTCGGCAGCGTCTCCGGGACATGCCTGACAGGCCGCGCAATCGACCGGAGATCGAAGTGCTCATTGTCGTCCGCGATTACGAGGTCCTTGACGTGGATCAGGCCGATCACGTCATCCAGAGAGCCTAGGCAGAGAGGAAACCGGGTGTGCCGGGTGCGCCGAATCACATCGCGACTGCGCTCGAGCGACCACGCAGCGTCAAGGATGGCAACGTCGGTTCGAGGCACCATCACCTGGCGGACCAGCATGTCGTCAAAGCGGAAGACGGCATGCAAGAGTTGCTGCTCCGCCGAAGTTAGCTCGCCGGCGTCCCGGCTCAGTCGAATGGATGCTCGGATTTCCTCTTCCGTGATCGACGCCATGCCGCGAGTTCCGGAGAAAACTCGTGCGAACGCCTGAGTGACCCTGATGATAGGCGCCAGGCCCCTCGCGAGCGCTGCCAGCGGCCAGACAACCAAGTGCCAAAGCTGCTGCCAGTGCGTGGCGCCGTACGTCTTCGGCAGGATCTCTCCGACAAAGAGGATCGCAACCGTGAGGGCCGCGGATACGACCGGCACCAGGCCTGCCCCGAGGACTTGCGTGGCGTACATGCCGCAAAGCGTCGCTCCTGCTGTGTTGGCGACCGTATTCAGCACCAGAATCGCGGAAGTGGGCTCGGCGATGTTCGACTTCATGCGGATCAGCCGGTCTGCCAAGCCGGAATGCTCGCCCCCCGCTCTCTCGGCCTCGAGGGCGCCCATCCGCGCGCAGTACAGGACGGACTCGAACAACGAGCAAGCGCATGAGACCAGCACCGTAAGGCCGGCCGCGATCAGGAGTACTGTCATCGAACGCCTCGCATCTTTCCCGTTCCCTCAAATCATGCTCGAAAAGGCCGTTGCCAGGCCCAGAAAGCTCAGGAAGCCGAACACATCTGTCACGGTGGTCAAGACGATCGAGGAAGACTGCGCCGGGTCCTGCCCGAGGGCATCGAGGAGAATCGGAATGACGGCCCCCGCCACACCGGCTATCGCCATCGCAAGGACCATCGCCGTGCCGATGACCACAACGAGGCCGATCGACTTGCTCCAGACATAGACGCCAGCACAGGCGACGACTGCCACGCCAACTCCGTTCAGCGCTCCGGCTATCAGCTCCTTCAAGGCCACTCGTGGCAGCTGGCGACGAGTGATCTCCCGCACCGCAAGCCCGCGAAGCACCACTGCGAGCGCTTGGCTGCCGGTGTTGCCGGACTGGCCTGCGACAACCGGAAGCAGCACCGCGAGCGCCGTGAATTGAGCGATCGTATCCTCGAACAGCCCCACGATAGTAGCCGCAAGGAAGGCAGTGGCTAGATTGACCAGCAGCCACGGCAGGCGCTTACGAACGGCAAATCCGGATCCTGAGAGTGCGCTCTCTTCCGCGCTGGCGCCGGTCATGCTGACCAGGTCTGCGCTGAGTTCCTTGCCCACTTCCTCGATCAGCTCGCTGAGCCTGAGGACGCCGAGCGGTACGTTATGGGGCCCGACGACAGGCAGGCTCGCGAGCTTGTGGCGCTGCATCGTCTCCACAACCTCGGCCCGTGAGGCAAACTGCGAGACTGCGACCAGGGGCTGACGAACAAGCGTCTCGAGAGAACTGGCAGCACTCGACTGCACGACTTCGTGCAACGGAACTGTCCCTACAAGGCCGCCGTCGCTGTCAACGACGAACAGGTCATGGACGGTCTGACCGGCGGGTGTGGCCTGCACTCGTGCAAGAGCATCCGTCACGGAGGCGGTTGCGCGACACACCGCTATTCGTGGGTCCCTGAGCCGACCTGCACTTTCGGGTGGATAGGTCGCAAGGACACGCAGGTCCCGGGCGTCGGCCGACGGCACGCGCTCGAGAATCTTGCCTCGCTGCGTCTCGCCCAGCCCCCCCCAGATGGCCCCGGCTCGTGCCGGCAACAGGTTCATGAGGAGATTTCCTCCGGCCCGAGGCTCGGTCGCCTCGAGGATGTCCAAGGCCGTCGCCGGCGAAATCGTCCGGAACGCGGCGGCACAGACCTGCGGATCGATGTCCGCTACAACGCCGGCCGCTACTTTCGGGGACATGCCCGCAAGACGGTCCGCTGCCTCGTCGGGGTGCCGTGCGACCAGATCCTCGGCAAGGAGGATTTGCAGATCAGTGGAAGATCTCGGCACGACTCCCTCCGCTTGCTTGTGGCGCAACGCTCTGAATCGCGATTGCCTCGCCCAAGAGCCTGCCTATGCCGCACCAGTACAGTTCGCAGACCGCGCTCGCCAGATGCGCGGCGCGCTGCGGGGCTCGGGGTTGCGCCGAGGCCCGCAGAGCATCCTCGCTCAGCACCCCGGCGACCCGGCCAGTGGGGTCCAGAACGGCCACGGGCTCGGCGCGATAGCGTTTGTCCGAAACCAGTGCCGACAAGGAAACGCCCTGCGAAACGGTCCGGGCCTTGGCCAGCTGCAGCGATCCAACTGTGCGGTCGCGCGGGGCAACAAGCAACTGGCCAAGCGTCACGGCCCCCTGTACCCGTCTGTGCCGGCTGATGACGATCAGTGTGGACTCGACCGCCGCCCGGCCCTCACGAAGCCGGTGGATTGCCTGCTCGACGGGCATGTCGTCGTAGAGGATGCAAGCCCGCGGATCGGCCGCGGCACCCGCAGATTCCGGCGGGAGCCTCAGGGCCCGTTCGATCTGTTTTCTCTCCCGGTCGGCAACGCCTTCCAGCATGCTCTTCCTAGACGTTTCGGGCAGGACACGCAACAACGCCGCCGAAGCGGGTGCGGAACATGCCTGCAGGACCTGGTGACGTGTCGCGACGGGCAGCCTTTTGAGGCAAGCAGCTGCCTCCAGTGGCGGCAGCAGCACCAGCACACCGGCCGATGTCTCGGGCGGCGCCTCTGCCAAGACCTCGGCGACGCTGGCCGGGGGGTGCCGATCCAGGACCCTCACGGCCTCGGCAGGATTGCGATGGAGATGTTCGAAAGCGAGGTTGCGCGTTCCAACACTCATCGGTCACTCCCGACCACCACGATGGGTTCGTCGCAGTATTTCCTGGCCGGCAAGTGGAGCCGATCCGCGCCGACATCGATCACGATCGATGTCGGCGTGACCTCGCGCACAGTCCCCTCAGTTTTCCCGACTCGCACCAAGTCGCCCACGCTCAGTGCTTTCGATGCGTAGTGCGAAGCCATGAGGTTGGCGACAACCGGGCTCGATCCGAGTCCGAACGCCAGCGCCATCCCACCGAGCGTCGAGGCGAGAATGACCGTGGCTATCGACACAAGAATGCCGCCTTGCACCCCGACTTGCTGCACGCTGACGATCAGTGCCACCGCAAGGATTCCAGCCTGTGCCAGACGACCAAGGATGCCCGGATTCGCAATACCCGCATTGGCGGCCATGTCGGACACCCATTGATGCGCGAGGCTTCCGAGGCTTGCGCCCACGAAGACCAACACAAGCGCCAGCACTACCTTCGGCAGGAAGTACGCCAGGTCGTGCAACAGTTGTGCAGCGAACGGAACCGACAGCTGTTCGATGGCCGCGGTTGCAAAGTACAGCAGAATGGTCCAATAGACTCCCCGCCCGATCACTGTCGGAGCTGTGCGCCAGAGTCCCGACCCCCGCACGGTTCCGCGCTCCTCAATGCGTGTTTCGACCCTCACAGAAACGCTCGCCACGATTCTCCTGACGAGCGAGCTGCACACTGAGGCCAGGGCCCAGCCCCCCAACAGCCAGGCAGCGGCAGCCACGAATTGCGGCGCCCCGCCCCTGACCCACTCGGACACTGACTCTAGAATCTGAGTCACGCTCTGAACACTCATGCTGCCTCCCCCTTGAATCGCTTTGCCTGCTCGTCAGGATGGGTCCGCTAGTCGGTCGCCGCCCCGGACCCGGCACGTGCTGGCGGTTCGCGCTGAATGACAGCGTTGAGCAGCTGGCTGTTGGGCACGCTCCAGTCGCCGACCTCGGACCGCAGGAGCGTATCGACAGGGCCGATTCTCTCGAGACTGCCACTTCGGCCAAGCGCTTGGACCGTCGAGCCCTCCGGGATGCTCTTGCGCAGGTAATATCCGGCCAAGATCGCGCTCACAACGTCTCGCGAGCCGACTGCAAATGCAAACGCGATCGAGAACAGCGCCGCGACGAGGACTGCGATCAAGGACCACTGCAGCAATGTGGACTTCACGCCCAGTTGCTCGATAGCTATGATGCTCACAACCACGATCATCGCCCCTCGGGCCGCGAGGCCAAGGGATTGCGAGTAAGGAACTTGCGAGGCAGCCGCGGCTGAGCTCACCGCATTGCCGATGAAGCGTGCGAGAAGCAATCCGAGCATCAAGATCAGCAGCGACGCGACTACGTTTGGAAGAAAGGCGATCAAGAGGTTGGTCGCCGTGGCGACGGACGTAAGGCCCAGCGTCTCGGAAGCTGGCAGGACAAACGTCAGCAGCACGAGCCAGTAGAGCAACCTACTGATCAGTCCGGAGATAGGGCGCCGGATTCCGGCTTCCTCCAAGATCTCGTTCAGTCCTAGGTAACCCCCTAGGTGGTCAAGTCGTGTCCGCACAAGAACCTTCGCCGAAGCAGCCTGCGCGATTCGGGCGATGATCCATCCAATCAGCAAGATCGCCAGCATTCCAGCGATCTTCGGAGTCAAGCTCGCGAACTGGGCTCCTAGGTGTGCCAGCGAGCCTAGGGCGATCTCGCCGAGGTTTCCGATACTCTCAGTCATGATTCTGTGTCCTCCCGTTGTCGCCCCGAAGCAACGAAGCCAGCGCTTGAATTGACGACCACAAGTGCTCTTTCACGAATACTGCGGTGCTGAATTCGACAATGTCGCGAACGCTCATCGAAGCGTAGGCTCGGTCTATGGCCGATTCGACAAGCGCGCGCCTTGGTTTGGGGTCCCGCTCGGTGAGCGGAGCAAGCAAGCTTCGGCCGTCCCGCTCCCACTCCTCCCTGTTGTCGTTCCTGAATGCCATCAAAGCTCCTCAGAAAGCTGCTTGCGCAATTGCTTGAGTCCGCGGTGGACTCGCATCTTGATCGCCGATTCCCCCAAGCCGAGCTGCGCGGAAATCTCGCTGTAGGTCTGGTCTTCAAGAAAGCGAAGCGAAATTGCCATGCGCGTGGTGGGATCCAGCATTTCCATCGCGCGCTCGAGTCCCTCACTTTTGGGATCGCCTCGTGATGTGGGAACGTGCGCAGATGCCCGCAGGAAATCGCCGTATACCGATCGCCTCCGGGCTTCCCGAAAACGCGTCCGTAGAAGATTGCGTGCCGAATTCGTGGTGATCGTGAGGAGCCAGTGTTCGAAGGGCTGGTCGGGCCGGA
>MKWU01005553.1_pt1 | contig 13604 bp, 12 predicted proteins | sample 809101 | NCBI WGS metagenome assembly MKWU01 (sample SAMN05860141, study PRJNA318959) | sponge metagenome | host: Aplysina aerophoba | place: Slovenia: Piran, Adriatic Sea, Gulf of Piran | collected 2013-05-07 | reverse complement strand
TGAGAGCCTGTTTTTTTGGGAAGATCAACTCGCGTTGCGCAGCGGGCAGTGCCTCGGTCCAAGCGAGCAGTTTTTTCGCCGCATCTATACTTTCGACTTCGGCCAATTTGCTCGCTTTACCGAGGGAAAAGGCCAGCCGTCCACGGACAAATCCCTGGTAGAGCACGTCCTGTGTGGGGCTGCGGCGTGCGTCGAGCTTTTGCGCCAATTCATCGCGTTGCTTTTGCAGATGCACCAGACGGCTGACGACCATATGAGTCTCCATGGGCTGGTGCGATACGTTGCCGGCCGCACCTCTGAGCGGCCGACGCCGTGCCGCGCGGGCCAATTGTGCGGCGTCGAACTGGGTCTCTAATTCGACTTCGCCAAACAGCGTCGTCCCCCAGATGACTTCAGCCCCGGGAATGTCGGGCAAGCTGTGGTTGTAAAAACGCGGCTCGGCCCGCTGGCCGTCCACCCACCAACGGCTATCGCCAGTAGCCAGCACCTTGCGCAAACGGCCGCGGCCGTCTTGCAAGTACAAACCAGCCATAAAGCCGCTTTCGACTCGGTCAGTATCCCAGCAATGGGCACGCAAGACATTGGACTCGCGCAGGTACGCGACGGGAATTTCGACTCGGACCGGAGTCAAACGCGTCTCCCCGATCCGGTGTCCATTGAGTAACAGCTCGGCTTCGTCGTCGGCCCAGAAAATCAGTATCAGTTTGGAATTGGCTGGCAATAGCCGACTATCTCCTTTTCGCTTTGCCAATTCGCGCAGCTTATCGCCCCCGTAGAGGCGGACCAAAGTATCGATGCTGGCGGACACCTGGTTGTATTGTTGTCTCAATGCCACCACATCATCAGCCATAGCCGTAGCGGGCCAGCCGACTCCGCATGCCACCCAAGGCAACCAACACATCCATCGCGCATAGCCGCTCATATATTGGACTTGGATTGTCCCCCATCGACATTGATGCAGGCACCGGTCACCCATTTGGCTCGGTCGGAGGCCAAAAAGGCCACTACATCGGCGACTTCTTCCGGCGTGCCAAAGCGGCCAAAGGGGATATTGGCGTCGATAAAGGCCTGGATTTGCGCTGGATTTTCCTTCATCCGTCGCTCCCAGCTCCCCCCGGGAAAGAGAATGGAGCCTGGGGCCACGGTATTGACGCGAATGTTCTTTTTGGCCGCTTCAATGGCTAGGTTGGCCCCTAGGCTGATCATCGCTGCCTTGGCCGCGTTATAGGAAACCGGCCCACCGGTCTCGCGGCCAAAAATCGAAGCGATATTGACGATACTGCCGCCTCCGCGCGCTTCCATCACCGGGATAGCCGCACGGCTTACCCGCACAGCAGAAAGAAAGCTCCAGTTGACGATAGTATTCCACTCCTCGTCGTCGATCTCGACAAAGGGGGTCCACTTGGAGCCGCCAACATTATTTACGAGGACATCGAGCCGGCCAAAGCGCTCCTGCGCCGCCTGCACCACCGCAACGGCCCCCTCGGGCGTCGTCAAATCTTGCGCGGTGGCCTCCACCTTTGCGCCTCCACTGGCTAATTCGGCGGCCGCTTCCTCCAGCGCATCGGCACCGCGAGCGCAGATACAGAGCCTCGCCCCTTCGGCGGCCAAGGCCGCGGCAATGCGCTTGCCGATGCCGCGACTAGCTCCAGTTACCAGGGCGACTTTGTCGTTGAGTCCTAAGTCCATTGGGATCCTTTCTCAGGGGGCCGGCACTTGTAGCGCACCGGGATTGGTGGTAAACAGGTGGGCCAGATAGGCCATGCAGAGGACGAACAGCACGACGCCCTTCCAGCGGTTCAGCCCGTAGCCGAGGCGCATCGAGCCGAGCATGACCAAGACGATCGCCATCATCCACGGGAACATAAAATTGACCACTTGCGGCGCAATGGTCAGGGGATTGGCCAGTGCTGAGGCCCCAGCAATCCAGCAGATATTGAGAATATCCGCGCCGAGGATATTGCCCACAGCCAAGGCACCTTGGCCCTTGCGGGCCGCGACGATGCAGGTGGCGATCTCGGGAATTGAAGTGCCCAAGGCCACGACCACCAAGCCGATGACCACCTGCGGCAGGCCCAGCGCCGCGGCCACTACCGGCGTCGCCAAGACGATAGCATGGCTGCTGACAATGACGCCGGTCAGCCCCCCCGCAAAGAGCGCGGCGACAATCCACAAGCTGCGGGCGGCACCTTCTTCCTCGGCTTGGTGTGGCTGCCGTCGCTGTTCCCAAAACGAATAGAGCAGATAGAGCGCAAAGAGCACCACCAAAACCCCGCCCTCGCTGCGAGCCAAGGTCCCGTCGTAGGCCATATACCAAGCGGCCAAGTCAACAACGATGAGAAAAAGCGCCGCCGAGCGCAGCACGACGCGGTCAATGGGTATGGCCTCCCGCGCAAAAAGTGCCGCCATGGGCAGAGCGATGCCGTCGTCGTAGATGACCGACCCCACGGCGTTGCCCAGCGCCACTTCGGGGTTGCCTTTGAGGGCAGCGGTCACCGAGACGGCCAACTCCGGCGCGGTGGTGCCAATGCCGACGATGACGATGCCGATCAGGATCGGTGGAGCGCGGAGATAGTGTGCAATATCGATAGCCCCCTCTACTAGCCAATCGGCACACTTGGCCAGTAGCGCGAAGGACAAGGCCATCAGGACCACCGCCGTCCACAGGCCCATGTCCTCGCCCAAACCTATCATATCCATTCCATCCACCTACGGATTATGTTTGGGAATCGGCCGCAGGCGACACATCTAGGTAGGAAGATAAGAGACGCTCGGCGTTTTGGTAGGCGATCTTGTCAAAGGCTTCTGCAGGTAGCTCAAGGGTGTGCAGAAAATCCATCAGTTGGGAGTCAAAGTAGTCCCGACCAAAGAGCAGTTTGTCCTGAAATTCGAGGAGAAAGTCGCGCCCGAAGTCCCGGTCCCTTTGCAGTGCGCGCAATCCCGACCCGGCCGACAGATCGGCATATAAGTTGCGGTACTGGCGCATCATCGGAGCCAAGCGTCCATTCGGCAGTACCGGGCCGCTCGGGTAGCTCTCCTTGGCGTAGCGATCATCCCCGGAAATATGCGCCCAGAACCCGGGGGCATGGCCGATAAAGACCGTTTGCGGACAGGCCGCAACCGCGCGTTCAAGCGCGTCGAGACTGCCGCCGTACCACCAGTTGGGACGTGGGTAATCGCCGCGGCCGTGGTCGATTGGATAGTCGAGATGGATCGTAATGGGCAAGCGCATTGCGCCGCAAGCCTCGTACAGACGCAGTGCGTCTGGATCGTCAAACGGCAAGCGCACCTTCAGCTCGGAGGCCACCTGCACGCCGTGGATTTCGACTGCGGCCTTGAGCCGATCTATGGCGTCGGGCCGTTTGGGATGCGGCATATAACCAAGGACAAAGCGATCGGGGGCTTCCCTGCCGACGGCCAGCACATCTTCGAAGGGAATCCCCCAGCCCGTAGGGGGCAACACCGAGTGATACGAAGGCGAGTATTCATCTGCAGGGACCTCCCACGAGAAAAGCCACATCTGGTCGATGCCCTGCTCGTCCATGTTGCGCAGGATTTTGGCGGCGTTAAAGCCGTGCCAATTGGGGTGATTATGCGCGTCAATGAGCATTTGTTAATGATATTCTCGCGGGTGAAAACTGTCAAGATAAAGCACAGTTTATTTGCAGTATTTTGTAATAATTATTCTTGATTAATAATTTTTATTTATTATATTATTTACCTATTCACAAAAGGAGTAACCATGAATATAGCAGAGCTAAAGGGCCAGAAGGTCATGTTGGCCGCATCCGGCGGTCTCGATAGCTGTACCATCACTCATTGGCTGCAATCTCAAGGCCTAGAGGTGGTCGCCTATACCGCCGATCTAGGCCAGCCCGACGAGGAGCGCATCGAAGACATACGGAGCCGGATGCAGGCCTGTGGGGCCGCTGAGATGATCCTCGATGACCGCAGAGAGGCTATTTGTCAAGCCGGCATCCAACTCGTCCAAGCTCAGGCCCGCTACGAGGGGGGCTATTGGAACACTACCGGCATCGCCCGGCACGTGACGGTGGCCGGCATGTTGTCCCACATGCAGGAACGCGGCATCCAAGTGATGGCACACGGATGCACTGGGCGCGGCAATGACCAAGTCCGCTTCCAACTGGCAGCACAAATGATCGCGCCGCACATCGCGGTGTACGCTCCCTGGCGCGACCCAAATTTCTTGCAAAACTTTGGCGGACGCAGCGAAATGATCGCTTACTGCCAGGGGCACGGCTTGCCCATAACCGCCACTCAGGACAAACCCTACTCCACGGATGCCAACATGCTCGGGCTGACGCACGAAGCCGGCCAACTCGAAGCCTTAGACACTGCGGCCAGCCTCATCGCTCCCGGCATGGGTTGTTTCCCGCAGCAGGCTCCGAATACCGCTGAGACTTTTACCGTGCGTTTTGAACGAGGCGTCCCGATCTCCATCAACGGCCGTACTGTCGGCCCAGTCGCGGCCATCGAGCAGAGCAACGCCATCGCCGGGCAACATGGCGTCGGCATTGGCTTACACGCGGTGGAGAATCGCTTCGTTGGCATCAAGTCGCGCGGCGTCTATGAGGCACCAGCCTTAGAGCTACTCGGCCAGTGCTACGATTACTTGCTCCAGCTCATTCTCGACCGCCGCGCACGGCGGATTTTCACCGTTGTCTCCGGATTTATTGCCGAGCAAATCTACCAAGGCTATTGGTTTGACACGGCGACCCAAGCGAGTTGGAAACTCATTGAGCATTTTAATCAATTGGCGACCGGGACGATCTCCGTCTCGCTCTACAAGGGCCAAGTCGCCTTTGGCGCGGCCAGCGACGCCCCCCACTCGCTCTACAGCGAGGATACCGCTTCCATGGAGGCCATCGGCGACTTCGACCATCGCGACTCCGAGGGATTCCTCGGCGTCTTAGGCGTCAGTGCCCGCGCGCTTCATCAGGCCGGGCAGATTGCGCAACCCAATGGCGATATAGGGGCTTGACTGCGGCAGGCAACTGGTCAAAAACTTCCCACTCAATCGGCACCATCTCGTAGTTTTTGCCTCCGGTCTCCACCACCATGGCCTCGTGCTCGGGCCGGCCGATGAGCGTTGGGTTTAGGTTCAGCCACCACGGAGCGTAGCGCACGATGAGGGCGACGCGATCCATTTCGCTCCTGTTGGGGGCCACGGCGTGCCAGAGCCGACTGTCGTACACTAGGACGCTGCCGGCCACTCCTTCGATCTGACACTCAGTCGGATAGGGCGCGTCCTGATTCATTGCGGGCATGTCCCCAGCCGCGGGATTGCGCGGCCAGCGGTGACTTCCCGGCACCACGAAGGTCCCCCCTGTCTCAGCGGCAAACGGCGTCAACATCCATATCGTCGAAAGGTGCAAAACCGCGTCCGGGTATGGCGCGGGGATGTGCGAGGCGTTGGTTGCATTGTAAGGCCAGTCGGCGTGCCAATAGCCCCTCGCATTACCCGGGTGATTGACCACGCAGTCGGTGCAGGAAATCCGTGCCCAAGCCCCGAAAAAAGACTCAATGACCCCTAGGAGCCGGCGGTCGGCCAAGTACGGAGCAAAGGATTGCACCTGATTGATAGCCTGTTTGAGCTGGACCACGCCTGGGGTGCCGATTCGGTGACCGCGGCGGCGAATTTCGGCCAATTTGGCGTCGGAGTACCGGCGATTGCGCTCGACCACAGCCGCTAGCTCGGCGCATATATCCCCGACTACTGCCTCGGGAATCACTTGCTCGATAACACAAAAGCCGTCGCGCTCAATGTGCTGTTGATAGGTATCCACTACTTTACCCCCGCAAAAGCGGCGCAACGCCGTCCCAAATGATCTCCAACTCGGTCAGCGCGTCGCCGTCTAGGATGGGCACGGGCGCCCGGCAAACCGTCGAGCGGATCAACCCGCGCTTTTGCAAAATCCACTTGTAGATCGCGATTCCGTAGAGCCGCTCGTAGTTCATCAGCGGCAGGAGCTGATAGAAGTGCGTCCGCGCCGTCGTCTCATCTCCCGCTTCGAGGGCATCCCAAATCGCCGCCATGGCGTCGGTCACGTGACAGCCCGGCATATTGCCGCAGGCACCGCGCCGATACTCATCGAGCAAATAGACCCCCCCTTTGCCACCCAATACGCCCTTGCAGGCCGTGCCTGCTAGCGCCAGCGTGCGGCTAACCTGCCAAGGCTCGGGAACGGTCTCTTCCTTGATGTAATCGACTCCCGCCAGTTCGCGGCACATCCGTCCCACCAGCTCGCCGTTCATGGGCGTCCCAACCGGCGCGTCGAAATTTTGTACGCAGATCGGGACCTCAACCGCGTCTGCTAACTGCTGGTAAAAGGCGAAGCAGCCTTCTTGGTCAACGCGCAATACGTGCGGCGGCATGGACATGATCCCGTCGGCTCCTGCGGCTTGGGCAAACTGAGCGAGGGCCACGGCTGGCAAAGCATGGCCGGAGGTGACGGAGGCCACCACGGGTACTCGGCCATCGGCGGCGACGACGACGCTCTCGATCCAACGGCGGCGTTCCTCGTCGGAAAGGGTCGAAAATTCGCTGGCATTGGCCGGCCCCACTAAGCCCGTAGCACCCGCTTCAATACTGAAGGCAACTAAGTCCCGCAAGGCCGCTTCATCGAGCGCGTAGCTTTCGGTAAAGGGGGTCACTACAATCGGCATGATTCCGCGCCATGTTTCAGTCATGGATATCTCCTTTTAGGCCGAGCAAAGCGGCCACGGCAAAAAGCCCATCTACCAAGATGCCCTGCTAATTGGCGTGGCTTCATAAAATAGAGGTTGTAAACCTACTCTTTATAGGCGACTATGCGCAGACGCCAGTAGTCGGCGTACCAGACCCCATCATCGTATAATGCCGGGCGGACGGCATCCTCCACCCCGTCCCACAGCTTCTCGCGTATCGACGGAGGAACATCCTCTGTAAGCGGCACGGCGAACATCTCCATCCAATCGCGCAACCCGCTCTCGCCTTCTAGGGGCGTTGGACGAGGGAAATGGTTGGCATAAGCAACGCGCAGCCCGACCTGCTCCACGAGCCGTGCATACTCTCCCAAGCTGGGAAAATACCAAGGCGACTGCGGATGAAAACCCTGAGCGGCCAATTGGTCAATCAACCCTCGGCTAATAGTGGCCACGTTCCGCGCCCCGCCTAGTTCGGCGACAAAACGCCCGCCCTGCCCCAGACAAGCGGCAATACACGCGAGGGCCGCTTCCGGCGGCTTGACCCAGTGCAGGGCTGCGTTGGAAAAGACCGCATCCAACGGCTCGGCAAAGGAGAAATCCCTCGCATCGCCGACGACAAAAGACAGCCCCGGGAACTGCTCGCGGGCGGCCTCGATCATCTTGGCCGACGAATCGATGCCCACGACCTCAGCTCCGGCTGCGGCAATTTGGGCGCTCAGTTGCCCTGTGCCGCAGCCCAAGTCGAGGACGCGTTCCCCAGCTTGGGGAGCCAAGATCTCCACCAAGTCGGCACCTGCGGCGGTGACATAGTGGTGCTTGGCTTGGTAACGCTTAGGGTCTTGGAACATATCAGCCCAAGAGGTCGGCGATGACCGCGCGCTCCTCTTTGAGCTCGTCTTCGGTGGCCTTGATCTTTGCACGGGCGAAGTCGCTCAGTTCCAAGCCCTGCACGATTTCCCAGCCGCCTTGACCGTCGCTGCGAATGGGAAAGGAGAACATCAATCCCTCGTCAATCCCGTAGCTACCGTCCGAATAGACGCCAGCCGAGAAAAAGTCGCCCGCTGGCGTGGCGCTCTCCACGCTGACGATATGGTCGAGCGCGGCATTGGCAGCCGACGCGGCCGACGACAAGCCTCGGGCGTCGATGACGGCCGCGCCCCGCTGCTGGACGATTTGGATGAATTCCTCGCGCAACCAAGAGTGGTGGCCTATGACGTCGTGAGCTGGACGCCCTTCAATGCGTGCATTCTCGGCATCTGGGTACTGCGTGGCGCTGTGGTTACCCCAGATGGCCATATTGGTCACCGCCGAGACCTTGACTCCGGCCTTTTGGGCAAGCTGAGCTTGGGCGCGGTTTTGATCCAGCCGGGTCATCGCGTAGAAGCGGTCGCGGGGGATGCCGGCCTTCTGGCCGTGACTCATGGCAATCAAGCCATTGGTATTAGCCGGATTGCCCACTACCAAGACCCGCACGGCGGCGGCGGCTCGGGCGAGCGCCTGACCTTGGCCGACGAATATCGGGCCGTTTTCCCGAATTAAGTCGCCCCGCTCCATGCCGGGACCGCGCGGCTTAGAGCCAATCAGCAGCCCCCAATTGATCCCGTCAAAAGCCACTTCGGCTTGGTCGGTAATTACGATGTCGTCGAGAAGCGGAAAGGCGCAGTCGTCGAGTTCCATAACCACGCCTTCGAGGGCTTTGAGCGCCGGAGTAATCTCCAGCAAGTGCAGCGAAACCCGGACGTCGCGGCCGAAAACTTCGCCCGAGGCTAAACGCGGCAATATAGCGTAGCCGATCTGGCCAGCCGCCCCAGTGACGGCTACTTTCATAGTTCGTGCCATGTATTCCTCCTGAACAGTTTTATAGGTAGTGAGTGAGTTGGAAATAAGTGGGGAAAAATGGCCTCCTTGGCACGGTTCTTACCAAGGAAGAAGTGCTTACAATTTCTCAGACATCATTCCTCCCATAATAATAAGAGCGACCAAAACATAGGTCCACCAAGGCGATTCGAAGACGCTCAATATCCAGAAAATCGGCACACCTATAATCAGCAAGCCTACAAGTATAGATATCCATTCTTTATTCACTTATATCTTCGTCGTCGTTTGTATGTTAGGTGAGTATGGCCTCCCATTTTAGCCAACCTTGGCTAGCCAAGCGCGACCTTCGTCGGTGATCTCCCATGTACTCGTGTCTAAATTATCTTTCAGCCAGCCCTTCCTGACCATTTTCGCACGGCACGCTGTGCATGAGTGCTTTTTGAAGCCGGTCCCTCTTTTCGCCTGCACTAGTTCGCAAACTTTATCAGCCGTCCCTCGGCCGTCCATATCCACTAACGCCTCTAAAATCAACACCTCATACGATTTATGTCCGCGTCGGCGTCGTTTCTCTGGTTTATATAGGGCACAGGCGGCTAGCAACTCCGCCTGGTGCATCTCGATATCCTCGACGCGTTCGATGCGATGCTCGTTAAGAACAGCCCTGCCCGCGTTGTCCCTCCTCGTATATACACCTATTCGCTTACTAGACCGGCTGAAATATAGACGGCATATAGTCTTTCTTTTGTTCTCGAGAAAAACACCGCACCAACTCGCCGATTCACGTTCTACTATTCGTTCAGGGGCGACCTGCTCAGACACTAACTTTTTAATAAGCTGGACGGCTCTGGCGTAATCAGAATCATTATCGCTTGCGACGTCGTTGCTTTTTCCATCGCCTTGGGGCGAGATCTGAATAAGCACCTCTTCAATCTGTTCTTGGATTTCTTCAAAATCTCTTTGGTTCCTTTCAATCGTCCATTTGAGTTTGCTAAGTAGCTCTTCGATCTTGGTCATATCCATGATAAGTCCTTCTTTTTCTGGTTCATCAAGGCAGCGAACTCGGCTTGATTCTTGTATTATCGGCGCTTGGTCGCCTCGGCTAGCCGCAGTTTCAGCTCTTCAAGTCTCATAGGAGGATTTACCAAGTGAACAACAGTATGGCAATTTGGACACAGAGGGATCAAATCAGTCTCGACATCGGGAGTATATTCGTCACTTGTTGACAGGCTTTTCGTGTGGTGAATTTCGATAAAACCATCGGCAATCTCTCCATATCGTTCCGCCATCCGAACATTACAGGCAAGACAAGCGATCCCATGAAAAGCGATGGCGGCTTTTCTATTGCGCCGATCCCGTTCATAGCGATTGACCGTAATCTCCTTCTTTGCCCCTTCAGGGAATCCGCTTAAATTTTCCACTTCTTCTCTCGGGGCGATCTTCGTCGCTCTTGCCCATACCCCCCGTGCTGGACTTTCCAGTAAGCCTTTCTTGCCCATTGTAGAGAGTGCCTCCCTGCACGAGTGCTCATTGAAGTCGGCTCCTCTTTTCTGCCTGACTAGATCGCAGATTTCACCTGTCGTACGTGGAAAGCTACCTATAACCTGTAAAATCAACTCGGGATAGGTCTTGTCCGTCATATCCAGCCAAAATCCTTCTTTTTTGATTCATCAAGGCGGCGAACTCGGCTTGCGTCTTTTGCCTTTGACGCTGTTCCAGTGTCCGCAGAGTAGTTAGAAGTTCCACTGGTGGTCGGCACCCTATCCTTAATAATCTGCCCTCAAAAGGCACTCTGTGCAATGCACGGCTAGCCATTGACCTCCCCTTGGCCCGCTGGTTATTCTACTATGCTTCCAACACGCGACCCACGAGCGAAAGGACGGCCATTATGAGTAGCGACTTTGATCTCATCATCCAAGGGGGGCATCTAATTGACCCCAAAAACGACCTCAACGGACCTGCCGATATTGCCATCAAGGACGGGCTAGTCGCTGCGGTTGCCGACCGAATCGAGTGCAGTTCGGCAAAGGCCGTCAACGTGTCCGGTCTCTATGTCACCCCGGGCTTAATCGATATCCATGTCCACGTCTATGGGGGGTATGGAGGCTGGCTTTTTCCCGACCAGCACGCTCTGCCCTACGGCGTAACTACCGTAGTAGATACAGGCGGCGCTGGATGGAAGGATATGGCCGACTTCAAGCGCACCATCATCGACCCCGCCCAGACCCGCGTTTTGGCCTTTGTCAATATCGTCGGCGCTGGCATGATCGGTGCTCCCGAACAAGACGTCAGCGAAATGGATCCCGCGCTCTGCGCCGCGGCGATTGAGCAGTACCGCGAGCACGTCGTCGGAGCCAAGTCGGCCCACTTCGGCGGCCCGGGTTGGGAGTCGGCAGGTGGTGCGATCGAGGCGGCGCGACAGAGCGATTCTATCGCCATGATCGACTTTGCCCCCCGCCCCACCCGCACGTACGAGGAATTGCTCGAGCGCATGAGTCCAGGGGACATCCACACGCACCTCTATGCCGCCCACATCCCCCTGCTCGACGCGGACAAAAAAGTCGCAGACTACGTGCGCCAAGCCCGACAGCGCGGCATCGTCTTTGATACGGGCCACGGCAACGGCTCCTTCTGGTTTCGCATTGCCGTGCCCGCCATGGCCCAGAACTTCCCCCCGGATACCATCAGCACGGACCTACACAAGGCCAGTCGCATGCTGCCCAACGCCACCATGCCCATAACTATGTCCAAATTCCTGAACCTCGGCATGTCCCTCCAAGAGGTCGTCTATCGCTCGACATACAGACCTGCCGAGGTAATCAGGCACCCCGAGCTAGGCCACCTCAGTGTCGGGGCCGAAGCTGACCTAGCGACTTTTGCCCTGTACAAAGGAGATTTTGCCTTTGTCGATTCGGGCCGGGCGCGCATGCGGGGTCGGCAAAAACTCGAATGCGAACTAACGCTGAGAGCGGGCCGAGTCGTCTGGGACCTAAACGGCCGCAGCCTAGTGGACTGGGATAAGGCCGGTGAATACCGCCACCTTGCTTAAGACACGCAAGTGCCTTCGCAAACAACTTGACGCAGCGCTACTCCTTATGTATAATCAATTAGTTTCACCTGTACCTATGCTACGCTTGCCATTGCACCGAGAGTATTTCGCTGCTGTGCAGGCAACTCCCCTGTACGATGAGAGGCTCTATGCATAATCTGCACGACGAGGAAAACACCCTGCGGCTCTATTTCGACGATATTGCTGAGTCCACGCCCCTTTCGAGAGAACGCGAAGTAGAACTGGCCGACCGCATCAAAAATGGCGATATGAACGCTCGCGAAGAAATGATCAGTGCCAATTTGCGGTTTGTCGTCGATGTAGCTAAGAAGTACCAAAACCGAGGCTTGTCCCTCTCCGACCTGATTAGCGCCGGCAATCTCGGCCTCATCACGGCGGCCGACCGCTTCGATGGCACCAAGGGCTACAAGTTCATTTCATACGCAGTTTGGTGGATTCGCCAGTCCATTCTGCAAACTCTCGCCGAGCACGTGCGCACCGTGCGCCTTCCGCTCAACAAAGTCAGTTTGCTCAAGGATATTTCCAAAGCCTCGCGCAAATTGGGCCAACATAGCGCCAGCGAGCCTGCCATAGAGGAAATCGCCGCTGAACTCGAAGTCCCGGCCGAAGAGGTTCTAGAGACCATCCTCAGCGCCCGTGCCGTGTGTTCGCTCGACGAATCCTTCACCGACGACGACGAGCGCAGTCTGCTCAATACCTTGGCTGATAACACCGCCGCAGCCCCAGATGCCGACATCCTAAGCGAATCGGCCCGGGAGCAGCTCGAAACGGCCTTGGAAACCCTCGAGGAGCGCGAATTGCGCATTATCCGGCTCTATTTTGGCCTCGACGGCAACGAAGCCCTAACGCTCGAGGAAATCGGCGACATGATGAATCTCACGCGCGAGCGCATCCGCCAGCTCAAAGAGCGGGCGCTCAGCAAGCTGCGCCATCCTTCGCGGCACCAGGTGCTTAGAACACTAGCTAGCGGCACCTGAAAATTCGCCGGGGGGATACCGAAGCGGTCAAACGGGGCAGACTGTAAATCTGTTGGCTTATGCCTTCGTAGGTTCGAATCCTGCTCCCCCCACCACTACTTAAAAAGGCCGTTCCTTACGGAACGGCCTTTTTTTTGCAATATCCAAGCGCATCCTATTGCCCTTCTTCCACGATCCGGTCCAGTTCCACGCTCAAGGCGTCAGCCAGCAAAAACCCCGCCCGAGTCAAACGCAATCTCTGGCCCTCAAGCGTGGCGTATCCAACTTTCTCCAGTTCGGCAAAGCGCTTGCTGCTCTGCACGCGACCGACCTCTTCTTCAGTCAGTTCAATCCCCTCTATGGTGCGCAAACCCATCCATAGACGTTCCCTGCGAGCCGTGTCCGGGTCTATGGTCTCCTCCCCTGAACACGGCGACCGGCCTTGGTGCATAGCGTCAAGATAAGCATTGAGATCACGTGTATTCCAAAATCGCTTCCCACCGATAAAGCTATGCGCCCCAAGACCAACACCTAAGTAAGGAATACCTGTCCAGTAGCCCCAGTTGTGGCGTGAGCGGTAGCCACGCCGAGCGTAGTTTGAAATCTCGTAGTGTTCGTAGCCAGCCGCTACCAACTGCGCATCGGTCCATTCCAAGGTGTGAGCCTGCCTGTCGTCCACGACAGGTTCTAACAGCCCCTGACGCTGTCGTTGGGCGAAGATCGTGCCTTCTTCAATGGTAAGGCTATAGACCGAAAGGTGCTCTGGGGCCAAAGCGATAGCTCGCTTGACGCTAAAGTGCCAATCGGCCTCCGATGCTCTAGGTACATTGGCCACCAAGTCTAAGCTCACATTGGTAAAACCAGCCGCTCTGGCCGCTGCATACGCCCTTTCGACATCGGCTGCGCTATGTTGCCGACCTAAGTGACGCAGATCGGCATCGCGAAAAGCCTGCACACCAATGCTGATGCGGTTGAACCCCAGCGCCTTTAGCCTTGCGAATTTCTCGCGGTCAACGGTCCCGGGGTTGACTTCAATAGAAATTTCCGCGTCTGGG
>MKWU01005552.1_pt1 | contig 13604 bp, 9 predicted proteins | sample 809101 | NCBI WGS metagenome assembly MKWU01 (sample SAMN05860141, study PRJNA318959) | sponge metagenome | host: Aplysina aerophoba | place: Slovenia: Piran, Adriatic Sea, Gulf of Piran | collected 2013-05-07 | reverse complement strand
CCTCGCCGAACAGTTCCAGGGTGCGGCCCTTGGGGGTGGCGGTGAACGCGAAGAACGACAGGTTGGGCTGGCGGCCCCGGGCCGCCACCGCCTCCGCCAGCAGCGCATCGACTGCGCCCGGCTCCATGTCCTCGCCGACCTCGACTTCGGGCTCGGCCGAGCCCAGGGCGCGGCGCAGTTCCTTGGCCGCCTCGCCGGTCTGAGACGAGTGGGCCTCGTCGACGATCACCGCGTAGTCGCGTTCGGGCAGCGACCCGATCTTGTCGAAGATGAACGGGAACTTCTGAAGCGTGGTGACGATGATGCGGGCCTGCTCGCCGGCCAGAGCTGCGGCCAGCTGGGCCGAGTCCTCGTCTATTCGCTGCACCACCCCGATGGCGTGCTCGAACTGGCTGATGGTGTCCTGGAGCTGGCGGTCGAGCACGACCCGGTCGGTGATGACCACCACCTTGTGGAACACCTTGGCGTCGTCATCGGAGTGCAGCGACGACAGCCGGTGCGCCAGCCAGGCGATCGAGTTGGACTTGCCCGATCCCGCGGAGTGCTGCACCAGGTAGCTGTGGCCCGCGCCGCGCCGTTTGGCGTCAGCCTCCAGGCGCCGCACAGCGTCCAACTGGTGGAACCTCGGGAATACCACCGCCGGGCGGGCCCGTGATCCCTTCGCCGGCCTCTCCACATGCACGAAGCGGCCGAGGATGTCCATCCAGGCGTCGCGGCTCCACACCTGCTCCCACAAGTAGGCGGTGCGATGCCCGCTGGGATTCGGGGGGTTGCCCGCGCCGAGGTTGCAGCCCCGGTTGAACGGCAGGAACCGGGTTCGTGCGCCGGCCAGGCGGGTGGTCATCATCACCGAAGACGGATCGACCGCGAAGTGCGCCATGCCCACCCGGCGCAGGGTCCGGTTGTTGGGCGGCCGTTTGCTGCGGTACTGGGCGACGGCGTTCTCAACGCTCTGGCCGGTCAGCGGGTTCTTCAGCTCGGCGGTGGCCACGGGCACCCCGTTGACGAACAGGCCCAGGTCGACAGTGCGTCCGCTGGCCGGATCGAACGGCAACTGCCTGGTCACCGACAGCACGTTGGCGTCGTAGAGGGTCGCCAGCTCCGGGGTCAGCCCGTGCGCGGGCCGGAAGTACGCCAGCCGGATGGTGATGTTGCGGTCGACAACCCCGCGGCGCAGCACATCCACGGTGCCCCGCCTGTCCAGCTCCGAAGCCAGCCGCTGCACGAACCCGGACTGTGCTTGGCTCGCATCGCCGCCGTAGGCCGTGTCCACGAGGCGCGCCCACTTGCTCCCCTGCGTAGCGCCGATGAACTCGAACAAGTCGGCCGTGTCCACGCCCGCCTCAGCGTCGAAGTCCCGCGGCCCGTCCCCGACATTGCCGATCTTGACCCGCCGATACCCGCCGTGCTCGACCAGCCAGCCAGCAATATGCGCCTCGAACGCCGCCTCGGTGACAGAACTCACGCCGCCACTCTCCTCTACGGCTTCGACTTCCACCCCATTCTAGTGACAACACACTCATGCGCCCTGAGGAAGGCCGTCTCGGGCAAGAGGACCAGTCACGACGGGCCGGTGGCACTCAACGCCAGATCCGAGCCTTGTCTTATGTAACACCACCAAAAATATCGTAAAAGATTGGAAGTCCTGATCTGGTCCGGTAGAGATGGTCTCGTGAGTGTCGAGACCCGGAAGGAGATCCTGCACCAGACGGCTGAGTTGCGCCGTAAGCAGGATGCTCGCCTTGCCGCCCACCAGCAGCGCTCGGCGGTCCTCGCTGGCGGGTTCCTCACCATCGGAGCTCTAGTGACTGCGCTGCTGGCCTCCCCGGCCGTCGAGGCGAGCAGCTCTCAAGTCAGGACCGCCGGTGCCATCGCGCTGATGATCGCCGTAGCCAACGGTCTGTGCTGGGCTGCAGTTCACAGCGGCCCCGTGCAGTGGTACGAAGGCCCCAGGATCGACCAGTTGGTGTGCGCCTTCGTTGATCGCCGTCACAACGGCTACTCGGCGCTGCTGGACACCTTGATCCAGACAATCAGCTACCACTATGACCGCAATGAGCGAGTCGTGCGTCGGGTGAGGCTGTGGGTCGGCTTCCAGTCCGCCATGACCCTCGTTGCCACATGCATTCTCATCGGAGCAGTTCTCAAGGTAGGGTGATCCCATGAAGACGACCGAGGCGTCCGACGAGAGTCCGAGCCGGTACTGGCCCTTCGAGCCGGGCCCGTACCCGAGCACTATCGTCAATCGCGGGGCCTTGCCCGAGTCCTGGTACTTCTGGCGGCGCTGGCGCCGACCCAAGCCCGCCTGACGCCCGTTCGCACGCCGAGGGCCAGAGCGAGGACCAAGCAGAGTTCGTGGCGACCGTGGTGTGTGCGCGACCGCTACGACCATCATGAGCCGATCGTGCGCCGCGTGAAGCTCTGGGTCACCATCCAAGTGGTCATCAGCTTCCTCGCTACGTGCATTCTCACCGGTGCCGTCCTCGCGGTAGGGTGAGGCCACGGGAGAGGGTGACGCCATGGAAGCGCCCGACATGTCCGAGGACACGCCGAGTCGGTACGGGCCTTACGAACTGAGCCCGTACCCGAGCACGATCGTCAACCGCGGCGCACTGCCCGAGGGCTTTTTCTTCTGGCGGCGCTGGCGTCGGCGCAAGCCCGTCTGACCCCGGACCGCTGGTGCTGCCCACCGCCAACGGCGAGTTGAACCCGTCGATGTAGGCGATCACGCGCTCGACGCCGAGCCCTTCGACATCGATGGCTTGACGCGGGGGCGTCCCCTCTCTCCTATGTGTCAAGCGGCTAGGCGAGCTGCTCTTCCGACGCCTCGCTGGCCGCGGTACCCCAACCCCGCACAAGCTCACCTCCAGGTCCGTTCGCCGCGCCGTGTCCCGCGCTGCCAAGACGGTAGGCATTGAGGGAGCCTCCGGGCACAGCCTCAGAGTTGGCGCTGCGGTCAGCTTGGTGCGCTCAGGGGCACAAACGCTGGACGTGCAGCAAGTCGGGCACGGGAAGGACCAGAGGATGCCCGCCCACTACGCCCGCCACGAAGCCGCCGCCCGAAACGCCGCCGCCCGATACAGGTACGGGCAGTAACTCCGAGGCCCGGAGGCCGCTGGTTCAGTCATCGCAGCCATTCAGCACTCAAGATCGCGCCCATGAGGCCCATGCGTTGGTTGTAGACGGACTGCTCGCTGACTCGCTACCGCGACCCGCTGATACCGTGGCGGCATGGCGGCACCAGATCCGCATCCACAAGCAGCGCCCCAGAAGCATCCATCCCACATTTGGTGGATGATGATGAAAGATAGCCCAATTGTCCTGCTCCTCATAGGATTCTCGATTGTAGCGGCCATTGCATTTGTCGTTCTAAGTTTCTACAGGAGCATGTCGTCCGTCGAGGATGCGCTGTTTCAGCTCCTGATCCTTAGTACTGGTCTTCTCGGGTCGTATATCTTTGGCAGAAACTCCGCGCGCGCCGGAGCCCTTGAGGTAGTCAAGCCGCATGCGCGTGCAGCTTTCAGGCGAGTGGCCGCCTTGTACAACAGCCTGTACCGTTTGTCCGAGCGAATTGAAGAACTCAAACAGGAAGAACCTGATTACAGATTAGATTTAATTCAGGCGTTGGTAAATGAACACATAGCGACAGGTCAGGATGCTATTGAAGATTGGCGGGACATCGTTCCCGATGAAGTCAAAGAAATCGAGAGGAGTAGTGTTCGCAATGAATCATTCGGATGAGCCTATTCGCGGCAGCATTGCACGTGTACTCAGTTCACGGGAGGTTGCCATCAATAGAGGATCGGACCACGGAGTCGAGGTTGGTATGATCTTCAAGATTCTCAGCCAGAAGGGCTCGCAAATCACCGATCCAGACACCGATGAAGAACTAGGTTCGGTTGAACTGGAGAAGATCAGGGTCAAGGTCACAGATGTGCAAGAGCGCATCGCTGTTGCATCGACATACCGTAGCCATAAGGTCAACGTAGGCGGCACAGGAATCGGGTTCGGCGGTCGGACATTTGAGCCACCTAAATGGGAAACTCGCGTTGAGACTCTAAAGATTGACGACGCTATCAGGGAAGAATTGAGCGAGAGGGATACCTTTGTGTATCGAGGTGATCCAGTCCTTCAAATCTTTGGGGACACAGACTGACAAGAGTTGCTAAGTCTGTTCTGTCTTAGACCGGAATTGATCGCCTTCTATTGGTACAATTCCTACAGCGACCATCGAAACATAGCACCTGACCAGAATGACTGGTAGACAGCTGCCTACACAACTCATCGCTTGCTTGTTGTAGGCGTGCTGTTCCAATTCTCCATGTGTCTTCAGCCGCTGTTGTTTCCTCGTCAGTCACTTTAGCTCGTATCACCAGAGGCGGTGAGATGAGATAGTCACCAATGGCAAGGTCATTCAATATCTTGGCTGAGGCCGCAGCGATGCTCTCATCGGCGGCTACTAGAGCTGCCCATGCCCGCTGGTAAGACAGGCTCTCCAGATCGTCCCCTGTGCATCCTGGCTTAGGCCACCAGATCGAACTGGAGGATGTTGACCATCTCATAATAGAATTGTGCATCACCGATTTTGTTGTCAGTTTGAACCTCACCGGGTATTGCGCAGGCTGTGGTGTGCCCTGGGTATCGCGTAGTCGGGATAGTTGAATCTCGGGCATGAACACCTAGGGGCCGTAGTCCCAGGTAGATGATCTTGGCTGCGGCGCAACGGTCTCCAAGATGTGCTCGGCCTCATCTCACTGGAGTGCTTCAGAGATGGCGCCGAGCAAGCAGGCCAGATGGAAAAGAACGATGTACTGCGCTTCGACCAACTCATCAAGCAGCCCGTGAGCGAGACTGTTTCGCAGATTCAACGAGTGCCTGTCCACAAGAGCAGCCACCAAGTATCTGGCGTGAGCCGGGGAGAGCCGAGCACCCAGATCTTCGAGCAGAGGCCCTAGTGCACGAACGCCGCCAATGGATGCCTCCGCGCCGCGGCGTACCCTCGTCTCGGTCGTCGTGATCCCGACAACGCTGCAGACGCTGCGCACCGCAGGTTCCAACACGAGCCCGATCACCGAGACTGCGCTGTCGAAGTCCTTCCTCGTCCAGTGCTGGTAGGACAATGCGATCCGACGGGCGAGATGTCCGGGGAGGCCTGCCTGCTCGAAGTGCCGAGTCATCGCTTCGAGGGTCGGTTGGTACTGCTGCTGCAGCGCGTCTAGCACTGGTTTGCCGCAGATGTGGGCGAACATCTGGATCGATTCGGCGTCGTACTGCCCGAGGTCGTGGCCGGCGCGCAGGGGGCTGCCGCTGGGTATTCTCGTGACGGTGTTGCCATCTCCCACGCGCAATACGGTGATCATCGACAGCAGAGGCGACTTGCGGGAACGCTCGGCCACGGCCTCACGGGAACTTGCTGGATCCTCGACCGCCTGCTCCCGCCCGAATCTCTGCAGCGCTCCCGTCAGGCTGTCGTCCCCGACTAGGTCCTTGACGAATTCCTGCACCATCTCCGGGTCGACTTCGACGGTCGCTTCAACTGTTTCGAGATCACCTTCGATGTCTGTGCGCTCCATCAGACCGGACAGCCGGTTCGCCTCCTGTAGGAGGCCGGCATCGCGTGCGACAGCGCGGGCCTGCTCAAGACGGGACAGCCGCAATATTCCGACTGAACTGTCCGCCGCGTCCTCAAACGCCCGCACTCGCTGACGGTCGAGGGTCTGCTTCTCGGTGGCGTCCTGGGACGCCTGCCTTCTTAGGGCGAGCAACACATTGGCCTCGTAGGGGTCTACGCCGTGCTCGGCAGCGGCGTCGTCGAGCAACTGCGTGCACGGGTGCCCACTGTCGACAAGAACCTGTAACGCTCTGGCCACGACCCCGAAGAGCCCGCCCTGAGTGAGCGCGTCTCGCACCAGACTGGACAACGCATCGAGCGGGCCGGGCAGTAGGTGCCCGTGGCCAGATTCCTTGCAGATGTCCACCGCCCGGGCCAGCCCGGCCTCGCGGTCAAGGATCTCTGCGTCCGTAGTGGCGAGTTCGACGTAGGCGTCGATCGCCACTTGGAACCATCGACCGGGTCCGTCGTGACTGCGCACCCACAACAGGTCCGCAAGCCGCGATCGCACCAGCGGATGCAGCCCCGGATCGTCGGCGCAGTCCTTCCAGAGGTTCAGGATCTTGTGGGTGACGCGGTCCAGCGGCGTCGCAGATGCACGCACACTGCCGTTACCGTCAGGGGCCATCCACGTCGGGGCATAGGGCCCGAAGGCAAGCGGGTGCTGCTCTCCTTCGCCTATCAGGAAATAGTCGGACGCGTCGGCGAGTGCCGGCAGAGTCTCATCCGCCGGGTCGGACTTGGCGAGGGTACAGAGGCGTTCGTTCACCTCGCTCATCGCCAAGGAGCCTTCCGCGTCAAGTTCCGCGCATATGTCGTTGACGATCTGCGTATACCCAACAGGCGCAGGTACGCGTGGGTCCATGTCCAGTCCTACCAAGTATCGGGCAGAGCGTTCCCGGCATGACATAACGCGGCGCGTCCTGCCTCTGGCCAGGGTCGAGTATACCCGCGCTGGGAGCCCTCCGCCCGACCGATGTCAGGTTGGGAGCTTCAGTGATCGGAAGTGGAGAATGTCAGTGGTCGCCGCTACGGTCGTTCTGTACGCGAGCCGGTATTGATGCCGATGGCAGGTGGTGTCACAGTCGGCTGCGATGATGGCGATGTGTCACGCAAGCGCAGGAAGAAGCGGAGGAGGCCGGCTAACGGGCCGCTCCCTCCAGGTCGTGGGACTGGTGACCGGGCTGCCGAACCAGGTGGGGAGAGTCTAGTGGACGGCAGTAACGGCAGCGGGCCTGCCCTTCGTTGGAAGGACGAACGACACGGGGCGCGGACCGTGCGGGGCATCCATTTCCAAGACGCTGCTGTGACATGGCTCGCCGCCAAGGTAGCAGCGGGACATATTCCGAATGTCCTAGTCGTGCCCGAGGGTTCGGAGGACGTACTGCTGGAGGGCGGGGCGCAATGGCATGTGCAAGTCAAGTCGAGAGTTGAGCGTCGTGGTCTGTTCTCGGCGTCTGAGGCAGCCGGGCACATCTTGTGCGCATGGCGGCGGCACGCCGGCCGTGACGATGCCAGGTCACGGCTCGTTGTCGTGCTGGAGAGCGGCGTCGAAGGCGAGATGCCGTCGAATGATCTGGATAAGACGTTGGCAGAGTCCTTAGCGGGTGGTTCACAACTTCTCACCAGCCTGAGAAAAAAGGGCAGCGAGTTTGAGATGGATGTCGGTCGGCTGCTGTCGTCCACCGTTGTTGTCGGTATCTCATGGGACGATGTCATTGCCGAGACCGTTGCCTGCCTGGGTGAACAGTTGGAGTTGCCCCCGGCGGCCCTGCGCCTTGTCGCCGACCAGCTCCGCGTCTTCCTCGCCAACGCGGCGGACGACAACGAGACTCCCATCTACGAACAGCGGCGACGACTCGACCGGACTGAACTCGCCAGCGAGATCACACGGATCGCAGGAATGGTCAGCATCGAGTCGCTTCAGGCTGCGATACAGCAGGGCGTCTGCGAGCCGCTGGAGTACGGAAGCCATCACGACGCCGAGGGCGCCAGGTTCTATGAGGGTGCGGCGACTCAGCCCTTCCACGTTGCATCAGGGCTCGTCGTGCGCCGCAGCGACGTCATAGCGAGGGTCTTGTCCGGCTTGGACGAACGGTCCGCGGTAGTGATCACCGGCCCGTCGGGCGTGGGCAAGAGCGCCGTCTTGTGGACCATCCCGCGAGAACCGGAGCTTCGGGGCGTCGCTTGGTTTCGGGTCAGGCGGATCGCCGATGAAGACGTGTCAGCAATCGTCCGCCTGGCTCGCGCCTACTGTGCCTCTCCTAGTGTTCCGATCGGGTTTCTGGTCGATTCTGCTGGCGCTGGCGACCTCACGGGCTGGGCGCGTTTGCGAGCCGAAGCGGCGGCCGTGCCGGGCATGCTCCTCGTGGCCACAGCGAGACGCGAAGACCTCGCGATCCTCGGAGACCTGGCGGAATGCGCCACTGTCGCAGTTCAGCTAGACGAGTCCGCCGCCGAGGCGATCCACGGCGGACTCGTCGCTAGCGGCGCGACCGCGGTTGCCCACTGGCGTGAAGCCTTCGACAAGTCGGGCGGACTCACGCTCGAGTTCACACACTTGCTCACCAGAGGAAGACGGCTCCGCGATTTGATTGACGACCAGATCCGGCGCCGCATCCGCGAGAACCGGGACAAGGAACTCGATGTCCTGGCCCTGGTTTCAGTGGCCGATCGTTGGTCAGCCACTGTCTCAACCGAGCGCTTGGCACAGGCCTGCGGGTTGTCGTGTCACGATCTACGAAGAGCCTTGGACCGGCTTGACGCTGAGCATCTCGTCGTTGAGCGAGATGGCCAGATGGGAGGGCTTCACCGGCTGCGATCAACCGCCATATGCCAAGCGGTTCACGAGCTCGCGTCGCCTGCCATCGGCGCGACGATCCAGAAAGCGATTCCCCTCGTGTCAGCAGCGCAGCTTCACAGGTTCATCGCGGCGATGCTTGAAGACAACCCCGACGCTCGTGGCATCGTTGCCGACCAGGCTCGCAGCGGCGAGCTAGAGTTAGAGCGCGTCGCTGCGTGCCTTCAAGGTCTCCGCCTCGCCGACTTCCAAGAACTGGCAAGAGCCTGGAACGACGTAGCCGACCAGCACAATGTTCCACCGGCGAACCGCCCAACGATGTTCGCTATGGCAGTACAAGGCGGCGAGCCTGCCGGTTTCCTTCCAGATGATCTCCAGACAGCCGAAAGGGCCCTGGTCGCCGTTCCCGGACGGGACTCGCGCTACAGCCTCATCGAAGCTGCTGGACGAGACGTCATCGCCCGACTGCTCACCTCAGTCAGCGACAGCGGCAGAGCGACGCTACTGCTTGCCACGCTCGCGAACACTGGCCCGGACCTTGCGAGAGCCATCGCTAACGCCTTCGACGAGTACTCACCACTCGTGCCGGCGTTGTGCGATGCGCCGCTCGAAGGTCTCAAGGACTGCCTGTCCGCGGCGCGCGACGTCGATCCGCACGTGGCACACGCGCTTGTGGAGAACATCGGCGGGGAGCAGGTCGTGATCCAGCGCATCCGCGCCGACAACCCGTGGATCACCGAGTTAGGAATCCGCGATGGCGACGATGGCCCGGTCGGGTTCGCCCGATTCCTCCATGTCTCAGACGATGTGCAGGGAGACATGCAGGAACAGGCACACAGCTTGGGGCGGACCCTGCTCTGGTGCCTACCCAGGATTGCATCCGTCGACGTGAAGGCACTTTGGCCGGGAAACCTAGAACCGGCCATAGGCGGTGACCCCACTGGTGTCAGCCGCCTCAAGCGAGAACACGCTCCGGCAGCATCCAGTGTCGCCTGGACACAGGCGCGTATCCGTGTCGCAGCTACTCCGGCAGGTGTAGCGGACACGGTCCGCCTAACGGAGGCGCTTCCACTGCTGAGCCAAGCAAACGATCTGGTCCAACGTGCGGGTGCTGCACTCCTAACCGGGCGATCCTCACCCGGTCCCGGCGTAGGGCACCAACGCAGGTTTCTCCGTGAGAGCGCACAGGCGCTACGACCCGCTCTGGGCAAGACAGGAATTGACGACACTGCCATCTTGGAACAACGGCCTCCTGAACTGGCAGATGACCTGGCCGCGACAGTCCTCAACATCACAGACAATGCAATCCTCCGGCTGCAGAGCCCAGATGGTTACCAGGCTCTCGCGGCGTACATCTCCGTCACCATCATCGGCAAGAACCTCGACGGCGCGCGCAAGGAGCCCTGGCGCCTCATAGGAATCGAAGGCTACCCACCCAGTCTTGACGAACTCAGATCAACGCTAGAAGATATCCGCGATGTGGTCAGCGAATTAGCACACAACGGTGCGAGTATCGACAGAATCAGGCAGGCCGCCAGATCAGGCGAACCTTCCTATGCCCTGCAACGAGGGGCAAGAGTATGCCGCTCAGCCAACGAGCGCAGACATCGGAAGCGGATCAAGCAGATCCAGTCTACCTGCGCGAACACAGGACTTCAGGCAAGAGTATTCGACCATGATCGCGGGTGGACCTCCGTAAGAGAATACCGCATATCCGTAGAGCTCGGTTCGCTTACTGAATGGAATGAAGCGGTCCAAGAGCTAACGGCTGCCATCCGCCAAGACCAGAAGGCAGACGAGACATTCTTGTTCGTGCCGCTTCGCAACACCCGACCGGTACCCAGATTGGCCTTTAGCTTAGTCAACAGACTCTGGCATACTCCCAATCCTAGCGGGTTGGACAGACTGCCTGAGGCGCATGCGGACAAGGTCACTGGCATATTCAACCGGGCTGTCTTTGCACTGCAAGGACTTTCTGGCGTGAGCGACCTGGCTGATGAACTACGCGGCCATAACATTATCCACGCTGCTATCGAAGCCCTCTCTTCCGATTTGGAGGAAGCAGTCGAGCAACTTGTAGGAATGTCAGGCGAACCGGTTCCTGATGCACTGCTAAGCGGTATCGGTTACCTTTGTGCAAGGGTACAAGCAGAACTGGACGGAACAAGTTTGGAGCCAGGTGTTGCGGCACAGTGTGTCAAAGGACTCCTTACAGAAGAACACACCAACGAAGCAGCATGGATATACATGGCGCAGTGTCTCGCATCGGAACTGGACGCTGGTGCAGCCCTCTGCGACGTAGAAGAACTCATTGAACTTGTCAACCTAGAAGCAGAATCGGACGAAGGGCATCCGCCTGCCGAGAGTCACACAGCGGACTAGTAGAACTCCGCCAAGTACTACGACGAACACCGGCTCACGCTGGCGGACCATCGTAACAGCACTATGCTCCTTGAACAGCGCCTAGAAGAGACTGCTCAGGCTGCCACTCCGGGGACTGACATCTCACCAGTTATGACCGACGTAATCAACGCTTGCCGCCGCTCAAGGAGAAGCTGTATCTGTCGGGCGATACATTTGCGGGCTTGACTAGTTGTTGATTCATGAGAGGCATGACGTTCAATAATCGCCTTCTGAGTCTTGATCGGAGGTACTGGTGACAACAATCGCAGAAACTCGTCAGGATACAGGCGCAATCGAGAACTAGTGACGCCCCGACTGAACCGGGTCATCTCCGCAATGTACGCCGGGGTTCGAACGAGGATATCGTAGAACTTGGGCATCATGATGCTATCATCGAACTCGTATACGCCGTACGCAGGACTGACAATCCCATGCGCATCTGAAACTCCTGCTGCACCCATCCAAGCCCACATGGTGTTGATAACCAGATCTCCTGGTCGGACCAACTTGTATCCCACAGTCGACTCGGCCTCGAACATGTAAACCGTCTTCTCAGATCGCGGCGTCACGCCCGTGATGTGTGATACTGACAACATCTCGTCGCTCCCGTCGATGGATCTGTGGTTGATCTCGCGTATGAACACTTTGTTTCGTAGCACTTGCCATGAAGCTGGAATCCCTGATAGCGACGGTATTCCAGTCGCCTTATCACTGCTGCGCCCCTTGATGGCATCTTCAGCATGAGCTATCAGACGTGACTCAAATAGATCGGAAATACGCCGCTTCTTGGAGATGAGAGCGTCGATGCAAGCAGTCTTTGTGTCGAGATAGCTGGCGAGCTCCCGCTGTGTGTCGGAGGTGGGGAGATGCACCTTTATCGATGCGAACTCATTCCATGGTAGGTCCCACTGCGACGGCCTGATCCCTTTCGATCTCGCGCCATACTCGGCGATGAGCGGACTGGATCGCAGAAGGTGATGCACAAAGTGATCATCCACATCTCCAATCGGACGGCCCACAAAGTAGGCAGGACTTACGATTCCGTCATAATTCGAGACACCTAGCGAGCCCTGCCACGCCTTCATCTTGTTGATTACCAAGTCACGTCTCTGGACGATCTTGTATCCAGACAGATCTGCACTCGGTTTGTTGTAGTTGTCCTCGCGACCCCTTCTGGGAACTACACCGTAATCGCGGTAGACAGATAATAGCGGGAGATCCGGACGACCTGACTCCTCCACTCGTCGATACAACGAACGTAGAGGTATCTCACTCCAAGTCATTCGATGGCCTCGGTGAGCAGAATCTGTATCTCGGCTTCTAGTGCCTGGATCTCGATGTCGATCTCGTGGAGGGGGCGGGGTGGGGTGTAGGCGTAGAAGTGGCGGGTTAGCGGGATCTCGTAGCCGATCCTTGTCTTAGTGGGATCGTGCCAGGCGTCGGGGACGTAGGGATGGACTTCGGTTTCCATGTAGTCGTCGATGGCGGTGCGGTACTCGATGGTTTCGAGTCGGGCGGTCGGGTCGGGCTCGTAGGTGACCCTCACCAAGGGCAGCGGGACGTTCTCGTTGTCGCGCAGGTCGGGATCGGGTTTGGGGATGTCTGCCCGGTCGGTGATGACGGGGGCTTCGGGGTCTCGCACCGCTAGGGCGTCGGTCACGGCCTTGACGAGGGCGGCGGGCGTGTCGGCGTCCGCTGATGCGAGGGCTTCTTGGACCGCTGCCTTGGCTGACTTCTCGGTGGTGTACTGGCTGCCTCTGCGGCTACTCAGCGCGTCGAGCAGGGCCTGGCGCGCTTCGTGATCAAGTTTGGCTACCTTATTGTCGGACTCGACGCTGGCGAGGGTGTCGTCGGTGATCTCCCAGCGCAGTTGTAGGGGCCGCTCGACGGTGATGCGCAGGAATCCGAACGACTCGTTGGGGAAGATCTTGACCCCGAGGGCCCTCCTCGAAGGCTCCGTAGAGGCGGGTGATGTCGTCGATCTGCTCAACGGAGATCTCCTTGCGCTTCTGGCCGAGGCTCTTGCGCATCTTGGTGAAGCTCTCTCGCGGGCGTCGATGAGTTGCACCTTGCCGCGACGGTGGGGCGCCTTGCGGTTGGTGACCACCCAGAAGTAGGTGGAGATGCCGGTGTTGTAGAAGAGCTGGTCGGGCAGCGCGACGACCGCTTCGAGCATGTCGCTCTCGATGATCCAGCGGCGAATCTCCGACTCGCCCGAGCCGGCGGCGCCGGTGAACAGCGGCGACCCGTTGAACACGATCGCCAGCCGGGCGCCGCCCTCGTCGGGGCGTTTCATCTTCGAGATCATGTGCTGCAAGAACAGGAAGCTGCCGTCGTTGATGCGGGGCAGGCCGGCCCCGAATCGGCCCGCGAAGCCCTGGGCGTCGTGCTCGTCGCGGATCGTGTCGGCCACCATCTTCCACTCCACCCCGAACGGGGGGTTGGCCAGCAGATAGTCGAAGCGCTGACCTTGGTGCTGGTCGTCGTCGAAGCTGTTGCCGAAGCGGATGTTGTCGGCGTTGGCGCCCTTGATCAGCATGTCGGCACGGCAGGTGGCATACGTCTCGGCGTTCACCTCCTGGCCGAACACCCTCAGCTCGGCCTGCGGGTTGAGCTCGCGCAGATACTCCTCAGCGACCGACAGCATCCCGCCAGTGCCGCACGCCGGATCCAGCAGCGTCTTCACCACGCCGGGCCGGGTCAGCAGCCTGTCGTCGTCGGCGAACAGCAGATTCACCATCAGCCGGATCACCTCGCGGGGCGTGAAGTGCTCGCCCGCGGTCTCATTCG
>MKWU01005551.1_pt1 | contig 13605 bp, 14 predicted proteins | sample 809101 | NCBI WGS metagenome assembly MKWU01 (sample SAMN05860141, study PRJNA318959) | sponge metagenome | host: Aplysina aerophoba | place: Slovenia: Piran, Adriatic Sea, Gulf of Piran | collected 2013-05-07 | reverse complement strand
CCCGCCGGCCCGCGGCGCGCGCCGCCTCCGAACCGCCGCGAGCGCAGTGTATGTCCTGACCGAGGCGCGGCGGTGATATCGTCGCCGCCGCAATGACGAACACCAACGGTGCTGAGTCCGGCGGACGGGCCGCGGGCGGCGGCGGCGCGGAGCCGTCCCCGCCGCCCGGCTCGCGGGCGCTCCCCGACGGCCCCGGGGGGCGGCGCCGGGGCCTCGCCCGGCGGACCGGGAGGGTCGCCGCTGGCGCTTCGCCGGCGGCGTCGAGGACTCGCCGCTGTCGCGCATCGCCGGGGCCGCCGTCGCCGACGACGCGACGGTTGAGCCGTGGGTGGGCCCCCGCAACTCCGTCGGCGCGCGCTACTTCCGCTGCTACCTCACGACCGACGCCGGGCGCACGCACGAGCCCGTCGTCTTCGGGCTCCAGCACAGCGGACCCTTCCCCGGCAACAACTGGGTCGAGGTCGCCGAGTACCGCGACGTGCTGACGCTTCCCGACGGTCGCGGCGTGGAGATCCCGGAGGGCATCGAGCGGCAGATCTTCGCCCGCCTCGCCGAGCTTGTCCCGCCGGGCGGGCACCTGATGGCGGAGTACGAGTCGCCGGCACGGACGCTGACCGCGCGCGCGCTCGCCCTCGGCGTGCCGCCGGTGGCGACGCCGCTCGGCGCGACGCTCCGCTCCGTCGGCTGCGGCGCCGCGATCCGTGACTGGTACATCCCGGAAGGGGGCCGCGAAGGACCGCGCAAGCTCCAGGGCTTCCGGGCCGTCGACCCGGCGCACGAGCGGCGACGCGCCGCCGAGATGGTGCCGGCGCTTCAGGCCTTCCTCGCCGACGAGCGCGATCTCGACTGGGACGTGCTCGGCTTCACCCGGCCCCTCGCGCGCACCGCGCTCCAGGAACTCTCGGCGCTCGCCGGGCTCGCGGAGTAGCCACGCCCCGTCCCGGCGCGAGCCGGCGGAGGCTCCGTCACGCCCTCGTAGGCAACGCGCCGCCGGTGGCGCTACGATGCGGGGGCCCGGCGCGCGGAGCGCCGGTGCTCCCGGCCGTCGCCCCCTCGCCGGCGACGCCAGACGACGCAGTCAGACGGAGGAGGCGACGGTGCCCCAGACCCTGAGCGTGATCAAGGCCGACGTCGGCGGCTTCGTCGGCCACTCGGCGATGCATCCCGAGGTGCTGGGGGCCGCGGCCGAGTCGCTCGAGCGCGCGGTGCAGTCGGGCCTGCTCATCGACGCGCAGGCCCACGCCTGCGGCGACGACGTCTTCCTCGTGATGTCGCACGATCGCGGCGAGAACGACGAGGGCGTGCACCAGCTCGCCTGGGACACCTTCATCGGCGGCACCGAGGTCGCCCGCCGTCTCCACCTCTACGGCGCCGGGCAGGACCTGCTCGTCGATGCCTTCTCCGGCAACATCCGCGGCGCCGGGCCGGGCTCCGCGGAGCTCGAGCTGGAGGAGCGCCCCTCGGAGCCGGTGCTCGTCTTCCTCGGCGACAAGACCTCGGCCGGCGCCTTCAACCTCCCCCTCTACAAGATGTTCGCCGACCCCTTCAACACCGCCGGTCTCGTGATCTCCGAGTCCCTGCACGAGGGCTTCTCGTTCGAGGTCCACGACGTGCGCGAGCACCGCAAGATCGTCTTTGCCGCGCCCGGGGAGATCTACGACCTGCTCGCCTTCATCGGCTCGCCCGCGCGCTACGCCGTCAAGCGCGTCGCCAGCCGCGCGACCGGTGAGGTGGCCGCGGTCTCCTCCACCGACAAGCTCTCCGAGATCGCCGGGCGCTACGTGGGCAAGGACGACCCGACGGCGATCGTCCGCTGCCAGGGGGCCTTCCCGGCGGTCGGGGAGGCGCTCGAGCCCTTCACCACGGCCTGGGCTGTCGAGGGATTCATGCGCGGCTCCCACTACGGCCCGTGGATGCCGACCTCACTGGGCGACGCCCATCCCGCCCGCTTCGACGGGCCGCCACGCCTGGTCGCCCTGGGGTTCCAGCTCGCCGAGGGGAAGCTGGTGGGGCCGCGGGACATGTTCGACGATCCCTCCTTCGAGAACGTGCGGCAGGAGGCGAACGACATCTCGGATTACCTCCGCAAGCACGGCCCCTTCGAGCCCCACCGGCTCCCTCTCGACGAGATGGAGTACACGACGATGCCGGCGGTCGCCGCCAAGCTCGCGGATCGCTGGTCGCCGCTCTAGCGGCGGCCGCGGGCTCGCACGCGCGGACGCCTGGCGTGGCACGAAGCCTTCTGCTCGCCTCGGGTAACGCCGGTAAGCTGCGCGAGCTGCGCGGGCTTGTGAGCCCCCTGGGCTGGGACGTGCTCACGCCCGGCGACGCCGGTCTCGACCGCGTGCACGTTGTGGAGGGGGACCGCTCCTACCTGGAGAACGCCACGGCGAAGGCCGTCGCCTACCTCCGCGCGTCCGGGCTTCCCTCGCTCGCCGACGACTCCGGCATCGAGGTCGACGCCCTGGGCGGGGATCCCGGCGTCCTCTCCGCACGCTTCGGCGGGCACCGGGCCGGGAGCGACGCGCAGCGCTGTGCTCTCCTGCTCCGCCGCCTCGAGGGCGTGCCGGAGCCCCGGCGGGGCGCCCGGTTCCGGGCCGTGGTCGTCCTCGCGCTCCCCGGCGGCGCGACCGTGGCACGCGAGGGGTCGGTCGAGGGGCGCATCGCGACGGCGCCCCGCGGCTCCACCGGCTTCGGCTACGATCCCGTCTTCGAGCTCCCCGACGGGCGCACGATGGCGGAGGCCGGCGACGAGAAGCAGCGCCTCTCGCACCGCGCCCGCGCGCTCTCTGCGATGATGGCAGTGCTGGAGGCGCTGGATGAGCCGCTTCATTCCCCCGACCGCGCGCGCGGGCGCCGCTGACCGAGCGGGCGGTGCGGCGCCGCTCGACCGCTTCGGGAGACCGCTCCGCGACCTTCGCATCTCGGTCACCGATCGCTGCAACTTCCGCTGCCGCTACTGCATGCCGCGCGAGGTCTTCGGACCCGGTTTCGCCTTCCTCCCGCGCGACCAGATCCTGAGCTTCGAGGAGATCGCCCGCGTCGCTCACGTCGCGGCCGGGCTCGGCGTCCGCAAGGTGCGCCTCACCGGCGGGGAGCCGCTGCTGCGCGCCGAGCTGCCGCGCCTGGTGGCGATGCTCGCCGCGATCCCCGATCTCGAGGTGGCGCTGACGACCAACGGGTCGCTGCTCGCCTCGCTGGCAGCGGAGCTCGCCCGGGCCGGCCTCGGGCGGGTGACCGTGAGCCTCGACTCGCTCGACGACGGGGTCTTCCGCCAGATGAACGACGCCTCCTTCCCGGTGCGCCTGGTGCTCGAGGGGATCGAGGCGGCGGCCGCTGCCGGACTCGCCCCGGTCAAGGTGAACGCCGTCGTGCGACGCGGCGTCAACGATCACACCGCCGTTGATCTCGCTCGCCACTTCCACGGCAGCGGGCACGTCCTGCGTTTCATCGAATTCATGGACGTGGGCACCACCAACGGCTGGCAGCTGGGCGAGGTCGTGCCGGCGGGCGAACTCCGCGACGCTGTCGATGCGGCTCTCCCGCTCGAGCCCGTGGAGCCCTCCTACCGCGGGGAGGTCGCCCGCCGCTACCGCTACCGCGACGGCGGCGGCGAGATCGGGTTCATCACCTCCGTGACACAGCCCTTCTGCGGCGACTGCACGCGCTCGCGCCTCTCCGCCGAGGGCGTGCTCTACACCTGCCTGTTCGCCTCGTCGGGCCGCGATCTCCGCGAGCCGCTGCGCCGGTCGCGTCTCCCCCCCCCCGGTCCCCCCACCTTTCTGGGGCGCCCGCGCGCCCTCGCCCCCCCCCGCGGGGGGCGTCCTCTCCCCCTGCCTGTCCGCCCGGTGGGGCCGCGATCTCCGCGAGCCGCTGCGCTCCGGCGCGAGTGACGCGGAGCTCACCGAGCTCCTGCGAGGGATCTGGGGCGCCCGCGAGGACCGGTACTCGGAGGAGCGCTCGGCCGCCACCGCCGGGCTGCCGCGGGTCGAGATGTCGTATATCGGAGGCTAGCGGGGCACCTCGCGCGCCGGGGGGTGATTGGTGACGCAGTCGCGCGGTCAGGGCACAGATGCGGGGCTGAGCCATCTCGACGAGCGCGGCCAGGCGCGCATGGTCGATGTCTCGGGGAAGCCGGCAACGGTGCGCGAGGCGACAGCGCGCGGCCGCCTGCTGGTGGCGTCCTCGACGCTCGCCGCCATCACCGGGGGCTCCGTCCCCAAGGGCGATGTCTTCGCGACCGCGCGTATCGCCGGCATCCTCGCAGCGAAGCGCACGCACGACCTGATCCCGCTCTGCCACCCGCTCCCGCTCTCGGCCGTCGAGGTCGCGCTCTCGGGCCGCGAGTCCCCGGAGACGCCGGGCCGGGCCTCGGTCGAGATCGAGGCGACCGTCCGCACGACGGGACCCACCGGCGTGGAGATGGAGGCGCTGACCGCCGTCTCGGTGGCCGCACTCACCGTCTACGACATGTGCAAGGCGCTCGAGCGCGGCATGCGCATCGACCAGGTCCGCCTCACCGCCAAGTCGGGCGGGCGCTCCGGAGAGTGGCGGGCCGAGTAGCCCCGCCGCGCGCGGATCAGGCCGGACCGCCCGGGACCCCCGCCGCCTCGACGTGACGCGACGCGACGAGCACGGCGCGGTGCGCGTAGAGGACGAAGTGCTCGGCGGGCATGTCCCCCAGGGGATGCATCTCCTCCGCGCGCGTGGCCACGGGATCGCCCGCCGCCTCCTGCTGCGGATCGTGGCTCACGACGAGCTCGTAGAGGCCGCCGTCCTCCCCGAGCACCACGCAGCCGTAGTCGCCGGGCAACTCGCCCTCGGGATCCACCTCGAGGCCGTACGCGAACATCGCGCCGGGGAAGGACGGGAACTCGCCGACCGCGCGCGCCACGCGGGGAAGCAGCTCGCGCAGCTCCCGGGCGGCGCTCTCCACGATCGCCTCCGCGTGCGAGCGATTCGCCCGCGCCGCGCCGTCCCCGTCCGCACGTGCAGTCATCACATCCCCGTTCCGCCGACGCGCTCGCGGGCAGGCGCCGCTGTCCATGATAGGAGAGCGTCTCCCGCCGGCGACCGGGGGGCCTGATGGTGGCAGTGGCGAGACCCTCCCGTATCATGGTCGCGGCCGCGCCGTGGCACGCTCCCCCGAACGCCCGCAGGCTTCGCGAACGCGGTCGCGGCGGCCGGACGAGGGGATACAGGCACACGGCTCGCCTATGACGATCTGGGTCGGCCGCTACGCGATGGTCGAGGGCGAGCCGCGCGACGAGAGCCCCTGGCTGATCGATCGCCGGCGTGTGGTCCGCGGGGAGTCGGTGCGCCTGGTGGTGCTCGCCGAGCCCGCCGACGAGCGCTCGGAGCCCTACTGCGCCGAGGTCGCCGACGCCGTTGCCGGTCTCTTCGGCCGCGACTCGCTCTCGCTCACCGGCGGCCTCCTCCGCGCCCTGCGGCAGACCCACGCCAACCTCGTGGAGTGGAACCGCCACTCCCTGCTGGAGCACCGCATCGCCGTGGGAGTGACCTGCGTCGCGATCCGTGACGGCGAGGCCACGGTCGCCCTCGCCGGTCGCGGTTCCGTCTACCGCGGCGATCCCTCGGGCGTCGAGCGCCTCGGCAGCGAGGAGGCGCCGGGCCGCCATCCGCTCGGCGGCGAGGAACCCGTCGAGCCGCTCTTCCTCTCGGCGGCGCTTGACGACTCATGGATCCTGCTGATCACGAGCTCGGCCGAGGCAGCGGCGGGCAAGCCGGCCGTCGCGAAGGCGGTGTCCGCCGGCCCCGAGCGCGCGCTCGGCGATCTCTACGCGCTGACGCGCGGCGTGCGCGACATGAGCGCCGTGCTGCTCGCCGATGTCGATACCGAGGAGGAGGAGGTCGCACGATCCGCGTGCCCGCCGGCGAGAATCCCCGCCAGGATGGCCGACCCGTGCCGCCGCGCGAAGTTCATTCCGGGGAGGGGGGGGGCCCCCCGATCGGCGTGCCCGCCGGCGAGATCACCGGCGAGATTGCCGGACCGGTGCGCCCCACCCTCGACTCGGGGAGCCGGGGCGCGGACGCGCCGCGCGGCCGGGGGGGATTCCCGACGGTCCGGACGTCGGAGCGCGACATCGGGCCGCGCCGGTCCTCCGCGAGGTTGCCGTGGGGGTTGATCGGCGCGGTGTCCGCCGCGGTGATCGCCACCGCGCTCTTCGCCGGCCTCATCCTCCTGCCGCTGCTCGCCGACGACCAGGAGCGGCGCATCACCGATCTCCTCGAGCAGGCGAGCAGCGAGCTCTCGCGCGCCGAGCAGGCCCGGGGCGACGGCGATCGCGCGGAGGAGCGGGCCGCGATCGAGGAGGCCCGCTCCATCCTCGAGCGGGCGCGCGCTCAGGCCGAGGACGATCCCCGCGTCGACGATCTGCTCGCGACGATGGAGGCCGCTCGCAGCCGGCTCGACGCGGTCATCGCCGTCTCGGCGCTCGACCGCGTCTCGGCGCTCGACGGGATCATCACCGCCCCGGCACAGGCGAAGGATCTCGTCTCCGGTGGCGGGATGCTGTGGCTGCTCGAGCAGGGGAGCGGCCGCATCGCGCGGCTCGACCCCGACGGCGCCCTCCAGGCGGTGCGCGTCTACAGCCCGGATGAGACCTACGACGGCGCGCGCGCGCGCGCCGCGGACGCGATCGCCTGGGACGAGGCGGGGCGTCGGTTGCTCGTGCTGGACGAGAGCCGCTCGCTCTTCGAGATCCGCGAGACCCGCTCCAGCCGCCCCCGCAGGCTCCTGCTGCGCGGCGCCGACGACATCCGCTCCGTCCAGGGCATCGCCGCCTATAGCGGCAATCTCTACGTGCTCGACCCCGCGGGCGGCGAGATCTGGCGCTACGTGCCCGCCGGCGACGGATTCGACTCCGAGCGCCAGGGCCTGCTCGGGACGGCGGAGATCGGAACGGCCCGCGCCATCGCCGTCGACGGCGACGTCTACCTGCTCGGCGAGGACACCCTGCGCCGGTTCCGGCTCGGGGCGGAGCTCGACCCACTCCTCGCCGGCATCGATGCGTTCCCCGGGGCCGCCTCCGGGATCGTTGCGGACCCGGAGCGGGGCGTGATCTACGTCGGTGACCGCGAGCGTGGTCGCATCGTCGTCACCGAGCGCGGCGGCAACTTCCTGCGGCAGTACCACCACGTCGACTTCGACGACATGCGCGCACTCGCCCTGGGCCCCGACGGCGATCGCCTCTACGTGCTCACCGGCCGTAGCATCTTCGGGTTCGATCCCCTTGCCGAGGCCGAGTCGCTCCCCGGCGCGCCCGCCGAGAACTGAGCGGGGGAACCGTCCGTGCGCATCCTCGCCATCGAGAGTTCCTGCGACGAGACCGCAGCCGCCGTGGTGGACGACGGTCGCCGGCTGCTCTCCTCCATCGTGGCCTCGCAGGATGAGCTTCACGCGGAGACGGGCGGCGTGGTGCCGGAGGTGGCCGCCCGCCAGCACCTGCGCGCGATCGGCCCGGTCGTGCGCCGTGCGCTCGCCGACGCCGAGACCACCTGGGACGCCATCGACGCGATCGGCGCGACGGCAGGGCCCGGCCTTCCCGGAGCGCTCGCCGTCGGCTTCGCGACGGCACGCGCCATCGCCTTCGCCCGCTCGCTGCCGCTCATCCCCGTCGACCACATCGAGGGCCACGTCTGCGCCGCCTGGCTCGGCGAGAGGGAGCCGCCCCTGCCCGCGCTCGCCCTCGTCGTCTCGGGAGGCCATACCGAGCTGCTCCTGATGGAGGACCACGGGCGCTTCCGGCGGCTCGGGGGAACCCGCGACGACGCCGCCGGCGAAGCCTTCGACAAGGTGGCGCGCCTGCTCTCCCTCGGCTACCCGGGAGGACCGCCGATCTCGCGCCTCGCCCGGACGGCGAGCGGGCGCGATCTGCGCCTCCCGCGCGCGTGGCTCCCCGGCAGCGACGACTTCTCCTTCTCCGGCCTCAAGACAGCGGTGCTGCGAGTGGTGCGCGGCCCAGATCCGCCGCCCGCGGCCGAGGTCGCCTGGGCGTTCGAGGAGTCCGTCGCCGACGTGCTCTCGCGCAAGGCGACGCGCGCCGCCACCCGCGAGGGCGTCGCCTCGCTGCTGGTCGCCGGGGGCGTCGCCGCCAACGGCCGCCTCCGGGAACGGCTCCGCGAGCGCGCCCTGCTCCCGCTCTTCATCCCGCCGCCCGCGCTCTGCACCGACAACGCCGCGATGATCGGCGCCGCCGCCTTCCGCCACAGGCACGAGGCGGTCGATCCCCGGGCTTCGCTCGACATCGCGCCGACCGCGGCGCGCGGCCAGGCGGCGCTCGGACGGACCGCTCCCTGACCGCGCTCGGCAGCGCCGGGCGGCGGCCTCCGACCCCGCCTAGCACTCTCCACCGAAGAGTGCTAACATCACGCGCCACTGGCGGGAGAGCCCCCCGCGAGACGCGGAGGGGCGTTACTCAGGACGAGGAGGCAGGGGAGTTGGCGACGAAGGTTGTGCCGCTGACGGATCACATCGTGCTTCAGTCGATCGACGAGGAAGAGGTGACCGTCACCGGCCTCGTGATCCCGGACTCCGCCAAGGAAAAGCCGCAGCAGGGTGACGTGGTCGCCGTCGGCCCCGGCAAGATGAACGACGCGGGCGTCGTCGAGACGATGGATCTCTCGGCCGGCGACCGCGTGCTCTACCAGCAGTATGCCGGCACCAAGGTCCAGATCGAGAAGGTCGACTACATCGTCGTTCGCTTCTCGGACGTGCTGGCGCGCCTCGACCAGAACGGCACCGACTAGCGGCCTGCGCCGCAGGCTCGACCCGCCGCCCCGGCGACGCGACGGTGTGAGGGGGAACGGAGCCCCGCTCGCCCCGGGGCGCCGGCGCGGGCGGGCGGGCGGCGGCCGGATGCGACGCCGCGCGTGTGGTCCGCGATGACGGGGGAGAGCGATGCCCAAGGGTAAGATCCTGCGATTCGACGAGGCCGCGCGCGCCGAGCTGCGCCGCGGCGTCGACTCCCTCGCCGACGCGGTTCGCATCACCCTCGGCCCCCGCGGGCGCAACGTCGTGCTCGACAAGACCTACCTGCGCGCCACCTTCACGAAGGACGGCGTCACCGTCGCGCGCGAGATCTCCCTCGCCAACCCCTTCCACAACATGGGGGCGCAGCTGGTGAAGGAGGTCGCGGTCAAGACCAACGACGACGCCGGCGACGGCACCACGACCGCCACCGTGCTGGCGCAGGCGATCTACCACGAGGGCCTCCGCAACATCGCCGCCGGCGCGAACCCGATGGCGCTCAGGCGCGGTCTCGAGCGCGCCTGCGAGGCGGTCACGGACCAGCTCACCACGCTCGCCACGCCGGTGGAGAGCCAGACGACCGTGCGGCAGGTCGCCACGATCGCGGCCAATTCCGACCAGGAGATCGGCGATCTGATAACCGACGTCATGGACAAGGTCGGCCGCGACGGCGTGATCACCGTCGAGGAGGGGAAGTCACTCGAGCACGAGCATGAGATCGTCGAGGGGCTGCAGGTCGACAACGGCTGGATGTCGCCGCTCTTCGCGACCGACCAGGAGCGTCTGGAGACGGTGATCGAGGAACCCTACATCCTCATTACCGACCTCAAGCTCTCCACCGTCCAGCAGGTCGCTCCACTGCTCGAGAAGCTCCTCTCCGTCTCAAAGAACCTCGTCATCTTCTGCGACTCGATGGACGACGAAGTCCTCTCGCTGTTCGTGCTGAACAAGATGCGCGGGAATTTCAATCCGCTCGTCGTCCGCTCGCCCTCCTTCGGTGAGCGGCGCAAGCAGATGAGCGAGGACCTCGCCGCGCTCACCGGCGGCGTTTTCGTCACCGAGGACATGGGCCACACGCTGGAGAACGTGCAGGTCGCCGCGCTCGGGCGCGCCGATCGCATCGTCACCACCCCCCGCGTGACCACGATCATCGGCGGTCGCGGGACCGACGAGCAGATCCGCGACCGCATCGAGACGCTTCGGGCGCAGCTGGAGTCGAGGACCGACGCCCTCACGCACTTCGACTTCGAGATCCTCCAGAAGCGAATCGCCAAGCTCGCGGGCGGCGTCGGCGTGATCCGGGTCGGCGGCACCAGCGAGATCGACGTGCGCGAGCGGAAGTTCCGTGTGGACGACGCCCTCAACGCCACGCGCGCCGCCATCGACGAGGGAGTCGTTCCCGGCGGCGGCGTCGCCTACCTGCGGGCCCGCAGCTCCCTCGAGCCCCTCTTCGACGAGCTCTCCGGCGACGAGGCGACCGGCGTGCGCATCCTTGAGCGTGTGCTCGAGGCGCCGCTCCGGCAGATCGTCGAGAACGCGGGCGGCGAGCCCGCCGTCGTCGTGGAGGGGGTGGCCGCGGGGAGCGGCAACCACGGCTACGACGCCGCCCGCGGCGTCTACGGGGACATGTTCACGCTCGGCATCATCGACCCCGTCAAGGTCGTGCGCATCGCCCTCAACAGCGCCGTGTCGGTCGCCGCCCTGATGCTGACGACCGAGTCACTCGTGAGCGACATCCCGCGCAGGGAGACCTGGGACCCGGCGCTCGAGAGAATGTCCGCGGAACTCGGCCACCCGGGGATCGACCCCTACACCGGGACGCTGATCCCGGGATTCTGAGCCCCGCGCCGGACCGGGACCGCGGCCGACCTGGATCCGTCTCCCTAGCCCTCGCGCCCGGCGGCCCGGTGCCGCCGGGTGGGGCCCTACGGGCGCGCGAGTGCCAGAAGCGACCGCTCGGCGTCGGTCGACAGCGAGGCGAGGGCCTCCTCGATCGGGAGGGCGAGCACGTCCTCCACGAGCGCGTCGGGCGAGGGCTCGCCCTCGATCGCCACGACGACCGCGCGGCGCCATCCCTGCTCCCACGTCCCGCGGCCCTCGCGCGGCAGGCGCGATGCGACGCGACCCGGAGCGAGCCACGGCTCGCCGGCCGGGCGCACGCCGAGGCGGGCGTTCAGCAGCCCGGCGACGACGCCTGAGAGCGTCTCGCCGGGGGCCGGACGGGGCAGGTCGAGCAGCGAGATCCGTTTGCTGCCGCGGAGCCTGACCAGCAGGCAGCGGCGGTCCGCCGCGCCCTCACCCTCGGCACCCGACATCGACGCGAGCGGCACCAGCACCATCCGCTCCGGCGGCTCACGCTCGCTCCCGGTGTCGTCGTCGGCGGCCGTCCGCGGCGGAGTCGATCGCCCGCCAGCGAACCGCGCGCCCTTGCCGTCCGGCGTGCTCGGAGCCGGCGCCTCCGTCGCCTCGCCATCGCCCCTCACCCGGCCCCCCGCAGTGCGGCCTCGAGCGGCTCCTCATCGGCGAAAGGACCGACGACGGCGAGCCGGAGCGCCGAGTCACGCACGACACGCTCCGCCACCCGCTCGATATCGGCCGCGGTCACGGCCTCGTAGCGGGCGATCGCCTCCTCGGGCGTGACCAGGGGCAGGCCCAGCGCAGCCAGCACGCCGTAGCGCGCCGAGACCGCACGCGTGTCCTCGAGCCTGAGCTGGATGCGGGAGCGCACGAGCGCCTTCGCACGCGCCAGCTCATCCTCCTCCACGGGCTCCCGGATGCGCGCCAGCTCGCGCACGATCGCAGCGAGTGCCTCGTGGGTCCGGCCACGGTCGACGCCCGCGTAGACGCCGAAGCTTCCCGTGTCCCGCAGATACCCCGCGGCGCTGTGCACGTCGTAGCAGAGCGCGAGCTCCTCGCGAAGCCGCACGAAGAGGCGCGAGGACATTCCCTCGCCGAGGATCGCCGACAGCAGGCCGAGGGCGTGGCGATCGGGATCGACCGCGGAGAGGCCGCCCATCCCCAGGGCGATGTGTGCCTGCTCCGTCTCCTTCGCCCGCAGACGCACGCGCGAGGCCTGCGGCGAGGGGCCATCGACGCGGATCCAGTCGGCGGGGGCGCCCGGCTCCCAGTCGCCGACGAGACGCTCGCAGAGCTCGCGCGCCCGCTCCGGCTCCACCGCGCCGGCGACCGAGAGCACCGTCGCGTTCGCGACGTACTGCGTGCGGTAGTAGGCGCGCAGGCGCTCGACCGTGATCGTCCCGACCGAGGCCGGGGTCCCGGCGATGTCGCGTCCCAGCGGCTGCCCGGGCCACAGCAGTCCGTCGAGCAGCACGCCCGCCAGCTCGTCGGGGGCGTCCTCGACGGCGCCGAGCTCCTCCAGAATCACGCCGCGCTCGCGCTCGATCTCCGCCTCCTCGTAGAGGGAGCAGCGCAGCATGTCGGCGAGCACGTCGAGCGCCCGCTCGAGGTACTCCGGCGTCACCTTGGCGTAGTAGCTCGTCAGCTCGCGATCGGTCGAGGCGTTGATCGATCCCCCGACCGCGTCGATCTCCGACGAGAGATCGACCGGCCTCGGCCGGCGGGCCGTTCCCTTGAAGCAGAGGTGCTCGCAGAAGTGCGAGAGCCCGGCGCTCTCCTCCGACTCGTAGCGAGAGCCCGCCCGCAGGTAGAAGCTCGCGGAGACGGAGCGCGCGAACGGGAGCGGCGTGACGACGAGCGTCAGGCCGTTGTCGAGGGTCGTGACGACGGAGGCGTCGCCGGTGGCGACCGCCGTCACGCCGCGTCACGCGGGGCGGCGCTCACGAGCTCGCCCACAGCACGTCGCCGTGCAGGTCCTCCGCATGCTCGCGGGCCGCGAACGCGGCGTACTCCGCCCGCGAGTCGGCGACCGTCGTCCCGCCGCCGTGGCCCGGGAGCACGAGCGTCTCGTCGGGGAGCGCATAGAGCCGCTCCGTGATCGACTGGATCTCCTGCTGGAGGGCCTCCCCGGAGCGAGAGGCGCCGGGCCCCCCCGGGAAGAGCGTGTCGCCGGTGAAGACGACGCCACCGGCCCGCAGGCAGATCGATCCGGGGGTGTGGCCGGGCGTGTGGATCACCTCGATCCCCACGCCGCCGATCTCCACCCGCTCCCCGTCCGCCAGGCGCCGCACCTGCCGCGACTCGGCGATCTCGATCTCCTCCGCGCCCGCATAGGCCGGCGCGCCGCTCGCACCGCGGAAGACGTCGAAGCCGTCCCAGTGATCGCGGTGGTAGTGGGTCACGATCACGGCGCCGATCTCGCGGCCGGCGAGCGCCTCGAGGACGGCCTCGAAGCCCTCCGGCACATCGATCACGGTCGCCGGCCCGCCGTCCGCGGGGCGGACGATGTACGAGACGTTCGCGAAGCGACCCAGATCCGGCAGCGCCTCGACGGTGAAGCGATCGTCGGCGTAGACCTCGGGCATGGCACTCTCCTCGGCTCCGGCGCGGCGTCCGAGCGTAGCACCGGCGGCCGCCTAGCGCTCAGCCGCCGGACCGCCCGTCGCCGCTCCCGGCGGCTCTCCCAGCCCGCAGCGGTTGCCGGCCCGCCACGCCAGCCCCTCCCGCTCGAGCGCCCCCAGCAGCCGGCGGGCTCGCTCCTGCCCTCCGCGGCCCTCCGCGACCCGCGCCAGCAGCTCCTCGACGCCGACCGCTCCCCCCTCGGCCGCCCCCTCGCCGCGCGGACCCCGCGGCGGCCCCCCCCGCCACTGGCGATCCGACCCCTCGTAGGCCGGCTGGCGCCGGGGCCGGGGCGCCTTCTCGCCGCGGGCGAAGCGCGGGCGGGCGGCGCAGAGCCGCTCCAGGGGACAGCGATCGCA
>MKWU01005549.1_pt1 | contig 13608 bp, 12 predicted proteins | sample 809101 | NCBI WGS metagenome assembly MKWU01 (sample SAMN05860141, study PRJNA318959) | sponge metagenome | host: Aplysina aerophoba | place: Slovenia: Piran, Adriatic Sea, Gulf of Piran | collected 2013-05-07 | reverse complement strand
TGGTGGTGGAGCCCCTGTCCCGGACAGCCGGGGAACAGACCCACTTCTGGCCCCGGTCGCGCCCGGTTCCTGGCGAGACCGTTCTGGTGGAAGGTCCCCTCCACACCGCCATGGCCTTCAAACAACAATTGGAAGCCCGCGGCACAAACGCTGCGGTGGCCCCCACGCCAACCGATGGCATCACCTTGTCCCGGACCCGTCTCCTGGCCTGGGGCGCCGAGCCACCCGCCAGCGTCAGCAGTTTGCTGGGCGCCAACGTGCGCCGCCGCCAGGACGCGCCCATTGCAGACGCCGCCGTCACAATTCGGCTGGGTTCCGATTGGAGTCCTTGAAACCGTCAGCCGGAGCCGGACGAAACAACGATTTTCAACCTCTACCAATTGATTGAGGCGCTTATCCCCGGTCCATCCCCGCGTGTGCGGGGAACAGACAGTCGGAAGCGCCCGCAGGGGAAGATCAGCCGGTCCATCCCCGCGTGTGCGGGGAACAGGTCGTCATCAGAGAGGTGCCCGGCGACCCCGTCGGTCCATCCCCGCGTGTGCGGGGAACAGCTCCAGACCCGCTTCGTCCAGGATGAGGATCTCGGTCCATCCCCGCGTGTGCGGGGAACAGGGTATTCCTCAAGTGGAGCCCGTATTCCTGTGCGGTCCATCCCCGCGTGTGCGGGGAACAGATTCTGTGCAACGTGAACCTCTTTACCGAGGGCGGTCCATCCCCGCGTGTGCGGGGAACAGGTACGGATGTTCACGACGGTCGTTGCCCACCCGGTCCATCCCCGCGTGTGCGGGGAACAGCGGTGCGGGTGCGGATAGACCTCTCCCATTGCACGGTCCATCCCCGCGTGTGCGGGGAACAGTGTTGATTCTGAATTACAGGCAGATTTGCAATTCGGTCCATCCCCGCGTGTGCGGGGAACAGGGCTTCAGGGAATCGGGCCTTGGGAGCTATTGCACGGTCCATCCCCGCGTGTGCGGGGAACAGCAGAGACCCTGTGCGTCCCGATCTGGTGCCGGTCGGTCCATCCCCGCGTGTGCGGGGAACAGCTGCGGCCTGCACGGAATGATCAACAGCATCGCGGTCCATCCCCGCGTGTGCGGGGAACAGCAAAGGCGACAAAGGCGATGCGGGAGAGGTGACCGGTCCATCCCCGCGTGTGCGGGGAACAGGGGTGGGGTGATCGCCACCACTACGATCGCCGCGGTCCATCCCCGCGTGTGCGGGGAACAGTAGTCTTTTCAACCCATGTAAAAGGCTCCATATCGGTCCATCCCCGCGTGTGCGGGGAACAGGTCCACTCGATGTCCGCCACGGCCTGGCCCTCGGCCGGTCCATCCCCGCGTGTGCGGGGAACAGGGACTCTCCCTCCGACGGTGCTCTCCCCGCAGAACCGGTCCATCCCCGCGTGTGCGGGGAACAGCCAAGCAGAACAAAAATTGGTCATGACCTTCACCGGTCCATCCCCGCGTGTGCGGGGAACAGGCGCCCCACAGCGGGCGCTGCAAACTGGGATCCCCGGTCCATCCCCGCGTGTGCGGGGAACAGGCCGCTTTGTGCTGTCGTCGTCATTGCTGTTGTCCGGTCCATCCCCGCGTGTGCGGGGAACAGCAATCTCCGCGTCACCACAACGGGCGTCGAATCCGGTCCATCCCCGCGTGTGCGGGGAACAGTAGCTTGATGGCAAGATCCCTAGTTTCCTGTTCGGTCCATCCCCGCGTGTGCGGGGAACAGTCTCAGAGAGTTCGGACACAGGAGTCCAGATGTAGGTCCATCCCCGCGTGTGCGGGGAACAGCCCTCTTCACACGCCAGGCCTTGGCTATCCATGGCGGTCCATCCCCGCGTGTGCGGGGAACAGGCTGACGCCATGGAGCAGCAGCAGCCCAAATGCGGTCCATCCCCGCGTGTGCGGGGAACAGGAGCATGAAGATGACGGCGACCATTAAGCTCACCCGGTCCATCCCCGCGTGTGCGGGGAACAGCTGCGCAAGGAAGTCCGCGGCGGACGTCCACACGGTCCATCCCCGCGTGTGCGGGGAACAGGCACTGCAGCTTGCCGTAGCTGGTCTTGGCCAGCGGTCCATCCCCGCGTGTGCGGGGAACAGGGCAGTCCGAGGCATGGGGAGGGTCGGGATGTCGGTCCATCCCCGCGTGTGCGGGGAACAGCACTGACCATGACCCAGTCATCTACAGCCACCGCGGTCCATCCCCGCGTGTGCGGGGAACAGTTATGGCGGTTGGCAGAAATTCACCGCCCGTTCGGTCCATCCCCGCGTGTGCGGGGAACAGTACCTAGAGGGGAGTAGAGCAAGAGAAAGCCCGGCGGTCCATCCCCGCGTGTGCGGGGAACAGGCCGAATCAATGGATCGGTGATGAGGCCCAAATCGGTCCATCCCCGCGTGTGCGGGGAACAGCCTATCGGGTGGAGAGACCGCTCCGATCTAGCCGGTCCATCCCCGCGTGTGCGGGGAACAGTCATTTATGTAGGCGGCAGGATCACCTTCACCGGTCCATCCCCGCGTGTGCGGGGAACAGGAGATCTCTCCACGAGTCCAGTGGGGTGGTGAAGGTCCATCCCCGCGTGTGCGGGGAACAGTTCTCCTCCTCCTGGCGATCCTGCTCGGAGATCGGTCCATCCCCGCGTGTGCGGGGAACAGGCGCTTCCCACGTCAGAAGCAGGTCGGCCAGTTCGGTCCATCCCCGCGTGTGCGGGGAACAGTTCTCGTCTGCCTCCACACGGAGAACCTCCCTGCGGTCCATCCCCGCGTGTGCGGGGAACAGTTCGGACGCCAAATTGCAATGATTCGGCAACACGGTCCATCCCCGCGTGTGCGGGGAACAGCGTCAGAGTCGGTGGTCTGAGTCAGGCACAGGCGGGTCCATCCCCGCGTGTGCGGGGAACAGGTCGTCAGAGCCTCCTCCGAATAGGCCAGTGGCGGTCCATCCCCGCGTGTGCGGGGAACAGCGCCATGAACCTGCTGACGCAAGCTCTGCCGATCGGTCCATCCCCGCGTGTGCGGGGAACAGGATGGGCAAGGCGCACAGGATGATCAAGTGCAGCGGTCCATCCCCGCGTGTGCGGGGAACAGCAGTTCACGGGCCTTCTGCATGATGAGGGCGTCGGTCCATCCCCGCGTGTGCGGGGAACAGTGCGGCCGCTGACTCACTGGGTGCTGGTGCAGCGGTCCATCCCCGCGTGTGCGGGGAACAGGCTGGCCTCCACGGAATGATCAACAGCGCCGTCGGTCCATCCCCGCGTGTGCGGGGAACAGGACCAGAACTTTCATAGAGACTTCGAGTACCACGGTCCATCCCCGCGTGTGCGGGGAACAGGTACTCCTTGATGAGCGCCTTGATGAACTCAGCGGTCCATCCCCGCGTGTGCGGGGAACAGACACGCGGCGCGCCGAATACTGGGACGCCGCCACGGTCCATCCCCGCGTGTGCGGGGAACAGGCCGCCCCAACTGCTGCTGACCGCGTGATGCGCGGTCCATCCCCGCGTGTGCGGGGAACAGGAGCCTGTGATGGGTGTGTTGGAGCTCCCTGCGCGGTCCATCCCCGCGTGTGCGGGGAACAGGGCCGGCGCGACCCGCGGCAGTGGAGAGTGACCGGTCCATCCCCGCGTGTGCGGGGAACAGTCAGCAGACACGTGTCCGTGTCGGAGCGACGCGGTCCATCCCCGCGTGTGCGGGGAACAGTTGCCTGGCGAGGGTGATCCTGAAGCTTCTCTCGGTCCATCCCCGCGTGTGCGGGGAACAGGACCATGGCCAAACGTTCCAGAACTCGCAACGCGGTCCATCCCCGCGTGTGCGGGGAACAGTCTCGGTGGCGGCTTCCTCGAGTGTCAGAGTGCGGTCCATCCCCGCGTGTGCGGGGAACAGCCACGTGGCCAGGCCGATGATGGCCGCGGGCGCGGTCCATCCCCGCGTGTGCGGGGAACAGGTTCAGTCATCACTGCCTCCTGGGGGAATTACCGGTCCATCCCCGCGTGTGCGGGGAACAGGAACAGCACTCCATCGTGCTCATCCTCAAAACCGGTCCATCCCCGCGTGTGCGGGGAACAGGACCTTGATCGAGCCGTGCAAGCTGCCGCTTACGGTCCATCCCCGCGTGTGCGGGGAACAGGCCAGGGGCCGGCGGCGGATCGAGGCCCAGGTCGGTCCATCCCCGCGTGTGCGGGGAACAGGTGCCCCAACGATTCCAGCGTGCCCACCAGCAACGGTCCATCCCCGCGTGTGCGGGGAACAGGTAGATCGTCCCGCGACCCGCCGCGGTGGTACCGGTCCATCCCCGCGTGTGCGGGGAACAGACCGCAACCCTCCACAGAAGTCTTAACACTTTCGGTCCATCCCCGCGTGTGCGGGGAACAGGGCGGGGCGGCCCGTTGCGACGCCGCTGCTGAACGGTCCATCCCCGCGTGTGCGGGGAACAGGACCGTGGTGAACGGATTCCACGCGGTCTCTTCGGTCCATCCCCGCGTGTGCGGGGAACAGATGCCGGTCGGTGCGTTGTCGTCGTCACTCCCATCGGTCCATCCCCGCGTGTGCGGGGAACAGGTCAGGGCTGGGGCAATGGTGAACCCTGCCGCACGGTCCATCCCCGCGTGTGCGGGGAACAGGAGCCACCCGTCTGGAATCTCGACCCTCCCGTCCGGTCCATCCCCGCGTGTGCGGGGAACAGGCCATCATCGCCTCGCCGCCCCTGAAGTCCAGCGGTCCATCCCCGCGTGTGCGGGGAACAGTAAGTGTTGAGAGATGGAGGTCATCCTGGCCTCCGGTCCATCCCCGCGTGTGCGGGGAACAGGGCGAGATCCAGACCGCTGAATTCACGGCCATCGGTCCATCCCCGCGTGTGCGGGGAACAGCACGAGCTTCTGCATCCGACGGTGGAGGGAGTCCGGTCCATCCCCGCGTGTGCGGGGAACAGGCTTGATGCCTACTGGGTTTTGTCCAGGTTCTGTCCATGGAAGTCGCCTTCCGTGTCCATGTCCTCACTATACATGGGCATGAGGTGAAATCTCGCCATGGCTTCGGACCATGCCGCGTCCTGCACCGCAATCATTGGCAGACCTTCCAGGTCAACCAAACTTGAGTTGGTGAGGCCATGGGCGCGAAGGCCATAACCGGGCTCTCCTGGTTGGTCCCAAGCTTGAAGGACTCGGCCGGTCTTGACTTTAGCCACTGCCAGTTTCCAAAGGCTGTCTCGGACAAGAACCGAAACCCTGCCGACGTAAACACCGGTACAGATTGGGGTAAGCCACCGACTCAACTCACCGCGCAGAGAGGGGGAGACAGCTTCAAGGATCATGACGAGCATGGAGAACCCCTCCTGTCTGGTTCCCTTGTGGGTCCCATAGATGTGCTGGTTTGGATGTCTCCAAGTTGTCACCCTTGGTGGCGGGTCCGTTACCGGAGAATAGACCGGAAACAGCTTTCACAAGTCGATCTTGGAGGTGGTCATGGGCTGCACGGTCCCGGAAGATGGATCGTGCTCCGGACTCCACCCGATGATCGCCTTGCGCAGCAGCCTCAAAGGCAGCAGGAATGCTGGTCTCTGTCTTGAAAAGGTCAGCAACATCGTAGACAAAAGACAATTGTTTGCCCGTATGGATAAAACCGAGTGACAAACTATAGCCCAGTGAGTGGAGACCAGCCGAGACAACCGCATAGAGGGCAGAATTGGCGGCTGAGAGCGCTTTGTTCACCGGATCTGCGCTCTCCCAACTCTTGCGATCATAAGAACGCCCATGCCAGGCAACCCCATATTGACGGGCAAACTCCTGGTAAGCGTCTCGTACTCTTACCCCTTCCTTGCCACGGATTTGCTGTAGTGTGAGTTGGCTGGATAAGTGTTCCGAGAAACGGAATTGATACATCCTCCGTACGACTTGGAGGCGCAGATCAGGATTAGCCCAGTGCTTGGCCTGGAGTTCAATCCCCTGGCTAAGGCGGGTTTTGCCCTGGCCACTGGCGTAGAATTGTAGTCCGTCATGGCCGGACCAGGCCACTAAAACACCACACTCAGCCAGTACCTTGATGGCGGCATGGGTGATCCTTGTTCCAGGCCCAAGCAGAAGGCAGCTCAGGTTGGCAGCGGGAAGGGTGATGCGGCCATCGGGCGTAAACGCTGCAATTGAACGATGCTCTTGCTCAATAACGGCATGTTCAAGATAGATGTGGCTCAAGCTATCGCTGTAGCGAGCCAAACTGCGTAGATTTATTTTACTCATCGGGCACCTGCCAGCGGCGCCACTGATATCAGACCCAAGCCCAACATACGGGCATGGCCGATACCAGTTTTCATTCCTGCGGCCAGGGCAACTGCATCAACAACCAGGGCCTGGCCCTCAAGCAAGGCAATGTCCACAGTAATAGGGTGGCCTTGTTTCCTGGTGCTGCGAATCCTTCCCGAGCGAACCACCTCTGCCGCTATGGAACTGAGTCCCAGTGCTGCCCCCTGGCGTTGGAACCAGTTGAGCTGATCCTCGGGTTTTGTCAATCCCAGGCGTTTTCGGTGGCCACGGGCTGAACCTTGCCTCTCCATCCCTTTAGGGACAGTGGTGATGGTGGGATTGGCCAGTACCCGGAAACGCACCCACTGCCCAGGCCGGATCACTTTCTCCGGCTCCCATACCCGCTGGGCATGGTCTTCCGCCAACCAACGGTCAGGCAGTTGCTTCCAGTTGGGTGTAACCCCCGACTGAACCAACACCACAGGCCGTTCACCGGGACGGTAGTCCTCAAGTCTCCAGAGGAACGGAGATCGGCCATCGGTTCCATGGAAGGCGCGGCTCAAGGTGCGATGCATGTCGTAGGGATCGACCAGATCCCTTCTGGCATCGCGAGATTGCAGGTCAAGTGTGAGTTTTGCGAGGTGAAGCATCATCAGGGTTTCCTCCCACTGACAGCAATTGACATGGTGCGAACACGGCGGTTACCGAACTGGCGTCGCGAGAAGGGCGCCAAAGGTTGATCTGGCCTGACTTGGCTACCCTCTGGGTCTTCCACTACCATCCGCACCCTTTCAGGGCTGGAAGAACAGGAGGGGGCCTGCCGTAGGGCTTCGAGTACAGGCAACTCCACGATCCCGCCACCAAACAGGGGAACAGAGGGAATGCAACTGCGGCGACCCAGGCAGGGCATCCAATGGGGGTGAATCAGGGCTTGGTGGATCTTCTCCAGCAGGGAACGTGATCCTTGAAGTCCGACAAGGAAGGCTGCATCGGAAAGATACCAGCGCTTGGAGACCACTGTTCGGAGTTTGTTGTCAGAAGATCCAATGACATCCGAAGCCGTATGAAAATCCCGTAGCAGTACGCCTTGCTTGTCAACGCGCACACCAAACTGGAGCCGGGCTAGATCGTCGACAGGTTCTTCCCGCCGCCGTCCAAGGCAGCAGCATAGCAACCCGATGACAGCACTTTTGGACGGTTCAGAAGCAGTTTGCCTAAGGTCGAATCGTGCATCAAGACCCCATGATTGCAGCGGTCCCACAAGCGGAATGAGCAATGTAGAATGCATCAGATCCTCTCCTGCATGGCAGTACACGACTCCTGAATCAACTGGTCCAGTGAAGGAGTCGTATCTCCTTCCCAGCTATCGGTCAGGTCCATTGCCATTAGCCTTAGGTCGAGGCTGTAGGCTTCAGTCAACTTATTGACTTGCCCCTGGAGGCGAGCGACGGAGGCAGCGGCCAGGCCATTGTTGTGTTCACCATGCCATACAGGTTTTTGGAAGGCATTAGCCAGAGAAATCGGCTGGGTATCATGGACTGCAATGCCAATAAATTCGGGGAGTGTGTGAGCTGCAAACGTGTTTTGCTTCCCACTGGGGATTGCCATGGCCGAGGCCCGCAGGAAAGCAGCTATGCCCTTGAGAGCCAGCTCCCGGTCATTACCAAGGTTGCTGATAAGCTGGTCCAGGTTCACAGCAGCATAACGATAGAGGCATGAGCTGTTAAACTCCACGGTGCCAAGCATCCCGGCATCCGCCTCTTGAGCTTGCGTAAAATCATCAACAGCAGTGAAGAAATCGGACTCTCGGGTGATGCTGTGAGTGGAAATGGCGTGTGCCACTTGGGCTGCTGCATTGACGTTAAAATCCTTGCGATCAGCAAGCATCCGACCAAACAAGGCAATGTCTACTGCGCGAGACGTGCCGATACACTTTGCAATCTCCTTTTTAAGGTCTCCCTTGAGATGTTTCTTGGGATCCTTCTGAATTTTCTCATTTACCAATTCAGTCATATTGGCCTTGATAACGTCAGTGAGTTGAGAAATACCTGTTTGACTTAGAAACAGTAGGTACTCGGTTTGTGGGGCGGCATCCTCGCGGCTGTTCACGGACAGATCCACAGCCTTTAGTACAGTCTCAATAGCGCTGATGGAATCAGGCTCGCCTTGCTCAGCTAGCTTCTCTGAGATCAATTGAACGATGTTGCGCGTACGGATGCCCAACTCTTCCTTGGTTAGAAGCTGGGAACTAGTGAACATTGTCCTGGCTGCTCGTTTGAGACACTGGGAAGAGACACGAGCCCGGCGAGTGCCGCCAAACATTGCGTCCTTGGGAGCCCCTGTGTCGTCGCGATTGAGACAAGAAGGGGGCACATTTTGAATGGCGTGAAATTCGATGAAGACAGACATAGCAGTGAAATTTGAGAGTGGAATCAGGAAATCAAGGTAAGCTTGGGCGGGTGATGCCCTTGCTTTTACGAGCAAAGAAGACGGCCTACGCAGTGGCTTCTGGCGCCTGCCCCCAAAAGGCCTGAGCCCAGCGAGCCTGGACAGAGCGATCACGATGATGCCACTTCAACAGGTCATCTAGTAAGTGTGGCCAATCCAGGGCAATGTGTTTGGATGCCACCAAGGTGAGGGCAGAGCGCAAACGCCAGTGCAGTTCATCATCGACATCAGCATCCAGCAGAGCGGTGAAGCGCTTCTCGATGGAATCGGAACGGTCTTGTTGTTGACATTGACGCATGGCCTTCGGAAAGAGTAGGGGGCTGCCCCGCCCTTGACGGACAACCTGAGACCAGAGCCCTGCCGCAAGATAGATGATGGTCCTGCGGCGGCGGTCATTCATTCCGCTTGTCCAAGTCTCGACGAGCGGAAAAGAGCGGATATCAGTTCCAGGCTCAAGCATCAGGCTGCGCCGGAGCGTAGCGATAACAGATGTGTCAGCTTCGCCGCGCTTCTGGAGGTAGGCAAAGAATTTTTCTGAGAAGGATTCAGAGGGATCCATTGTCTGTGAGTAAAGGAGGAGGCAGGTGAGCAGAGAGGGCGCGTGAGCAGGGAGGAGGACGTGCCATAAAGAAAAGGGTCATGCGGCGATCACCTTGAAAACCCTGACCAGCGCCTTGCTAGAGCGGCCCGCTGCCGCCAGAGCACGCCCATCGGCCCCAAGAGAATCCTTGGCTTGTTTCCACCTCCGGCGTACAACTCCCTCCAACGTCTCTCTCCATTCCTCCAGCGCTTGGTGGCTGTCTTGACCTTGGCCTAATTGATCAACCAATTTCCAAAACTCTGGCTCTAGCGCAGCCCAGTAGTGGGCCATCACTTGAGTGGAATTCAGCAGGTTGCTGACATCACCCTTTGCTGATGAACGTTCACCTCCGTTCTGTAGCCAGGCCGAGCACAGAGCAAACACTGCCTTCCGTAGCTGAACACCGGCGGATTCCGCCGACTTCAGAGCCTTGTTAGCTATTCCAGCAGCGTCCCCTTGGGCGGCCAGAAGTTTGGGCGAGACACATCGCTCCTCAAGGCGCCACAGAACGATTTTAGCCTGATCCGGCAGTAGACCGCCAGCCAAAAGCATGATCGGGTCGTAATCTTCTTGCCTCAAACGAATTCCGGCTGCCGTACGGACGGTCTCTGGCTGAAAGGAACTTTCGTCCACAGTGAGAGCATGAAAGTCGCGCCACATTGCACGATCCTCACGGATTTTCAGAGGGAAGGGACCTTGTTTTCCGTTGACTGTGGCCGCCATCGGATCCGGTTTTGGTGAATCCGCAGGAGCCAGACCTGCCCCATAAAAGAGGTGCGCGATGGAAGTATCAGGTGGAAGTAATAATGCTCTACTGAGCCATGTATATCGATCCGCTGGACCCATGGGAACCCTGGTTGCAGACTCCTTTTTCTTAAGATCTTCAATTGTGGGCGGGGCTTTCTCCCAGCTTGCTTGATCCTGTTCGTGGTCATCAGGGCTCTGCGGTACCAGCGACAAGGCCAAGGTCTCCTGGAGCGTGTTTCCCATGGGGAGTGTCAGCAAGAGGCCGCAGGCTGGGCCTTGCTCGCCAGAAGATCGCAGTGCCCTGATCAGCCCACCTGGGGTGAATTGAAGATGGGCCACCAGAGTCACGGCAGCCTGGGCTGGGGTGATTACTTCAGGTGTGGCGTGCAGGGAATGGTCCCAGAGGAGGCGCTCAGAGCCGGAAGCCCGATCAGGGGCAAGTCGCATCCAGGGAACAAGCTTCAAGTTGGCGGACTCCAAACCCGCCACCTGAAGGAATGGGTGCTCCGGGTGAAAGAGATCAAACCGCTCATTCCAATGCTCAAGATAATCCTCAAGCTTTTGGCTGGGCCAATCCTCAAGAAGGGTAGCCCGCTGCTCTAAATCACCAGGGCCGATCGCTCTGTGGCAGATGGCCAGAAGAAGGCGGTAGAGGGCAAGGGCCTCAATGGGGTTGCTGGTGCCAATCCCACGCCACTCTGCTGAGCGAAGGAGAGCATCGCGCAGGGAACCAAAGGCCCGGGTGCCGTCATGGCTCAGCAGGGGAATCCAGGATTCTCTCAGCAGGGAAAAGGTCATGGCTGTGTGGGAACTTTTTGAAGGCATTGATCGTTTAAGTGTTTGTTCAGCTTAGTGGTTGGCACATCCCCGCGTGTGCGGGGAACAGGGGGGATCCCCATCGGCAGTGATGGCATTGATCGCGGTTCATCCCCGCGTGTGCGGGGAACAGGGTGCCTCTAAACGCTGGACAAAGATGGAATTGCTCATCCTAGCCAATCACCAGCCCCAGGTCACGGTCCAAACGCGCCACCAGTTTGCTATCCTGAAACACGCCATCGACATCCAGTAGCAGGGCATGGTGACGGCCCAAGCCAGCATGAGTAGACCAACCTGCTGGTTGACAAGAGGCACGGATCGCAGTAATCAATCCTGGGTGGCTGATCCGTAACCAGCGCCCTGCGAGCACAGATGCGCGATCAGCCAGGGACTCGCAATCCGCAGGAGAGACGGGGATCACCGAAAGAGTCTCCCGTCCGAGACGTGTACCGAATCGAAGGGCTCCTGATTCTGCTGCATCATCGTCAATCGGTGTTGCCGCCTGATGGGTGTTCCAGTCGCATGGACCTGGTAGCGCTGCTTGGTGGGCTTGGTTGGTCATGTCTTTTTGTTCCCTCTCGTGTTCCGGTAGGGCCTCAGCCAGCGCTTTATCCAACTCCTCAGAGGCGGCAGGAGGTTTCCAGGCGCCATAAACTTGTTGAACCGCCAGGTCGATATCATCCGGCAGGCCAAGCAACGGATGGCTCTTCAGCCAAGCATGGGATTTGAGCACGAGCCAGCGGTCATAGACGAAGCTGGTGAGCTCGGCGGTTGGCGCCTCCCGATCCAGGTCTGCCACTAACGCGAGGGGCTCTTTGAAACCGTCAGGACGCTGGCGGCTATGGCGGTGGATCCGTCCAACGCGTTGCAGCACCAAGTCGACAGGTGCTGGGTCCGTGACGAGTACGTCCATGTCGATGTCAAGGGACTGTTCCGCCACCTGCGTGGCCACAAGAACATGCCCTGCTGGCGCTGTTCCGTCCGGGCCAAATAGCTCCAGCACCTTCTTTTCGGTTTTGATCCGCTCGTCCATCGGAAACCGTGCATGGAAAAGCGTGCGCTCTACTCCGGTGATTGCTCCATAAAGAGCCTGAGCCCTGGCAACTTTGTTCACCACAAGGAGCACGCGAGCACCGGCCTTGGCCATCGCAACTGCACGAGCGGTCATAGCATCCGGGTCAATCCCCTGGACCGAGAGGTTCTGGTGACGGCTAGCCGGGAAAGACAAGGACTTGATGGAGCCTGGGGAAGCCCAACTGATTCTGGGATAGGGTCCGGACGGCACGGGAACCTCCTTCCCTGCCCAGGCTTGCAGAATTGCGTCCCGTCGCGGACCAGGCAGGGTTGCAGACATCAGCACCACCCGACAGTCCAACTGCTGGAGCCAGTTCACAAGCCGCTCGATCAGTCTGCCGGTATAGGCGTCATAGGCGTGTATTTCATCAAGAACAACAGTGCGGCCAGTGAGTCCGAACAAACGAACAAACCCATGGCGGGCATTGAGCACGCCGATGAGTGCCTGGTCCACTGTCCCGATTCCGTATGGACAAAGGAGGCTACGTTTTGAACCACGGAACCACCATCCTGCGGTTACTTCGCTGTCTTTCGTCCCAAGTCCCACCTCCTGTAACCGAGTAGCCGCAACATCCGGTCCACCGCCGCCATGCGCCAAGGCCAAGGGGACATGCCCGTCAGCGGTACGGCGAAGAAAATCGGCCATCCTGTCCATCAGAGCATTGCTGGTAGCCTGTGTAGGCATCGCCACGTACAGGCCACGGGGGCCAAACGCACAGCTAAAACCCGCCTCGGTCTTGCCCTCTCCCATGGGCGCCTCGATGATCACCAAGCCGGGCTCCTGCCCCAACTGGTCAAGAACCTCAGCCATGGTTTCTTGTAACGGACGGGGTTCCTTGTTGCCCAGAGTCCACCTGACGGCATCGTCACCGGAATCAACCGATGGCAGCGTGGCAGTGGCAAGTTCCGTGTCGGAGAGTGCTTTATCCGCGAGCTTCCGACTCTCGGCAAGCCATTTGGCAGGGTCGTTTTCCCAGCGTTCGAGCCGATCCCATCGACACAGCGCTTCACTCGAGCCGATCCAGTCGGACACGGTGGTAAGCCCCATTAACCACTGCAGGAATGCCGCTCGCTGAGCGCTCTCGGGAGGCAGAGTTGGGACTCCGTCAGCATCAACCGCTTTCAGTAACTGGGTAAATAGCTGTTTGTGGGCCTCATGCCATGCTGCATCCAGACGCCCTGCTGCTCGGCCAGCATCTTGACAATCAACCGAGCTAATCAGGTGGCCATGATGAGCACCCACTGCTGATGCAAGAAGTCGGGCATCTTGTCTGCAGGCCCCTTGCTGGACCAGTTGTTTTGTCAAAAGAGGGATGGTGCTGGCATCATGGCGGTCAGGGGCGGCAGCAGGGAAGGAGGGATAACCTGGGATAGAGTTTCTGCCCAGCTTCTTCTGAAAGCCCGGAGTGGCTTTACCCAGATCGTGAAACCCCACCAACGCTGCCACCCATGATGGCGAACAGGGCATTGTTGGTACAGGGCAAGGAACCACTTCCTGGAGCGCAGCAGCAACTGCGGCCACATCCAGCAGATGGGGCAGCAAGGAGTAGCCATCCACCTTGTCCTTGGGCGGTGATTTGGCCCAAAGCAGCAAAGGAGTAGCCATCGTGCAAAAGGCGGGATTGATACGAATAACCATTATCTCGGAAATAGGGCAATCGTCTGAAAAGCGCTAGAGGAGTTGAAGCGGCTCCAGCGGCCCTACCCCACCTGG
>MKWU01005548.1_pt1 | contig 13614 bp, 12 predicted proteins | sample 809101 | NCBI WGS metagenome assembly MKWU01 (sample SAMN05860141, study PRJNA318959) | sponge metagenome | host: Aplysina aerophoba | place: Slovenia: Piran, Adriatic Sea, Gulf of Piran | collected 2013-05-07 | reverse complement strand
CTCGCGCAGGCAATGGCATTGACTTAGTTGCGGAAGCGCATCGACTTAAGGGATTCGGGTTCGGGCCCGATTTTCGGCGGCGTCAGGCTGTAGCTGGACTTGCGGTTCCGGCTGCCTTGCGGTTTCTGCACTTCGTCTCGGGCTTGCGCGAACGGCGCGGGTAGGAGCGGCCCGGTCGACGCCGCTGGCGGCTGGCCCCGATCCCGTCCAGGATCCGCTGCAGCGCATCGCCCAGCGCCTTGGCGCGCTCCAGGAACAGCCCTTCCAGATGGCGCCCCACCGTGTGCAGCGTATGGCGGAAGTTGGCCAGCACCGCCCGCCGACCGTGCCCGGCCGTGCCCGCCCGGAAGGCCTCCTCGCTGTGGTTGGCGAACAGCCGGAACAGCGCTGGCAGCGTGAAATGGGCGTACAGCTCCTGGCGCACCAGCCGCTCGCTGCGGCCCCGGAACTGCTCCACGACGAGCATCGTCTTACTGATCTTGTACAACTGCCGGTCATAATGCGCCTCCGTGTTGTAGGGCGGGATCTGGCGGTTGTCGGAACCCATACGTCATAGCAGCATAACGACTTCGATGAATTCCCGATGGTGTCGAAGCAATCCCAGCATCCTGGCTGACGTCGTGCGAAGGCTGGCTTGGAGCGGGCGAGGGCCGTGGGCCGGGCCACTTCGCTTCCCAAGCACCATGGCGCGTGTCCGTTCCCGCCGAATTCGCGATTGGGTTCCGTCGTAGTGGCCGTTCCTGTTATCGAACGCAGGCCGCTGCGAGCGGTTTCATGGTCAGCGGCACGAAACGGGCCGCCCCAAAGGCTCGCACAAGGCACTTGACGAAGTGAGAAGGCATTTTCCCCGCAATTGCGATTCCGAGGTCAGCTTCGCGGTTCGCGAGTAGCGTCCCATCCTTGTCCTTCCGAACGCTGTTCGCCGCACCTGGAATCGGTGGCACGGCTCGACACGACCGGTTCCACAGGGCCAGAAAGCGCGTCCCGGCAAAGCCCGCACCGGCTTGGTGGTCACATCCCGGCTCAACATCAACGAATACCCCACCGGGGTCCAGATCAGCGATGAGCAGGCGCAAGCGATCAACATCACCCCCAACGAGCACATCCCAAAGTGGAACTACACTATCTCACCCATCTCAAACTGATACCTTATTTCTGCGCTCTCCCTAAGCGTCCGACTCCCCGGGCCACCACAATCGGCCCTGTAACCAGAGTGTGCCCTCGATGTCCTTGCCAACTTGGGGCGGCTCGTGACCGGACCAAGCTCGGCTGGTGACGAAGATGTCCAATTCTGCGTCCTGAAGGTCATCAGCCTCGGTGTCCATCCGCATCACGCACACTCTCACGCGCCACCCGGACTGTCCGAGCCAGTCCTCAACGGCCTTTACCGTGCGAACTGAGCCTCGAAACCAGTAGTCGTCGCGGTCCCATTCAGCAATGTGCGCCAGGATGCAGTAGGCTTCCGTGCCGACTTCCAGCGCTTTTTCGTCCGTGGTCTCCATTTGGTCCTGCAACATGTCTGCCAATGCTGATTCCGGAGCTACGACCAAGGGCTCCAAGGAGGCAGGTTCGGCTTTGTAGGCGATCCCTGCGAGGACAAAGACGAGGCACTTACCGGACTCGTACCAAGAACGGTTGCTGAGGAGAGTGAGATCGAAGAACGATACTGCCGCACCGCCCCAGATGCCTTCAATCTGGGCTTCTGCGCCACTGACCAAACGTGGACCCTCTCAATCTCGATTCCGCCCCGCACCCCGTACTCGGCAAGCGGAGACACGTTTGTCAGCTCGGTACGTTCCTCGGTTGCCTGGAACGTCGCTATCAAGCCGCAATTTCCATTCGGCCATGCAAGATAAGCTCCGTTCGCCCACCATTCGGGGATCTCGTGAGGGCCTGAGTAGGTATCGCCAAACGTCTTGAGAGGCATCGATTGCCGGAGCATTTCGGGCAGGGCGCGAAACACTTCGTCCGGGCTGTCGTAGAACGCGTCCCAGTGCGACCCGCGATAGTGTTCTTGATCTTCGGACTCCCATTCAAAGGTTGAGCCTGGCCTGAGTCTCATGAGCGAACATCTCCTCAACAGAGTGTGGCAAGTCCGAACGCACCGGAAGATGGCCGTCTCAAGCAAGCTTGAAACTTCGACTGGCGGAAACGCGAGGCAAAGGTGACTAGAGTGCCAGTGCGCGGATAAAGAGACCCATTAGCCCCTGCGATCCGAGAGCCGCCGACATCGCTCGCGTGTTCCACTTGCCGCTGTCCGAGCTGAAGCCCATGCGGCTGTCCGAGCTGCTGCTGCAGAAGCTCACGGCGGCGCGGGCCCTCGTGGTCAGTCCCGCTCCCGCAGGAAGTCCCAAACCTCCTCAGCTCGGAGCGCGAGCCAGTGATAGGCCGCGACTCCCACCTAGGCCAGCGGAAAGAGCATGGTGAGGAGCCCGGCGAGGGTGATCAATGGTTCGAATAGGCGGGCCTCGCCGGACCGGACCCATAGCGCTCCGGCATACGCGGGCAGCATGGCAGTCCACAGTGCTTGGCGGAAATGCTTGCGGAGGCCGCGTCTTTCCTAGGCCCTGAACTCCAGCTATCGCCTCGCTTCCTCGGCCGCTCGGCGGTTGTCTTTAATGAGCCAATCCTGTCTCGCGGAGCGTAGTATACCCTCGTGGCGGACCTCACAGCCTAGGTCAAGATCGGAGCCGAGGACCGCTTCAGCGGCCCGACTGCCAAGGTCGGCGGTGCGGCGGGCAATCAGCCAAGCGAGTCTCGGCAGCCGAGGCGGAGCTGAAGGCGCTTGGGACGCAGCGAGCTTCGATCGCGACGCCGTCAAGCTAGGAAAAGAAGTTGGACATGTCCGTGCCGGCCTTGGTCGTCGTGAGAAACGGACAGCCAGCGCCCCCAAGGTACTCTGCGAAACCGGTTCGCCGACCAAGAAGTTCGCGGACGCCTTCAAACGTGCCTAGGAGGCGAGTACAACTATAGGAGGGCCGATTCGATTGGCGTCAATTGCTGTCCTGTAGGAACTAAGAGAGGGCCAGGTCTGGGGCCTCGGATGCTTGCAAGGACTATGGAACAAACAACTTGGGAATCCGATTGCCAGTCCACCGCATTCAGAACGCTGCATGAATCCGCGGTGCAATAGACCGAGGCGCTTCCCGAACGTGATGTAACCTCGGGCAAGGGATCGAGCCGCGACTATCTCAGGGGCGCCCGTGTTGAACCGTGTCTAGAACGGAACGGCTGCGGGCAGGACCAGAAGCAGTTCGCTCTTGTCCACCAGGGAGTATTCGGGAAGGCGTCCGGTCAGGTCTTGCGTCTTCTTCCGAATTCTGGGAACGCCGTCGCCCCGCTGATCCATGAGCCTTCGCCGCCCGAACTCGGGTCTCGCCGGACACCGGGCAAGGAGCGAAACAATAAGCGGATTCCGCGTTGCTTGGCGCAGATGGAGAGTGTCAGTTTTCAGCGTATTCGCCAGTCCACCAGGCACGTGGAATTCGATCCGATCGGCGAACATGTGGAGCCGTATTCTACTGCCGGCAATCGAGTAGTCCCGGTGGGCGACGGCGTTGGCCAAAGCCTCGAAGACAGCCTGCTCGCTGTACTGTGGAACTTCTTCGCGACCCAGTCGCTTGACAGCGCCGATCCGCATGTTGCGGCGGACGAAGTCGAATGCTTCGCTAACCTGTACGTCGAGCGGGCCCACAATGTCCTTGGCGTCTATCTGATAGTGCTCGTCAACCCGATCTCCGGCGTAGAGAACTGCTTGAATGTACGCTGCGGGCATCCATCGTTGCGGCTCCGGAGTGCATAGCAGAGCGCCTCCTACAGACAGCCGTTCCTCGCCATCGGCATCCTTGACTATGAGCCCCAGCTTACGTACGGCAACATCGAGGTCGGCTTCCTCGCTCACGAAGCGCTCGGCAGCGGACCTATCAAGGTCCTCAGGCTTCGTCCCCCGAACCGGAGACTCGTCGAAGGCTACGGTGCTGGTCTGTGCCCTCAGCGTCATCAGACGCCATAGGGCCGTAGGTTCGATTTGGCTCTTGGAACTGCCAATCCGCTGAAAGTAGCCTCCGGGACTTTGATGCACAAAGGAGCTCCGCGGAACGTCGACAATTAGTATTGGCTTCGAAATCCTCGGTTCATGGAGTCCGGGATCCGACGACACCTCTAGCTCATCGCGATAAATTCCCGGGGCCAATGAGGGCTTGATCGAATCTTTGCAGACTTCCCGGACAAGACCCTCCACATCATCCAGTCGGTCGAGCGGGATACCGACCACCGTTCGGGTCTTGTCGTTGACTCCAAGCACAAGCAGGCCACCGTTCGAGTTCGCGAACGCCGCCAGTTCGTCTGCCAGTTCCGCTCGCCGTGGACCCTTGACCTTGTTGCCTTCAATATGGACTTCCTTCAGTTCGAGCGTACTGTCCTCGCCGAGACGTATACGACGTGCGAGATCTTGCATCTTCATGCCTTCAGCTCCTAGCGCAACACAATACCGTTAGCGTTGGTCGCGTGTGCCTGAGAATCTCGATCACGGCAGTACGCTTCGCCGATGTCACCCGGCAGACCGCCGCTCCAGTTCCACGAACTTGGGATCTTGTGGGATCGTCGCGTCCAGTTCCCGCAGCGTCTCGAGCATTTCCCCAAGAGACGCCCTTTGCCATGATTGCATATTGGCCTCCGGGACAATGCGGTGCAACAGGGCGACGGTCGCCTTAGGATGCGACTTCCAAGTGTCTCTGTGATACCAGACTTCACCGATCTGTCGGTCATTTGGTTCATTCGACGCCACTAAATATCCGCTAGCCCAATTCACGGCTTCCGGGAATGCATCTCCGGTGCCCATGATGACTTGCACGAGTGCCCATGAACTCTCAACATTATTGAGAGCCTTTTCGCGCGGCCAGTATCGATCAAGCCATGGACACACGGATCTTGTCCACACTTGTTCGGCAGGTTGCTCGTGCTCCTCCAGCACTTGACAAAGAGCTATGCCCACTTGCAATGGACTGTCCGGGATCACAATGCGGGCTGTCTCTCGTGAGGTCACATCGTCGATTAGCCCATTCTGTGGAGACGCACTCACATAAACGAAGAATCGAACTAGTTTCTCTCCATGGTCGATTTCCTTGTGGTGTTGAACCGCCGTCCAGAGATCTGAACCGAGTGCTCGCACGAGATCAGCCATGATCGAACCCCGGAAGGCGACGACTCCCCAAAGGGCCCGCGTCTCCTCGGAACTCTCGTCGGGTGCTGTCGCACTCCCCCAGCGCATACGTGGAAGGATGTGCCGAGTAGTCCAGTCGGTCGCATTGCGGTAGAGCCAGTCCAGATGGAAAACGAGCATCACAATACCGGCCGAACCTGAGGTATCACCAGAAATCTGATCGAGGATGGACGTCTGCTCGCGCGTAATGGGACCGGCAGTCTTGCTGATGACATCCCCAATTCGCTTCACCGCGGCGGCCGCATATGTGCCAGCAGTGGTGTTGATCGCTTGGGTCAGGGCGTCGACCCGACTCAATATGCTCGACTGCTGAGAGCGATATTCCCACCCACGTATCCATAGGCGCCAGAAGCTGCTGTCGTTGGCCCCGGGCCACCTCTCAGCGAGGAGTTCAACAAGTCGTGCAATCTCGAATTGGAGGCATTGGAAAAGTTCCGCTGGCATTTCTTGGAGGATTTCGGCCAGTCTCGCGGTGCGATGATGCCCCACTTTCGAGTCCTTAACCTTCGTTTGGACTAGATCCAGCGCCACTTTCCACATCTCGGTCGGCCAATCCTCACAATGCCCGAGATCTTGAAGAGCGAGCACTGCGGCTACCGGGCGCCGCTCTGCAAACTCTCGGAATGCGGCGACATCGACTGATCCGCTTCGAAGGGCCGCGGCAACTTCCCGGATTCGGCCGTTTAGCGCAGCCGGTGAGGATTCCGATTCGTGACTGCCCGCGCCTCGTTTCCATCGCTCGAAATTGGCGAGGGCCTGTGCCGCAGCCGAGCTAAGGACGACTCCACCTTCGTCCAGAGCGGCCAGCCGAGCTCCGATTGCGACCAAGACGGTATTTTCGGTATCCGGCTCGGTCGCAGCGGCGACAACTCTAGCTTGCACGGTGTCCAATAATTCGGTCCGGAGTTCCGACGATGCGCGAGTGCCTACCTGCCGAAGGATCGACAGCACTTGTCGATTGCAGTCGGTATCCCACAGCATCTCTTGCGCGTTGCGGCCGAGGACAGCACGGACCAGTTCGAAATCGGCGCCGCTGTCTCGCTCGATGGCTTCTAGGGCAAGGCACCACAGCATCTTTTCGTTACTCGCGACCCAGTACCGAAGCAAACCGTCGCGTTCCTCACTGTCTTCTGGAAGGGCGCGGTAGCTCGCCCGAACCCAATCCAGCAAGACTGTCCACACACCGAAAAGATCACTCAAGGACATTCGTCGCTGCTGGATTGTCTGCTTGACAACGCTGGTTTCGCCTACAATTTCTCCCATTCCGGGTGCGTCGCTGGCAAGCGCATCAAGAAGCTCGAAGTAGATGGACCGTGTGTGTGGCCGGTCGCTACGGCGCAACAACTCAAAGGCAGTCTTGAGGTATTCCGCGAGCGCGACTCCGTGCCGCCTCAAGAGATCTGGAAATCTACCGGGTTCGATTCGCGTCAAGACGTTGAATTGACGCCGTTCATCGCGGCACCCCAATATGACGTCGGTATGCCCGCATGAGAGGAGAGCGAGTTGTTCCTTAGAATCGTCGGGCGGGAGAAGCCGATAGGGCGCGGGTCCGGGAAACACGCCGAGCCGAGGACGTAGCAGCCGCAGGAGAAGATCGTCCGTTGCTTCAGTATTCTCCTTCTCGAGGTTGTTGAGAATGCGATTCAAGCGCAACAGAAACTCGGCATCTTCGGGCGGCTCGACAAGGAGGAGCGACCATAGGCGTGCGAGGCGCGGAGGAATTTCGGGTAGATCGTCCTCACTAGCTGTCAAGCGGTCCCAGAGGCGCCTGCGGAGTTCGAAACCGATATTGCGCCCGTGGGAGATTACCCACTGGAACACTTCCGGTGAGTGCGCGTGGATTTCGATCCAATACGCAACTGCATTAGCGACGGGATCCGATTGGAGCATCTGCTGCTCCGCAAGAACTGTGACCACAGGCCCGGCCGGGCCTCGCTCATGGAACTTGGGCTGAACGGTCCCCCCCAACAGGCCGCGGGCAGCGAATTCGTGAAGCCACGCCGCCGCATATGCGCCCGGAACCGGAGTCCGACGAACGCGATTGACTGCTGGAAAGCAGGCGACCGGGTCTGAAAGCGCCCAGACCACGCGACTAGGGTCCGCTTCATGAGTCTTGCTGTCCGGTGGCCTCTTGAGGCCGGACACCGCGAGCATGATGCGGTACTGATGGGGATCTGCTGCGAGGTTGCTCCACTCTTCGACGGTCTGGACCAACAGTTCATGATCGTTCCGGGAGTGGTAGAACATTGGATGAACGCTAATCGCGTTCCACGCCGATTCCCGTTCTTCGCGCTGTTTCTCGTCCTTGTACCCCACTAAGGAATAGGTGCGATCGCCAAATTGCCTTCTGGTGAGGGTCTTCGTTAGATAGCGAACTACGACATCCGTCATGCTGTAGCCAATGAACACAACGGTGTAGCGGCGTATTAGGTCGGAGACAAACTTAGTGGCCCATCCGTCATCAAAGTATGCCTTTCCGAAGTCGTGGTCCGTCAGCACCAATCGGGACGTACTCTGTATTCTTGCGGAAGCGCCTATGCGGCCGTGAAGGTGAACTAGAGAATTCCAAGCGTCCAAGTCCGGAAGCGTAGGCCATGCGTCGACATGGAGGTTACGCGAGCCGTTCGCACGAGCGAAGTTGTCGTCATAGTTCGTCGTGACCAGATGAACACCGGACGGGGTCTGCGAGACTTGAAGCAATGCTCGGTGCAAGCGGAGAGAATCTGGCTTCGGAGTGGACGATAGTATTCGCGCCACTTCTGAGCGCATTGCATTATCAGTTACCCGCTGCTCAAGATGGTCTAACACTTCGGCGAACTCTCTTCGTTCGATCATCTTTTCTTCGCTAGAGTCTGGACGGATGTTTAATGAATCGTAGAGGTCACGAACGAGTCTTGGAAAGCTAGGAAGTCCCGTCGGAACGGAGATTCCGGCACCACAGAAGAGGACCATCTCACCGGCCTCCTGCTTCTGGATGAGTTCGGCCGGAATGTCGGGCCCGTCCGGGATGAGTTTGGGCATCGGAGTTTCTGGGCTTAGAGTTGTAGTATGTCGAGAGATCTGAGAACCGCCGACAGATTGGCTAGCGGGCGTGCGACGGTGCCGTCAAGAACGGTGTGGTCGGCAGGGTTCACGTTTGCATGGCGTCCGAGGTGCCTTCCCGTGATCTTGGGGTAGGTGCCTTGGTAGGTGCGCCTCGGCATCGACTTGGATGAGCCGGTGCCGTTGGTGTGTGTCGTGGCCCAAACAAACTCGCTCATGCTGTAATTGACCATCTCGCGATTGGCACGGCCATGAACCGCGCAGTTGTCGGCGTTGACACCTGTATTGCGGTTCAAGTTCTGTTTCAGCGTATCATCTGCAAATTCCTAATTCGCGCTGTCGCCCGACCGGGCCAGCACCTGCGTCGCGTTGCGGTCTTTGACTCCAATAGCCTCTGCCTTGCGACTCAACCGAGATGGACCTGAGTCAAGTCCCCCGGCTTGGCACTGAACGTGCTGCGCCGCTCGCCGCCAATGAAGGCCTCGTCGATTCCTGTCGGCCACAAGCGACACTATCTCCCCGGTCGTTGGTCTTGCGGATGTGTTTTGCAAGATGCCTAGCCAACTTCTGTGGGACTACCTGATCACGGCGGACAGTCATCCTCACCCTCCCCCAAGAGGCGCCCATGTTTTCTGTGACCGCGTGAAACAGCACGTTCTGTGATCGGTGTGTCAGGTCTGCACGACACGGCACGTCGCTTGCCGCCTCGGTTGCCCAGCTCTCCACAACTACCAGTCGATTGCGCCTGCCTAGCAATTGCCCAGCGACTTGTACAGGCCAATGCCTCTGCAACGATACAATGCAGCAAGACCCGGACCGCGACTAGGCGGGTGCGGCCCCCAAGGATAGATTGGCTGGTCAGGTCCAGCAATTCCAACCTGTAATTGTCGGGGAGCGTGGCTCACTCAGGCGGCGGACTCTCCCCCGTGGAGGTGCTATCTGAAAACCACCGTTATCGCGAATGAACAAACGCTCTTCGTCACTTCAGCAAACCTTACCGACGCCGCACTTGATCGCAACATCGAGACAGGCGTCTTGCTAAGGGACAGAACGATCGCCTTGACCGCATTGGCGCATTTCCGGGCTTGATCGACCAGCAACTCTTGGTTCCACTTCCGGATCTGTGATTTCGTGAGAGACTCGCGAACCCCTTCGTTCTACCGAGGCTCACCTCGCGAAAGCCATCATTTCTGGCGTCGGGGTGACATATCTGACCGCCTTCCGCGTCGCATTGCAATTCGTAACGTTACCCGGCGCTTCCGGGTCAGCGCACGGGCGTACGGTCCCACTGCTTCCGCCCCCAGCCCGCTCAGTCCCGTCCGAAGCCCAGCGGCGGCTCGACGGCTTGCAAGGCGTCGAGGTCCACCTGAGCGATCGCCCGCAGCTTCTCCCCCAGCGCCGTCCCATGCAGGCTCTCCGGCAGGTTCTTCAGCCACTGCCCGTAGTGCTCCTGTAACTGCACCAAGCTTGCCACTGCGTCGTGCCAGCGTTGCGGATTCGAGCGCCGGTCCTGCGGGCGGCGGTAGCGGACTGGCCGCGCCCCCTCCCGCTGCCGGGCGCGATAGCGCCGCTGTTTCTCGGCGTTCGTCAAGGCCATGCCGTCTCCCTCCTCCTGCGCTGCCCGGGATCGAATCCATCCCTGCTGGTAACGTTACCACGCTGCCTGCCGTGCGTCCGCCCGAGACGAGTTCAGCACAGGCCCCCGGGGCCCACCTGCATTCCGGAACTCCCATGGCTCAGTCTTGCGCGGCCTCTTGCAAGCCCGTCAACAGCGGCTGGCCCGACTCGTCCCAGCGGACGTACAAGCCCTTGTTCGCGCCTCGCACCACGTGCAGCGCTGACAGGCTGCCGGCTAGGACCCGGGACCACAGAGTCTGGCGGGACACACCCAGTTTCCGCCGTGCATCGGCTGCCGACACATCGCCATCCGGGACGGTGTCGCAAAACCTCGCCCGCAGGCCCTCGTCCAGCCGCACCCTGAGCGGACCTTCCGGCCCGGCCCGCTCGGCCGGCACCAAGCCCTGCTCGATCCAGCGGTACAGCGAGGACACCGACGTGCCCAACTCCCCCGCCGCTTCGCTCACCGCCACGGCAGCCGTTCCCTCGACCGGCTTGCGACCGGCGGCGGGAATGCCGTGCGTGGCCCGCAGGGCCGCGACCCGGTGCGCCGTGAACACTAGCCCGCGAGCGGTCTTCAGCCCTCTCCGGTTAAATTCCTCGGCCGAGGCAGGATCGGCATGGAACTCCGCCAGCCGGCAGATCCAGTCGACCGTCTCCGGCTCCGTGCGCACGCCGCGCGGCGGGGGCCGCAGTGGCAACTCTCGCTCATCGATCCAGCCGCCGCGCCAGCGCAGCAGCACGTGCAGTTTCCGCCTCTCGCGGTCGGCCGTCAGCACCGCTTCTTCCAGCACCGTCGACAACAGTCGCTTGCGGTCCTTCCAACTCGTCGCCGGATGCTCCCAGACGGCCCGCAAGCGCTCGCTGAGTCCGTCGAACGCCCCCTCCTCCGGAGGGGCCGCCAGTCGGCCGGGCAGGCCCTGGCGGGCCTGCTGCAGTTCCTCTTGCTCTTGCGCACGCTCCCAATTGTCGCCATGTCCATGGCCGCTGGCACTGGGTCTCCGGGGCGGCCGTCGCTCGCCGCGTCGAGGCCGACTCGGCGTTGTACGTCGTCTCGCGAGGGCGCCTGCGCCTGCGGATCGAGCTCGACCTGAGCACCAGTGTGATCGGCGGCCACAGCCACTCCGCCACGGGCTGTGCGTCGCCCGCAATATGCTGGAGGGGCTGGCCTGCCTCCATCCGCCAATGTGCGGCTGCCCGGTGGCCTGGCAGCCTCTCACGCTGGAGCGCGACGTGCCCAGCCCGCGCGGCATGCGCCGACGCTGGTGGCCCCGCGAGGCCGAGATCGCCTGCCCGGACTGGCGCGGGGCCGCGCTGGGGTTGGAGGAGGGCGAGCAGCTGTGAGCCGCTCCTGGGACGAGCTGGCCGACTTGCTGGGCAAGGAGGCGGCCCTGCGAGTGTGCGCGGCCTTCGGGGGCGAGCAGGTCACAGTGCCGCGAGCGGCCCGGCCGGACCACCGCCTCGCATCTGCCATCGGCGACTCCCACCTGTTCGGGCAGATGGCCTGGCGGTGGGGCGGCTGCGAGATCTACGTCCCGGAGCTGTCGACACTGGTCCGGGCCCGGCGGAACGAGCGGATCCGGCGGCGGAAGGCAGAGGGCCGCAGCGCCAGGGAGATTGCCCACGAAGAGGGCCTTTCCGTCCGTCAGGTCCCCAACATCGTCTCGCGGGGGAGGGGGGCAGTGACGGGGCGAAGACAATTTCCGCGCTGCGCGTCGTCGCGCGCGACGCTGTCCGGTCCAGACCGTTCGTACGGGAACCGTCATTCAGAATTCAAACCTCGACGCTCAGAAGAGGGAGCTTACAGTCTAGCTGAGGACGACGAATCTCAAGGGTCAGTCGAGTATGAAGCACCTACAGCGGTACCTAGATGAGTTCGGCGGGCGGCACAACATCCGCATGGCCGAAACGATGGATCAGATGGAACTGATCGCTTGGGGGATGGTCGGGAAGCGGCTGCGGTGCAAGGATCTGATTGCGGACAACGACCTTCCGTCAGGGGCTAGGTCGGTTACCGGAACATTGAGGAGGCAATCCGAATCACTTAGCCCCTACTTGTTCCCCGCGATCAATCGGCGGCGGTTCGCTGCCGTTTGGCCCAACCCCCGCCACCGAGTCATTGATTTCTCCGTCTCGCTCCTGTTGAGGCGCTCCTTCACTAGCTCCGTGACTAGGGACAGGGCTAGCCCTACTCTGTAGCCATTTTGTCTCCGTGACCATTGAGTTTTGCTGTCGAATCAATCCCGGCTGATGTCGATATTTCTTGCAGAAGGCACTGCACAAATCCCGCCCGATTCGCTATACCGGTACCAGTATGGCTCAGAGTCTGATTCTTCAGACCCTCAAGGCGCAACCCGCTCGCGACCAGCTGCGCGAGCTGCTCGCAGCTGCCGAGTTCGATTCCCGCACCGCCCTCAGCCGCCGCGTCTGTGAGCAGTTCGACTTCCGCGACGCCCGCGGCCGCTTGCAGATCGCTGGCTGCCAGAAGGTGCTGCGCGGGTTGCAAGCCAAGGGCCTGCTGGTGCTGCCCGCGCCGCTGGCTGCGGCCCCCGACCGCACGCCCATCCAACTGGCTGTGCCGCTGCCACCACCGGCCGCGGTGCCCGAGCGCTTGGCCGCCCCGGGGAGCGCTCCAGGTGCGCTTGGTGACCAAGCGCGCAGAGCGGGCCATCTGGAACACGCTCATCGCTGGCGAGCATCCCCACGGCATGACCACCTTCGCCGGCTGCCAACTTTTATCTCGTGCACTCGGCCGAGTACGGCTACCTCGCCGCGCTGGGCTTCTCCGCAGCCGCTCTGCAACTCGCTGCCCGCGATCGCTGGATGGCCTGGAGCCCGGAGCAACGGGCCGCGCATCTAGAGCGCGTGGTTGGCTTGAGCCGCTTCCTGATCCGGCCGGGCGTGCGCTGCCGCTATTTCGCGAGCCATGTGCTGGGGCGCGTGTTGCGGCGTCTGGCGGCCGATTTCGAGGCGCGCTACGGGTATTACCCGTGGCTGGTAGAGACGTTCGTGGGAGCGGGTCACAACGGGGCCAGCCTGCGGGCGGCGAATTTCTTGCGCCTCGGCCCGACCACGGGCCGCGGGCGGCAGGACCGCGGCAAGCGCGACGCGGGCTCGATCAAGACGGTGTATATGTACGAGCTGGAGCGCCACTGGCGGCGGCGTCTGGGCGTGCCGCAGGTGGCGCACGCGCCGGTGCTGGAAGTAGGGGCCGGCTTGGACAGTCGGCAGTGGGCCGCGCACGAGTTCGGAGGAAGTGAGATGGGCGATCGACGCTTGACGGCAAGGCTGGTGAAGAGCGCCGGGTTGCTGGCCGAGTATCCGGGCCAGCCGGTGTGCGGCAATGCGCACTGCGACAGCGCGGCGGTGAGCGGCTATTACCGCTTCATCGAGCAGCCCTCGGAAACGGCGGTGACGGTGCAGAGCATCCTCAGCGGGCACCGCCAGCGCACGCTGCAGCGGATGCGCGGCCAGCGCACGGTGCTGCTGGCGATGGACGGCAGTGACTTGAATTTCGGGACGCGCCCGGGCTGCGCAGGCCTGGAGCTGATCGGCCGCAACCAGACCCGCTCGCAGACGCTGGGGCTGCATCTGCACTTGACGCTGGCGGTGAACCCGCAGGGGTTGCCGCTGGGGGTGCTGCGGTGCGGCTTCGACGGGCGCGAGAAGCACAAGAAGACGCAGCGTTGGGTGGTCGGGCTGCAGGACATCCAAGCGGCCTGCGAGGGACTGAC
>MKWU01005546.1_pt1 | contig 13619 bp, 9 predicted proteins | sample 809101 | NCBI WGS metagenome assembly MKWU01 (sample SAMN05860141, study PRJNA318959) | sponge metagenome | host: Aplysina aerophoba | place: Slovenia: Piran, Adriatic Sea, Gulf of Piran | collected 2013-05-07 | reverse complement strand
ACACATTCCAGCATCACCTTCAACCAAATCTCCAGGACAAAGGCAACTACCATCAATCTCTGTCTTGTTCTGTGGACACACACACATTCCAGCATCACCTTCAACCAAATCTCCAGGACAAAGGCAATTACCATCAATCTCTGTCTTGTTCTGTGGACACACACACATTCCAGCATCACCTTCAACCAAATCTCCAGGACAAAGGCAATTACCATCAATCTCTGTCTTGTTCTGTGGACACACACATGAACCAGGCACATTTCCATCAATGGACCCAAATGAACAACGGCAGGCATTGTTTGCGTTGTCATACAGAGATAATGAATCTTCACACAAGCAAGTTCTGGAATCAATATCGAACACCATCATAGCCACAGAACACATACAATCACCAGTAGTGCTGTTTCGCATCAGACCTTCTCTGCAAACACACGATCCATTCATCCATGTTTCTTCCATTGCACATACTCCACAAGTGAAAGACCCAATAGTGTTACTGCAATGCTCCTGAGGACAAGAGTTAGCCATGCTGCATTCATCAATATCTTCACAAAAATAGCCACTTCCATTGAACCCTGGCAAGCAACTGCACTGTAAGCTGCCTTCTGTCAAAGCAGTGCAGTTGCCATGGCTCTTGTCACACTCATTAAGTTCAGTGCTGCATATATCTGAACACAGGGAGGATTGCATCACAGGAGTTAGTAAGGAGGAGGAAATACAAATAGGCAGAAGTTAAACATGACAGTTCTGACCCTAAACTGCCAAGTTTAACTTGGAATTGGAAGGTAATTTATACAAAGCACTACTGCATTTACTGTCTGCAACACACATATATATATAGCTACTTACTATCATTCTGGACAGTTTAACACATGGTTAAAATAGAAGATCATTGCAGCATTCACTCCGTAAACTGTGACTTAATGAATGTGACTCTATACAATGCAAACAATGCAAAACAAACATAATAAATCTTGACAAGATTAAAGGCGAGATTTGCTATATAAGTCACCTTCACTTTAACCTCTATCCTGGTTTAGAGATTCAACAATTCCTGCAATATCATTAATAACTTCAGCTTCTAATAGAAGATAGTTCACAGGCCATGGTCAAGCCTAGTCAGGCATAGTCGATCTATATAGGAGGAAAGGTCGACTATGTCTGACTAAATATAGGACATGCTTGGCAGCCAAAAGCCCGCATGCCATCTCAAAAGGCCCAAGTGGGTCTCATCCTCCCTGAATGCTACTGTGAAATAGTTCCTTCCCCATCATTGCCATTGTCTGCGCCAAAAGTGGTCAAAACTAGCACAATATTGTAGGCCAAATTCCTTCTGTGTACCGCAATTGCTGTTGCACAATTATGAATTAGTTAATAATCATTTCTCGCATCAAATCTATTATACTCTCATTAACACCAAGTACTGGTCAATTTCAGCCTTTATCACCTTCACATCAGCCACTCCAAGTCTCAAGGATTTCTTCACAATATATAACAGTCTATAATCAAACTGAGGCCCCTTTCTCCTACTATGCAGGTGTATCGGAGGATACATGTAGAGATGTCCATATAGTGGTATAGTGAGTATACAGGACCACCAATGTGTATAAATCTAGCATTTTTGGCCATTGCATGCTGTTCTCAATTCCAACTATGTACGTACCTCTCTATCCACCTACAGTATCACCTCCCGAAACTTCTCTATCCTGTCCTACCTTGACATCGATGCCTCTGACCAAGGTGAGGCAATTGTTTTTAAGAGGCTAGCATCTCTTCCAAGCTGTCATGGAAGACAGGTGGGCATCATAGTCGGTGGCAGAGCACTGGCGGCCAGAGGCCCTGGGTTCGACTCCCAGCAGCGCCACCTTTCTTTTGTGCCTTGTAGTAACATTGTCATCTCAAAGGCCACAAACAGTGGCGGCTTCTGATACTACTTGACTTGACTCAAGTAAATTACGCAGTAAGTATCCACTCAAATTGCAACACAGTTTTTAGCTATCTCGTCTGCATGCACTATCTTCAATATGACAATATATACCATCATTGTCATAACCTGCTCTTAACTACACTTTCATCAGCCTTTAACTTACACACCTCCATTCCTTAACACGCTGCTCAGATTTCCTGATATCATTGCATGTATATAGCCACACCAGCAGCACACCCAGATGCACTATATATGCTGTCTAGCTACTTCTTCCTCTCCACACTTTAACTGGTTTGTTCACCCTGCGCCTATGTCAGCACTTATTGTACCACTTCGCTAGTTTATGTTTAATTACACTATTCACATTCCATCTTCAAGCACACTTCCTTCTAAAATCATTTACTGTCATTTGCATGAAGTACTTATAACATAATATTACATTAAATCTATAAAACGTATATATATATACTATACACACCGGATTGCAACATAAAGCCATAATATGGGTATGCAAAATGAAACCACTATGGACTACCACAGGCAGGCAGCCATGTGCCACATATTAACTGCTCATTAATGCAAAATTGCTCCAATTATTCTCCATTAATAATAACAATTGTAAGTGACGCTATTGCTCTAAGTCAAATGGGAGTAGTGTGACAGTGTACTAGCAGCCCTTACCTGGACACGTGTCATTAATTATAGTAGCATTGGCATTCTCCACATCTTGACCGTCCAACATTGGATTGGCGCTGGAACAGGTTAGAGAGCCGGGCGGGTGTGAGGGAAACTCCACCAGAACTTCCATGAGCCACGAGATGTGGCAGTCACACACCACTGTTGCTTCTAGTTGCCTACAAGAGAAGAAGAAATGAGTCACTATATAAGCATATACATAGCATCATCACACATATCCGCACATACACGCATGCATAAAAGAAACATACATAGAAACATTCATTCAATGCATGTACCAACACATTCACACACTGGAAAGCACACACAGCAAGCATTTGCATAAAAGAATTTAACTGAGACGGGCTACACAGCATGTACCTATGTATACTGATCCTGGGTGTGGATTAAGAGAACTCACAAGTCCATGAGTGACTTGAAAAATGGACCAAGGTCGCGGTTCAGCATAAGTGGGATGTCTCTGTTATTTCGCAGCTCCCTATACATACAACATGCATGGAATGGTACGAGTTAGAATAATCAGACGTCATGGTCATGATGCCTTTAGGAATGTCCAAACAAAAGCAGCTATCCCTATGCTAATGTATTATATAATCTCTCATGGACAAATATATGTGAATGGCCATTTTGAGAAGTAATTCGCATTTTTTGTTTTTGCGAGTGGCTGCCTAATTGTATCTTCTGTTGATGTATAATGCTTTTGAGATGTCATTTTTGCAAATGTTGGGTCACAAAATTTGTGCTAAAATGTTTTGCAAAAATTAAAGCTTTACACAATGTTTGAGTGCTTCATGAAAGTGTCAGCAAGGTTTTCAGCCCATTTCTAGCTGGTACAGAAGAACCTTTTACCATTCTTGCTTCAGCAAATTTAGCAAAAGTGCAGAGACGGAAGCCAATGCCATAGCCTGGATAAGCCCATTCATCATTCTGCAGAGGACAACACCACCAAACCAAGTAATGGGTACACGTAAGAACTGAATGCTACAACAAGCTGCCCCAGTAGTCCTGGTTCTTCCCTCAACAATTAGTGCGCCCCTAGAGTGCACGCAAGTCAAACAATTAAGGACCCAGCTCATTGATGGGCGCTCACATACAAACCTGAAGACGAATATCTGAAAATTAATGGCAAACTAATTCTCCCAATGGAGATTGTGCCAGGCACCCTAAATTCACCATTTAACACAACACGGCAATTTCTAAACAGTCACGAAACTAATAAAACAGATTGTCATTAAAACTGACAGGGATATAAGAATGCATGAAAAAGTGAAGGTGTCAACTCAGTGCTTTAACATGCTTCATTTCTTTTGAACATCAACATTTCTATATCCGCTGCAGGCACATAACACTATGACAGTTGCACATAAGATTGTGTAGCCACATGGTGAGCGTCCAAAATCTAATTAAACATAATATAGTAAATCTTTATGATGCATTATTATGACATGATCATAATGATGTCCTAGTACGCTCTGTACACGGTGCACTCTAGTATGAACGCGGATAATATTTATTATTGAATTAAAGGTCTTGCATGTATTTTGTAACAAAGTCTTAGAGATCATTGATACTGCAAGGGATTCAGAAAAGCTGATCTCCAAAGAAATCACACCAGTTGTTTCTTTGCTTATATTATAGCACTAAAACTAAAACTAAAACTCTTGCACTTTTAAATAAAAATTACTTTGCTGTGCAATATTCTATATACCATGAATGCTGCACTACTCACAGTGTCAAGGAAGATGGCATTGCTTGTAATGAATCAAACGCCGCAATGGAGAGAACAGAGAGTCTCGTGGTTAAAAGAGACCTAAGGGAGGAATGTTCATGATCAACATATTATACATGAGCCACTGATACTCCTCAGGGATACCACATACTGAGCTGCATCACAGACTGCAAGAAGCACCACCATCTTATCCTGTGAAGAATTCACGTGCATGCATGACAGCTGAATTGACTCACAATAGGGTTAAATGAGGCATTCCACTAAATGCTCCAGGCTGAATTACTGAAAGCGACTCTGACCATATTCTCCTGCAGATATGCACACACGTCGTCATGCATGCGGCACAATCAGGCCTCGTTCACGTGTGTGCAGGGTCCACTCACAATTCTGTCAGCTGAGGAAAGCTTGTAAACGTATTTGAATGTAGCACGGTGTCAGAGGTTCCCGAAATTACGCTAAAAGCACACACATGGAAGGGACAAGTGTAGCTATTATGCGGGCAGCTACCGTAGAGCACGAGCTTCGACAGTTAGAAATTACATCGAACAAACAAAGTCCCAACCACGACGTATGTATATTATATAGTTCTGTGCTCACATTTGTGTGTACTGAGACACGTCTCGCCCGAATAGCGTGGTGGGGTCACTTTTCAGAGTGGCGAGGCTGATGTTCATGCACCGCGCAAAAACATCAGATGAGAGAAAAGTTGTCGTGCAGGGCAGCGTGTTCTGAGCTTGGCTGCTCAACACACCAAGGAAAAGGAGCAGCAACACCAGAACGTCACGTTGATTCGCTGAGAGGCAAACTGATGAGCAAGAAGCTCTCGCCATCTTCTCAAAACAAATGCTGTCACGCCCATGAATATATAGTGTATACGTAGTATATAATGTGGGGTATCAGTGAATATTTTATACGCAGTGTCCGTGTGCACGAAAACTATACTGTACGTAGGCATTGGCGAGGATTATTGTACAACAATTGTGATATAAATTGTACTGGTAATCTTACAACATACAAAATACATTCCATGCATGTGTGTGTTCATTGTCGTCCAAACTCATGGCACAATAATTAGCATCGATGATCTGCTCTGCTGTCAATGAGCATTTTCCACATCATCACTCTGTGAGGCCAGGCACAGGCGGTGGAGATAAAAGGGCAAGAGACATAGGAAGTACAGAAGAGAACAAACAATATTCACAGACTTGGTAACGGGCCATGCATGTGTGTACAAAGCTGCCTCGAACCATGAAAGTTGTACCTGCAGTGGACTGACACTACATGTTGTGCTAATAGCAGACTCCTTCCTGGGTTGTGCCATTTCATAAACTGAACTTTTCCCACTGTGCAGCATTCCAGAGATCTTTCGCTGCATGGTGGCCCGCAGAGTCATGAGGGTGCCAGTGGTTGAGGTGGGCATGCTGGACATATTGTGGGCAAGCTTCGCACCACGCTTCTTGCCACAGAGCTTCTTCAGAACAGCAGTGCGCACCTAACAGAAAAGACAAGGTGGGTGGATGAAGTAAAGCAACACTACAATGTGTGCAGCAGGTAACACATGGCATTATGGTTGGTGGTACACAAGCACATCTTGTCCATCCAGCTGTCTCCTTGCTCTACACAGTGCTGAAACACTAGTGAGGTGAACAGTACCTCTTTGTTAATGACACAATGCAGGAGAAAGATGAGCACTCCTTGAGCCGTGACAACCACAAAGAAGATCCACTCAATCACTGCAATGTAAGTTAGGTTTTCTCCAAAGATGAACAGCCCAAGCAGCCAGCAGAGTCCCAGGACAGGGAACAGGATGAAGGCAGTCCTCAGTGCCTCCCTGAGATCACAAGAACACACAACCATGCAACATATGCGTACTAATACGTCTTCATAGAGTGCACAGTACGATATATTCTACCTTGAGCAATGCTAAAAGTACAATTACCCACCTACGTAGCTGCATGCATGATGTGTTGACAGATGACTCACACTACAACTTTTGCTTTCTTGTTTCTCTTCCTTTTCTCCTTGACCACAATTCCCACAGCAGTCAAGAGAATAACACAATTAACCTAACGGACACAAAACAATTACAAGAACAATGTTTCATGTACGGCTACATGATGGAAGCCAACTGATTCAATGCCTTGCCACGTACACTCAAGCATACACACACATACACACTGAACACAGTGACTTACGGCCAACACAAGGATGACAGGGGCTCGGAATGCCCACACAGCTGTTGCATCACTGATCCAGCAGCTGAAGAAAGTACACATAGACAGTAGGATATGTACACATGCGTAGACGGTAAGATAGCTAATAAGTCGTATATTGATGCAAATGAGCCACAGCATGCATACAAGAGACCCACACGCAGCAACTCACTATGTAGGACTGCCGTAGTCACAGAACCTAAGGCCAAGGGACAAAGCAACTATAGGCACAGGGATTGTCCAGCCAAGAAAGTAGTAGACAATGTACACCTTGGGTGAGAAGAACACCACAACCAAGAAGATGAAGATGTGAACTCCCTCAATGAGCATCCAGGTGAATGTAACTAGGAGGAGATAGTGTAGGGCAGCAGCAAATGTGGTGCAGAGGCCATCTGGTGAGGGGACTGCCTGGCGATCCACTCCTATGAGGAACACCAGCTCTGTCAGCAGCAGAGAGAGGGCAAGTTGGCGGTGGACCTTTGGCAGGTCACTCTTCACTCTAACAAAGTGCAAAGGGAGCAAAGATTGAAAATATAAAGCAAACGTTACTTTCTGCAGGACAAGCATGGCTTACAAAGAACATTCCATGCGATGCACGCACATACACACACACACACACACATACACACATACACACACCATGCCCACACACACACACACACACACACACGCACACACACACACACGCTCCATAAAGCACCACACACACACACACACGCGCGCGCACACACACACGCGCGCGCGCACACACACACACGCGCGCGCGCGCACACACACCTGCACACAAACACACACACACACGTACACACACATCAAGTCGGATTTACAGCAAACAGTTAGCACTTCATTGAGTCTAGCTGGTTCAACACTTACTTGACTCCAAAGAGAACCACAACGGTGGCAGAAAGGAACAGAATGGACACGCACAGTCCAACTTTAGTTGCAATGCCCAGAACAGCATTGGTAGCCTACGGCAACAGGGACAAAGTGTGCTACTGATTCAGAACATAACCGCCACATAAGAGATGAGGTTAGAAATGTCGGTTTTACATCAGGAACATATGTTTAGAGTGAACGGGTACATCAACAACACAACAAGTTGCTGAATATTTGCCACCTCCACCTCCTATTACTCCCCAGTTTGTGACTGGCAAAGACCCTTGAGGGGCATACCACATGCCACATCCTTTGGTTCGCTTTAAAGGTTACACATCACAAGCTTAGTGAGTGTGGTACACTGGATGCTGCACAGATGTGTGTGCACTGTCGGTTGAGGCTACACTGCACTCACTGTGACGGGGGATGGGTGCATGAGTATGGCAAAGCTGGTGAGGTGGGAGCAGGCACACTCTGTCCTGGTGGCTGTGGAGGAGACCACCATGCAGCCATCCTCTCTCCACTGCAGTCCTGTGCCTAGTCTGATCAGAGAAGAAGAAATAAACTCACTACTATAATAGTATTGAATTGTTACCTTGATTGTCAAATAGTGATCTGAAATTGCGCACTGGGCATTAAGCATGCAAAAATACTAAGTCACTCTTGCAGGGTAACCACAGACTACAAGATGACAGTTTCATCAAATGTCGGCTGGTGCTCGCATGACTGAATGAAGCACTCACTCCTCGTTGTTGTCAGCCACACAGTGAGGCACTGAGAACTCTGACCGCTACAAGGGAAGTGGAATGCTGAATGATGAATGCACTTACACAATACTTACGTAAGTACCGTCATCTTGCACTATTTCATCCAAGCATGTACATTAATTATGTGGTATTGCACTGTACCTCATGACTGAGGCTTATCCGGACAGGTGGGTCCAAGTGCGAAGTATTGACAGAGCATTTTGACACCAGACTGGTAATGAGTATCACACTGTTGAGTGCTGCTTCCGAGTCAATGGTCTGCCGTGCTGGGCTGTGATGGCATATAAGAGGAAAGTGAACTGCTGCGTGTGTACCTGATGTCCATATACGTACATATGCTGAACTGCCTTGAGCAAAGGGGCAGGAACAGTTGGTGTGCAAATCCTAATTAATACATACGTATACATATGCAGACTAATATGTCTTCCAGTGAAAATGATATGGGGTGTATAGATTACTGCTATTCTGTGCTCAGGTGTGTGAAAAAAAACACGTAATTGGGAGTAGCATGTGTCTAGAAAAGGAGAAAGTGCCACCAACCACAATCCTGATAGAATCCTGTCCTCACTGACGCTTGCTGTGCGTGCACTGAAGTTGCTGTATGAAGGGAGGACCAGGTGCAGTCCAGCCACAGCACCTGACACGATGGCTGTCGGGCAGGAGGATAGGTTGCCAATGTTCTCTGGTAAAACCAGAAAGCTTATAGGATCTCCAACGCCGTTCCCAATGTCTGCTGTAGAGAAGTTGACCCACTGTCCAGTATCAGCTCTGTCAACATTTACCACACGCAGGACTAAAAGAGCAAGAAAAGGTATGTGTGCACATGTAAAGCAAGCATGCATGCTGCACAGCCTTGTACCACATCCTTGCAGCAGCTGTACTGCAGTGTAGCTCAATATACGTACACTGTAAACACACCCGTTGGAAACAGGTGCATTCACTATTGGGCTAGAACCCGGCAACACTGCATGATACACTCAGTGTTCAGCAGTACAGTAGAGCCCAGGTCATATACAGTTTAATGTAACAATAACTTGAGATGCATATGACACAATCATTGGGAAGCACTACAGCATCATTATCGGGAGAGTCCAGTATCTAGCAACGGTCCTGACTACATCGCTGGTTTTACAATTTACACTGCAATGGTGTGATACACTATTTCAGAGTGGTTGTGGAATTGGCGAAAATCTGGTTGAAATTGAATTTGCAGATGGATGTGTCATGCATTTCGGATTCATAAGGTGGGCAGTGCTAGGCAAGATGGGGATTTATACACTGTACCCAGTGTGGGGCATTAGTGGTAAATGGCCGTAATCACTGGCCATTACGTCAACCTGACCAGGTCAATAAAATTGATCCATGGCCAAGGGGACACTAAGTCCCAGTGCTGTATTTGCGGCAACCAGTGATCGCCTCCCCAGTCATCCAACAAACAGGCATCTGACAACGTGCGTAGTGCTACACTGTGTGACATTGCACATTGTAAAATGCCTCCAAAGTACTGCTACTTGCCATTGAACGACTCAAGCAGCTGCAATACACTCAAACTGCATCACCAGTCACAAGTTTAGTAACATACCACTACAATGTTACCGAGGGTCCCCACATGAGCTCAGCCACACCTCACGGTACATACTATATACCCAGCACCCACACACGTGCATCAAGGTAAGCCTCCTTACCCACCCACTCACCAATGTTATCACTCCGAAGTGTTACCACCTGAGAGGAGGACTGATTGGCCAATGGTATCAGGGCCTCCCCTATCCCATTCACAGCCACCAAGAGGTCACCCACAGCAGTGTCCACGTCCGAGGCACCCTCCCAGAGAGGCGCAGACATAGGGCTCAATAGCACACTGCTCACATTCAAAAGAGCCTGTAATTGGAGGCATGTACTTGAAATTCCACTGTATATATACAAAGTGCACTGGACTCTGTGAACATGAACACAATTACAATTCTGTGCATATACAATTCAAAGAACAATGCCATATTGCATTAGTTTTCAGTACGTTTCAGAACACCCATCTTCAACACTTTAAGTGCAGTACACACAAGTACAAGTACGTAAACGCACTACATATTGTGTACATAAAGCCAATATTACACATGAACTTGTGCCATGGGCTGTTTGCTAACCTGTGCCACTGGTGTGATCTCATTAGAACTTGCCGGCAGCTGCAGCAGACGGCGGACAGAGGTACTCACCAACTCCACTAGGCTGTCTGTCTGATCTGGCTCCACACCACCAGACTCGACTTCATTTAGGGCACTGAGAACAGCACCTGACAAGTTGCGATCCAGCTGCAAACCGCGGTCAGGGAATGGATATGCAACAGCTTGATACACACATGCACACTCTCTCCCTCGGGGATGACAGTGCACACTACCATGTGTATATATAGAAAGTAACAACAAACAGAAGATAGACCAGTCACTACATACGTACATGACTGGCATAGTGTACATATTATAGGCACATTGCAACTGGTGTTTGTTTCAATTCACTACACACTGATTGTGTCTAAGATTGAAATTTACACATTGAACTGAAATTACGACAAAAAGCAAATGCACCCTACATGCAAACACACAGTATAGCTTCCATTTCAGCACACCTGCAGGAACCCAGACTGTAAGCCAGAGCTAGAGGACAGATACCCTGAGTTGAAGTGGCCATGGTGTATACACTGATGGTATATTATTATACAAGAATGACTTACACATGTACATTTACACAAAAGCACAAACCTCTATAAGGAGCTTTTCGAATACAGACGGGCAGCCCTCTCTGTCCTCTGGACATTCACAGACATTTGATGACTTCGTAGATGTGTATGGTGACACACAAGTGCACTCCTCTAAGGATGCGTCATACTCCATACCACTGGGGCAGATGCACATGTTGGTAGAGCCTGCGTACATCATATTAGCTGGGCAGACACACTCTTCACCCGATTCACTGTCAATCAAATTAGCTTTGCATTCACATTGCCCGACCATGTTTGTTCTGTTTCCTGTGCACACACACTGTTTTGTCTGAGCATCATACTCCATGAATTTTGCCGAACAGATGCAGGAGTCCACAGAGGAAGAATACTCCATCCCAGGAGGGCACACACAGTCATTAGTTCTATTGCTAGTGTCCATCACAAAACCTTCCCTGCAAACACAGTCACTGCCATTGAATGTTCCATTACCACCACAGGTACAGTCACCCAGGTTCTCAATGTGTGTTAAGCCATCCAAAGCACAGACACAGGTAGGTCTTCCAAGCTCTGAATCAAAGTACAAAAAGAAGTTTGGCAGGCATTCACAGAGTCCTGTAACATTTGTTTCCACGAATCCAGGAAGGCATTCACAAGCAGACCCGTTCCAGATGCTGTTATTCCTGCAAACGCAAAGCTCCGGAGTTGCACTGAACACAGAACCGGTAGGACATCTGCACTCCTTTGACTCTGGGTCTTCAATAAAACTCTCATTACAAACACACTCAGAGTCATTATATGTTCGATTTCCTCTACACTGACACACATAGCCACCTTCTGTGTTGACACACGCTGCATTGGCTGGGCACAGTAATGAGCTATTTAGGCCATCGCACTCATCAATATCACTGCATGTGAAGCCATCGCCTGCAAACCCTTCCACACACGTGCAATTAAATTCATCCTGAGCAGAGCTGGTGCAGTTTGCATCAACAGCACAATCATTCAAAACTGTGGAACAAATATCTGTGGGACAGAGACAAGGCCTGTTCAAGTATATTACTATATAAAATAGAGAGGGACAATAATTTGCATGTGCAATATTGTGGTGTACAATAACGCTTAAAAATATTTTTGCAAATTCTTGTAAATGTTGCATGAATGGCATGCTATTGTACTGGCATCTAAACCCTCCGCACTTGGCAAGCTAGAAATCACCGCACTATTTTAAGTATACCTGAGCAGCTAGGAATGGACAGAGGTACTAATATCTCGGACTACACTAGCCTGGGGTTTGACAGATGGCAGATGTCCTTGAATTAGACATTTCAACCCAGACTAGGATCATCATCAGTAATGACCCTAGTAAATATCTAATTCAATGACAATTGCCGTCTGTCAAACCCCAAGCTAGTGTAGTCCGAGATGTAAGCAACATTAACCACTACATCATACCCACGTAAATGCATGCACTGTGTGACTCACCAGGACAATAGTCGTCCAGTATAGAGTCATTCAAACCATTTAGATGCATATTGTTCACTTCCGGGAAAGGACTCACACAGATGAGGCTCCTATCAGATATAGCATGGTTGTCCAATATAGGCAGGATCCACGTTGTGTGACAGTCGCAGGACACAGTTGTACCGCGGAACTGACTGGAAATGGCAGAGTAAATGACATACGCAACACGACTTGCTTTCAGACACGTTTTATGGATAGTACTTGAATCCTATAGCACACTAACTGCAGCAAGCACTCACAGGCCAGCCAGAGACAAGAAAATGTTCTCCAAGTCAGGATTTAGAACGAAACCACTAATGAAATCAACTTCCCTGTAGAATAGATGGTATATATGTTATTATAATCATATAAATTGCACAAAATGCCCATGCACCATTGAGTGTCAGCAGACCATCTTACAGTGTGAGGGAGGAGGAATCATACTCCTGGCCTTCAAACGCACTGGCTGACAGGTGAGACAACTGCACATTCTGAAGAGTTCTAGTGTACATAAGAAGAATGTAAAACCTTCAGTATAGCACCAAATTATACCCCAACATCCACTGCAGAACAACACACCATCACCATACGTACAATGTCTCCAAGCTAGGAAGCCCGCCGAATGCTCCACGCTCAACCATGCCAATAGATGAGAATGCAATCATCCTGTGAGTAGAGCAGTTTGTACTACATAATATATGATAAATATAGTGGACTACTCGTACACGTGCATATAAACTTACAGTTCTTTTACATTTCTGAACAGCTGAAAGACGTTTTTCGCTACAACATTGTCAGAAATCTGTTCAACTCGCCTGCGGTGGTAAGGGAGATGGCTAATGCAGGTAGTACTAAACAGCTAGCTAGTGTAAGAAGCATAACTAGGTAGATACGTATATAAGGTAGACTACAGACAGAGCTGGAAAGGTTTTCTCTTGATTTATGCAGCCGAGACACCATAGCACACAGTACGGACATATACGTAGTTATACCTACACTGCCCAACGTTTGAGTTTGGCAACTGTGCTTGCACGTGTGTGTGGGTGTCCTCACAGGGTTGTAACAGGATCGGCATCTACCTGGAAGGCAGACGCGTTTCGTCCCAGGTCTGATAGACTGACGCCAGTGCACCTCACGAAGGTACCGACAGAGAGCGAATTAGTAAAGCACATCTGCGCCTTTCCCGGTAGCCATT
>MKWU01005545.1_pt1 | contig 13620 bp, 8 predicted proteins | sample 809101 | NCBI WGS metagenome assembly MKWU01 (sample SAMN05860141, study PRJNA318959) | sponge metagenome | host: Aplysina aerophoba | place: Slovenia: Piran, Adriatic Sea, Gulf of Piran | collected 2013-05-07 | reverse complement strand
CCGCAGGAGCCATCATGTGATTGCCCTGGCAAGAACCGCGGGCGGACTGGAAGAGTTGGACGACGAAATCGCGCGTGTGGGTGGGTCGGCATCGCTTGCCGTGGCCGACGTGGCAGATTCGGCGGCCCTTCAAAGCATTGCCGACACCATCACCGAAAGGTGGGGCAGACTGGACGTTCTTGTGCACTGCGCCATCTTCGCTTCAAGGCTGGGACCTGCGATGCAGATTTCCGGCGCCGACCTTGAAAGCGCCATTTCCGTCAACTACCGGGCCACTCGTGAAATCATAGCTCGCTTTGGACCTTTGCTTGCCCGCGACGGAATCGCGGCGTTCATAGACGATCCGCAGGCTGACCGCCCCTACTTCGGCTGCTACGGCAGCAGCAAGCGGGCTCAAATCGGTTTGGCGACATGCTGGCGGGAGGAGACCCGCAGAATCGGGCCTCGTGTCGAGATTTTTTCTCCCAAGCCAATGTTTACAAGAACCAGGCGGAAATTCATGCCGGGCAGCAATCCGGACCTGCTGTCAACTCCGGAGACCGAAGCCTCACGGTTGCTGGTGCAGCTCGGATTGTAGACGCCATTGGCGCCGCCGACCGGCGACGCTAGTCGTAGGGATTTTCTTCGCTTTGCGAACGCAGTGAAATGCGAATGGGAGTGCCTGGCAGGTCAAAGCTGTTTCGAAGTCCATTCTTGAGATAGCGGGTGTAGCTGCGCGGCAGCTTGCCGGGCCGGGAGCACTTCAGGACAAAACTGGGCGGCCGTGTGTTGACCTGTGTGATGTACCGCAGTCGGATGCGCTTGGACCGGAATGCGGGCGGTGGATGAGCCCGCACCATGTCTGCCAGCCATCGATTCAGCGGACCTGTTGGAACGCGTCGATTCCAAACGCTGTAAGCCTTGAACACCTGTCGATGCAGTTCTTTCAGCCCTTCTCCGCTCTTGGCGGATGCCGCAACCAGCCGGCTTCCCTGTATCTGGGGCAACGCCTTTGAAAAGTCGGCGGCAAGGTCGGGGTAGCGGCGCCCCTTGTCGGGAATCAAGTCCCATTTGTTCAGGACGACTATGGTCGCCCTGCCCTCCTCGGCGGCCAGGGCGGCAAGTCTCAGATCCTGCATCTCGAACGGAAACCGAGCGTCCAGAAGCACGATCACGACCTCGGCGAATCTCACCGCCCGGAGCCCATCATTGACAGCCAGCCTTTCGACACGCTGCGTTACCTTGGACTTGCGGCGCATGCCCGCAGTGTCGAACAATTCGACCGGACGGCCCAGCCAGTCTGCCGACACTGAAATAGCGTCGCGGGTCAGTCCGGGCATTTCGCCGGTAAGCAGCCGCTGGCGACCCAGAATGCGGTTAACGAGCGTTGACTTGCCGGCGTTGGGACGGCCCACGATGGCAATTCGCACTGGTCGGACGGGGTCCTCCAGGACGGCCTCGCCGGACTGTTCGGGACGCTGGTCAACCTCTTCGTCCGGAGCGGCCGCCAGCTTGCTGTCCGCAACGACCCGCGCCGTCGAAACGATGCATTGGCGCAGTTCGTCAATGCCGATGCGGTGCTCGGCAGAAGTGCAGAATGGTTCGCCGAAGCCAAGCATGAACGATTCCGAATAGCCAACCTCAATCCGGCCACGTTCCATCTTGTTGGCTACGAGGATTACTGGCTTGCCCAGGCCGCGCACCTGTCTTGCGATCTCGAAATCCGCAGCCAGCACGCCCTGCCGACCGTCGATCACCAGCACATGAGCGTCGGCTTCGGCAATCCCTCGCCAAGTCAGATCCATGATGCTCTTGCCAAGCGCGTTTTCCGACTTCTCCAATCCACCGGTGTCCAGCAAAATGACATTGCCGAAACGGGTCTTGATGCGTCCCTCCCTAATGTCCCGCGTAACACCGGGCCGATTGTCGACCAGCGCCTGCGACCTGCCGGTCAAGCGATTGAAGAGTGATGACTTGCCGACATTCGGCCTTCCGACAATTGCTACGCTTGCAACCGTTCCTTCCATCACCCGAAACCATGACCGAACCGGCTGAAGGGATCAACGATAGGCGTTGAGCCGACCATTGTCGCTGACGACGTAAAGGGTGCCTTCCACAACCGCGGGTGTGGCGGCCGCACCTCCGGAAATGCGCAGACTCGAGACAAGCTCTCCCGACTCGGGGCTGTACATTCTAATTTCCTCATCGCTGGAGGCTACAAGGATCCGACCGCCGACGAGCAGCGGACCGTAGTGATCATGAACTTCCTGCCGGCGACGAACCGACTCCCTGGTGAAGTGTGGAAGTTGAACCGACCAGATGCGCTGGCCATTGATCGCGGACAATCTGACGAGTTCGCTGCTGTCGTTGATGGCAAACACAGAATCCCCGACCGCAAGCACTGCGTTCGCGGACCCCTCGGGGACCGACCAAATCGGTATTCCGGTTGAGGCGTCAAGTGCGCTGAGCACACCGGCCAAGTTCGAAACATACAGGCGGTTTCCGCTGAGGACAGGCGACGCGGCAACCCCTGCAATTGTTCTCACTGCGTCGGGATCCTTGGTTCCTCCCACAAAATGCGTCCAGACTATCCGGCCGTTAGCCGCATTTGCGGCAATGACCTCGCCGGACGGGAATGGAACAAAGGCGCCGCCGCCGCCAATTGCCGTACTTGCCTCGCCAGTTGAGGCTCCCAATGCGTGCGTGCTTTCAACTCTCCAGTTGCGGCGCCCCGTCGTAGCATTGATTGACCATGCATAGTTGCCGAGCGTGACCAAGTAAACGCTGTTTCCAAAGGCAACAGGAGGATAGATTGCCGGGTATTCGAACCTCTGCGTCCACAATGTCGCGCCGCTGCCGGGATCAATTGCGCGCAGGACCCCGTACCCCGAAGTCGCGAAGAGTCGGCCGCTTCCGTAGCCCAGACCGCCGCTTGAAGCCTCTCCGCTGTCCGCTTCATCCGGCACCAACGAATTTGACCACAAGCGCTCGCCAGACCTGTTGAATGCCGAAACAGTCGAATCGGCATCCATTGCAAAGACGCGTCCGCCGGCCACAACCGGCGCCGCGCTCAAGCGTTGCTTGCTGGACGTGTTCTCGCCGATGTCGGCTGCCCAAACCAGCGTCGGATTGCTGCGCAGGGCATGATGCCCGGCATCATGCGCAATGTTGGCGTTGACCGACACCCAGTCCGCCACTCTTGCCGGCGGCGGCATTTGCAGCGGCCGGCTGACGTTCGGACGTGGCTCATGCGTGTAGTATCGGACGGACTCGTCCTCAGGATCCGAAACCAGTTCAGTTGTCGCTTCTAGTGGCACATCAACATCAATTCTGAGGCCGCCTACAGGATCGTCCTCAAACAGGCCGCATCCGGAGAGAACGCCGGCAATCGCAATGAAACATGCGATCCGTGTCTTGTTGAGCATCATTCGATCCTCACGAAAGTTCGCTTGCGAGAATTGAGACACTGCTTGCCAGGTCCGCTTCCCTGCCAATGCTCCGGAGCATCAACCGAATGCGGCTGCGCATCCTGGCGGTTGCCTCCGGATCTTCGTAAATGCGGCGCAGCCGGTCGACCACGTCGTCCACGCTGGCTTCCTCGTTCCCATTGACTGCGCTCCTGTAGATGGCATGTGCCAGGTACTCCTGGGCCAGCAGCCGGTAGGGATGCCCTGCAACCGTCAGGGGCTCCAGCCCGGAAACCAGATCGGAGGTGGGCAGCGTGTCTATCTGCATTACGAGCAGCTTCAACTTGGCAAGGTCCCGGTAGATGGGCGACAGACTGGCATCGTCGGCAACTGCAGCCAGTGTCGCCGCCGCAATTTCGGACCGGCCGGCAGACTGCATGGCCGAGGCCTCCAAGAGATCGACCACGGCCGACAGCTCCGATGTATCGACTTCAATCTGTCCCAATGCCTCCGCCTGCGATTCAGGGTCGGCAATTGCAAGCGCATTTACAATGGCAGTTCCCGCTGCTTGCGCACTGCTCCGTTGCTGGGCCTGGTACCACTCGCGAAATGCAGCGGTGCCCACAATCAGCACCACGGCCAGGACGCCTACCCAAGCCCAGCGCTTGAAAAGCGCAAACAGCCGGTCACGGCGCACTGATTCCGTGACTTCCTGAATGAACGACTCTGGATTGCTCACCTTGTCTCCTCAATGCAACCTAGGCGGAAACTTGTGCTGGCACGGTCACGCGCTCCATTCCAACTCGGACCGTCCCCTATGGCGACACGCCGTTGACTGATCTATACTTTCAACATCCACAATTCCAGCGATTGTAGCAACCGTGGAAGCCTCTTGCTTCAGCCCTTCCGTGCACCTTGCCGTGATTGTGATACAAGGGAATGCTTGTGGAGTCGCCAAACAAGTCTATATCGGAATCGCAGCCCTCACAACCAGAGGATGATTGCCAGTGGCCTGTTGAATGCGCATCTTTTCCCTACTAACGGCGGCGCTCGTTGCGCTTGCGCTGTACTTTCTGGTCATACAGCGTGACCAGCTTTTTGCCGCGCTTCGTGGATCACCACCAGACTCCACTCAGCAGGAGCCAGCGGAAACACCCGGCGCTGGCGTCACCGAAACTGCCGCGGCTCCCCAACAGGACGATGCCGAGGACAGTGTTCCCCGGCTGTCGGTGCTCGCCGTCAAGTCGGTTGCACAGAACGTGGTGAGCGGAGCGTTGCTGCGAGGACAGACCGAAGCCGCCCGCTCGGTCGAGGTTCGATCCGAGACCTCGGGACTTGTGGTTTCGGAACCGCTGCGCAAGGGGATCATGGTCGATAGGGGCCAGCTGCTCTGCGAGCTCGACCCAGGCACACGGCTGGCGGCGCTTGAGGAAGCGCGAGCCCGTTTGCGGGAAGCGGACATTTCAGCACGCGCAACGAGTCAACTGGCTTCGGAGGGATTTGCCTCGGAAATTCGCAGGACGTCGGCGCTCGCGGCGCTGGAAAGCGCCAAGGCAGTTGTGACTCGAGCCGAAAAGGAAATTGAGCGCCTGCGAATGACGGCGCCGTTCAGCGGACTGTTGGAATCCGACACGGCGGAAACCGGATCCTTGCTTCAGCAGGGCGGCCTCTGCGCACAAATCATTCAGCTCCACCCCATTCGAATTGTCGGTTACATCACCGAAGCGGACGTCGACGATGTAGTTCCGGGAAGTCCGGCAGGGGCAACGCTGTCGTCGGGCCGCGAAGTTGAGGGCTTGGTGACCTTCATTTCCAAGTCCGCCGACTCCGCAACCAGGACGTTCAGGCTGGAAGTTACGGCTCAAAACGAGGACTACTCAATCCGCGACGGAAGCTCCGCTGAAATTTTTGTGACCACGACCACGCGTCAGGCTCACTTTGTTCCCCAATCGGCGCTGACTCTGAACGATTCCGGAGAGCTTGGCGTCCGGCTTGCGATCGATGGCTTGGCAAAATTTTTCCCGGTCGAGATCATCCGCGACTCGACGGAAGGAATGTGGATTGCCGGACTGGACCCGGAAGCGACCGTCATCGTGGTGGGTCAGGAGTTTGTCGTTGACGGAAGCGCAGTGGAAGTGACCTACATGGAAGATCCGGAATGACCGCCATCGTCGATTGGGCCGCCAACCATGTGCGCATGGTTCTCGCATGCCTGCTCCTTTCGATTGGAGCTGGCGTAACCGCCTATACCCAGTTGCCCAAGGAAGGCGCGCCGGACATCAACATTCCTGCGTATTTCGTTTCGGTGCCATATCCCGGAATATCCGCCGAAGACAGCGAAAAGCTCCTTGTGATCCCGTTGGAATCGCGCCTGCGCGACATTGACGGCCTGAAGGCCATGACTTCCACCGCGGCCGAGGGCTATGCCGGTGTGGCGCTGGAGTTTGAATTCAATCACGACAAGGCAAGCACGCTCGCAACAATCAGGGACAAGGTTAGTCAGGCGGAAGCCTCGTTTCCCGGTCGTGCCAACGTTCCGGTCATATCGGAATTCAGCTTTTCCCAATTCCCGATTCTAGTGGTGGTCCTGTCAGGGCAACTGCCCGAGCGCACGCTGCAACAACTCGCCAAACGGCTGCGAGAGGTCATAGAAGGCGTTCCCGGCGTGCTTGAGGTTGGACTGACCGGTCGCAGAACGGAAATGCTTGAGGTGCTGATCGACCCGCTCAAGCTCGAGGCGTACGACGTGACGGCCGAGGAACTGGTTCGCGTCGCCACCAGCAACAACCAGCTCATTGCTGCCGGCGAAGTCGAAGCCGGCAGCGGCGCATTCGCGCTGAAGGTTCCCTCCACCTTCAGCAGTCCACAGGATGTCCGTTCGCTGCCAGTCAAGGTGAACGGAGGCAGAGTGGTCACGCTAGGCGAGCTGGCCAGCATACGCATGACATTTGAGGACCGCAGTGGATACGCCCGTCACAACGGGAGTTCGACGATTGCCCTTCAGGTTGTCAAGCGAAAGGGATTCAATGTCATTGGCACATCGGACTTGGTGCAGGCAACCGTGCTGGAGGAGATTGCTTCGTGGCCAGAGGAACAGCGAAACGCGTCGTCTGTGGCCTTTGCCCAGGATCTCAGCAAGAACGTCGAGGCGATGGTCTCACAGCTCGAGTCGTCGGTTCTTACAGCTGTTGCGTTGGTGATGATCGTTGTGCTTGCCGCGCTCGGACTGCGGTCCGCACTGCTCGTGGGATTTGCCATACCAACTTCCTTTCTGCTCTGCTTCACGTTTCTGTCCGTAATGCAGATCGCCATTTCAAACATTGTCATGTTTGGCATGATTCTCGCGGTTGGCATGCTTGTGGACAGCGCAATCGTTGTCGTGGAGCTCGGAGACCGCAGAATTGCGGAAGGCTCGCGGCCAATGGCGGCATATGTGGAAGCCGCCAAGCGCATGTTCTGGCCAATAGTTTCTTCTACCGCGACAACGCTGTGCGCCTTTCTGCCCATGCTCTTTTGGCCGGGCGTTCCCGGCCAGTTCATGGGAACGCTGCCGGTTACAATCATGTTTGTCCTCTCGGCCTCCCTCGTGGTCGCGCTGGTTGTCCTGCCGGTGGTCGGTGGCGTGGCGGCACGCTTTTCCATGAATGTTGTCCGAATGGCCAGAGCGTTGAGTTTCGCAGCCTTGCCGACAAGGCTGCTCCTGTTTGTCCTTTGCACCGGTTTGCTGCTTGCCGCGAGCGCCATGCTAATGGCTCCCTGGCTGCTTCCGCTGCCGCCGGCCATGACCGCCGGACCTGTGCCGAGAATAGTCGGCGCCGTCCTGTTTGCCGTCCTCTCGGTGGCGATGTCGGTGGTTGTCAATTCCTTCACGGTTGGCGCCACCGAGCGCTTTCGGTCGCGACGGCAAAGACGAACTATCGTCGGCGCAACCATGGGCCTGATAGTCGGAAACCCGGTCATGCCGGTGGTTGTCGTGGCGGCGGTGGTCGCCGGCGTTGCAGCGGTCTTCCAATACTACAGCGTCAACAACTACGGAGTGAGGTTCTTCGTCGATGCCGAACCGGAACGAGCCAAGGTCACAGTGCTGGCCCGAGGCAACCTGAGTCTCCGCGAAAGGAACGAACTCGTCGCGGGAATCGAGGAGAAGATTGTCGGAACCGAGGGGATTGCATCCGTGTTCGGGTTTACCGGGGATGCCGGGCTATCGGATTTTTCAGGCGCGGATGGGCCGGTGGATGCCATCGGCGAGGTGCAAATCGAGTTCAACCTTTGGGAAGATCGTCAGTTGATGGGCGGAGACGCAGTCGACTCGAGGGCCATTGTAGAGAACATTGAAGGCGAACTTGAGAGCATTGTCGGCATCAAGGCCGATGTCCAGACTGAATCGACGGGTCCTCAGGCAGGAAAGCCCATCAGCCTGCGCCTTGCCAGTTCGAACTGGGAAGAACTGCTGCAATCCGCTCAGAAGGCACGGGACAAATTTGACGAAACGCCAGGTCTCGTGTTTGTGGACGACTCGCGGCCCCTGCCTGGCATCGACTGGGTGGTTGACGTCGATCTCGAGGAAGCTGGCCGCTTCGGAGCGGATGTCGCCACGGTTGGCGCCTTGGTTCAGCTTGTAACGCGCGGAATACTTTTGGACACGATGCGGGTCGACACTTCCGACGAGGAGATAGACATTCGGGTCAGGTTCCCAGAGGAGGACCGGGTGCTGTCAACGATAAATGCGCTGCGAGTGCGTACCTCACAAGGCCTCATACCGCTGGCAAACTTCGTAAGCCTGAAGCCCGTTCAACAGCTCGCGCAGCTGAATCGCTACAACGAAAAGCGTTTTGTAACCATCAACGCCGGTCTCAAGCCAGGTTTGACCAATGAAGCGGGACGCCCGATAACACCGACTGAACGGATCCAGCTGCTCGGCGATTGGCTCGAAAACGAGGCCGAACTACCGCCCGGAGTTTCCTGGGAATGGACGGGCGATCAGGAAGAGCAGCAGGAGAGCCAGACGTTCCTGATGTATGCCTTCATCGGAGCGCTGGGGCTGATGTTTGCCGTTCTGCTCGCTCAGTTCGACAGCGTGTACAACGCCGTCCTCGTGATTCTGGCGGTGGTTCTGTCGACGGCAGGCGTGCTTGTGGGCATGCTGGTCCTGAAGCAGCCATTTTCGATAATCATGACCGGCACAGGAATAGTGGCGCTTGCGGGCATTGTCGTGAACAACAACATTGTCCTAATCGACACATACCAGGAGTATGCGAAATACCTGCCTCGAATTGAGGCTATTGTCCGCACCGTCGAGATTCGCCTGCGGCCTGTGTTTCTTACGTCCATAACGACAATCGCCGGCTTGACGCCGATGATGTTCGGGATTTCCATAGACTTGGTGGACGGAGGCTACTCGCTGGGCACGCCGGCCTCCCTGTGGTGGAAGCAGCTCGCCTCCGCCGTCGTGTTCGGATTGGGCACGGCGACAGCATTGACGCTTGTATTCACGCCCTCGCTCCTGGCCATAAGGGTGTGGTCAAGGAAGGGCGCGTACTGGAGCGTCGAAACGGCTGCTGCTATCTTCAAGGGGCGCAGCAGCCAAGTCTCCCTGGACAGGCGGCTGCGCAAGTCGTTGGCCAAGATCGAACCCGGCATCATTCCATGGGATCAGTTTCAGCACATATTCCTCCCGGACCGTCGGCGCCAGGCGGGACTGGATTTTCCCAAGCCGATTGTCATCGACGATGACGCTGTCTCTGGCCAGACAGATCAGGACATGCAGACCAAGAGGGAAGATGATCCTGAATCGGAACGGTCAAGTGAATGACGAAGGATTCTTCCATATCCAGGAGTTGAGGATTCACGAACGATCGAAGGGACGGCTCTCGCGGGTGCCGTGAATCGTCCAACTTGAACGCCAAGTGAGCCTCCGCCGAGGCTCCACACAGACATGCAGCCCTTCAATCCCCGGCCAGCAAGATGGTGCAGGACTGGGCCATTTCCCGCCTCGCCGGCGTTTGTCACGTTTGCGGCGTGGAGCGCCTGTTTCGGGACGGCATCATGCCACGCGGCAGAATTCGATGCATCCCTGTTTCCTGTCAGGCTTGCTCCGGTCCGCCGCCACCATTTTGCGCCGGGCTCATTCGGAAGCGACGAACACCCCAGGGACTAGAAACACTTGCCCAGGGAAAATCAGGTCAGGATCCCTGATCTGACCTTTGTTGGCTTGGAATATCCTGACATACAGCCTGCCCAATCCATAGTTTCGGCGGGAGATGCCCCAAAGCGTGTTGCCCTTCTGGACGGTGTGAAGATTGGCAATCTCCGTTCCCGCGGACGACTCCCCGCCGCCCTCGCCAATGTCCTGGAGATGTGCCAGCAAGTCGAGAATGTACCCGCTGTCTTCCTTCCTGAACGGCATTTGGGCAACTTCCGTCCGTTCGCCAGAAGCGTTGGCGCTGAAAATCTTCAGTGTGTATGTGCCCGGTGGAATGGACTTCAAGCTGGCGGTCCATGTTCCTGCACTGTCGACCGAAACCTGTATCGGATCCATGCGCCCCACCACGATCGATATGGTGTTTCCCGGGGCGCCTCGGCCGGAAACAAACGCCTCGCCGGCCTCATTGTACGAAATCATGTCCACGCCGCCGTCGTCCGCATCGGAAACCGAAACAACTCTGTTTCCTTCAACACTGAACACCGATGGAACTTGCGCATTGCCTTCCGCTTGTTTCGGTGGATCTCCAACAACGGAACCGTGCGGCACGACCACAATAACCGACTGCGAGTAAACTCTCTGTCCGGTTTCCGATATAGCCGCCAACTGAAACTCGATTGGCGCTTCCGTCAAGTTCAATCCGAAAATGAAGCTGAAATGCCCTCGGGAATCTGAGTGTTCTTCACCAACATCCGCTGCATCCACTATTGCAACAACATCTGCGTTCGGCGAAGTTCGACCTGCAACAACCGCTATGCCATTTGCATCCACGCGAACAATGTCGAACTTGGGCGGCATTACCGGCGGCAGCGCTTCGCCAACATCCGCCTGTGGTTCAACCGGCAGCGCCGCGCTTTCGTCACTTGGCGCCGCCTCTTTGTCCACCGGACCAGTTGCTTTGGGTTGCTCGCCGATCGATTCGGAAGTGGCTTCCACTGATTCCTGGGCATCGTGAACTTGTGGCAGCTCAGTTTCTGCAGAGACTGATTCCTGTTCGGAAACCGCATCGTCCTCCAAATCTTCGGCAGGTTCAGCGGCTTCCTTCTGAACTGTGTCGCCCGCATCGCCATCTTGAACAGTCGGGTCCGCTTCGGGTGCGCTTGGACTGACACCCGGCTTGGGAACTCGGACAACTTCGCTTGAAGATGGAAGTTGTGTCGACTCTTTGTCAGCAACGGAGTCCACATTCTCTGCAGCCTCTGGCGAGACCTCGGTCTGCGCCTGATCCTGTCCCCCAGCATCGGCGCTCACTTCCATGTCCTCAAGCACAGCAGCGTCTGCCGCTTTCTGATCGGCCACGGGTTCTTCTGTCACTGATTCGGATACTTCAACTGATTGCTCGTCAGGCGCGACCTCTGGCGGACTTTCCATCTCTGGCGAAACCGCCTGATCCGGCTGGTCCTGATCGGCGATGACCCCTTCCGACGCAGTGTCCTCGGCTACGGACGACTGATCCTCGCCTGCAGCCTCGGGCGTGGGTTGCACCTCCGGCGAAACCGCCTGATCCGGCTGGTCCTGATTGGTGGTGACTATTTCCGACGCCGTGTCTTCGGCCGCAGACGGCTGATCCTCGCCCGCAGCCTCGGGCGTGGGTTGCACCTCCGGCGAAACCGCCTGTTCCGCTTGCTCCTGATCGGTGGTGATTTCTTCCGAAGCTGCGTCCTCGGCTACTGACGGCTGCTCCTCGCCCGCAGCCTCGGGTGGAACATCCACCACTGAAGGCGAAGGCAGCTCCAATTGATTCTGCGTAGGATTCTGACTGTCGGTCGTTTCCTGCTCCCCTGCATTCCTCAGAAGCCCAAGCTCGGTAAAGAACAGCAGGTAGAGAACCAGCATTAGCAGCAGGGCACCCACCACTATTCGAAGTATGTTCCTCTTTCTTGACGCGGACGGCCGGTCAGTTGGTGTCATAGCGACATCCTAACTTTCGAAAAACCTGGACCAGGTGAGCCAGCAACTATGATAAGGTGTCCGACAAATGTAATTGTGGCGGCGTTGCTAACAAAATTGGAGTATATTCTAAGTGCGCCACTATTCCAAATCAGTCTGTGTCTACTGCGGTTCCAGTTTTGGTCGCGACAGGAGGATTGTCGACGCAGTTCGCGAGCTTGGCTCGCTAATTGCCGGTGAAAAGTGGCGGCTTGTCTACGGAGCCGGCAATTGCGGGCTGATGGGCACGGTCGCCGATGCCGCAAGAGAAGCCGGTGGCAACACATTCGGCGCCATACCTGTGCACATGCCCGAACAGATCAATTTCGATCTCGACTGTCTGGTCTTTACCGGAAACATGCACGAACGCAAAAGCCTGATGATGACGAACTCAGACGCATTCATTGGGCTTCCGGGAGGATTTGGAACTCTTGAAGAATTGTTCGAAGTCGTTACATGGCGGCAGATTGGCATCCACTCGAAACCGATCCATCTGCTGAACACCGGAGGTTACTGGGACCCTCTGATAACCTTGATGCGAAGCGTGATTGCCAACGGGTTTGCCAAGGAAACTGCCATTGAATTGCTGTCCGTATCTGACACGCCACGGCAGCTGGTGGCGAAGATCAAAGCGGACTTCAATTCACAGAGCTAGAACTCTCCCGCTGGCATTGCAGTTTGATTTGGTGGCGCGGCATCGCCGCCTACAGCGCAGGCGCGGTCGCCTGAGCGCATACACACGTTGCCGCCCGTGGCGTGACGACCAAGCATGCTGCGGCAAACCGGCCCGAAACGGCACCACCCACACTCCAAGTCGATTCGATTGAGAGGTTCAATCTAGCTCAATCGCGAAGCCACATTCTCCCAATTCACGAGATTCTCCAGAAAGTTCTGCAAATATGCAGGACGCTTGTTTCGGAAATCGATGTAGTAGGAATGTTCCCACACATCACATCCCAGCAGCGCAACCTGATCTGTGCAAAGTGGATTCACGCCGTTTTCTGTCTTTGTGACGGATAGGGACCCGTCGCCGTTTTGCACCAACCAGCACCAGCCGGAGCCAAATTGGCCAATGCCGGCGGCCACGAATTGCTTCTGAAATTCTGCGACACTGCCGAACGACGAAGCGATGGCCTGCTCAAGATTGGACGGCATGGCGTTTCCGCCCGGCCCCATCATTTCCCAGAACTGGCAATGGTTCCAGTGTTGAGAGGCATTGTTGAAGATTCCGCTCTGCTCCACTGCGCCCGCCTCGTAGGTGCCGGTGACGATGTCCTCCAGCGACTTGTCCTCCCACTCTGTCCCGGAGATGAGATTGTTGCCGTTGTCGACATAGGCCTTGTGATGAAGGCAGTGGTGAAATTCCATCGTTTCCCGCGACATCCCTGCCGATGCAAGCGCATCGTGGGCATAGGGCAAATCTGGAAGACTGAATCCCATGGTCTGTTCCTTTCGATACCAGGTAAGGTTTGCATCAACGGAGTTTGGAATTCCTAGTCGGAGTTTCAACCCGCCTTGCGAACCTCGGAGTCTATTTCAGTCCCCGTGACAGTGCAATGTGGTGTGGGACCGCAAATCGGTTCCATGGATTGCTGCTGTTCGGTCAATTGCCACTTTGGTTCCCCCCCCCCAAACAATGCGATTCCAAGGGAGTTGCGGCACTTGCCATTTGTGGCCATCTGACGTGCGGATGCCGTTAACCTGGACGCCGTGTGTTCTGGTCCGACATCAACTCGCAGCCGGAAGCAACTCTGACAGTCCAATTCCTTGGCGCATTCAATGTGGTGAATGTCCCATGATGAAAGAACCATCCTCGCTTTCTGCCTTGTTTCGGATGGCTTCCACGATCTGTAATACGGCATGGCAGACGATGGGGCCACCATGTCCAGGCAAATGCTCGCTCTCTTTCTCGCCAAATTGCCTCACCAAGCCGTCAACAGGTCGATGCGCATCCATTCCGTTTCCGACTTCCGGCGAAGAGCGCTTGAAACATGCACAGCACAAATGTATGATCCCCCAAACCCATTCTTCCCGTTGCAGCGTTTGAACAAGTGGGCACAAGCGCATATTGCCTTCACAGGAACTGGCTTGCGTCAATGCCGC
>MKWU01005544.1_pt1 | contig 13627 bp, 9 predicted proteins | sample 809101 | NCBI WGS metagenome assembly MKWU01 (sample SAMN05860141, study PRJNA318959) | sponge metagenome | host: Aplysina aerophoba | place: Slovenia: Piran, Adriatic Sea, Gulf of Piran | collected 2013-05-07 | reverse complement strand
CGTGGCCGTTGAGACGCTCGTTGAACGTGCGATCCCGCTGATCTGGGAGGTAAACGGGACGTTGCGGGTACTAAATCCGTCGCTCACGGCACGGGATAAGTCGCTAGCGGTCCTGTACAGCGGGGGCCCTATGACCGCTGCTCAGCTGGCGAAGGCGATCGAATACAGGAACCTCTCCCGGTTCCGCGACAAGGTGATCGGCAAGGCCCATGCTGAGAAGTTGCTCAACTTCGATCAACACACCGACAAAGTCGTTCTATCGCCTGTAGGTTTGGGTTACGTAGAGACGCAGATCGACCTGGAGGTGAGCTAGAGCTAAGTCCCGAACGTGTGTGCGATTCGGTCTGCTCCCCACCGGCTTCTGCTGGGGCGGCCTCAGCCCTCCCCCAACTCCGCGCACAGGTCCCCCAACGTCACCGCGTCGATGCCATCACGCAGCGGGTAGCTCTCGTCGCCTCCGTGCACGACCAGCCGGCGATCGGGCTGGACATCGTCACACGCGGTGTGGAAGCCGCGCGGGACCCTGGGTGCCGAACTCCGTTTGACCTCGACGGCCCAGGCCTTCCCGCCGCCGAACTCCAGAACCAGGTCGATCTCCGCGCCCCCCGTGCTCCGGTAGTAGGAAGACGAGACGTGTGCCGGCAATCCACTCAGGATGTTCTCGATCACGAAGCCCTCCCAGCTGCCGCCGGCTACCGGATGGCCGAGCAGCGCGTCGAATGAATCGATGCCCAGCAGGGCGTGGCAGATGCCACTGTCCCGGAGGTAGGCCCTTGGCGCCTTGACCAGGCGTTTCCGCACGCTCTTCCGCCACGACGGCAGGCGCCTTACCAGCAGCAGATCGACCATCAGGTCCAGGTAGCGGCCCACTGTCCGGCCGCTGAGGCCAAGGGATCTGGCCAGGACTGCGGCGTTGAAGGGCTGTCCCTGATCGTGAGCGAGCATCGTCCAGAACCGCCGCAACGTCTCGCGCGGGATACGGGGGCCGAGGGCGGGGATGTCGCGCTCGAGATAGGTGCGGATGAAGTCGAACCGCCACCCGAAGCTGTCGGCATCGTTTGCCGCCAGCAGGCTGTCGGGCATTCCACCGCGATTCCAGAGGTCGTCCACATCCGTGTCGGCCGCCTCGCGTACGTTGAGCGGCTGCATCTCGCAGTACGCGACGCGGCCCGCCAGGGTCTCTCCGGTCTGTTGGAGGAGATCGATCGACGCGGAGCCCAGCAGCAGAAAGTGGCCCGTGCGCCGCCCCTCCCGTCTGCGCCGGTCGATGATTCCCCGCAGGGGCTCGAAGAGTCCCGGAATCCGGTGTATCTCGTCGAGGACCACGAGGCGGTTGGCGTTGCGCTCGCAGTACTTGTGGACATCGGTGAGCTTCGCACGGTCACGCGGGTCCTCGAGGTCGAGGTAGGCGCCGTTCCATTCACGGACAAACTCCAGGGCCACAGTGGTCTTGCCGACCTGACGCGGCCCGGTCAGCACAACGGCGGGGGCCCTGGCCAGCAGATGCACCAGCTGGCCGCTGGCCTCGCGGGGGATCAATTCAGTCATAACCATGCAAATGTAATATCGAGTGCGCGATTTACACAGTTATTTGTACTTCCTACGCTACCGCCGCCCCTCCGCCTCGTCTCCGCTCCAACTCCTCGCGGGTCCGGCGCGCCATCTCCTCGGTGATCGGGAACTTCGCGATGGCGTAGATGGCCACGCCCGACGCCAACAACGGGATGAAAGCGTCGAAGGCACGCATCATGACGAGCGTTTGCGCCGCCTGGTTGCCACCCAGGTCGATGTCGAAGCCGGTTGCGACCAGGAGGTACCCGCCCAGACCGAGTGCAACCGCCTGGCCCACCTTGACCACCCACCAGTAGATCGAGCCGAACATCCCTTCCCGTCGCTCACTTCGCCCCTGGGCGTCCATGTTCTGGAGCTCATCCAGATCGACCACGTCCGCGATCATCGAGCCCATCAGCGTGAACAGCCCGCTCAGGCCAAAGGCCAGGAACGGAGCCGGCAGGAGTGCCAGCATGGGGTATTCGGGGTGGTAGGAGAACCATTTCAGGGCGTAACCCAGCATTGAAATGCCCGTCGATACGAAGAACGCCCTGCGCTTCCCGATCCTGGTCCCCAGCCAGGTGACGATCACAATCGCCCCGAATCCGGCCACAATCCCCACCGTGCCCACGATACCGGCCAGCCAGGCCCCGTCCACCTGGTTTCCCCCGGAGATGTGGTAGATGAACACGAAGATCTGGAACGACGAGATCATGATGAAGCTGTTGAAGATCAGGAAGGTTGCGAGGCAAAGCAGCAGGAATGGGCCGGACTTGACGGTCTTCAGAAGGCCCGACAGGAAGTCGCCGACGTTGGCCGCAAACCCCTTGCTCTCGTCGGACGCGGCCGCGGCTGGCGCGGGGGCGACCCGTTCCCGCAGCAGCAGGGCGGGCAGGACGCCAAGCGCGATCGTGGCGATACATACCATCAGCGCCAGGAACTTTGCGCCGTCGATCTGGTTCCGGAACCAGTCCGGGTTCGTCATGATCACCAGGAACCAGGGAGCGATGATGAAGGCGAAGTTGCTGATGAAGTTCTGCACGCCCATGAGGCGCGTGCGCTCGTTATAGGCCGGCGTCAGCTCGTAGCCCAGCGCAACCCACGGCGTCGCGAAGATCGTGTAGCCCAGGAAGAAGACCAGCGACCCGATCAGGAAGTGCCAGAAGTAGTACATGTCGCTCCGGCCTTCGGGCGTCTCGTCGGGCGTCCAGATGTCGAGGTGGACATGCGTCATCTCGGAGGCGTCCACCGTCTGCTCCCCGAAGTCTATCCCGGCGAAGCGAAGGTTGTAGTAGCGCTTGACGGGATCTCCGCCCGCGACCGCGTCTTCCACGTCCGACCTGTCCCAGTCCGTCGAGAAGTACCCGACCGGGACGCTTTCGTAGGCGTCGCTGAAGAGGGAAATCACGTCTTCGGCCGGCACGGTGGGGGTTGGCGCGGCGCTCGCCGGTGTGGTTGCTCCGTCCGCGTCCTCCTGGGGGGACGCGTCAGGGCGCGCGCCGGCATCGCCTTCCCGGTAAAGATAGATGTTGTCCAGGTAGACGTTCTCGAGGTCGCCCGAGATGAGAATCTGGGCGAGGTGGTCACGTGTGGTCAGCTGGTCGAAGCTCGCCAGTGGGACATCGATGCCGACCCACTGGCCAGTGACGAGGGTGGGCGGAGTGATGACGACTTCATGCTCGACATCGTCCATGCGCCGGGTGGTGCCCATGAATCCGGACACTGCCTGCGCAACCCCCACCGCCTCGGTCTCCTCCTGGACGGCATGCACCCCGCTGTAGACGCCGTCTGCGCCGTAGTCCACGAGCTTGAGGCGGAATTGTGCCGGGGCCGGAATCTGCCAGAGCAGGGCGAACACGATGCCGGTGAAGATGGCTCCGACGAAGATGAAGGGTCTCCGGCGTCCCCAGCGCGACTTCGTGTTGTCCGAAATGTACCCCACCAGTGGGTCGGTGATTGCATCGAAGATGCGGGGGAAGAGCCCCAGGAGGCCGACCAGCGCGGGACTGACGCCCAAGGCGAGCGTGAGAATAATCGCCATTCCGCCAATCGCCGAGGCCAGCAGGTTGTTGACAAACCCGCCGATCCCGTAGACGACCTTGTGCGGGAATGAAATGCGGTCTTCGGGGGCGGTCTGATGGCTCACGGGTCAGTCGCTCGTGTAGACGCGCACCCAGTCGACGAGCATGGACTGCGGAAAGGTCGTGGACGCGTCGGGGGGCCCGACGAAGCCGCCACCAACGGCCACGTTCAGGAGGATGAAGAACTGATGGTCGAAGACCCATTCGCCGCTCGGGTCGCCCCGGTCCACGGAGTGATATCGCTGACCATCCACGAACCAGACGATGCCCGCCTCGGTCCACTCGATCGCGAACTCGTGGAAGCCGGTGTCGAAGCGGTCGCCGGTGAGGGAGTAGCGGCCGGTCACACCGGCGCTCGCCGAGTAGCCCGGGCCGTGGATGGTCCCGATCAGGACACTCGGCTCCTGCCCCCGGTACTCCATGATGTCGATCTCGCCGCACTGTGGCCATCCGACCGTGTCGATGTCGTTGCCGAGCATCCAGAAGGCGGGCCAGAGACCCTGGCCGGTGGGAAGCTGAATGCGGGCCTCAAAGCGTCCGTACGCCTGTTCGAAGAGCCCTTGCGTCTTGATGCGCCCCGAGGTGTAGGCGCTGCCCATGTAGGATTCTTCCCGGGCCGTGATCGCCAGGTTGCCGTTGCCGTCCAGGGACACGTTCTCGGGGCGGTCGGTGTCGTACTCCAGCTGGTTGTTGCCCCAGTCGGTACCGATGTCGAAGGCCCAGTTGGCGGAGTTGGGGAGCTGGCCGGCCGGGCCGTCGAACTCGTCGCTCCAGACGAGGGTCCACTGGAGGTCGTCTTCACCGCCAAGGCTGTCGCAACCCGGGAAGGGGATGACGAGCAGCGCGAGTGCGGCCAGGCGTAGGCCCGTGCGGTTGCCGAATTGGCGTCGCGTGGTGGTCATGCCGTTTTCACTCCTGGGAAGAGACGGGGATTGGCGAGCGCCGCGACCAGCACGTGCGTGGCGGCGCCAAGAGCCGTGGCGCGCTCCCCCAGCTCGCTGGCGCGTATCTCCGATGCCGCCGCCGATGCCACGAGCGTGCGGCTGGCCACCGCTTCGCGCAGTGGAGTGAGGAGCCGATCGCCCGCCCGCGCGAGGCTGCCTCCGATGATGACGGAGCCGGGGTTCATCAGGTTGAGGACGCCTGCGATAACGGTTCCCAGATGTACGGCGGCCTCGTTGACCACCCGCAGCGCGAGGGCGTCATCGGCGAGCGCGGCGTCCTCGATCATTCCGATATCGGGATCCGTCCCCGCGAGAATGCTGCGGGGGTGTTCCGGCAGCAGTTCGCGAACACGCTCCACGAGATGCCGGGTTCCCACGAAGGTTGCCAGGCAGCCTCGGTTGCCGCATACGCACTGCGGTCCGTTGGGGTCGATCGCGATGTGTCCGATTTCACCCGCCACCCCGGTCGAGCCCCGGTAGATCTCGCCCCCAAGCATCAATCCCGCCCCTACACCGGTGGCGACCTTCAGGTACACGAAGTCGTCGATTCCCACCGCTTCCCCCCACCAGTGCTCCGCGACCGCACCGAGGTTGGCATCGTTGTCGACGAAAACGGGCGCGTCGAAGACGCTGCGGAGCCGGTCGAGGATCCCGTGACCGCGCCACGCCGGGAGGATTCGGTCCAGCACGACATCGGGCGACTCCGGGTCAACCGGGCTGGGCACGGCGACCCCGATCCCCATCAGACGGTCCCGGTCGCCGTTCCACTCGTGCAGACACGCCTCGCCCAGCCCCGTGATCAGCGCATCGGCACCCTTGGGATCCCTGCGCACGGGGTGCGGCCGCTCCCGCCAGGCGAGCACGTTTCCCCGGAGATCGGTCAGGATCACGGAGATGTGCGTCGCGCCGATGTCAACCCCGAGGATCACCCCCGCGTCGTCCTGGAACCCGACCAGGATCGGGCGCCGTCCGCCCCGGCTCTCGCCGCTCCCCACCTCTGCGACCGGCCCGGTTTCGAGGAGCTGCCCGACGACTTCCGAGATGGTCGAGCGTGACCGCCCCGTTTGCCGGGCGATCTCGGCCCGCGAAATCTGCCGCCGTTGCCAGACGAGTTCCAGGACCGTGCTGACCAGCTCGCGGTCGGTCGCAACCGCCGGACGCGTCTGTTTGCCATACCGCATGTTCGTCTGCCTCCCGTGGTCGTTCAGTGGGCGGTGGTCCCGCTACTTGCGCAGATAGACGTTGTCGATGAACACCGTATTCGGGTCGCCGGAAATGATCAACTGCGCAAGGTGCCCACGGTTCGTCAGCCCCGTGAACGACGAGAACGGAATGTCGAAGCTCACCCACTGTCCGGTGGCGAGCGCCGGGTCCGTCGCCGCGGTAAGCGTGAGCTCGTGCTCCGTGTCGTCACCGCCCCCGAAGGCACCGCCCGCCCCGAAGTCGACCAGCTTGATGCGGAAAGCGGCTGGATCCCCGGTCGCGTCGGGCGTCCAGAAGTCCATGCGAAAGTGGGTCATCTCGGCCGCGTCGATGGTGCTGGAGGTAAACTCGATTCCGGCGAAGACCAGGTTCGAGTACTTCTTCGTGGCGTTGCCGCTGATTTCCACGTCCTCCAGGTCGGCCTGGTCCCAGGAAGCGGACCACGTGTCCACGGTGGCGTCGTCATAGGCGTCGCTGAAGAGCGAGATCACGTTCTGGGCGGAATCCGCCGGCGTGGGCGCGGGCATGGGGGGCTCGCTGGGCACGGCCGAATAGAAGTAGATGTTGTCGAGGAAGACCGTGTTGGGATCTCCCGAGATGATCATCTGCGCGAGGTGGCCCCGGGCGGTCAGTCCCTCCAGAACTTCGAACGGAATATCGTAGCTTACCCACTCACCGCTCGCGAGCGGCGGGTCCGACGCGTCGGTCAGCGCGATTTCGTGCTCGGTGTCGTCACCCCCGCCGAAGCCGCCGTCGGCCCCGAAGTCCACCAGCTTGACCCGGAAGGCCGCGGGGGACGAGGTGGCGTCCGGCGTCCAGAGGTCGAAGTGGAAATGCGTCGCCGCGCTGGCGTCGACGGGCGCGGAGGTGAACTCGATCCCCGCAAAGACCAGGTTGGAGTACATCTTGGTGACGTTGCCGCCGATCTCGACGTCTTCCACGTCGGCCTGGTCCCAGGAAGCGGACCAGGTGTCCACGTGGACGTCATCATAGGCGTCGCTGAACAGCGAGACGACATTGTCGGCGGATTGCGTAGGCGTCGGCGCGGGCTCGGCCGGCTCGGGTGCCACTGTCTTGTAGAAGTAGACGTTGTCGAGGTAGACGGTCGGGCTCGAACCCGAGATGATCATCTGGGCGAGGTTCCCCCGGCTTGCCAGCCCGGTAAAGGCGGTGAGCGGGATTTCAAGCACGTTCCACTCGCCGGTCGTGATGGACGGCATCGAGCCCTCGTTGAGGGTGATCTCGTGCTCGCTGTCGTCGCCGCCACCGAAGACGCCGTTGGCCCCGAAGTCCACCAGCTTGATGCGGAAGGCGGACGCATCATTCGTCCACAGGTCCATGTGCAGCTCGGTCATCGCCGACGCGTCGACCGGCTGCGAGGTGAACTCGATCCCCGCATACGCGAGGTTGGTGTACTTCTTGGCCGCGTTACCGCCGATCTGCACGTCCGCCACATCCGCCACGTCCCACACGGCGGACCAGGTGTCGACGTGTACGTCCGTGTAGGCGTCGCTGAAGAGCGAGATTACGTCCTCAGCGGGTATCTCCGGGGTCGGCGGCGGGGCGTTCGGCGGCACCGACACGTTGACCGTGACCTCACCGCTCGCGGCGGTCGGCCCCAGCGACGCAGTGATGGAGGCGGTCCCCCGGCCCACCAGCTGCACGGTGCCGTCCGGCGCGACCGAGGCCACACCGCTGTTCGACGAGGAGAAGGTGAAGTAGGCTGGAGCCGCGACGACCGTCTGGTCCCGGCCGTTCACGTCGAAGGTGACGCGCGTGCCGCCCACCGAGAGACTGCCGCCGACCTCGCCGCTCACTGACTGGGTGGCGATCTCCGGTCTCGGGTTGATGATCGTGCCGAGCCGTTCGAACTGCACGTTGTCGAACCAGATGTCGTAGCCCACCGGGTATTCCGAACCCTCGGCGACCAGGAAGAGCCCCCGCTCCTCCGTTAGCTTCGCAGGCAGCGGGATCGGGAGCGCGAACTTCGTCCACCGAGTGGACAGGGGCACGTTGTCCATCGTCGCGTCAAAAAGGGAAGCTCCGGTGTTGTCGTTGCCGATCCCCACCGTGTTGAGCGTCGCGGCAGTGCTCGAGCGGGCCCAGAAGGTGAGCGCGTCGAACTGGCTCAGGTCGCGCGGTCCGGCCGAGTAGAAGACGCCCCCGGCGTAGTTCCCCGCCGGATCCGACGGAGCCGGAACGGAAAACCTGAGCGCGGCGGTCCCCTCGTAGACATCGTCCTGCTCGATACCCAGCGCATCCACCTTCGACCCCCCGAAGGCGGAGTACTGCACCCCTGGGCCGAATCCGTCGATGAACACGGCGGCCTCCGGCGGGAAGGGCGCCGGCTCAAGCATGTCCAGATCTCTCTCGCAGCCGTTGGCACCGAGGAGGATGAGCAGCGAGCCGCTGGTGGCCTTCGCTGCCAGGGTCAGCCGATGGGAGGTGCGCGCTCTCATGATTCCATCCCCGGTTGATCGGATACCTCCGGGCCCAGCCACGCGCAGAGCACCGGAACACCACGTCAGACTTTGTTCGGTCGCCGAACAAAGTGCGGCGGCAGGTCGCGCGCTGTCAAGAAGGGGGACAGCGGACGGCCCGCGTATCAACGGGGTTTGGCGCCCACTTTCGTCGGTCGGCGAACAAAGTGGGGCGTGGGTGGGTGACTGTCCCTACGGCTCTCCCGAAATCGACCTTGCCCAATCCGGCACCACCGACGGATCGATGTCGAAGACCGTCAGCCCCACGGTGAAGACGATCGTCGCGATCACCAGCACCCCGATCAGGTTCAGGAGAATCCCCGTGCGTGCCATCTCGCCGACCGTGATCCGGTCGCTCCCGAAGACGATCGCGTTGGGCGGCGTGGCGACCGGCATCATGAAGGCGCAGGAGGCGGACAGGGTCGCGGGAATCATCAGCACCAGGGGATGCGTGCCGGTGACGACCGCCACCGACGCGAGGATCGGCAGAATCATCTCCGTGGTGGCGGTGTTGCTGGTGAACTCGGTCAGGAAGGTGAGCGCCACGCAGACGATCACGATCAGCAGGAAGACCGGCAGGTTGCCGAGGACCTCGAACTGGTTGCCGATCAGCTGGGCGAGTCCGGTGTCCTGGAAGCCGGCCGCCAGAGCAAAGCCGCCCCCGAAGAGCAGCACAATGTTCCAGGGCAGGCGCGGGATGACGTCCGGTCCCATGACACGGGTGGCGCCGCTCTCGCGGTTGCGCGCCGGGATGAGGAAGAGAATGGATGCGAGAGTGATCGCCACCGTGCCGTCGTCGATCATTCCGGGGTCGGGGAGGATGCGCGACCAGCCCGGCACGGTGAGGAAGCCGAGCTCCAGGTCCACCCGGAAGACCCAGAGCAAGGCGGTGGTGACAAAGACGCCCAGCACCGCGCGCTCCTCGAAGGCGATCCGGCCGAGGCGGCCCCGCTCGACCGCAACCACGTCATGATCGACGTTGACGGTCTCGGGCACCCGGTGGAAGACCCGCGTGATCATCAGCCAGGCCGCAACCAGCATGATCGCGCCCACCGGGAAGGCCATCACGAGCCAGTGCCCGAAGGCGATCGGCGGCGCTTCCGGGAAGAGGATCTGGAAGATGCGTACGAAGGAGAGGTTCGGTGGCGTGCCCACAAGCGTCGTCAGTCCGCCCACCGTCGCGCCGTACGCGATCCCGAGCATCAGTCCCACCGAGAAGTGGCGCGCCTCGTCCCGGCCGACCTCGCTCTCGATCTGCAGAATGATCGCGAGTCCGATCGGCACCATCATCACCGCGGTCGCCGTGTTCGAGATCCACATCGAGAGGAACGCCGCCGCGATCATGAACCCCAGCACGATCCGCGCGGGCCCGCCTCCCACCGCGTGGATGATGTTGAGCGCGATCCGCCGGTGAAGGTTCCACTTCTCCATCGTCAGCGCGATCATGAACCCGCCGAGGAAGAGCACGATGGTGCTGTTGAAGTAGATCGGCGCGGTGTCGTGCCCGGACATGATGCCCAGAAGCGGGTAGAGGACGAGCGGGAGCAGCGCGGTGGCGAAGAGCGGGATCGCGTCGGTGACCCACCAGATCGCCATCAGGAGCGCCACCGCCGCCAGGCGGCTGGCGGGGACATTCCCGGGGTCGACCGGGAAGATGAGCAGCAGGACGAACGCGGAGAGGCCGAGCCACAGACCGATGGCCCGGCCTCTCGAGGAAGAATGTCTTTCTACGGCCATTGCCTAGTTGTCTTCGCCTGGAGTGGGCTCTTCCTCGATCCAGGCGGATATGATGCCCGCGAGCGAACCGATCAGGCCCAGTGAGAGGATTACGAGCCACAGCGACATGAACCGCCCCGCCATGGTGACAGTGTAGTGCTCCCCGAACCCCGCCATCTCCGCCCCGAAGAGCGTCGACACCGCCCACCACAGGGCGTCCTCAGCCGTCAGGATGTTGGCGTTCGGCGCCCCGCTCTCGACCCCCAGCACCACGAAGCTGGTAGTGAGCACGGAGATCACGATAAGCGCGAACACGGTGGCGGCGACCGAGCGCGACCGGTCCACGTTGAAGTAGGTGGCCATCCCGTGCATTCCGCGGGTGGTTGAGCGGATCACCCGAACCATCATGAGCAACCTCAGTGCGCGAAGCGGTCTGAGGAACCCGACGGCGGGAATGGATGCCAGCAGATCGGCCCATCCCCAGCGCAGCCATTCGGAAACCGAGGGCGCTCGGTAGATATCCCAGGCCGCCTTCACCCAGAAGAGCCCGCAGACCACCAGATCCACCAGCTCGGCAAGGTGTGCGGCCTCGGGCTTCAGGGAATTCGTCTCGCGCAGCCCGAAAAGGATGACCGTGCCCACGGCGAGGAGGGCGTAGAGGCCCTCGACGATGATCTGGGGTCCGGAAGGGGAACCTCTCTCGTCGGCGGGGCTCATGAATGGGGCAACGAGCTGTCCCCGCTCCGACACTGATCCAGGAATCTGGCGACCGAAATGATGGGTTTCCCGTAGGCCCGCGCCTTTCGCACCATGCCGGACGCGCTGGAGACATCGGCAGCCACGAGCATGTCACATGTCTTCTTCGTGACGCTGCTGACGGGTTCACAACCGTTCGCTCGTGCAATCTCCCAGAGGTCGGCACGCTTCCACATGCGACCCTCTACCACGGCCTCACCAGTGAAGCAGATACGCATCCCGGGAGCCAGATCGGCCCGCCTTGCCGGAGTACGCTCGGGTATCCTGGCATCGACCTGCAATTGGTCGGCGATTCTCCTGAGGATATCGTGCTCGGCCTTGCTGAAGAAGCCGTCCCTTTCGGCTGCGCCAATCATGCATTCCAGGTAGGCGTGGTGGGCCTCCCGCTGCCGTTTTGACGAGAGCCCCCATTCCCTCGCGAGATCGTTCATCGCTGCCCATTCGGTTCGGTCGATGACTCCGTCGTCGAGGACCCAGTCCAGGGCATCGAGGTATTGGGCCATTGCCTCGTCTCCGTGGGGATAGGTCGACCTGCATACCATCCGATGCATGGGACTCGTTCCGGCATCTGCCAGTCCTCGGCGATGGGTGCGCGCATTTGCTGTCGGGTTCAGGGCATCGACCTGGACGGGCCGCGTGTCCCGTCTCCTCTCCGCTATTCGTAGTCTGCGCGCCAGTTCGGCTGTGGCTCGGGCGTCGGCCAGTGCGCGATGAGCATTGGTCAGGCGAATTCCCTCGCGTTCACAGGCCACTCCCAACTTCGTCCCGGTTGCGCTGAGAGTGCACCAGCCGTGGCCGAAGTCGATGGGCACCCCATGCCGCTCGAACTCGTAACGCAGCATCCGGGTGTCGAACGGAAGGTTGTGCGCCACCAATACGGTTCCCCGCAGGCGCTGGGCTACCGGTGGGAGAAGTTCTTCGAAGACCGGAGCGAGTTCCACCATTCCAGCGGTGACTCCGTGAACGCCGGTGGGGCCGACATCTCTTTCCGGGTTGACCAGCGTGTCGAACTCGTCCTGCGTTTCCCAGGTCTCGGGGTCAAGGGTGACGATCGCGATCTCGACGACCCGGTCAAACGCACCGAAGCCGGTCGTCTCGACATCGACGACGACCGGCTTCGGGCTCTTCGCGAGGATGTTGTCCAGTTCCGGCATTCTCCGATTTTCAGGGGGTTGCGGCTGGTGGGCCGGACTCTACCGGTTGTTCCCCTCCTCCTTGTTCTCGTTCTGCTCGGCAGTCCGTGCTTCGCGCTCCGCGACCGCCGCCGCATACTGCTCGTCGGTCAGGTAGGTGACATCGACCCACGCGTGCGCCATCTCGTCCACCGTCCGGTCACCCCAGCCGACCCACTGCGTGTGGTCCGGGTTGTTGGGATTCTCGGGCGTGTTGTCGTGCCAGGCGGTGAACACGAGCGTGGTGCCGGCCGGGAGCAGCGGCGCCGCGTCGTCGGCGTAGATGTAGTTGACGTGCCAGTTCCACTGGAAGTTCGTGACCTGGCTGAGGAGCTCCTTGCGGCCGTCCGGATAGATCGCGGACATCGACATCGCCTTGCCCCGCATGTGCATGTGCGGCTGGAAGTTCTCCAGGCGCGCCGGCCACCTCATCGTATAGGTGTCCTGGGTCACGGCGATCTTGCCCGGCGGGATGTCGAGCGCGTCACCGGTTGCGTTGAACATGCGCAGCCGCGTGCGGTTCTCCGGGACGTAGCCCTCGGGGTACAGCCAGATTCCCAACTCCACATAGCTGTCCCTGACTTCCCGGCCGATCGCGTGGTAGTGCACCTCCCAGCGGATCCGCGAGCCAGGCAGCATGAGCTTGCCGGCACCGTCGGGGAAGATCTCGCCGACCTTCCCGACCGCCCACTCCATGAAGAGGCCCGCCCCGCCCATCGCGCGGCTGCTGGTCGAGAGCTCCGCGGTCTCTGCCGTCATCTCGTCGGGGTCCTCCTGCTGGATGAGGAAGGCCAGCGCGTGGTGCACGATCTTGGGCCCGTCCGGCCACGACGGCCGAATCTCGATTGCCTTCACCCAGCGCTCCCCGGTCAGTCCGGTCGGGACCGTAGGCGTGAACCACTTGTCCTGGGTCTTCGCGGCCAGCGTGTACGGCTCGGAAGGGACGACCAGATCGGGTGGGCGGCCGAACGTCGACTCGAACTGCCATGCCGACGGGTCCGGGAACTCGGCCGGCGGCGGCATGTCGGCCTCGTCGCCAAGCGGCATGTCGCTATCCAGCCACGCGACCAGTGTCTCGAGCTCCTCTTCCGTCAGGGCCTGGTCGTTCTTGAACTCCTGGATTCCCACCGACCGGTCGATGTGCCAGGGCGGCATCAGGCGGGCCGTGACCTTCTCCCGGATCCGGGGCGCGTAGCGCTTCACCGCCTCGTAGGTCATCAGCGACATCGGCGCGATCGACCCGGCCTGGTGGCACACCTGGCAGTTCGCCTGGATGATCGGCGCCACGTCGCGGGCGTAGGTGGGCTGGTCCTGGGCGCCGGCCGGCGCGGGCCAGGCCACGAGGGCGCAGGTGATCGCGAGGCAGACGGCTCCCGCTCTGCGAACGGTGTTCTCTCTGCGCATGGAATTCCTCCTGGTCGTCAGTTGGTGACGTTTACTCGCACAAATCCGTTGGTCCAGCAGCACTGGGCGTGTCCGGCTCCGGAGACTCCCGATGCGTCGTTGGCGCGAACGCGGAGCACGTATTCCCCCGGCTCCGCGAAGGTGGCGGTGGTCATCATCATGCCGCCGGAGATCGGGACTCCGCCCCTCTCTTCGGCAAAGGTGACGTCGCCGGGACCCTGGTGCTTGAACCACGTCAGGGCCACCTGGGGCTCGTCCTGGCCTTCCCTCCTGAAGGCGCCGCGACCCGCGTCACGCGCCCATACCGCGACGGCGACCGG
>MKWU01005543.1_pt1 | contig 13627 bp, 8 predicted proteins | sample 809101 | NCBI WGS metagenome assembly MKWU01 (sample SAMN05860141, study PRJNA318959) | sponge metagenome | host: Aplysina aerophoba | place: Slovenia: Piran, Adriatic Sea, Gulf of Piran | collected 2013-05-07 | reverse complement strand
CCGCGCCGTTGCCATCGTGGACTACCGCCGGGCGCGCAACGCGGCCGCCCGCCGTTCCCACGCCCGCCGCCGCCGGAAGTACTGTGAACGGCTGTTTCAACGCCATCAAGTTTCGTTGCCCTACTAGCCGCCAAAAACGCCCTTCTGCGCGCAGATCGCGGCGTTGGAGGAGCAGTTTCCTGCGTTGCAGGGTCGACCCGCGCGTGCCTTTCACCAACAACCTAGCACCTTGGTTCTGTGCGGGACCAAGGTGCCAAGGAAAATCGCCGGCGGCTTCCGCACCGCCTCCAGGGCTGCGCGCTGCGCCCGCATGCGGGGGGTGATCGAGACCACGCCAGCGGCAGCGAGCCTTCCTGGAGGAGCCGACGCGTGTTCTGGTGTTATCGGTGCCGGGCACCCTCGGCCCCGCACGTCTTGACTTGCAGGTCGGAATCCCACCGATCTCGTCAGTCTGCCACTCGATCAGCGACGAGAACCTGAATGGTTACGCTGGTTTCAGCTCAAAAGGAAGTAACGCAGGTGCTTTTATGCGTAGTCCAGGAATTTTCGCTTACCGCAACCTGTGTTTCGCCATGTTGTTCCTTCGGGGCAAGACAACCATCGTTACGAGTAACTACCAGGGAAATCCGCCACCCCATCGTATGCGCAGTCGGGTGCGGTACTGGGGCCTGCTGTTGGCGGTTCTGTTGCTGACAACGATTCAGGGCATGGTGGTTGAGGCTCAGGGTTCACACCAAACACACATTGTCCGGACAGGCGACACGCTATTCTCCATTGCGCAACATTACAGCACGACAGTAGGTCAGATCAGGGCACTGAACAATCTGACGGAAACCAACGTTCTGTACGTTGGCCAAGCGTTGATCGTGCCGTCCCCCCTCACCGCCGGTACATCCACACCTTCCATTCCTCCTGTGAGTTCAACATCCTGTACTGTTTCGCACACTGTCCAGAGAGGTGAATTCCTATCGGCAATCGCCACACGCTTTGGCGTGCCCATGGCCCAACTTGCCCAGGCCAACGGAATTTCGGATTTCAGTCGCATTCGGGTTGGGCAGCTGCTGTGCATTCCGGGAGCAACCGAGTTGCCGCCTCCCGTTCCCAAGTCTTCGGCAGCTTCGCCAACTGTTTCCCTACCCCGGCCGAGCGTGACGAGTTATACCGTTTTGGGAGGTGACACGCTCTTTGCCATTGCCCGGGCGCATGGGATTTCTGTTCGGGACCTGATGGATGCCAACAACATTTCGGACCCAAGGACACTGTCTCCCGGCCAGACGTTGCGGATTCCCGGTCCGGGTTTTGTGGACGCAATCACCTCCGCGCCTGTTCCTGCCGCCACTGTTGCAACCACCGGTAGCTTCACCGTGCGGTATTTCAACAATCTGGCTTTCACCGGTACTCCGGCCCTTACGCAAACAGAAGCACCCGGCACCCGGCATGACTGGGGCCGGGGCGCTCCCGGTCCCGGTGTCAGTCCCGACAACTTCACTGCGTTGTTCAACGGGCGGTTCGAATTCGAGGACGGCCTCCACCGATTCACGGTGACAGTTGACGACGGCATGCGACTGTATGTCAACGACAATTTGGTGCGCGAGGCATGGCATGATCAAGGGCCGACCACATATGAGGTCGACGTGTACTTGACGGCCGGCATCCATCCGGTGCGCTTGGAGTACTACGAACGCGTGGCCGCGGCCACCCTTTGGCTTCGTTGGCAGCGGGTGCCTCACGGAGTCAGGGCACTTCCGCCTGTTGCGCCGGCGGTTCCAGCACCGGTTCCGGCACCGACGGCCGAGGGTTTTCGTTTGCAGTTCTTCAACAGTGTGGATCTGAGCGGTTCACCCGTGTTGACGCAAGTCGTCCCGGCTGGCAGAAGTTTCGACTGGGGGCGTGGTTCCCCGGGCCCCCAAGTACGCCAGGACGGTTTCAGTGCCCGTATGGAGGGACACTTCGACTTCGAGGAAGGACCATACCGCTTCTATGCAACCATGGACGACGGTGTGCGGCTTTACATTGACGGAGCACTTGTGATTGATTCATGGGCGGAGTATCCGGAGCGTACCGCTTTTAAGGATGTTGAGATGACATCCGGTTCGCACCACATCCTCCTGGAATATTTTGAGAGCGGAGGCCTGGCCGTGCTGTGGCTGCGCTGGCAACCTCTGTTTCCGGCGACCACGCGTCTTCTGGGCCCTGTGCCGGCAGCTCCTGCGCCAGGGTCAGGCTATTACACCGACGACTCCAAGCGAGCCCTGTTCCATGCAATAGGGCAAGATGACCTGGTCACGGTGCGCGAGCTGATAGTGAACCATGGATTCCCTCATTTTCACTATGAATATGAATTCAACCAAACAGCCCTTCACTATGCGGCTCGTCACGACGCGTTGGAAATTATGGCCTTGCTCCTTAGTTATCCTGAGGCGGATCCCGACGTACTTTATAACCATACCAACTCGGGTTCCTGGAATCGCAACCGGACGCCTTTACATGAAGCATCCTCCGACGGACATGCCGGAATGGTGGAATTGCTGTTGTCACATGGAGCCAATCTTCGACTTGAGACCGATGGAGGATTTACGGCGCTGCACTTGGCCGCATGGCACAATTACTGGCAGGCGATTGAGACACTTTTGGAACATGGAGCCAACCCCAACATACGGACTGACGACTCAGGTGGCACGCCCTTGCACCAAACCACATCACCCTTCCACGGAAGCGAGACTATCGAAGCCCTGTTGCGCGACCGGAGAATCAGACCGAATATCAGGAATACTCGTGGACGCACTCCACTCCATATTGCTGCTTCCTGGGGAAACACGGCTCAAGTTGCGGCGTTGCTAAACCACCGGGATACGGATCCCAACGAACAGAATGATCGCGGCGAAACCGCACTCTACGTGGCAGTGGTGAAGGGCCACGAAGAAGTAGTGGAGGCACTGCTGGATCATCGGGATACAGACCCCAACATTGAGGACAGGCAAGGTTGGACCCCATTGTTCAGGGCCATATACGAGGATGACCTGGACATGGTCAGGGAACTGCTAAGGCATGATGACACCGATACCGAGATCAATACCAATAACGGCATGTCGGGACTGTTTTATGCCGAAACCGAGGGATACGACAGAATCGCGAGATTGTTGAGGAGGCACGGTGCCAGTGGCGCACTGGGCTAAACCGTCAATTGACGGACACTCTGTGGATCGAAATTTCAGTTGTGGCATGTTTCTCTACTTTACGGCTTTCCACAACGTTCCCATTTGGAAGGTGTGAAGTTTCTCGTTGCACCGTGTTCTGATGTCTTGATCCGATGGCTTCCCTGCGTATGCCAAGCGCTTGGTGTCCCCGAATGCCATGGTTCAAAGAGCAGTGTTTTCAGGTCTCCTGTGGCATTTAGGACTCTGCGGTTTTAGTACAAGATCAACCGCATCAAGGATTTCGGGGGCTTTGCCGAACTGAACAACAAAATGGTGGAGGACCTGATACACATTCCGAGATGCTCCACGAGCATGTGGAGAGCGTCAGCTAGGCCGTGATCGTTAGTGAGGAGTATGAACTACGGATCGTATGAACTACGGATCATCCGCTTAGCTGGACTTTGTACAAAGTCCAGCTAAGACACCGAGCGGCGGCGCGTGGGCCTGTCGGTTAAGCAGGCATATAAAGCGATCCCTTCCGCCCAGGCGGGTGGTAGGCGGGGATCGCAACTGCATTTCGGTTGCGGTCGTGTTCAGGCGGTGGAGCAGAGGAAATCCTGTTTGGGGGCCAGCGACGTTTTGGCATGTCGAGGGGTGGTCGGGACCGCGCAACAGGGAGTTCGCCAGTCCAAAGGGTGGCCCGCACGAGGGCCAGGAAGTCCGGAACGTGGGCGCGCGCGGTCTTGGGATACCAGACGGTACGCCGCGGTGGCCCCGTAGCAGCACGTGTGCGGTCACGGTGATCCAACTGAAGAGCCCCAGCAGGGCGGGCGTGGTGCGGGCGATGGTCCGGGACCAGCACAGCCCCATCAGCAGGGATACTGCGCTTTGCGCCAAGTGCGCGCGTCAAAGAGCGACGCGAAGGGGGCAGCAGTACAATGGCCGTTGTTGGCAGGCTGGACATGATGAACCTCTTGTCGTGATTTGGTTCATTGTGCCAACCTGTTTGGCCTGCCGGACACCGATGTCAAGTTGTACAAAGTTCAGGTAAGGTCAATGGGGAGTGCTCTTTTGCGATGTCCCCAGGTTATAGTCCAATAGGTGCTACACCCCGATGACCATCGGACAGTTGTGTTCCTTTGTAGCCTCAAAAAGGAAGAAGGTGCAACAAGCTTTCCGTCGAGAACCCAATGCAGTTCCGAACTCCTCTTTTTGCCCGCGTCGCGGGGATAGGGGATGCAGTACACCGCCCTGCCCCATGCTCTGGGGACGTCGCGTCGCCTGCCGCATAACATAATCGCTGTGATAGGTCTCACGCCAGCAAGTGATATTGAAGTCGATTTGGTCGATGCTGGTCTGCACCAGTCTGAAATGGTGATGGAATCAACTTGGCATTAATCCGTCACATCAACCATTCGTTCCACAAAGACCTCATCTGCGAAGACCTGTGTCACAATGAGGACGGACTGGACAGTTCCCACACTTGGGTACCCGGGCCGTGCAGACTAAGGCTCCCAAATCCAGGAGAGCCTGGTTCCACTGGATGTCAGCTCCCTTTACACCGGCAAGTTCATAAAGCCAAAGCCTGAGTTGCCACTTCGATAGTTTGGGATCCTTGCCTAACACCCTGCGGGTTATCCTCAGTATGTTAGTGTCCATGATCACGCAGGAACGATTAAAGGCGAAACAGAGGACCGCGGAGGCTATGTGGTCTCCAACTCCCGGAATAGCGACCAGTCCCTGCCAGTTGTCGGGCACCCGTCCGGACTGTCCATCTCTGATGAACTCCGCAGCGGCACCGATATTCGCAGACCGCCCATGAAGTCCAAGGGAATCCAACAAAGGTTCGAGGACTGCCAGATTGTCCAAGAAAGAATCAGGTGTCTTGCCCAAGCTGAGCAGTTCACCCATCACTTGTGACGCCTGCTCTGTATCTGTTCTATGGAGACACATTTCCAATAACAAAATCTGCCAAGGATTCAAGTCAGAGCATCTCCATGGTAGATCACGCTTATTCTCCTTGAACCAATGAATCAGGCTGTCCCTAAAGTAGGTCTTTTTTCCGGCTCTGTTTTCTCTTACCACCGTTTGGACTGAACTGTCGTCTAAGGCCGTTTTCACTGACGAACCTAAGGCTGACGCGAGCATCGGAGGAACAGCATTGCCTATTTGTCGATATCTGTTCGTGGGGTATCCAGCAAACTGGAACCTATCTGGGAAGGTTTGAATTCTGGCCGCTTCTCGTATGGAGAGAGTACGGTCCTCCTTTGGATGGATGTACCAGTAACCGTCCTTGGCTATATGGGCGGTGATGGTTCTGGACAGGCCGTCAAAGGACAACCTCACATACTTGTCATTGAAAATATCGGAACGGTATCTCCTGGAAGGTTCGGGTATGTCCAGGTAAGTATCACCAGGATGAAGTTGCGAATAAATCTGAGCGTCATCTGGCCGCACCGCTCTGGTCACATGATCACGAATCAACTGGGCTTCCTTACCCCGCAACCCCTTCCTGAGAGATTTTGCTAGGGCCGAGGAAGGTGGACCTCCATATACCTGGGCTTCGCTCCTGGTATCCGCAGGAACTACTGGAAGGTCACCAATGGCTTGGCCTACCGTCGGTTGGTCTGTACAGGGTTTGGGCCATTCAAATTTTCCGCCACCCGCAACTCCAACCACAAAGAGACGAGATCGATGCTGGGGAACACGATACTGCCACGCCTTCAGCATTTCCACGTACACTCTATACTCGCGGTTCTTCAATTCCTGCATCAGGGCAACCAACAACGTCCCTCCCTGGGCTTGGGCAAAATCGGGAACGTTCTCAAATAGTATGGCCTTTGGATTCAACCGGTCCATCATGGAAAAGAAACTTCGCCACAGGTCGGCCCTGTCATCAAGCATCCTGCGGTTCTCCATCCTTATCAAGTTCCCAATCTTGGAGATGCCGGCCCTGGAGAACGGCTGGCAGGGAGGTCCGCCGGCAAGAAGGTCCACATCTTCAATGCCCCACTCATCCAGTTGGTGAATGAAACCAGACGGATCGGCGAGATCTCCTGTCCAGGTGAGGCTTTGAATATTTGCGGCATGGGTTTCGGTCGAAACAGGATCGAGGTCTACCGCGGCGACGACGGAGAAACCCGCCTCCTCCAATCCCAGGCTCAACCCACCTGTGCCACAGAAGAGGTCTATCGCCCAGGGGCGTGGGCGCTCTTGCAACCATCTGCGCACGGCTTCCCCGTCATTCGGGTCTGGCAACATTCGATGAGGGGCGAGTTTTATCCGTTCACCTCGGCGGTTGGGCAGCCTGTAGGACGGATTCTTTTGCGTGATTTCAGAGGAGATATTCATCATTCAGTAATTCCGCAGTTTGAAGGGAATACCTGCCTGTCTGTAGCAACTCGGTGAGGGTATCAGTGCAGGACGCATCCCCATCAAGAGAAGCCAGACAGCACCCTAGTCCCCCCACCAAATCTCGAAAGCTATTCATCACGTATTATACCATCTCTCGCCAGTTCTGACCTTGCTGTATTTGTCTGAGGGTACTGTTTCAATCTCGTTGATATTGGTTGCGGACCTGGCAAGGGACGAGGGGCCCCTACACTTGGTTTCATCTAACCAAAACCAACAGGGCCCCTCGTCATGGACTTCATTCTAGCCCCTGCCCATCCCGAACTCCAACGGGCGTTGCCCGACGACCCGGGTGCCTGCCCCCACTGCGGGGCCTGTGCCTGGCGCCGCAACGGCACCTATCCCCGCCATCTGGTTGTCGTCGGCCGCCTGTGCATCCAGCGCTGACAGTGCAAGGTGTGCCTGGGCAGCGCCTCGCCCCTGCCGCCCGATGACCTCCCGGCAACGTCCACAGACCTTCCGGCAACTGGTGGACCTGTACGTGCACTGTGTCAATTTCCGGGGCCTGTCCCGGATCCTGGCCCTGTTGGGCTGCGGGGTGGGGGCTGCCACCCTGTGGCGCGACGTGCAGGCGGTGGCCCCGGGCTTGGCGCCCGACCCGCAGGCGGACCTGCCGTCGTGGGTCGCGGGGGACGAGACCTGGCTGTCCCTCGGGGGCTAAAAGCGTCCGGTGGCCGTGGTCCTGGGCCCCCAGGGCGAACGGCTGGACCTGCGCCTGAGCGGCTCCGGCCTCGACTGGGCCGACTGGTTCGCGGTCCTGGCCGCGCGCGGGGTGCAGGGGCTGACGACCGACGACGACTCGGTCTACGGACCGACCCTGGAGGCGGCGGGTTTGGACCGGCAGCAGTGCACCGTGGGGCGGCACCACCGGGGTCTCGACGAGGACGACCTGGCCCACCTGGACCAGGTCCTGCTGCCCATCCTGCGACGCCTGGCCCGGGCACGACCGCCGGAGGCCGGCCCCGTCCTGCTGGCACTCTGGGAGGCGGTGATGCAGGGCCGCGTGCGCCTGCACCCAGAGGTGCGCAAACTGCTGTGGCACCTCGTGGAGCGCTGGCACGACTTCTTCTGTACCACATGCGGGGTTACCCTCCGCGCACGCATGTCCCGCACACAATCCTTGGTGTCGTAGCCACGGTCGGCCCCCAGCGTGCGCGGGCGGTGGGCAACGTACAGCCAACATCGGCGACGCTGGCCTGTCGGCCCCCAGCGTGCGCGGGCGGTGGCCTCGTTCCCATACCCTCGTCCAAGAGCTCCGGCACCGCATCCCGCGGCTGGCGGTGAAGTCCATCAGCAGGCCGTTACGGTTCCCGTCAGGGCCATGGCCCAGGAACGCCAGCCGGGCTTCCTTGCCCCGCCCCTTGCGCAGCAGCCCCTCCGCATCGGCCGCCCACACGACCTCGTCGAACAGGGCACGGCCCGCGTCGTGCGCCAGCAGCCGTGGCCGGTTCTTGATAAAGACCGTGGCGTCGCAGCTGCGCTCCATCAGGTCCATGTCCAGGAACCAGCGGTAGAGCAGGTTGTACTCCAGCTCCTCGCAGAAGGCGCGCTCGCTGCGCACCGAGTACAGGGCGATCAGCAGCGAGGCATCCAGCAGTCGCTCGGGCGGCACCAAGGCCCGGCCCACCTGCGCGTACATGCGGTTGAATTCCGGCGACAACCGTTCCAGGGCCGCATCGGCCACGGCCTCAATCCGTCGCAACGAATGGCCCTTGGGTACCCGTTCCTCCAGGTCCACGATGGCCAGCAGGCTGCATTGGGGGTTAGGACGACCGCGCATCAGCGATTCCCCCGTTGCCAGGGAGCCCTATCATAACCGGCCGCGTTTTTCAGCAGCCTGCTAATGTCGGAATTGCTGGTCCTGAGTGCCAGAGCCGTGCCAAGGTGAAGTCGCGGGACGCAGGACTCTTAGCTGTCTATGCCCAAGAGCCAAGACTGATACAGAAACAGAAATATCCACCGCATAGGCTTCCGGTTTGCTACTCCAGAGACCTACGCATGTCAAGTGGACACCCAGTCTTAATTTTTGAATCCGCGAAGGAGTCCTAACTCAGCGTAGGAGGCCAATGATGATGGTCATCTGCATTCAAGATAAACGCCAACTACCGAATTAATGATTCAATCTGGAGATCACGGAATCCACATCCAGATCCGGGGTCCCCAATCTACCAAAGTACCGAGAGAAGCGTGCCAAGAACGCTTCGGCAAAAGGACTATCAAGAGACGCTTTCCGCTCCAAGTCAGTCGATTCGTTACGTGGAAGGGCCACCAGCCGTTGGAAATCTGCAACCAAGTCGGGAAGGGTGAGAGCCCCTGGTAAAAAGTAAAACCTCTCCGATTGACCCCCCTGTCGGTTGTTTCGAAGCAGAGACTTCAGCTTTCCACTAATAGCCTTGGACGGCTCCGGAAGATTGGCTTTCCAGTCCCTGAATTCTGATTGCTCCGCAAGAGGTAGACAACGAGAAAAGAGCATGAAGTCCGCTTTTTCTCTTCCGGAAACCATATCACAGGACGGCGTGATGAGAATCCAATACCCAACCTCTCCACCGATAGTGCCGTGATACAGATCACCCGCCAGAGGTGTTGACTCCACCGGCGGTAGCAGGTAGCAATACATTGGATGCACCCTCTCGCCCGATGTAAATTCACCCGTGGTATCGCCCATGTTCTGTGCTAGCTGCTGGATACCCGAACCAGATAATGAAACTGCCAAGCGCTTTGCCAACAAATAAGCCAACTCCCTTCGATCTGCGCCTTCAGCAAAGCTGTTCCAATGCTCTGCAACAAAGTCCCACATGTAATCACGCTGCACATTTTCCAGGTGTTGAACCAATGCACGATTAGTCTGTAACAACGCAGTATCGAAGACTTCCCTGATAGTCCGTAGTAGTTCCTCCAACCCCCGAGTTTTTTCCACTACCCACACTACCGGAGACTTCATGTCTCGAACTTTGTAATCGAGGCCTGTATAGAACACCACGGGTACGAACCGCCTCACACGTACGGCTTCGATAATTCTGATGCCAGCTTCTTCCGCAATGTTCGCCACATCCTTTGTCATCCCGCCCTGTAGCTGGTCTTGGTCATGAGGCCCCAACCTGACATCTAGAATCAGCAAATCAATGCGCCGTGCTTCCATTTCACTCAGGGCGCTATCGAAATCGCTGATGGTCTGCACCCGTAGGACATCGTCCGAGTTGCCGACAACTTGGCCATCGAGGTATTCTTTGACCTGACGACCCACGCAAGTGTCATCATCGACAAACAAAAGCTGCCACTCGACTCTCGCCATGATCACACCCGACGCCGAAGGACAATCCGGAACGTTGCCCCTGTGAGGGGGCCACTATCCAGCAATTCCAAATCGCCGGCATAATAGTCATTCACTATCTCCCCGGCAATTGTCAATCCAAGCCCCACCCCATCCGGTTTCGTAGAGAAGTAGGGATCAAAGATGCGATCTCTAAAGTCAAATTTTACACCAGGTCCACTGTCTGAAAACACGATCTCCACTTTGTCGGATTCGCTGCGTTCAGTTTCGACTACGATTTGCCGGGCTTCAGGGGGAACATGACGAAGCCAGTATAGACTATTCTGCAAAAGATTGATAATAACCCGCTGAATTTCCGCTTGATCAACTGTAACCTGAATGTTTGTATTCGGCAGGCTTATCTCCGCACCGACTTCCACAATCTCGGAGTCGAGAACGGCGAAAGCGTTCTCTATCACTGCCTCCAAGGAAACTAATCCCGGCCTCCCCCGCCTTCTTCCTCCAAATGGTTCGATTTTTCTGAAGATGGTGGCGAGAGCATCGGATTGGGTTACAATATTCATGAATCGACCCCTCACTTTCGCTATACTGAACATGCTTTCCCGATCTGAACGGTCCACATCCCGTAGTCCCAGAGTTGCCTCATTGTGTATTTTTGCCAGAGGTGCTCTGCCGTCATGTAGAACAATATCTATCAACTGACCGAGGGAAGCCAGACGCTGATAGCGGGAAAGGACTTCCTGGATCCCCTGGGCACGGGTTTCCAATTCCCGTTCCGCATCCCCAACCAATTGCATCAACTGATGGTCATTGGGGTGACGTCGTCCTACGTAGTCACGGACTGTCGCCAAATCGAGATTCATAAAGAGGCCCCCAGTTTGCAGTCGCTGGGGCGGAGGGGTTGGATGACGGAGCATGTATCTCCGAACCTCAAGTTCCTTGAAGGTCATCTTGATCAATTCTCTAAGGTCGTCCATGGGAGGGCCTTCAATTAGACCCTCGCGATTGCTTTGGTCCCTGAGTTGTGGATTTCCCTCGGAGGATATAAGTACATAACCCATCACCTGATTATTCGAGAGTCGAAGCGTGGGGTTCTGTACGCGCCGAATGTCCAGTCGTAACCAATCATCATTTGGTTCGCCGTAGGGTAGCACTCTGAACCCGTCTCGATAGATACTGATACCAGCGCTATTGTCCAGCAGTCGCCTCACCTGAGCAACCGACTGGAACGAATGACGCTTCATCAGATCAGACATTGATATCGCATCTCGATCCCATACGCGTAATTCTACTCCAATTGGACCACATAGTGCCACATTATTGTTGAGTTCAAACTTCCCCTGAATCGACTCCTCGCCACCGCCGTCCCGCAGACCAATTTCTAAATCATATCGGCCTTTTGTATTTATGGTCCCCTTGAGTACATAGTGGGGGCTACTGAGCAGTTCGGGAGGCTCTACAATACCTGACTGCGGTTCAAATGGCGGTGGAAGGTCGAGACGCAACTCAAATTGGTCATTTCTTTCTGAAAGTTCGTCCCCAAAGAAGGGCGATACAAGCCGAGACAATCTGGTTCTCAGATCGTCAAATTCAGGCCTGCCCCAGTTGCTTCGCAACTGCTCCATGCGGAGGATCGTGCCGTGGGTCAAATCGTCCAGATTTGGTTCGCTTCCAGAGGCCCACAGTCTTTCGACGGTACCACTCGGAGCAATATCTGTGGGTTTTTCCTCCTGCCACAGTATCTCAACCTCATCCAGGTATTTATCCTCGTTATCAAATTGGGACCAGTCGAAGTAAATCCGTATTTCGTCCTCAGCTCCAGTCTGGCGGGTTACGACTTCAAGGAAGTTGGCAAGGCGTGATGTGGCAAATCGGCCAATCCCCTTTTCACCCAGGACGCGGCGTCCGAACCATTGACTCCTACTTTCCCGTTTTCTGAAAAGAGTCGCCGGCTCCATCCACGTGGATTGGATGGTTTCAAGTGACATTCCATGTCCGTTGTCAATGACCTCGACTTTCCCGGTGCCGATTTCGAGAGGCCCATGGAACCTCACCAGCACTTTGGTAGCATCAGCGTCGTAGGAGTTCTTGACAAGCTCCATGAGTGCGACGGCTTCGCTGCTGATTAGTTCGTCACCAAGTGTGCGAAGAATTCGGGCCCTTGGGCGAAGCGTGTTGGTCCCTGATATGGAAGGCCTTGTGTCTGTCATGTCAAAATCAATCCTTTAGGAAAAGTCAACCTCTGGTCAACTTGGAGTTTCTACTCCATTGGCACGACGCTCTCCAACTAAGTTTATAGTCTAGGATATACCCCACAATGGGGCCAAATTCGTGAACATGTCCATTCCACTGACCCTTTTGACTTCTCGGTGGAGTTACCTGCAGCCTCAGCAGTACCCTGACCGTCGGTGGAGGTCCTTGAAGTCAGGCCATCGGAGATTGCCTGGGACTAACTGCGAAGCAGCTTGAGTGCCGGCAGGTACCGTGCTTTTCGATTTGAGCCGCCAGACAAACCGGACATCACTGGATTGGCGGGAGGAGTCCGGGCAGCTCTCCCGTAGCGCCGATGGTTGTGACATGATTGAGGCCACCGAAATACCAGGAGATCGATCAATTGGCGTCCTGGTCAGATTCCTTGACGTGATAGACCAAGCCTGTAGGTAGAGGATCACCCACTCTTGAATATATTCATTGGACGTCTGGCCGTCGGATTCAGCCATGATGCCTAGAGCTTCAGCCAAGTAGTCAGCGATATTGATCTCCGCTTTCATTGCACTGTTCTCCGCGGCTTGATTCCAGTTGAACTTTGTCTGGCAACCGTAATATTCCTAGAGGTCAACTGTAGCATCATCGAGTACTGCTGTACTACAAAGGTTGACACATCTGGCTCGAAGAAAATTTCTTTTTGACGTCGAAGCTCACTCCGGCGGAAGGTCAAATGGGGTGTCTTCATGGTGGGGTACCCTGCCAGATCGCCTGATCCACTGGTTTGTAATTATGGTTGGCTACCATAATCGTACCATACGGCTTGGTGGTGCTTCAGACCCCTGTTGGGCACTGTTTCAATCTCGTTGATATTGGTTGCGGACCGTCATGGGCCTATTCTCCGTACCAGGGGGTGCCGTGCGTTGCTTCAGGCCATGCCGCGGGCCAACAGGCACACGAAGTTGCGGGCGCCGGCTTCGGTCTTCAGCCCCCGCGTCAGGCGGGCCCGGGGCTTGAAGCGGCCAAACCAGCCTTCCAGCCGGTTGGTGGAGGCGGGCACCCCGGGGTGGTCTTGGCTGCGCACCAGCTCGTGCCAGCGTTCCACGAGGTGCCACAGCAGCTTGCGCACCTCCGGATGCAGGCGCACGCGGCCCTGCCTCACCGCTTCCCAGAGGGCCAGCAGGACGGGCCCGGCCTCCGGCGGTCGCGCCCGGGCCAAGCGTCGCAGGATGGGCAGCAGGACCCGGTCCCGGTGGGTCAGGTCGTCCTTGTCGAGACCCCGGATGTGCCGCCCCACGGTGCGCTGCCTGTGCACGGTGCACTGCTGCCGGTCCAAACCCGTCGCCTCCAGGGCCGGACCGTAGACGGGGTCGTCGTCGGTCGTCAGCCCCTGCACCCCGCGCGCGGCCAGGTCCGTGAACCAGTCGGCCCAGTCGAGGCCGGGACCGCTCAGGCGCAGGTCCAGCCGTTCGCCCCGGGGCCCCAGGACCACGGCCACGGGACGCTTGACGCCCCCGAGGGGCAGCCAGGTCTCGTCCACCTCGACCCACGACGGCAGGGCCGACTGCGGGTCGGGCGCCAAGCCCGGAGCCACCGCCTGCAC
>MKWU01005542.1_pt1 | contig 13630 bp, 12 predicted proteins | sample 809101 | NCBI WGS metagenome assembly MKWU01 (sample SAMN05860141, study PRJNA318959) | sponge metagenome | host: Aplysina aerophoba | place: Slovenia: Piran, Adriatic Sea, Gulf of Piran | collected 2013-05-07 | reverse complement strand
GGGAAGGTTTCCTGGATCCTGAGCTGGCCGGGATGTTCGCGACCGCGGAGACGGGCGACAAGGGCCAGTTCCTGGGTGGTGATCCGAGTTGGGTGCAGTACGACGACGACATCATTGCCAACCTGGGCTTGCATCTGGAGGTCGTGTGGGCCGGGTCCGAGGAGGCGATCCTGGCGGCCATCGACGCCTCGATTAGTCGGGAGCAGCCCGTCCTGGTGTATTTCTGGACGCCGCATTCGGCGTTCAACGCCTATGACCTGAGCGAGGTGGAGTTGCCCGCCTATTCGGACGAGTGCTACGCGACGGCAGATGCCGACGGGGTGGACTGTGCCTACCCGGCGGATGACCTGTTCAAGATCGCATGGGAAGGTCTGGAAGCTGGTGCGCCAGCTGCCTGGGCTCTCCTCAGCAACATGAGCTACACGACGGCGGACCAGATCTCGATGCTGGCCGCGGTGGAGTCCGAGGGCAAGAGCATTGAGGAGGCGGCTTCGGAGTGGATCGCAGCCAACGAGGCGACCTGGAGCGCTTGGCTCCCGTAACAGGGCTTCTCGCAATACGTAGACGGAATCAGGGCCGGGTTTTCGAACCCGGCCCTGATGTCATGCTGCTGTGGAACGGTGCGACGAGTGTCCTGATTCTCAGATTCGCCGATTGACCGCCGATTGACCCCTTACCCACTGTCTCCCACTGTCTGGCCACCGGCCCGGGGATCCCCGAGAACGCGAAAAACGCCGGGCCTGTCACCTCCGGCGGGACCCTCTCCCGGCCGCCGCCTCCTCGGCGCCGAAACGCGTCCCGCCGTACCCCTACCGGGGTCCTACGGTCGGCTTGATCCCAGCCCGGCCCGGTCGGTACCGATAACGGACCGCTTGGTGCTTTGCGGTTACCCACCAGTATGCGACGGGCCTATGACAGAACTATCTCTCCTGCAATAACACCGCCACTCCAAACACAACCGAAACAAAGACCCGGGACACTGGAAGGGGTGCTGAACAATGACGATCACCCGGTTGTCGGTGGGCTTGCTCAGCACCCTTCCAGGTCTCTACGCGCCTACCTCGACTGGCACGCCTACCAGCGACCCGTACTCGGTCCAGGACCCGTCGTAGTTCTTCACCGTGTCGTATCCGAGCAGTTGGGTCAGCACGAACCATGTGTGGGCCGACCGCTCGCCGATCCGGCAGTACGCGATCACCTCGGTGCCCGGTTCGACACCCTCGCCCCTGTACAGCGCGTCCAGGTCCTCCCGGGACTTGAAGCTCCCGTCGTCGTTGGCCGCTTTTGGCCATGGGACATTTCGAGCGCCCGGTACGTGTCCCCCCACATATGGCTGCTCCTGGGGAAGGTGGTCGGGGGCCAGCTTCTCGCCCGTGAACTCCTCAGGCGAGCGGACATCGACGAAGGTGACCTGCCCCAACCCGGCGAGGACCTCGTCGCGCAGCGCTCGGAACTCGGGGCGGTCCGCGCCTTGGATCGTCACTTCTGTGCTCTCGTAGGAGGGGACGTCGGTGGTCATGGGGCGGCCTTCGATGTTCCACTTGAGGCGTCCGCCGTTGAGCAGTTTCGCGTTGTCGAAGCCGCGATACCTCAGCAGCCAGTACCCGTAGGCAGCGAACCAGTTGTTGTTCCCTCCGTAGAGGACGACGGTTGTATCGGGGCCGACACCTGCTCGGGAAAGCAACGAAGCGAGGCCGTCGCTGTCGCGGTAGTCCCGGCGGACCGGATGCTGCAGGTCGTCGAACCAGTTCCAGGCGACCGCGCCGGGTATGTGGCGCCGCCCGTATGCGTTGACATCCTCGTCCACTTCGATGATGCGGATGGCCGGGTTGTCCAGGTTCGCTTCCAGCCAGGCGGTCGAGACGAGTGCGTCGGGATTGTGATAGCCCATGTTGTTCTCCTTCGGTCCAAGAGTCGGATTCGTGGGTGACGCCGACGTGTCTTAGGGCTCTCGGGTGGTGGCGTCAGGAGCGAGGACTGCGGTCCGCGCCCGGTCCCTCCAACCGAGAGCGCGTACACGTATCCGGACAGCGGAAGAGTGCAAGGCTGGACGTGTGTGCGGGACCGGCTTGGCTGTTGTCCCCATTAGTGGTCATGGACGAACCGACCCTTGCACTTTCCGTGCCTCTGCGGTGGCGTACGTTACGGGCAGGCCGGAACGGTTGTCAATTGCCCGACTTCTCAGGCGGTTACGGGCTCCATCATCCCGAACTGGTTGCCGCCCGGCTCCCGGACGAGCACCCAGCGTCCGACTCCGGGTATCTCCAGGATCTCGGGGCTGCAACTACCGCCGGCCTCTTCGCAGTCCGACATCGCAGTCTCGAGGTCCTTCACCTCGACCGTGTTCAGGGTGTGCGGTTCGGTGCCCTCGCGTGCCAAACCGACTGCGCCGTTGATACCCGGTTCGTCCTCGCCGGTGGTCGCCAACCAGTAGTCGTATTCACCCCACTTGGTGAAGCTCCAACCCAGCGCACTCTCGAAGAACGCTACCGACGCCGACGGATCCGACGAGTTGAACTCGAAGTGGATCAGGCGGTTCCCCATATGAGTTTTCCTCCATTCAGGACGATTTGATCCTGTTCCAGGCTATACGGGTCGGTACCGTTCTGCTAGGTTGGAGGTCAACAACAGCGCCGATTTGACGAGTCAGCTTGCGGGCGCTCTAGAAAAACAGCTAAAGCGACCACGCGTGGATGCGTTACTTCGCCGACACGGGGCCGCCCAAGCTGGCGGTCCTTTCTGATTGTGGGCCGCCTGGAGCACTCGAGATCCTGACCCGGACAGGAGGAGTAGTGCTCCAACCACCATCGATCGATGTCAACCTGTTCGCCACCCTTCTTGCCCGTCGATCAGTTCTGGTCGCCGACGGCGGGATGGGCACCTCCCTGTTCAAGCTCGGGATGCCCGCAGGTTCCTGCCCGGAACTGCTCAACGTGGAGCGTCCTCTGATGGTGACCCGCGCACACAAGGGATTCGTGGATGCGGGAAGCGACATCGTTCTCACCAACACGTTCGGCGGCAACCGGCGCCGGCTCGCCCTGCACGGACTCGAGGACCGGGTCGAGGAACTCAACATGGCGGCGGTAGCGCTGGTGAAGCAACTGGTGCGAGACGCCGACCGACCCGTGGCAGTGGCGGGGAGCGTCGGGCCCACCGGGGACCTCATGGCCCCGCTCGGTGAACTAGATCATGGAACCGCGGTGGACGTGTTCGCCGAGCAGATGGCAGCGCTGGTGCGGGCAGGAGCGGATGTGGTCTGGATAGAGACCCTTTCCAGCCAGGACGAACTGGAGGCGGCCTACGAGGCAGCTCGGTCGGCAGGAGTTCCCGTGGTAGCGACGATGAGCTTCGATACGCACGGCAAGACCATGATGGGCTTCGGACCCGATCAGCTGGCTGTATGGAGCCGGCGCCAGACTCCCGAACCCGCGGCGATCGGCGCCAACTGCGGGGTGGGAGCGGGAGACGTGGTTCTAGCCGTGCACGAGTTGGCCGAGGCCGAGCCGGAAGCAGCGATCGTTGCCAAGGCGAACTGCGGCTTGCCTGCATACACCGAGGGTCACCTCCGGTATCCCCACGGTCCGGAGAGCATGAGCGACTACGTGGAACTGGCCATGAGGGCCGGAGCGAGCGTGATCGGCGCCTGTTGCGGTAGCGGACCGGGGCACATCGCCGCGATCCGTCGGGCGGTGGACTGCCGTAGGGCCGCTCGTGGCGTAAGTGCCGAGGAGATCATCCGACGCCTGGGGATCGTCGCTCGCCCGACTGCTCGAGGAGCGCGACCCCGACGCCGGGCGCGTCGCCGGTCTGCGTGACAGCTGCTGCGTGCCGGCCAACCAAGGCACAACCCCGTGCCGGCATCAGGCTATAGGTAACCCCTCACGAGTCACGCAGACGCGTGAAGCTGAACCCGTCGCCGATGGGAACAAGGACGGTCTCGGTGCGCGGATCCGCCTGGACATGGCGGGCGAAAGCAGTCGCATCCAAGGCTATCTGCCCCGGCTCTTCGTCGACCACCAGGCCGTTCATGAAGATGTTGTCGGCGATGAGGATCCCGCCGGGCGCCAGGCGCGGCACCAACTCCTCGTAGTAGACGATGTAGCTCTCCTTGTCCGCATCCACGAACGCCAGATCGACCGACCTGGTCCTTGGCAGTGCCTGCAAGGTCTCGACGGCAGGCGCCAGCCGGAGATCGATGCGATCCGTCACCCCGGCCCTGTCCCAGTAGCGTCGGGCGACCGAGGTGTACTCCTCGCTGATGTCACAGCAGAGCAACCGCCCTCCCTCGGGCAGGGCCCGCGCCATCGCCAGCGCCGAAAGGCCGGTGAAGGTCCCGACCTCCACCACGAACCGGGCCCGTACCAGCCTCACCATGAATCCGAGCAGCGCAGCCTGCTCGACACCCACCTGCATGCTCCGGATCGCCCCCATAGCGGCGGTCTCGGTGACCAACTCGTCGACAAGGGGGTCCGTCGGCGGGTTGTGGGCGATCATGTACCGGTAGATAGCTTCGGGTAGGTGCGGGTTCTGGCTCATGTCCCGAAACCTAGCCGCCTCCCAGGGGAGGGGTTCCATCCGGCCGGGCGGAACCTGCCACTCGGGTTGCAGATCGCCGACGGTCGGCACGATTGCTCCGCAGCCACCGTTACCATCCCAGCGGTCTTATGAAGAAGGTCGACCTCGCCATCATCGGAGCGGGCCCCTCAGGCGCCGCAACGGCAATAAGAGCAGCCACCCAAGGCGTCGAAACGGTGGTGTTCGACCGGGCGCCCTACGGACGCGACAAGGCGTGCGGGGACGGTCTCACCCCGCGCGCGGTCGGAGTTCTGCAGGAACTGGGCATCGACCTGGCAGACGCCCACCTGATCGAAGGCCTGCGGATGATCGCCGGCTCGACAGAGCGGGTGCTTCCGTGGCCCGAGACGAGCAGGTTCCCTGCACACGGCGCCGTGTGGCCGCGCCGCGCCCTCGACGCGGCGCTCATCGACCACGCGGCAGCGGCCGGGGCTGAGATCGTCTGGAACACCGAGGCGCTCCCCGAGTTCGACGGTGACCGTGTCGTGGGGGTGACGGCGGGGGGAGAGGTATGGAGGGCGCGGATGGTGGTGGCGGCCGTTGGCGCTCCGGGGAAAGCAGCCAGGATGCTCGGTGCGGTGCGGGTGACCGAGGAGCCATACGGGGTGGCGATCCGCAGCTATGTCGAGTCGCCACGGCATGCCGAGCGGTACCTGGAGGCCTGCCTCACGATGCGGGATGGAAACGGCGACACGGTTCCGGGCTATGGCTGGATCTTCCCGGCCGGTGACGGCACGGTCAACATCGGGGTCGGCGCCCTGTCGACGATGAAGAGGTTCAAACGCCTCAACCTGAACACCCTGCTCGACCTCTACCACTCCCACGTACGGGATCGGTGGCAGGCGGGTCCCTATCTCGAGCGGCCCCGGGCCTGGCGGCTGCCGATGAGCGCGACCCGGCGCCATGGTCCGGGATGGGTGGCCGTGGGTGATGCAGCCGGTCTCATCAACCCGATGAACGGGGAGGGGATCGACTACGGGCTCGAGTCGGGGATGATCGCCGCGGACCTGTTCGTAAAGGACTCTGGTACCGCTCCCGTCCGCTACGACGAGATCGTCGGCCACCAGTTCGACGCTTTCCTACGTACCGGACGCCGTTTCTCGTTCCTGATCGGACATCCGGCGATCCTGAACGCGGGTCTGCGCCTCGCGGTAGGGACCCAGGCAATTGCCGGAGTGACCCTCAGAGTGATGGGGAACCTCGTGGACTCGGCATCCCCGGGAACGGCGGGCAGGGTGCTGGCCGCGGCCGACCGGACATTGGCAGCCGCTGATCCTGTCCTGCGCAGGACCCGAGCCCGCTGATCCACACCCCCCCAGCATTGATCGTTGGTTGGTTGCTACTGGTAGAGTCCGATTGGCTTCCGGTGAAACAGCGAGAGGGCAGGGGATATGGCAGGAATCACCTTTGAGTCGGTGGGAAAGATCTACGGCGGCGTGACCCGTGCGATCGCCGACGTATCCATTGATGTGGCCGACGGAGAGTTCGTCGTGCTGGTCGGCCCCTCCGGGTGTGGCAAGTCGACCCTTCTGAGGATGGTGGCCGGTCTCGAGGAGATCACGGAGGGGGTCATCCGCATCGGCGAACGGATCGTGAACGATGTGGCCCCGAAGGATCGTGACATCGCCATGGTCTTCCAGAACTACGCCCTGTACCCCCACATGACGGTGCGCGACAACATGGCCTTCGGCCTCAAACTGCGGAACACGCCCAAGAAGGAGATCACAGAGAGGGTTGAGGAAGCAGCGCGCGTTCTCGAGATCACCGAGTTGCTGAGCCGCAAGCCGAGGGCCTTGTCGGGTGGTCAGCGGCAGCGGGTCGCGATGGGCAGGGCCATCGTGCGAGAGCCGGCCGCCTTCCTGATGGACGAGCCACTCTCCAACCTGGACGCCAAGCTCCGTGTCCAGATGCGCTCGGAACTCGGCCTGCTGCACGCCCGACTCGGAACCACCACCCTCTACGTGACGCACGATCAGGTGGAGGCGATGACGATGGGTGACCGGGTCGCGGTCCTCAAAGCCGTTTCCGATACGGAGTCCAACCTGCAGCAGATCGCCGCGCCCCGGGAACTCTACGACAAGCCGGTCAACCTGTTCGTTGCCGGATTCATCGGTTCCCCCGCCATGAACTTCGTGTACGCCGCGGTCGCGGCCAACGGCACCTCGACTGCTCTCGACTTCGGAGGTCACCGGTTGACGGTCGACGGTGCATCCCTACCCGCGGGAGTGGCCGAACGTTCAGGACAGGAGATCGTGGTAGGTGTGCGTCCCGAGGCCTTCGAGATCAGCTCGGCGGTTGGATCGGCCCGCAGCACGATGGCTGTCGACATCAACCTCGTCGAGCAACTCGGATCGGAGGCCTACGTCCACTTCGCGGTACCGGTCCGCCCCGTGGTCACCGCGGACATCGAGGCATTGCTGGCCGACGAGGGCGCGGACAGCACGTCGCTGGGTGACGAAACCAAGTTCACCGCCCGGATCAACCCGGACCACGCTCCGCGGGTGGGCGGTCGTATCGAGTTGGTAGTGGATACCTCCAAACTGCACTTCTTCGACAAGGTGACGGGCGACGCTCTTTAGCAGGTGACGGGCCGATTGAGTAATCCGGACCACCGAAGCCAACTACTTTCCGGTTCAGCGTTGGTTAACCATTAAGAGTACTCATCCAGGGTGCCAAAAGCCGACCCCGACACCGTCCCCTCGCTAGGCTTGTCGCATCCCGCTGCCAGAAGGTAGGCGGCGGCGGAAGGGAGGGAAAATGGCGCAGACGGGTCTTGACGGATTCTTCAAGATCTCAGAGCGTGGCTCCTCGGTAGGAACCGAGGTCCGAGCCGGTGTCACTACGTTCTTGGTGATGGCGTACATACTGTTCGTCAACGCCGACGTACTCGGGGCAGCCGGTCTCGATCCGGTCTCGGTAGCTGCTGCTACCGCGCTGGTAGCGGGGATTCTGACGATTGCGATGGGTGTCTTCTCGAACTATCCATTGGCCATGGCCGCCGGCCTAGGGCTCAATGCCGCGGTGGCCTTCGGTCTGGTTCTCACCGAGGGTCTGACCGCCGAGGGAGCGATGGGTGTGATCGTATGGGAGGGCATCCTCGTCACCATACTGGTCGTGCTCGGGCTCCGCGAGGCTGTGATGGAAGCGATTCCAGCCAGCCTCAAGTACTCGATCGGCGTCGGTATCGGTTTGTTCATACTGTTCATCGGCCTGGTCAACGGGGGCCTCGTCCAAGGCGGCGGCGCGATTGTCGAATTCGTGTTCCCCAACACCCTTTCCCAGGGCGTGACCCTGCTGGGTGTGCTGATCGCGGTGGTTCTGCTGGTCCGGAAGGTCAAGGGGGCGATGATCATCACGATCATCCTCACCACCATCATTGCTCTGATCTTGGGCGTGGTCGACTGGCCGGACAACGTGGCCGCGACCGTCAGCTTCGAAACCCTCGGAGCGGTCGACATGGGCAACGTATGGGTGGAGATGGGCGCCTTGGTGGCGATCCTGACGATCTTCACCTTCATGCTGACCGACTTCTTCGACACGATGGGCACCGCAACGGCCATAGTCGAGCAAGCAGAACTCACGGACGACGAAGGCAGGATTCCGAACCTACGCAACCTGCTGCTGGTCGACTCGATCGGCGCAGCCATAGGTGGCTTGGCCGGTGTCAGCTCCAACACGAGCTACATCGAGAGTTCGGCAGGTGTCGCGGAGGGAGGCAGGACCGGCCTCACTTCGGTGGTGACCGGGATACTGTTCCTCATCGCCATCGTCCTGTCGCCGCTGGCCCTGATCGTCCCTGGTCAGGCAACGGCTCCGGTACTGATCCTCATCGGGTTCCTGATGATCGGCCTGCTGAAGCACATTGACTTCAGCGATCTGGAAGAGGGGCTGCCGGCTCTGCTGGCCGTCATCCTCATGCCGCTTACCTTCTCCATCACGGTAGGGATAGCGGCCGGATTCGTCACGCACACCCTTATCCAGGTCGTTAAGGGTAAGGCGCGCGAGATTCACGTACTCATGTGGATCGTCTCAGTTGCCTGCGTGGTCTACTTCGCGCAGGGCCGCCTGCAGGACTGGTTCAGCTTCTAGAACGCAACGCAACCGATTTGTGTGGAGGGCGCCAACGGGCGCCCTCCACTTCTTCGATAAGGGGATCCCGTTCTCCCGATCGCCGGCGACCTATGATTGCCCATGGAGCGATTCGTTCGAGGCTTGCCCAAAGCGGAATTGCATCTGCACATCGAGGGGACGCTCGAGCCGGAGTTGATGTTCCAACTGGCGGAGCGGAACGGGCTCGAGTTGCCCTACGGCTCCGTTGACGAAGTGAGGGCCGCCTACGAGTTCGAGGATCTCCAGTCGTTCCTCGACATCTACTACCGGGCGGCCTCCGTGCTCCTCACGGAGGGTGACTTTGCCGATCTCATGGCCGCCTACCTGGCGAGAGCCAGAGCCGACGGGGTTCGTCATGCGGAGATCTTCTTCGACCCCCAGACGCACACCGAGCGAGGGATCGACGTCGGTACCGTGGTCCGAGGCTTCGCAAGAGCACAGCGAGAAGCTGCTCCCAGCATCACGTCCACGTTGATCCTGTGCTTCCTGCGTCATCTCCCCCCCGAGGCGGCTGTCGAGGTGCTCGAAGCCTCCCGGCCCTTCCTGGACCACGTACAGGGCGTGGGGCTCGACTCTGGCGAGGCCGGGAACCCGCCGGAATTGTTCGCCGAGCCGTACCGGATGGCCGTGGAGGCCGGTCTGAGGCCCGTGGCCCACGCCGGCGAGGAGGGTCCGGCCGAATACGTCCGCTCCGCACTCGACGTGCTCGGCGTCGAGCGGATCGACCATGGTGTGCGCGCCGGTGACGACCATGCACTGGTGAAGCGCTTGGCCGAGGAGCGGATTCCCCTGACGATGTGCCCGCTGTCGAACCAGAGGCTCAAGGTGGTTCCCGACCTTCGTGACCACAACCTGGCTGATCTGATGGACGCCGGGGTTCTGGTGACCGTGAACTCGGACGATCCCGCCTATTTCGGCGGCTACGTGGGCGACAACTATCTCGCCATCGCCGAGGCCCTCGATCTCTCCCGCGACCAAGTCGTGCAACTGGCCCTCAACTCCATCGAGGCCTCATTCCTGCCGGAGGACCGCAAAGTCGAACTCCGAAACGAGATCGCCGCGTATGTAGCCTCGTAGCCGGCTGTCCCCGGAACGGTGCGGGAGGGCAGGGCGGGCTGCGGGACTCCGGTAAGTGAGGGTTGAAACCTGCACTCACATCCCCTGAGTAAGGAGGCGTTCCTCAAAGAGATGGGGAGACAAACTCACGCTCCCTTGTCTTGGTCGGAGGATATTTTCTGTCCTACTCCTCCTGTATCGTACGTTGTGCTTACGTAAGGAGGATCGGCGATGGCCAGGCGAAGCGGTATCGAATGGACCGAGGCAACCTGGAATCCGACCACCGGATGCGATCGGGTATCGCCGGGATGCGACAACTGCTACGCGCTGGCGCTCGCCAAGCGGCTGAAGGCGATGGGCTCCCGCAAGTACCAGCAGGACGGGGATCCGAGGACCTCCGGCCCGGGTTTCGGAATCACACTCCATCCTGACACTCTTGACCTGCCTCGATCGTGGCGTGCTCCGAGGGTGGTGTTCGTGGATTCGATGAGCGACCTGTTCCATCCCGATGTGCCCTTGGAGTTCATCCAAGACGTGTTTGCCGTCATGCGCGAGACGCCGCGCCATACCTATCAGGTGCTCACGAAGCGTTCCCATAGGCTTCGCGATCTGGGTTCCGAACTGGACTGGCCGTCGAATGTCTGGATGGGTGTCAGCATCGAGAATGACCGGTACCGGTTCCGCATGGATCATCTCCGTTCGGTTCCGGCGCGAACCCGCTTCCTCAGTATCGAGCCCCTCCTGGGACCGCTCCCCGATCTTGACCTGGCGGGCATCCAGTGGGTGATCGTTGGTGGTGAGAGCGGTCCCTCCGCGCGGCCGATGACGGAATCCTGGGTCATCGACATCCGAGAGCAGTGTCGATCCGCGGATGTGCCGTTCTTCTTCAAGCAATGGGGAGGAAGAACTCCGAAAGCAGGAGGCCGCATCCTCGAGGGTCGGACGTTCGACCAGATGCCCTTCGGGATAGCAGAGTGTGTGGCTGTTTGAAGGCTCGTGTCTGGGCGGGAGTAGCTCCGGTGCTTAACCGGAGGAGGACTCGCCAAACATGTAACACCCTCAAGGTGAACGATGCAGACTAGCGGTCTAAGGTGGGGGCAACGGATCCCGAAGGTCCCGCCCTGCCCGGGCAGGTCCGCCACCCCGGATCGTCTCTTGCCGATCAGCCGGGGCGCTGTCTTGGCATACCATGGCGGGGAAGGTCATAATCTGGCGGTCCCGCCCATTCTTCGCGTTGCTAGCTAGGAGGTGCCATGTCGGAGGTCACATTGAGAGCCGAGACCGGCCGCACAACGGGCACGCGCCCGTCGCGGCGGCTCAGGCGTACCGGTAGGGTGCCGGCCATCCTGTACGGGCCCGGCGCCGACGCCGTGTCCATTGCGGTGGACGCCCGCGAGCTTCGCAACGCTCTTTCCACGGAAGCGGGACTCAATGTGGTGATCCGGCTGCAGGTTGGAAACGACACTCACAGCACCCAAGCGCGCGAGTTGCAGCGGCATCCCACCAAGGACGACATACTCCATCTCGACTTCGTCAAGATCGACCCTACGGGCAGCTAGCCGCGGCGAACCCCGGCAGCAGTTCCGCCACGTTGGGCTGTTGCCGAGAAGGGCTGTGGCGTGCGGGTGATCGTAGGGCTCCACAATCCCGAGCGGGCCTACTCCGGAACGCGCCACAACATCGGTGCCGAGGTGATCGCTCTCCTCGCAACAACGAACGGGGCACGGCTGCGGAGAGGCCCCCGGGGTGTGCGATGCCGTATGGCCAGGGTCGTTGTGGACGGTGTTCCGGGCCTGCTGGCGTTGCCCCAGGCCTCCATGAACGTGTGCGGACCGTCGGTACGATCCGCTGTCGCGTACTACAAGGCAGAACCCTCCGACCTGCTGGTCCTCCATGACGACATCGATCTTCCATTCGGCCGCCTACGCCTGCAAAAGGGCCGTGGGCACGGAGGCCACAACGGCGTGCGTTCGGTCATGCAGGCCCTGGGCACCCCCGGCTTCTGGAGACTCAAGGTGGGTGTCGGGCGTCCCCCCGAAGGCATGAACCCTGCGAACTTCGTCCTGTCCCGGTTCTTCAAGGAGGAGCGTTCTGAGGTCTCGTCGATGGTGGAGGACGCCGCCCGGGTCGTGGAGGTCTTCATGACCGACCCGGAACGGGCCGTGGCGCTGGCCGGCGGTCGCCGTCCGGCAAACCCGGGGAGGACGCCCGGAGGATGACCACCGGTATCTTTGGGGGTCCAAGCGTCGGGAAAGGCACGGTAACCCTATGCCAAGGACTGTAGGAGCGCTCGACCAGGGGACGACCAGCACCCGGTTCATGATCTTCGATCGTCGGGGCGGGGTTGTCGCATCCTCTCAAAGGGAGTTCCGCCAGATCCTCCCGGAACCCGGTTGGGTCGAGCACGACCCGGTCGAGATCCTGGAGACGGTGGGGGCCGTGGTGGCCGAAGCTCTGTCTGTGGCCGGGTTGACCGCCGCGGACCTCGTTGCGGTCGGTATCACCAACCAGCGTGAGACCACCGTCGTCTGGGACCGGACGACCGGCCTGCCGCTGGCGAATGCCATCGTCTGGCAGGACACGAGGACCGACAAGCTCTGCTCCACCCTTGCCGAGGGCCACGGGATCGACCGGTTCCGGGACCGGACCGGGCTTCCCCTGGCCACCTACTTCAGCGGACCCAAGACCGCCTGGCTTCTCGCCAACGTGGACGGCATCGCCGCAGCGGCGGAGGCAGGGACAGCGGTGATGGGAACCATCGATTCCTGGCTGGTGTGGAACCTCACCGGCGGGCCTCACGGCGGCCGCCACGTCACCGACGTAACGAACGCATCGAGGACCTTGCTCATGGACCTCGACACTCTCGATTGGAGCGACCAACTCCTCGAGGGGATAGGGATTCCCCGCTCGATGGTGGCCGGCATCGTCCCGTCGGTAGGCCGCATAGCAGTGGGGACGGGGGTGCTGGCCGGTGTTCCCATATCGGCGATTCTGGGTGATCAGCACGCAGCCCTGTTCGGCCAGGCCTGCTACGAGCCGGGCGAGGCCAAGAACACCTACGGGACAGGGTGTTTCATGCTCATGAACACCGGTTCCCGTAAGGTGCCGTCGAGGAGCGGTCTGCTGACCACCGTCGGCTACCAGATCTCGGGAAGGGATCCGGTCTACGCGCTCGAGGGGTCGGTCGCCGTAACCGGTGCCCTCGTCCAATGGCTGCGTGACAACCTCGGTCTCATCTCCGCCTCCGACGAGGTGGAGGGTCTGGCCGCCTCGGTGGAGGACAACGGCGACGTATACTTCGTGCCGGCCTTCTCCGGCCTCTTCGCCCCCCATTGGCGGTCTGACGCCAGGGGGGTCATCGCAGGTCTCACCCGCTTCGCCCGCAAGGGTCACATCGCGAGGGCGGTGCTCGAAGCCACGGCGTACCAGACCCGGGAAGTGCTCGAGGCGATGCGGTCCGACTCGGGAGTGGCCGTCGGGGAGTTGAAGGTGGACGGGGGAATGGTGGTCAACGAACTGCTCATGCAGTTCCAGGCCGACATCCTCGACGTCCCGGTGGTCCGCCCGCGGGTCAGCGAGACGACCGCTCTGGGCGCTGCCTACGCCGCCGGACTCGCCGAGGGCTTCTGGGACGGACTCGACGACCTCCGGAAGAACTGGCAGGAGGCGCGCCGGTGGACACCTGCTATGCGGGCCGACACCCGTGAGGTCTACTACACGAAGTGGAAGATGGCCGTGGAGCGTTCCCTCGGCTGGGTCACCTAGGGCGTGTTCACGTTTTTGTTGTGTCGTGGATGAGGGCGAGGGTGATGAATGCTAGGAAGATGACGTCGAGTTTGTCGTAGCGGACAAAGACGCGCCGGTAGCCTTTGAGCCGTCGGAAGAGCCG
>MKWU01005541.1_pt1 | contig 13637 bp, 11 predicted proteins | sample 809101 | NCBI WGS metagenome assembly MKWU01 (sample SAMN05860141, study PRJNA318959) | sponge metagenome | host: Aplysina aerophoba | place: Slovenia: Piran, Adriatic Sea, Gulf of Piran | collected 2013-05-07 | reverse complement strand
TACCCGCAGATCACGGGGCCGGGGGTGTCGGCGGTGGCGGTGCTGCGCGTGTTCGAGTTGCTGGACGGGGGGAGCTAAGAGCTGGACCCGCTACGCCGCCGCCCAGACCACCAAGCGCAGCTCGCTATCGTCGATCAGGGTGTACTCGGGCATCCGCCCCGACAGGTCGTCGCTCTCACCGAGGATGATCGGTACGCCATCCCCCCGGCGGTCCATGATGCGTGACCTCCCGAAACTCCCGTCAACCGGCATTTTGCAGCGCGCCAACAGCGAGACGATCAGCTCGTTTCGGCTGTATTGCCGAAGGTGCATGCTGTCCGTCGTAAGCGTATTGGCCAACGAGCCCGGGACATAGAGTTCAAGGCGGTCGCTGAACATGTGAAGGCGGATTCGCGCACCGGCCATGGAATAGTCGCGGTGGGCAACCGCGTTCGCGAGCGCCTCGAAGACTGCCCTCTCGCTGAACTGAGGGCGCTCGGTCCGAGCCGTCGTCTTCGCGGCTCGCACAAGCATGTTTCGGCGCACGAAGTCCAGCGCTTCGAAGATTTGATCATCCAACGGACCGCTGAAGTCGCGGGCGTCGATCTGGTAGTTCACGTCACGACGTTCGCCCGCATAGCTGACTGCTTGAACGTACGCGTGAGGCAACCACTGCGTCGGTTCCGCCGTGCAAAGCAGCGCCCCGCTAACGGTAATCCGCGCGATATCGTCCTCGTCCCTTGCGATGAGTCGGAGCTTGGTCAGCGAGGTCTCTCCCGCTCCAGCATCCGGCGCCAGAAAACGCCTAACCAGCCGCGATTCGAGATCGTCCGGCGAGGACCCCGGGATCGGCGTCTCGTCGAACCGGATGACGCGGGACTGGCTTCGCTCCTGCAGGAGTCGTGCCAATACCTCCGCAGGGAGTCTTCGCCTGGAACTCCCGATTCGACGAAAATAGCCCCCCGGACTCTCATGCACGAAGAGGCTCCGGGGCACGACGACCTCGATGACGTTGCGTAAAGTGCCGTCGCTGTCTGGAAGTTCCAGTTTGTTGATTTCCGCGTCGAGCGGGGGCTTGATCGAATCGTTGCACATCTCCCGAACCCATGCTTCGACCAGGTCGATTCGATGCAGAGGAATGCCCACGATTTCTCGGGTCCGATCCGCCACACCCAGAACCAGCGTCCCTCCTCGCGAGTTGGCCATGCCGGCCATTTCGTCCGCGAGATCGTCGCGCTTGGGATCGGTGACCCTGTTACCGGCAACGAGGATGCGCTTCAGCTCCAGGGTCGAGTCTTCCCCGAGCCGAATCCGCCTCGCCATGGCGTGAGTGTCCCTCATTACACCGACCCATCCAGAGGCATGATCCGCTTGTAACGACTCGCGAAGGCTTCCCGTCCGCCTTCCATGACCTCGCAGATCCTGTCTCTTACCTTCTGTTCCTGAAGGCCACCTTCACAAGCCTTTCGGCTCTGGCCATCTCCGGCTTCCAACGCCAGAACGAACTCGGCGTCGCCGTGCACCACGATGTTCGGATTGTGCGTCACGACGATCACCTGGCGCCTGAGCTTCGTTTCCTTCAGCTGGTTGACCAGCAGATCGTAAATCAGGGTGTTGTCGAGATCGTCCTCCGGTTGGTCCAGAATGATAGGCTCCTCGCCATGGCCCAGAACGAAGGCCAGGAGGGCGGCCGTCTGTTGCCCTGGAGAGCCTTGCCTCAGCGGTCGCCAACCCTTGTTTCGATCCCGAAACGCCACGCGTACGTTGTCATCGGGGCTGTACAGAGCCAGCCGGTCTATGCCCTCGGGCGCAACTTTCCTGAGCGTCGCTTCGAAGCGCCAATCCTCCGCTGTCCAAGCCTCTGACTCGTCCGCCTGGAAATCGCGGATGGCCGACACCAGCGCATCGAGGTGGTCCCAGTTCCAAGGCTTCCCCGGCCCCAGCCGGATCCTCTCGGAAAGAGCCTTGCGGTCTGCTTCAAACCGATCGGTCCCCAGAATCCCGATCAGTTCATCCCGAAGCCCACGGTGGCTTTCAAGAGGGATCACTTCAACGCGTATGACTTCACCTGTGGCTTCCGCCGCGAACGCGCTTCTGGCGCGGCTCAGATCTTCGCGCCGCTCGCGATAAAGTCCCAGGGCCTGCTCAGCCTCCCGCCTGAGTTCCCCCGCGCGACTTCGCTCCCGCTCCAATTCCTCGATCTCTCGCCGCAGACTGGCTGCATGCGCGACTAGACCCCGGTATTCCCCGGGACTACGGATCCCCCGGTCGGCAAGCTGGGCAGACGCCTCCCGGAACCCTTCCTCGCGGGCCTCCAAGGCCGCTTGCCACCGTTGGACATGCTCTCCCGCCAGTATCTGTTCGATCTGCCGCTGCGCGTCGTCAACGGTGCCGAGTACCCGTCGCCGAAGGCCTGCTACGGCCCGGCTGAGCGCTTCGTGAGCCTTCTGAAGATCTTGCTGTGGCGGATCTTCGTCGGAGCCGGCGTTCCCGAGGTCGAGATCGGCAACCGACAGTTGTTCCGCACCTTCCGCTACCGAACGCACACTCAGCCAAGCCGCCGACACTACAGCTTGCCACGTGTCGTCCTGCTGGCGCCTCCGGCGGTATTCGCTCAGTTGCCGTGCCTGATCACCTTCCTGAAGGAAGTCGAGCTTGTGCTGAGCGTCACTGAGCGCCGCCCGTCGAGCGCTGAGACCCTCCGCACGTGCCGCGGCCGTACGGGCCTGGGCACGCAGGGACAGATACCTGGACTTGAGGTGAGCGATCTCACGGCGTCTCTCCGTCGCTTGGACGTGAGGGCTCCGATCGATGTCCGTCAGCAGCGCCCCCAGATCCTGAGCCATCGCAAACAATTGTTTCTGGCTGTAAATGCGTACCGGGAACCGCTCCGAGACACTGCCTTCCTCGGGCGTCCGTCCCTCTTTGCTCAGGCGACTGATCGAGGGCGTTCCTCCAGCGGGACTCCACGACAACGCGAATCGATCATCGTGTTTGCGGTAGGTCACTACAATGTGGGTCTCCTCTCTAAGGAGCCCTTCGCGGTCACGCGTTGGTGGGACCCGCACGCGGCGGTCGAAGGTCTTTCGTAGTGATCCTTCGTCACCGGTTCCGCTCCCGTCCAATTCCGAATCGAGCCGAAGCGTCTTGCGGCAGAAGTCCACGAGCGTGGATTTCCCGGTCCCCCGGCCACCGATAATCGCGTTCAGCCACGGATTGAAGCGAACTACCATCGGCTCCGGCTGTCCCATGAATCGAGCGTTGGAAACGGTGATCTGTTCGATGAGCATCTCCCCGTGACGGGAATTGGGATCTCCGGGCTCGGCAGACGTCGCAGGCTTAAGAGAATCAGGCCCGTCCATCAGAGCCAGACCCAGCCCCTCAATGTCGGGACGGGTCATCTTTACCCATGTGAAGCGCCGCCCCAGTTCCTCCAATTCGTGAGCGTCCGACGACCATACTCGTGAGATCCGGCGACCCACCTCCGCTTTGCTACCGTCCAGCCAGCTCTCGTCAACACTGTGGTTGGGATCGATCTCGACGGCAGCCAGGCGTGAGTCCCTCAGCACTGCCAGCCTCTGTTGGCCGTCGTGTACGGCCAGGATCCCTTTGGGCCCGTTGGCGTGCGGCCCCAGGATGAGAGAGTCTCCACCCAGTTCCTCGAGAATCTTCTCGGCGCTGAGTCCCGACCGCGCGAGATCGGTCCCTCGCTCATCCACCGCTATTCCTACTCTGGAAAGCAGATCTTCCACGTGCTCTTCGCGGCAAGCCGGATCCAACAGGACGAGCAGGTGAACCCCGTCGCTGGCCGTTAGTTCCGCGCCGGGAAAGATAAACGGAGCGTCCGGCAGGCTCTCGGCCGCGGACTGGATCTCCGAAATCGCCCCGGCCGTATTGTGGTCCGTGACCGCTATTGCGTCGAGACCGGCCGCAAATGCCGCTATAACCCAGCCAGGCCAGTCCTTCTCGTCGTCGTTTTCCCTACGGAAGTCCCTGGACTCGGGGGAATGGGCGTGCAGATCCACACGCCACCAACGCGAGCCTGGCCATTCCTGACTTCGGTCCATGGACGTTGCCTCTTGTTCGGGGGTATCCGGCCCTATCGACGATTCGGGAATACCTCGGTCACCGTGTTGGAATATAGGGGGTCGGGCCAAGTCACCAACGTCGGCGGCGGCGATGGCGCCCTTCTACCCCTCGGCCGCTGGCCGCACGCACGGCGGATCGGGAAAGCTAAGGAGGACCAGGCGCCCCACCCCGATTCAGGCCGTACACCTGCACGTACTGCACGCCCATTTCGTCCCGGGCGACGCCGAGCACGTAGTCCATGCCGATCTCCATCACGTCGAGGTCGTGCGGCAGCATCACCGTTCCGAGGTACACGCCGTCCGGCCGAAAGACATCGTGAATGCCCGAGGGAAGCCATACCACATGACCCGATGACCCCCCCCACCATCAAGACGGGCAGGTACCTCCCAACGCCTTCCGTCGTCATCACCGGCCGGTAACCGGCGAATCCACAGGAATCCCTGGTCGTCCAGGAAGAAGCTCTCGGCGATGGACAGCGAATCGACCACCGGCCACTTGTCGTTCGTCAGACTCAGCTCGGAGCGATGGGGTTCGCGGCGGTGCAAGAAAAGTCCCCCCTGAACCGTGCGGAAATCTCCGATTCCGTCCGAGCTCTTCGGGGGGTTCGCCGCTCGACCACCATCGAGAGGAGGCGTCCAGCAGGTCCCATACTTCGATGCGGTAGGCGTCGTTACGGGCGTATAGGAGCCTGGGCTGTTGGCGGCCGCCGATCCAGAGCCTGCCCGTGGGGCCCAACGGGGCCGGTGGCGAATAGGCTATTCCGGAAGGATAGGGAGGGGGAAGGGTGGTTTCCCATTTCTCCCACCGAAAGAAGGTCCCGACGGTATCTACCCGGTCCAGCGCCCACGGGATCTGCATGACAGTCGTGTGAGAAGACTCCCAGCGGCGGCCGGATTGCGGCGAACGGTTGCTGCGCTCGCAGATCACGATCAGTTCCTCGAAGTAGGAGCGTCCCTCAGGGCATGAACCGACGTAGTACCCGCCCAGCTCCTGGAGCCGCGCGAAATCCACCCGGCGGTGCTCGAGCAACTCGCCGCCGGTGCCGAACCGTATTCGTTCCCACCCATTGTCGATCTCCAACGTGTCGCCCGCGTATCGCTGGAGAAGCGGCCGCTGATCCTGCTGCGTCCGCATCTCGCCGGGACCGTTGCCACGGCCCCCGGCACTCCACAGGTGGCGTCCGGAGTAGTCAAAGGCGCGGAGTTCTGCGCTCCCGCTGTTGAGAACGACGATCGTGCTGTCGCGAAGCCGGGTCACGCCTCTGATCTCATGGAATTGCTGCACAAGCGGGGTGTCAACCACACCCAGGGTCAGCAACGGCTCCGGGGTGAGGTGCCATCCCTCTTCCGCACCCCATGCCGGCTCGTGGTTCACGACCATGCGGACACCCGCGCTGTCCGTCACGCTGTATCCGGTTGCCGGGGGCGACTCCACAACACCTTCGGAGCAGCCCCATGCGGCCAGAGCCAGCAACCAGGCGATGAGCGATCCGGGGCTGAGTCTCCTATGTGGCGTCGGCGTGTTCATCGACCTTGTGTCTCCCAAGTCAGCAAACCCTCAGGTGGCCATGGGTGTCGAAAAGCAGGCGGTGGGCCGCTGTCAGCAACACTTTGCGCGTCGACACCGACTTGATTCAATCAGCGGCTTCACTCAAGAGGAGACGATGAACGCACCGAAAGACACCACTCCAGAATCGTCGGCATACCGTCTCGCGGTCAGGACGCCTGTCCTGCTCGCCACCGTGCTTGGGAGCGGGGGCGACGTGGCTCCCGGCCCGCAGGACGCGAGCGCAAGCTGGACCTTGTCCGCGGAGCCCACCGTCGTCATTGGCGGTGCCGACGAACGCGAGGGCTATCTCCTCCACCAGGTGGCTGGAGCGACGCGTCTCGGGGACGGTCCCCTTCGAACCGGTCGCGCTTCCCGCCGATGCCATGGAGAAGCAGTTCGTGGATCGGGAGTGGACCGGCGGAGGGCAGACCTACGCCGAGCGCACGACCTTCATCTATTCGGATGAGTATCCTCGCTACGCACGACTGGTGGCGGCACCTGAGGAGCGCGTCTGGGTAATGGCCTATCCGGCGTTGAAGGAACCCGGGTTTCCATGGTACCTCGAGAGCCCGACATCTTTCCCGGCGTTTGGACGGCGGCGGGGCCGTGTGGAGGGTCGTGGATCGGGACGGGTCCCCGACCGCCGAGTTGCAAACGCCTCCGGGTTTCTTTCTCCTGGAAGTGGGCGACGACTACATCCTGGGGATCCACAAGGACGAACTGGATCGGGAGAGTGTCCGGCTGTATGGCCTGATTCGGTGAACTCGCGGCCTTTTGATATGCGTCGCACCCAGATAGTCAACTTAACTTTACACAATGTAATGTGTAGATGACATCTTACTATCGATCACCTTGATCCCTCCTCCAAGATCGCGACTAGTTATTCATGGCGTGAATGATTATCATCAATGTCATGAATAACCGAGTCCTTCCCAGAGCCGTTGGGCGCCGCCTCCAGGCCATGATGCGGGTGATGCCGGCCGTGGTAGTGTCCGGAGCCCGACAGACGGGGAAGAGTACGCTTGCACGCTCCTTCGGGCAGGCCGAGGCATCCGTCGGCGGGGCCATGGCAGATCACCGGGGCCGGCGATACCTGTCGCTGGATGACCTGGACGTACTCGACCTCGCCCGGCGCGATCCCGGAGCACTGGTTCGCGGCACCGGCCCGACTACCCTCGATGAGGTGCAGCGGGAACCGGAACTGCTCCGCGCCGTCAAGCGAGAGATCGATCGGCATCGTCGCCCCGGGCGCTTCCTGCTCACCGGTTCCGCCAACCTGCTTCTGATGCGCCGGGTATCGGAGTCGCTGGCCGGCCGCGCCAGCTATCTGACGCTTTGGCCGATGACACGGCGCGAGCAGGCGGGACTCGGGCGGTGTGGCGTCTGGGAGAGGTTGTTCGATGCCCCGGAAGACCAGTGGCTGGACATCGTTTCCGAGTCCGGCGGCGCGCAGGAGGACTGGCGAGCCCTTGCACGACGTGGCGGCTTCCCCTTCCCCGCAGTCCATCTCGACACTCCCGAGGATCGGGCAATCTGGTTCGATGGCTACGTACAGACCTATCTGGAGCGCGACCTGCAAGCGCTTTCGTCGATCGCCGCCCTCCCCGACTTTCGCCGACTCATGCGAGCAGCATGCCTCGGACTGGGCAGACTCGTCAATCAGTCCCGGCTCAGCCGGGATATCGGACTCAAGCAACCGACGGTCCACCGCTATCTGAATCTGCTCGAGACCTCATATCTTCTGGTGCGAGTCCCCGCCTATTCCGTGAACCGCACCAAGAGGCTGGTGAAGTCGCCAAAGCTGTACTGGGGAGACGCGGGTCTGGCCATGCGCCTCGCCCAGGAGGACGAACCCCGCGGCGCTCACCTCGAAAACCTGGTGCTGCACGACCTGTTGGTATGGCGCGACTCCCGGTCCGTGCGGGCCGAGGTGCTCCACTGGCGGGCGACCACCGGAGAGGAGGTGGACTTCGTGATTGAGGCCGAGGGACGGCTTCTGCCCATTGAAGTCAAGGCGACAAAGCGGCCCCGGCTCGCCGACGCTGCTCATCTGCGCACGTTCAGGGCGGAATACGGTCGCGCGGCACGCTCAGGTCTGCTTCTGCACGGCGGGGAGTCCGCGGCATGGCTGACTCCGGAGGTGTTGGCAGCGCCGTGGTGGATGGTGATCTGACGGCCGCGCTCCAGCCATCGGGGCACGCCCGGTTGCACCGCGGGCGAGATCACGCGCCGCGCAACACCTCGATGTCGGGACACCGCAGGAGCGACCGGTCCGCGGTCACCAGCGTGAGTCCGTGCACCATCGCGGTTGCGGCGATGAAGCGATCGGCCGGGTCGTCGTGGCCAAGGCGGATGCTGCGGCTGCCGAAGGCGATGTCGAACGTGACCGGCGTGGCGCGCATGGGCCGGCCTCGCATTGATGCCGGCGACGGGCTCCCCCTCACCGCCCCACCACCACCACCGCCTCACCCGGCTTCGGCCTCACGCCCTGGGCGTATAGCTTCGCGTTGAGATCGGGCACGCGCGACGTGATCAGCACGTTGAGCGCGTCGATCGCATCGGGCATCACCTCCCAGGCGCGGTCGACCTGCCAGCGCTGGTCCTCGGTCGGCAGCGTGGACGAGCGCTGGATGGCCCCGCCCACCCCGGCGTTGCGGCGCGCCTCCGACACGTCGCCCTGGACCTCTTCGAGCGCTTCGCGGATCGCGTCCAGCTCCTCCTCGAGGCCCTCGGGGGGCTCGTCGGCACCGTCGATCACCTCCTGCGCGGCGTCGAGCTGTTCTTCGAGGCGCTGGATCGCGCGGCCCGCCTCGTAGATCGGCACGGCCAGCTTGTGCAAGCTCATCAGGATGTCCTGCCGGGCCATGCGGTCGGCCCGGGTCATGGGGCGGCGCGGATCGGCCTGGATCTCGACCGTTGACGAGTAGGTCTCGCCGGCGATGGTCATGCTGACCGTGTAGACGCCCGGCAGCACGATCGGGCCCGACGGTCCACCGCCACCGCCGAAGCCGCCGCCACCGCCACCCGGTCCACCCCCGCCCTGCGGCTCCGGCTCGTAAGGCGGATCGTGGCGCCAATCCCAGATCACCTCGTTGATGCCGGGCTCGGAGGGGGCGTCCAGGGTGCGAACGTGGTTGCCGCCGGCGTCGGTGATGGTCAGCGCGAAGGTGGCGTCGTCGGGGGCATTCGCACCGCCCTCGGCCGCGTCCCGTTCCGCCATTGCTTCGCCCGCGTCTCCGCCACCCGCGTCATCGCCGTCCCCGGCATCGGAATCCTCGCCGCCGCCATTCCCGTCGCCCTCCTCCCCACCCCCCTCTTCCGCCACAACCGGCGCTTCCCACTTGTCGCGCAGGTAGTACCGCAGCCGCGCGCCCCGGGGCGGGTTCGGCGCCGAATACGTCGCGCCCTGGAACGGCCAGTCGCCGCGCTCCGCCCACATGATCGACACGCGGGCCGAGGGGAAGACGCGCCCGGCCTCGGCGAGCACGTCCGCCGACAGCTGCTCCAACGCGCTCACGTCGGCCAGGATCCAGAACGAGCGGCCGTGCGTACCCACCAGCAGGTCGTTGTCGCGGGGGTGGACGAGGATGTCGTCGACCGGGACCGTCGGGAGGTTGTTCTTGAGCTGTACCCAACGGGCGCCACGGTCTACCGACACGAACACGCCGACCTCGTTGCCGACGAAGAGCAGGTTCGGGGCGCGGTGGTGCTCGGTGATCACGTTGACGGACCAGCCGTCGGGCAGGGCTTCGGTGATTCGTGTCCAGTTCTGGCCGTAATCCTCGCTTACGTACACGTACGCGGCGTAGTCGCCGTTGCGGTGGCCGTCGAAGCTCGCGTAGACGCGGCCCGCCTCGTGCGCGGAGGGCTCGACCCGGCTCACATACGTCCGCTCGGGCAGCCCCGGGATCCGGTCCGCCACATTGGTCCACGTCGCGCCATCGTCGCGGCTCACTTGGACATTGCCGTCGTCGGTGCCGACGTAGAGCAGCCCCCGCGTCACCTGAGATTCCGCAAACGCGGTGATGTTGCCGTAGTTCGAGATCCCGTCGTTCGCCGACATCTGCGGTTCCGAGCCGGCGACGCCCATGATCTCCAGCTCGGTGCGGTCGATCTGGCGGCTCAGGTCCACCCCTCCCACCTCCTCCCAAGACATCCCGCGGTCCCGCGAGCGCATCAGGTAGTTCGCGCCGAGGTACACCGTCGACGGGTCGTGCGGCGAGAGCTGGAGCGCCGAGTTCCAGTTGAAACGGTAGGCCTTGGTGGTGTCGCCCTCTTCCCGGGGGCCGGTGATCGGCCGCATCGGGATCTTCTCGCCGGTGACCAGGTCGTATCGGTTCATGTTCCCGCCCTGAGACTCGGAATAGACGATGCTCGAATCGGTCGGATCGACGATGGTGAAGAAGCCGTCGCCGTAGACGGTCTCGTACCAGTCCTGGTGGCGGATCCCGTGGAAGGAGCGCGTGTTCGACGGGCCGCACCAGGCGTCGTTGTCCTGGAGGCCGCCGCAGACGTAGTACGGGTCGCGCATGTCGTAGCCGATCGCGTAGAACTGTCCCAGCGCGAGGTTGTCGAACATGCGCCAGTGGCCGGTGCCGTCCCAGGACGCCGAGACGCCGCCGTCGCTGCCCAGGATGAGGTGGTCGGGGTCGTTCGGGTTGATCCAGAGCGCGTGGTGGTCGACGTGGATCTGCGTGGCGCCGTCGCTGCGGAAGGAACGGCCGCCGTCGTCGGAGACCATGAGCTGGGTGCCGAGGACGTAGATGCGGTCCGGGTTGCTCGGGTCGATGCGGACCTGGGAGTAGTACATGGGGCGCGGGTTGGTGTTCGACATGCGCTCCCAGGTGTCGCCGCGGTCGAGCGACCGGTAGAGGCCGCTCCCCGGGCCGCCGCCACCTCCACCACCACCACCGCCGCCCCCGGCACCCGGCCGCCGAGGCGTGCGCGCGTTGGCTTCGATCAGCGCGTACACCACGTTCCCGTCCTGGCGAAAGACATCCACGCCGATCCGTCCCTTGTCGCCATCCGGCAGCCCCTCGGTCAGCTCTGTCCAGGTGTCGCCGCCATCCAGCGTGCGGTAGAGGCCGCTCCCCGGGCCGCCGCCGTTGAAGCCCCACCCCGTGCGCTGGCGCTGGTACATCCCGGCGAAGATCGTGTTGGGGTCGCCCGGGTCCATCGCCAGGTCGATCGCGCCGGTGTGCTCGTCGATGTAGAGCACCTTCTCCCAGCTCTCGCCGCCGTCCGTCGTGCGGAAGACGCCCCGCTCCTCGTTGGGCCCCCACAGGTCGCCGACCGCGGCCACGTACACCACGTCCGGGTTGCGCGGATGGATGAGGATGCGCCCGATGTGCTTCGTCCCCTCCAGCCCCATGTGCCGCCATGAGTTGGCGGCGTCGGTCGACCTGTAGACGCCGTTGCCCCAGCCGGACGACTGCCGGTTCTGCGGCTCGCCGGTCCCCACCCAGACCAGGTTCGGGTTGGACTGATCCAGGGTGACGTCGCCGACCGAGCTGGCCGGCTGGTCGTCGAAGAGCGGCGTCCAGGAGGTGCCGTGGTTCTCGGTCTTCCAGACGCCGCCGGTGCCGGTGGCGATGTAGAAGATCTGCGGCTTCGACTCGACGACGGCGAGGTCGGCGATCCGCCCGCCCATGAGCGCCGGGCCGAGTTCGCGGTACTGCAGATGCGAGATGGCGGTCTCGAGGGGGGTCTGGGCGGTGGCGCCGGCTGGGGCCGCGAGGGCTGCGGCGACGCAGAGGACCACGGGCGCCGCCAACTTCGTGTGCGCGCGCAGGGCGGTGGCTCTGTGCAGGGCGCTGGCCCCATTGAGGCTGGTCAGGCGAAAAAGGCTGCGACAGGTCTTCATGTCCGGGCTCCCGGTTTTGGCGCTGCAGGCGGTAAGGTGGGATAATACAAAATGGCACTGAAGAACGCGATTGAGGCCGCCGTCCGGTCGATCTACATCCGCGCCAGGCTTTTGGAGGAAAGGCTGCGGAGCGGCGTGGCGTGGTGGCCGCTGGCACCGGAATTCGTCGCCGACCCATACCCCGTCTACCAGAGGCTCCGCGAACGGGATCCGGTCCACTACAGCGCCCTCACTCAGCAGTTCGTGGTGTCCCGCTATGCCAACCTGGATCGCATTCTGCGGGACCACCGGAACTTCTCGAACGATCTGCAGAGGGCGCGTTCCTCCCTCGGGTCGCTGGGCGCCCGCAAGAAGCTCAAGCCGAGCATGCTGGTCCAGGATCCGCCGGACCACACGCGGTTGCGGGGTCTGGTCAACCGGGCGTTCACCCCGCGGTCGGTCGCGAAGATGGAGGATTACATCCGGGCGACGGCGCACGGTCTCCTGGACAGGCTCGAAGGAGCCGTTGAGTTCGACCTGATGAAGGCGTTCGCGGTACCGCTCCCCACAATCGTGATCGCGAGGATGATCGGCGTGCCCGAGCGGGATCTGGACCGCTTCAAGGTCTGGTCGGATCGGCTGGCGCGTGCGCTGGAGCCCATTCTCACTCCGGAAGAACAGGACCAGGTGTTCCGGTCCGACCGAGAGCTCGCCGAGTATCACACGGCCATCATCGAGCAGCGCCGCCGCGAGCCCCGCGACGACCTTGTGTCCCGGCTTGTGGAAGCCGAGGAACAGGGCGAAAAGCTCACATCCGACGAGACGATCGTGATGCTGCGCCTTCTGCTGGCCGCCGGGAACGAGACAACCACGAATCTGATCGGCAACGGAGTCCGGGCGCTATTGCGCAATCCCGACCAGCTCGCCCTGCTGCGGGAGCAGCCGGACCTGGTGCCTGCGGCCGTGGAAGAACTTCTGCGCTACGATGCGCCGGTGCAGCTGGACATGCGGATCGCCCGCGACGATGTGGAAATCGGCGGCCGGGCCGTACGGGCAGGCACGATGATCTCCCTGGCCATCGGTTCCGCCAACCACGACCCGGAGCGTTTCCAGAGACCCGACGAACTCGACATCACACGGCCCGACCAGGGGAACATCTCGTTCGGCCGCGGCATCCATCACTGCCTCGGCGCTCCGCTCGCCCGGCTGGAGGGACGAATCGCGCTGGAAGTGCTGCTGGAGCGGTTCGACGAGATCGGGTTCGGCGCGCGGCCACCGAAGTACCGTCCCAGCGTGGTCCTTCGGGGACTCGATCATTTCGACGTGCGGGTGGGCTGACGAAGGACTTCCACAATGCCCCTTGCCATATGTATGGCTGCTCGTATATGGTTCAGCCATACCCAGGCTCGGAGGCGAGACCAGTGAAGACGACGATCAACCTCAACGACCATCTGCTGCGAAAAGCCAAGCAGCGCGCTTCGCGGCGGGGCATCACACTCACGCGGTTCATCGAGGATGCCCTGCGCGCGAAGCTGATGGACGGGGACCGCGATGTACGCGCCTTCAAGCTGCAACTGAAGCCGGTGCGCGGGCACGCCCCACCCAACGTGGACATCTCGGATCGCGAGGCCCTATATGACGTTCTGGATCGGCCGTGATCGCGGTCGATACCAACGTCCTCATCTACGCCCATCGGGCAGAGACCATCCTCCACGAAGTTGCGAGTCGCGATCTGGTGGCACTGGCGGAAGGACCGTCTCGCTGGGGACTCCCCGTGTTCTGCGTTGCCGAGTTCATCCGCGTAGTGACGCACCGCCGGGTCTTCAATCCACCGTCAACGCCGTCTCAGGCGACTGGATTCCTCACGGATGTCATCGCGTCCCCGTCCTGTCGCATCGTAAGGCCCGGACCCGAGTTCACCAGCCTTCTCGTCGAGACCGTCCTGGGGACCGGCGCAAAGGGCAATCTGGTATTCGACGCACAGATCGTCGCCTTGTGCCGCGAGCACGGGATCGCGACCATTCTGACGAACGACCGCGACTTCGATCGCTTCCAGGACTTGAACGTCCGGGTCCTGGGGCAATCACAATAGACATCCTGAATAGCCGGTAGCCGCCCGTGCCCAACTCCATCGACCCCCGTGTCTTCCTCTTCACGGCGCTCGCGCTGCTGACGGCCT
>MKWU01005539.1_pt1 | contig 13645 bp, 13 predicted proteins | sample 809101 | NCBI WGS metagenome assembly MKWU01 (sample SAMN05860141, study PRJNA318959) | sponge metagenome | host: Aplysina aerophoba | place: Slovenia: Piran, Adriatic Sea, Gulf of Piran | collected 2013-05-07 | reverse complement strand
AGGCCCGCAAGGCTGCGGCGTAGGGTCCGCCGCCACGGCCCGCGCCCGTTGGGACCTTCCAGGCGCAAGGATCAAAACCGGACAGTTCATGTGCTACAAAACCGGACAGTTCTATTTGCTATTAACACTTCGATCACATTTTGAGTGCAAGCCGTCTTAATCGCGTTCAGGTGCGGAGCAGATTCGGTAGGGTGCTTCGTCGGGGGTGACGGGGAATTTTTTCTTGAACATTCAACCCACGGCGGCTAGAATAGTGCGCCTTTGAGCAATTCTTCATTTTGGATTTTGGATTTTTAATTTTGGATTGGAAAAATCAGAAATCCACAATCCACAATCCACAATCAGAAATCCACAATCAGAAATTGTGACTTAAATCAGGGGAACGATTCTCCGTCTGACGAAGGGGGCGTTTGTGGATATTGAAAGCTCGGTGATTCTCTTTGCGTTAGTGTCCGGCGTCGTAGGCATTGCCTATGGGGTGTATCTCACCTTTTGGGTCCTTCGACAGGACGCCGGAAACGAGACCATGCAAACCATTGCGTTGGCGATCCAGGAAGGCGCCTCCGCCTACTTGAATCGACAATATCGGACCGTCGGCGTTGTGGCGGGAATCATGTTTCTGATTTTGTGGCTTGCCGGGATATGGTCGGACAATTTCGGGTTGTTGACGGCGATGGGATTCGTGGTGGGAGCCGCAGCCTCGGCACTCGCCGGGTACGTCGGCATGGTGATCGCCGTGCGAGCCAACGTGCGGACGGCGCAGGCCGCCTCGGACGGATTGGATCCGGCGCTGCAAGTCGCCTTTAAGGGTGGCGCGGTGACAGGTCTACTGTTGATCGGGTTGGGACTGGTGGCCCTGGCCGGCTTTTATGCCATCGGGTCCGCGATTGCAGGACAGGAAAAAGCCGTGCACGCTCTCATCAGCCTCGGGTTTGGGGGCAGCCTGATTTCGGTCTTTGCCCGCGTCGGGGGAGGTATTTACACCAAGGCTGCCGACGTGGGAGCCGATCTCGTCGGAAAAGTGGAAGCCGGTATTCCCGAAGACGACCCTCGCAACCCCGCGGTGATTGCGGACAACGTGGGTGACAACGTGGGCGATTGCGCCGGCATGGCGGCCGACCTGTTCGAGACCTACGTCGTGACGATCGTCGCGGCCATGGTGCTGGCCATGAGTCTCTTTCCCGGCAACGTGGCTCCCGTGCTGTATCCCTTGGCCCTCGGCGGGATGACCGTTTTCGCCACCATCATCGGAATCTTCTTCGTGAAGGCGAGTGAAGGCGGGAGTATCATGTCGGCCCTGTACAAGGGCTTGTTCGTCAGTGGGGGGCTGGCCGCGGTGGCCTTCTTTCCCGTGACGACCTCCATGATGGACGGTGTCGGCGGAGTCTCGGGCATCAGTTATTTCATCGCGGCCCTCCTGGGCCTGGCGGTAACATTGGCGCTGGTGTTCATTACCGATTATTTTACGGCGACAGCCTATGCCCCGGTGCGCGACGTGGCCAAGGCAAGTGAAACCGGACATGCGACGAATATCATCGCCGGGTTGGCCGTGGGCATGCAGTCCACCGGGTGGCCCGTGGTCGTCATCGTCGCGGCGATTTTATCGAGTTTCGGGATTTGCGGCGGCGCCGAAGGCGGCGGGCTGTACGGGGTCGCGGTGGCGGCGGTGGCCATGCTGTCGATGGCGGGCATCGTGGTGGCGATCGATGCGTTCGGTCCGGTGACGGACAACGCAGGCGGCATTGCGGAAATGTCCCACTTGGGCGAAGACGTGCGAAAAATCACGGATGCGCTCGATGCCGTCGGCAATACCACCAAGGCGGTGACCAAGGGCTATGCCATCGGCTCGGCCGCGTTGGCGGCCCTGGTGTTGTTTGCGGAATACGCCCGGGAAGCCCAGGCCGGCGACCAGAGCCTGACCTTCGACCTGTCCGATCCCAACATTCTCGTGGGATTGTTCCTCGGCGGGATGTTGCCGTTTATCTTCGGGGCGCTGTGTATGAAGGCCGTGGGTCAGGCCGGTGGTTTGGTGGTGGAAGAAGTCCGCCGGCAGTTCCGGGAGATCCCCGGGATCATGGAAGGCACGCAGAAACCCGAGTATGGCACGTGCGTCGATATCGTGACTCAATCCGCCCTTCAAAAGATGTTGGTGCCCGGCATCATCCCCGTCATCTCACCGATCATCGTTGGCGTGCTGTTGGGTCCGGCGGCTTTGGGAGGCGTGTTGGTCGGCAGTATTGTGACGGGCCTGTTTTTGGCCATTACCATGACGAGCGGAGGCGGGGCTTGGGATAATGCCAAAAAATACATCGAGGAACAAGGCCTCAAAGGCACCGAAACCCACAAGGCGGCGGTGACGGGCGATACCGTCGGAGATCCGTTCAAAGATACCGCCGGCCCGGCGATCAACCCGATGATCAAAGTCATCAACATCGTGTCCTTACTCATCATTTCCTTCATCGTGCCGTAACGGTCCGTTTCAAAAAGTCAACAGCCCGTCCCGAGTCGAAGGCCATGCCTTGCCCCCTGAGCACATGTAGGGGACTTCAGTGTTTGGACCGTGCAGCCGCATGATGGAGCGGGCTGGCGCATCTTGACCCCTTCAAGAGGCTGGGCTATCCTATTCAAAGGAATTTTTGATTGCGAATTGTGGATTGCGGATTGAAAAGAATCCAAAATCAGAAATCAGCAATCCACAATTCCTTTCGAACCGGGAGGTAAGGCCATGGAAAGGCAGGAACGGAAATCAGAGGCAACCAAAACTTCCTCCCCTGATCAGGAAGTCAAGCCGAATCCTCAGGTCATTGAAACCGGCAAGAAACTCCAGGAGGACATCGATCAGTTAGTCGAGGAGATCGATGAAGTCCTGGAGGAAAACGCTGCCGAGTTCGTCAAGAATTACGTACAGAAAGGGGGAGAGTAACTCCTCTTTTTTCTCTCTTTTACCGCCGTCAATTTTTTGTTGTTGTGCCGGGACCTCGGGACCGTGTGGCCGGCTCGTCGGCGAGGTCGACGCAAGTGCACGGCCTTTTCGTTTGACTCTCTTCGGATCAATTCCTATGATCGCTCCGGGCAACGGTTCTTCCGATACACGTGAATCTCCGCATATGATCAAGCTTTCCTCACATTGGCGGGTACGCTCGGTCGAGCAGGAACGGGTTGCTGCCCTGGCCGGGGTCTTGGGTCTTTCGCCCCTGACGGCGACGGTCTTGTGTGGAAGAGGCGTCGTCGAGCCTGAGCAGGCCAAAGCCTGGCTCGCGTCCTCAGGCGGCTCGACCCATGATCCGTTTGCCCTGCCTGATATGGAACGGGCCGTCGATCGGCTTCACCTGGCGATTCAACGATGCGAGAGGATCTGTTTTTACGGAGACTATGACGTCGACGGGATGGCGGCCACGAGCCTGCACCTCCTTTTCTGGCGAAGTGTGGGTGCCCAGGCGGAAGTCTATATTCCTGACCGGCAGGAAGAAGGGTATGGCCTGCATGAAAGCGCCATTCGGAAGCTGGGGCATGGCGGCGTGTCCCTGTTGCTCACTGCGGATTGCGGCACCACGTCGTACAGGGAAATCGAGGTGGCTCGTTCCTTGGGCATGGACGTCATTGTGACGGATCATCATCAGCTTCAATCCCGAATGCCGGAGCCGGTGGCGTTCATCAATCCGTATCGCCCGGATTCCGTCTATCCTTTCCAAGGGTTATGTTCCGGCGGCTTGGCCTACAAGGTGGTGGAAGCCTACGCGCGGAAGTATGGCGCAGCGGACGTGCCGGTGGAATCGTTCCGTGACCTGGTGGCGTTGTCGTCCATTGCCGACATGGTGCCGCTCCGGGATGAGAACCGGGTTCTGGTACGGGATGGGCTCGCCCAGGTGGCTCAGGGGAACCGATGCGGGATTCGGGCGTTGACCCAAGACTTGGGCCTGAACGGGACGTGTTCGGCCGGCACGATCGGGTTTCGGGTGGCCCCGCGTTTGAATGCGGCCGGACGATTGGCTCATGCCGGGTTGGGCGTCAGGTTGCTCACCGCGGATTCCGAACCCGTGGCGCTCCAGCTTGCGCAACAATTGGAGGAACTGAACCGCCGCCGGCGAGAGATTGAAGAAGCAATGACCCGTGAGGCGATTGCGCAGGTGGAGGCCGGTGACCAGCCGCACGCGATTGTGGTGGGCGCGGAAGGGTGGCATAGTGGCGTGGTCGGCATTGTTGCAGCGCGGTTGGTGGAACGTTATCACCGTCCTGCGGCTGTCGTGGCGTTCGATCGTGATGGTCTGGGCAAGGGGTCGGTCAGAAGCGTGGCCGGCTTCGACGTGTGTCAGGCCTTGCGGCAATGTCAACGGGATCTTGTGGCGTTCGGTGGGCACCCGATGGCTGCGGGCCTTACGGTCAGACGGGAAGCGTATGCTGATTTCAGCCGTCGGTTTGGGGAGGGCGTCGAGGGGGCAATGGATGACAGTCTGAAAGTTCCCACCTTGGACGTGGATGCGGCCGTGGCGCTGGCCGACGTGCAATTTCCTTTTGTCCGGGAATTGGAACGACTGCAACCCTTCGGGATGGGTAATCCTGAACCGACCCTGATGAGTCGAGGAGTTTCGGTGTTGGAGAAAAAGGTGGTCGGGGACAATCATCTGAAATTGGTCGTTCGCCAACCCGGTTCCGTTCCCCTGGAGAGTATCGGGTTTCGGATGGGAGGGCTGGCACACGCCATTGATGCGGGACACGGGCGGATTGACGCCGTATTCACTCCGGAGTTGAATGAATGGAAGGGCTCGACCCGCATTCAACTCCGGCTGCGTGACGTGCGGGTGGAGTGAGGGGCCTTGTCGATAAATGAGTTGACTGAACGCGTACGGGAAAACCTTTTATGCCGCTGACTAGTGTGACAGAGATTGATGACCTCGTCCGGCAAGTGCAGAGTTGCTATCCGGAGGCTGACGAAGCGTTGCTTCGACGTGCCTATGCGTTTTCCGCGAAAGCGCATGAAGGGCAGACACGCCGGTCCGGCGAGCCTTACCTGCAACATCCGGTGGCCGTGGCCGGTATTTTGACTTTCCTCAAGCTTGACGTGACCGCCATCGTGGCCGGGCTTCTCCATGATACGTTGGAAGATACCGTGGCGACTCAGGAGGAATTGCAGACGCATTTCGGGCACGAGGTGGCGCATCTTGTGGAAGGGGTCACGAAGATCGGCCAAATCCCTTTCCGGACCTATGAAGAGAAGCAAGCCGAGAATTTCCGGAAGATGCTGTTGTCGATGGCCGACGACATCCGGGTGGTCTTTATCAAGTTGGCCGACCGTCTGCACAACATGAGAACGCTGGGCCATTTGCCGGAGGACAAGCAAAAGCAAATCGCCCAGGAAACTCTGGAAATTTATTCGCCCTTGGCCAACCGGTTGGGTATGAGTTGGCTCAAGCAGGAGCTTGAAGATTTATGTTTTCAATATCTCAAGACGGAAGCCTATTCCTTGTTGAAGCTACGGGTGGCGCAACGGGACGAAGAACGGCAGGTCTCCGTCCAGTCGATCATCCAGGAGACGGTCGATGCGTTGGCCGCTGCCGAGTTGCCCGGTCACGTGGTCGGGCGGCCCAAACATTTGTACTCCATTCATCAGAAAATGGAGAGCCAGGGCATTACGTTCGAGGAAGTCCACGATCTCGTGGCCATTCGCATCATCACCGGCACGAAGAGCAATTGTTATACGATTCTCGGCCTCGTCCATTCGTTATGGCCACCGGTTCCCGGGCGGTTCAAGGACTACATCGCCACCCCGCGCACCAATCTTTACCAATCGCTGCATACGACGGTGTTGGGCCCTCAAGGCGATCACGTGGAATTTCAGATTCGCACGGAAGAAATGCACCGTCTCGCGGAATATGGTGTGGCGGCGCATTGGCGCTACAAGGAACAGGTCAAAGTCGACGACCGCGACGAAAAGGTCTTCAGTTGGCTCCGGCAATTCGTGGAATGGCATAAGGACCTTTCCGACAATCGCCAATTCATGGATTCCGTCAAACTCGACCTCTTTCATTTGGACGTCTTTCACGATGTGGTCTTTGCGTTTACGCCAAAGGGCGAAGTGAAAGAACTGCCGCTTGGCGCGACGCCGGTCGACTTTGCCTATGCGATTCATACGCAGGTGGGAGATCGTTGCGTCGGCGCGAAAGTCAATGGAAAGATCGTCCCCCTTCGCCAAGAACTCGCCAGCGGGGATACCGTGGAAATTCTGACGTCGCCGACCCAGGTCCCGAAAAAAGAGTGGCTGAAGTTTGTTCGGACGTCCCGTGCGAAAGCGAAAGTCAAACATTATTTGAAAGGAGAAGAGCAAAAGCAGGGGTTGGAATTGGGGCGTCGATTGCTTGAACGTGAGTTTCGCCGGCATCAGCTCCCGTCACCGCAGTTGTTGCAATCGGATCAGCTGTCCCAAGTCGCCGGTGAACGAGGCTATGCATCCGTCGAGGAGATGACGCGGATGGTGGGATACGGGCGTCTGTCCGCCGTGCAACTGGTCAATTGGCTTGTGTCGCCGAGTGCGGAGCCGGTGAAAGGCAAAGATCGTGAGGTGTCCAAGGCAGCCCCGGCGCAGAGTGCCCTGCAAACCGTTAAGGTCATGGGCGGGCGGGACGTCCTGATGCAGTTATCGAAATGTTGTGCGCCCGTACCGGGCGATCCCATCTTGGGTTACATCACGCGCGGGCGTGGACTCACGATCCATGCCAAGGGCTGTCCCAAGCTGGAGACCATGGACTATGAGAAAGATCGCCTGGTCGAGGTGGAGTGGGATCCCACGATCGAAGAGAAGCATTCGGTCAAGGTCTGCGTATTGACCTTTAATCGTCCCGGCGTGTTGGCCAACGTGTCGTCCGCGATTTCCGCGTCAAAGACCAATATCAGTCAGGCAGAGATTACGACCGGCGAAGATCAAAAGGCCGTCCTGGACTTCAGGATTGAAATTTCTCATACCCGCGATCTGGAGCGTGCGCTGGAAGCCATAGGACGGGTGGATGGGGTCATTTCAGCCAAGCGCGTGCGTGGCTGGGAAAAAGCATGAGTGTGCTATTTCGGCATCTCGATGGTGAGTTTGGTGCCCGTGGCAAGCTTCAGCGTGGCGGCTTGTCCTGCGCGCAGTTCCAGGACTTGGGCTGCCGCGGTTTTGGGCCGATAGCGGGGACAAAGATTGTCGGTTCTCGTGCAAATCGGGACGTACCGTTCGAGATGGACGATGGTCCCGTCACGGTCCAACCATAAAATATCCAGGGGCATTTTGGTGTTCTTCATCCAAAACGTCCAATAGCCTTCTTCTAGAAACTCCGGAAAGGTGAACAGCATGCCTCGATCAGGGGCCATGCGCGTTCGATACATCAACCCCTGACTCCGTTTTTCCGGCGTGTCGGCGATTTCACAATAAATCGTAAACCCGTCGGGTGTGGAAACCGTGGCCAGACTGCCTTGGCCGGATGGCAGGGGAGGCGGCGCGGAGAACGCACAGAGGCTCATCCCCAGAACGAGGCAGGCCGTCAGGTTGAGTACACGCATCATGAATGCCGGCTTGTTCGGAATCGAGGGGACTGGTTTTGGTTGTGCCATGAAGGTCATGCTAGGGTCTCTCAAAAAAGTCTGTCAACCGAAGGACAACGTCGCCTTGCCTTTCGAGATTCGTCAACTCGCCAAGGGGCAGAAGCCCTTGTGCAGGCATGAATGCCTGTTCCTTGTTGCGATTTGGAGAACGATTGCTTGCGTCCGTGCTTATGATTTGCGGGAATTATGAACTCTGGCGAGCAGGCCGAACAAAAAAATATTTTACTGTTCTTCCCATACTCCTTCTTGTTTGAGCAAATTGAGTTGGCGTTTCAAGGCAAGTTGCTCTATTCGTAACTGAATGATGTCGAGCTTCGTTGCTTCAATTTCAAGCGTGGCATTGATGTACCGAATTCGTTCTTCCGGGAGAAGCTGTCTGGAGAGTCCGTCAAGAAACAGGGCAATGGTTGGTTGTTGATTTCGCATGGTTCCTCGCCTTTGCTAAAAAAATTGACAATCAGCTTCGGCGGCACGCTGTTGGTGCAGCGTGCCGCCACCATTTAGGCCAGCCTACTCGGTCATTCCAGAATTTTCAAGATGCTGACCACATAATCACATTCTTTGCATCGGGAATTATAAAGATAAGTTGACGAGAAAAAAAAAGGGGGGGGATGAGTGAGAAGGTGAAACTGGAAGTTACGGATGTTGGCAATGGGCACGTGATGATTGGAAAGCCGATTTCGGCGAAGCATAAGAAAATGAAGCCGCTCAGTCCTCGTCGTCTTCCGGGTCAGGCCGCTCCTCGTCCTCTTCAAAAAAAATCGCGTCATACACCGCCTTGTTCCAAGAAAGCCAGATCTTCCCTTCCTCCTGATGAACCGTGAGGAACCCGTGCTCCTCTAGCCAGCGCAGGGCCTCCACATCACCGTCAATTGCTTGTTTGACGACAAGCTTGAGGATCGCCAAGGTTTCAAAGCGCGGGTCGGCCACCATAACACACTCCTGTCATGAACGCGCGCGCGGCGTTATTTCTTGCCGACTTTGGCTTTGGGAAGTTGTTTGGACGGTTTGGATTTCTTGGGCGGCTGATACGTGGCGACCTGCTTCATCAGGCGGTCGAGCGCGCGTTGCGTGGTCGGGTTCATGGTGTCCTCCTAGGTTCGGAGATTGCTTGGGTTCACCGAGTATAGTGCAATCTTCCCGCAACTTTCCAGTTTTCCATTGCTCAATCCTGGAATAAGCGTTCTGCTTTTGGGCCTTGATTCGACTCCCCCGCCTTGCTACGGTTCCCCTTTCCGTACCAAGAGGCTACCCCTTGTCGGGTCGCCTGTGAAATACAAGAACTGACTCAGAGAAACCGGGTTGATCTCCGGCCTCGCTGAGGGACCACCAACAGTAAATACGCAGGAAGTCTCTTGCCTCTTGGTACGGGCCGGCCCGGCCTTGTCCGGGACCTACCATCACCCATTCACCAGGAGGTTTCTTATGCGTTATTCAACCGTATTCCTGCTCGTTGTGTTTCTGCTCGCTGGCTGTGGCGGGGGCGGCAAGGGCGGCGGGTCGCGCCCCATAGACGGCGGCGGCGGGTCTCCCGTAACTTCCAACCAAATACGGACACAATTTGCAAATCGGGGCGCGTCCGCGGATCGGCTCCACATGACTGAATTGCAGGTCTCATATGGCCGTGGAGGAACGTCAGTCGGCAATGACTGTTTCGACGTGGCACAATGCGAACCCGCCACCGATGAATTTGGCCTCATCTTTACCCCGGCGAACCTGAGTGCGATTCCGCGGAATGCCACCATTCAAGATCGAGGCAGCCGTCAAGGGGTGCCCTTGGTCGAATATGCCGGCACGTCGTCAACGATCCTTCATTTGGAAGTTTAAACCGGCCTTCCTCCGTTGATTACCAAGTGCTTGGCGGCTGGATGGACTACAGTTTCTTTACCGTCAATCGGTGGACCTTTGATGACACGAATTGGCAAATCTGGAATGCCGCGTCGGTGGGTATGGAGTCTGGTTCCAATCCCATCTCTGGCTCGGCAATGTGGACCGGCGCCATGGTCGGTCGAACGCATGGCGCGGGAGAACATGAACCTGGGGTACTTGTGACGGGTGAGTCGAGCCTCACTTTTGACTTTGTCCGAAATGATCTGGATGTGGCCTTGACGGGCATTCGATCAACGAATGGACAAACGTATGCCGATCTGACCTGGGAGAATATTCAGGTTGAGAACGGGCATTTTGGGGGATCAGTGCAAGGCAGTTTTTATGGTCCGAATCATGAAGAAGTGAGTGGGACGTTTGAACGCCAAAATATGCTTGGCGCGTTTGGTGCGACACGGTAAACGTGGTAGAATACTGAGGATCGCCTGGGTTCGTCCGTAAACTCTTTGGCAGGAGTAGGCGACCCAGGGTAGGCAGGAAAGCCCGTTAAAAAACGCAGTTATAAGTTATGGGCTTGACAAAGGTTTGAGATTCGGGTACACTCTGTTCATCATTCATTGAACGGAGGCTGTCATGAATCTCATCACCATTTTTACCCGCTTTCCCGATCAGGAATCCTGTCTCGAACATCTTGAAGCCATTCGCTTGGGCGAGGAGCCGACCTGCCCGCATTGCGAAAGCCCGCACGTCGCCCGGAAAGCCGACGGCACCCGTCAAGGTCGCTGGAACTGTCACGGCTGCCGATCCAGCTTCACGGTCCTGTCCGGGACGATCTTTGAGAAAACCCGCATTCCCCTGCAAAAGTGGTTTCTCGCCATTGGGCTTATTGTGAACGCGAAGAAAAGTTTGTCAAGCTGTCAACTCGCGCGCGATCTGTCTTTAACCCAGCCGACCGCCTGGTACATTCAGGCTCGCATTCGGAGTGCCATGATCTCGAAACAACGCGTGTTAATGCAGGGCATCGTGGAAATGGATGAAACCTATATCGGGGGGAAGCCGCGTCATGCGAACAAAAAAGCTGATCGGAAACCGGCTCCCCGTGGCCGTGGCACGACCAAAACGCCAGTGGTGGGAGCGGTTGAACGCGGTGGATCAGTCGCAGCCCAGGCTTCTTCGACGCCGACCGTGACCGGCAAAACCGTGGTCCGATTTCTCCGGCAAACCGTTGATCCGGCTGGCTCGCTCCTCATTACGGACGAGTACAAAGCCTATAACGCAGTCGAGTCGCTGTGGCATCATGCCCGGATCAATCATTCCGTGCAATACGTCGATGGGGCCACTCATACCAACACCATTGAGGGCTTCTGGTCGCTGCTGAAACGGGCCTGGTATGGCTCACACCATCACTACCGGAAACACTTCTTGCCGCTCTACGTCGCCGAAGCCTGCTGGAAGTATAACGCCCGGAAGCACGCGAATCCCTTCGTGGCCTTCCTGCAGGGCTGTTTCGCATGAATCCCCGGCGCAAGCCCAAGTCAGAGCCGGTGTTTGCCAAAAATCGCCTGTATTACGGCGATTGCCTCACGGTCATGCGTGATTTCATGAAGCTGGGGAGCGTCGATCTGATTTACCTGGACCCCCCCTTCAATTCCAACCGCTCCTACAATGCCATTTACAAGGATGAAACGGGCCGGCCCTTGCCGGATCAGCTTGACGCCTTCTGCGATCTCTGGGAATTGACGCCAGAACGGAATGAGGCCTTGCGACGGATGCCCGTTCTCATGCGCGAACAAGGCATTGACGATCAGGTTGTGGAATTCTGGCGACTCTGGATGAATGCCTTACGGGGGACGCAACCGCGCCTGCTCGCGTACATGTCCTATATGGTCGAGCGGCTGCTCTACATGAAAACCATCTTGAAGCCGACGGGCAGCCTGTACCTGCATTGCGATCCCACGGCCAGTCACTACATCAAAGTGATGATGGACGCGATTTTCGGACACCAGAACTTTCGCAATGAGATTATTTGGTCCTACCGACGCTGGCCGTCCCCTGGCCGGAAATATCAGACGATGCACGATGTGATCTTGTTTTATGCGATGGGGGAGCACAATACCTTTCACGTGGGCTATGAGCCAGTCAGTGAGAGTTACGCGAAACGGTTTAAGGGCAAAACGCAAATCCTTGACCCTGAGACCAAAACCCGGAAACTCACGAAGGATGAACCCACGAAAGGCCTTCCCCAGCGTGACGTGTGGGAATTATCTATTTTAGCGGGATCGTCTCGGGAACGGCTGGGATATGCCACGCAGAAACCCCTGACGTTGCTGGAACGCATCATCCAAACCAGCTCAAATCCTGGCGACGTGATTTTTGACCCGTTCTGCGGCTGCGGGACGACCTTGGAAGCGGCTCACACGCTGAATCGGCGCTGGATCGGCATTGATATTGCCATTCATGCCGTGAAACGGGTTGCCCGACGCCGGTTAGAGGAACGCTGTGGTCTCCTGGAGCATCGGGATTTTGTGATTGATGGTGTCCCGAAGACCTTGGAGGGAGCGAAGGATTTGTGGGAGCGGGATAAATACCACTTCCAGAAATGGGCCGTGGAAGAAATCGATGGATATGTGACGGTTCGACGCTCTGCCGACGGGGGCATTGATGGCCGGCTCTATTTCGTCGTGACGCATGAACGGGAATTGCAAAACATGGTCATCGAAGTGAAGGGCGGAAAGCACGTTTCCCTTGAACAGATCCGGGCGTTACGTGGCGTCCTGGATCGGGATGACGCGATCATGGCGGGCTTGATTGTCATGGAAGAACCGAACCCGACCCAGTTGCGGAATTTCAGGCGGGAATTTTCCAGCGCGGGGAGCCTGGAAGTCTTGGGGAAGGCGTACCCGAAGATGCAGATGCTGACCGTCACGGAGATTTTAAAGGGGAAGCGATTTTTGACGCCCACGGTTTCAGGACGGAAAGCGGCCCAGCCTACCTTATTCGGCTGAACACTATCCGTCAAGCCCATAACTTATAACTGCGTAAAAAAATCCCACTACAGGGACGGGCATTGGTATGTTTGGATACTAACTGATTCCGGCAGTTAGTATCCGTGACATTCACTCCAGGGTAGGAGATTGTGTCATGTTTGATTCTAGCAATCCGTCACCGCTACGTCAACTCGTCGAAGATTGCCGTCCTGGAACCGTGGGAGAGCCAAGTATAGAGAAACGGTATTAATGACATCCCCACCTATCGGTCCCACCAGAACTGATGTCAATTATTGCCGTTCGCGTTGTGATCTTGTAAGTGCGGCGATCGCCCCACCCCTAACCATTGACAAATTCGCCTAGCCTGCCCATAATCTTGGTAGTTTTATCCCATCCACTCATCGCTGATTAAACTCTATAAATCCGTGATTTGCCCTCTTGACTGGTTTTTTGTCTGTATATATAATGCTTCGTTTGGAGGGGTCGGCCCTTAACGGTTTTTAAAAGGAAAAACTCAAGATGCCCTTTTTTACCTGTTTCGGCAGGAAAAATTGGGCTTTGTCTTGTTTCCCCGCTTTACACTTTCCCTTAATTTTATTGACGTAGGAAGGGTCTGCCGAACGATTGAGTTGTTGAACGGGCAGGTACCCGAGTGGACAAAGGGGGCAGACTGTAAATCTGCTGCCGTCGGCTTCCAAGGTTCGAATCCTTGCCTGCCCACCATATGAAACGTGTGTGACGGTCGAAACGGGACGTGTGTTTGCATCAATGGCTTATGAAGCCGAAGGAGTGAGCCAGACCGACGGCGAATTCGAAAACGGTGGCGGGCGTAGCTCAGTGGTAGAGTTCCAGCCTTCCAAGCTGGCTGTCGCGGGTTCAAATCCCGTCGCCCGCTCCAGCGAACGTTTGAAGCGTGAAGCGGTCAGCGTGACAAGCGATGCAGGGGCTCCCATTCACCAGGCCCACGTAGCTCAGTTGGTAGAGCACGTCCTTGGTAAGGACGAGGTCACGCGTTCGATCCGCGTCGTGGGCTCCAGTATCTCGATGAATTGTCAATGAAATCCATTTTTCAGGATGTGACGGTTTCGTCCCGCGTGGGACTGATGTGGTTGCCACGGGGACGACGTTTTTGGGGAGGGGCAGATGGCGAAGGCGAAATTTGATCGGAAGAAGCCGCACGTGAACGTGGGGACGATCGGGCACGTGGACCATGGGAAGACGACGCTGACCTCGGCGCTGACGAAAGTGATGGGCCAGCA
>MKWU01005538.1_pt1 | contig 13646 bp, 13 predicted proteins | sample 809101 | NCBI WGS metagenome assembly MKWU01 (sample SAMN05860141, study PRJNA318959) | sponge metagenome | host: Aplysina aerophoba | place: Slovenia: Piran, Adriatic Sea, Gulf of Piran | collected 2013-05-07 | reverse complement strand
GGGCGCTGGCTCGATTCCATGTTCTACCGGCAGGGCCAGGATCTTCTCCATGGCGGCCCGCGCAGCGCTGTTGTCCCCGCTCTCGACCGCCTGCCCCGCCTGGAGCAGAAAGCAGTCCGTCTCGATCTCAGGTGGCAACTGCGCCGCGGCGGACGCCCCGTAGCCGAACTCCATCATTGCGAGGACGGCCCCGGTGTGCTTCGCGGTGGTTCGGTTCAACCCGTGTCTCCCGGCGCTCGTCAGTGCTGGATCGGACGTGACGAGGCCTGAATTCGGATCGCAGCGACGCGGTGGGACCTCAAGCGTCGTGTGCTCGATTTGAGGCTCCCCAACAGAGCGTCCCTAGACTTGGGATTCCACCACAGGATCTTGGGTAACGCAACACTGTGTTCTGGGTCCAAGTCTTGCGTTAGGGTGTTCCATGCGAACACCTCGCCCAGCGGACGAGGGAGGAGGCCCTGATGAAGACCAGTTTCATCTCCAGACTTCTGATCGCCGCGTTCGTGGTTGCCGCGTTCCTGATCGGAACGAACTGCGCGACGAAGGGGCCGCCACCCCCGCCGTCAGATCCGCCCCCCCAGGCACCCGCCCCGCCACCAGCACTGCCGCTGCCGCCGCCACCGTCGGCGCCGCCACTCTCCCAATTCGGCAGCAGGGCGAACGGGATCAATCACCGTCCGGCTTCGTCAATGTCTCGAGTTCACCTCTTTCTACCTTCTTCATCGATGTGGACACTGCGTCGTACACCAGGGTGCGGGGTCTCCTCAACAGCGGGGAACTACCGCCTGCCGACGCGGTCCGTATCGAAGAACTGATCAACTATTTCGGCTACGACTACCCCGAACCGGCTCCGGGCGAACTGGTTGACGTCGTTATGGAGATCGCGGAGGCGCCCTGGGCCCCGTCGCACCAGCTCGTTCACATCGGCCTGCGGTCCAAGACCGTAGCGACGACCGGCCCGTCCCGCAGAAACCGCTTCGTGCTGACCCTGGATGGCGTAGCGGTCGGGCCGATGGGTGCCGCACATAACGTGGTGGCGAAGGACGTCAAGCTACAGATCGAATTCAACCCCGCGCAGATCAAGGGATACCGCCTCCTCGGTTACGAAGACCGCAGGCTAAGCAACGAAGACTTCAACGACGACACCAGGGATACCGCCGATCTGCGCGCTGGGGACAGCGCTACAGCCCTGTACGAGATCATCCCCGTCGGATCGAACGAACCGGTGCGCGGAGTGGATCCGCTGAAGTACCAGCAGATCACTCCACGGCCCGGAAGCGCGAACGACGAAGTACTGACCGTGAGGGTGCGCTACAAAGCCCCCGAGGCCTCGGTAAGCCGCCTCCTGGAGCGGGCGCTCACCACGTCCGACACCGCCGCCGGGGTGTCCGACGCATTCCGCTTCGCGTCCGCAGTCGCGGAGTTCGGCCTTCTCCTACGCGATTCCCCCTACCAGGGAGACGCCTCGTACGAGCGCGCCTTCGGACGCGTACAGGAAGCCTTGGGCGACGATGAAAGCGGGCGTGGAACCGAGTTGCTCTCGCTGATCCGGGCGGCCGACAACCTCACGGAGCAGTTGCACTCGTTGATGAGCACGAGCCAAGACCTGAGGCCGGGACGAGCAGAGTTGGTTCAGGTCACACCCGGAGAGGGCGCGTTCTTCAAGCTGAGCGCCATAGAGGACGGCGTGTACACCATTGACGCCGTCGCGAACAGCCGCGGTCTCGATCCCATGTTGTACTTGTTCCAACAGATCGGTAACCAATTCCATCGGATCGCCTTCAATGACGATGGCGGTGATGGACGTCTCGACTCGCGCATCGTCCGGGTCATGGACGGCGCCGCGAACTACTTCGTCTTTGTGCGCGACGGCGCTGGCAATCCCGGCCCGATCACTCTGTCGATCATGCAATGAGGTCGCCGTTGCCCGGCAGGCGCGCCGCGACCTAGATCAGGAATCGATCGCCGCCGCCAGTTCCTCCAGGAACTCCGCGGCGCGGGCCGGGCCGAGTCCCTCCAGATAGGCCACCAACTGGTCCCGGCTCCAGCCCGAGTCCGGGGCGTGGTCCACGATCATCTCCGCGGCCAGGCTGACGAGTGGCGCGCCCCCGTAGTGGGCGCCGTCGGTGACCCGGTAGGCGCGCTCGAAGCCCTCGACAAACGGCTGGGAGGGCGAAAGCGCGTGGATCTCCTCCGAGACCCGGCGGAGTTCTTCCGCGAGTTCGGGCGCCTCCGGTAGAACGGACAGGCTCCGGGACAGCGAGTCGAAAATGTCCCCGAAGCGGCGCCGGGCCTTCCCGGCGGACCGGCGGCCTTCGGCGGGAGGAGTCACGGCCCACCAGTCTAGGGCACCCGCGGGCCCCGCGTTGCATCGGTAGAGGACCGTCGTGCGGTATCGTCGCTGCCGCCGCACGACACAGGTAAGGAGGTGCTCGTGGCACCGGACGATGCAACCTACGTCGAGTTCGAGGGGGTCTCGAAGACCTACGACGGGGTCACCCCGGTGGTGGACGGGCTGGATCTCCAGGTCCGGCAAGGCGAATTCCTGACCCTGCTCGGCCCCTCGGGGTCCGGCAAGACCACCTGCTTGATGATGCTGGCCGGGTTCGAGGCGCCGACGTCCGGCTCCATTCGGATGCGGGGCCGGCCGATCGGCGATCTGCCGCCGCGGAAGCGGGGCATCGGCATGGTGTTCCAGAACTACGCGCTCTTCCCGCACCTGACCGTGGGGCAGAACCTCTCCTTCCCCCTGGAAGTGCGGGGAGTGGACCCCGAAGACACCCGTAAACGGGTTGGGCGTGCCCTGAGCCTCGTCCGTCTCGAGGGGTACGAAGACCGCAAGACCACCCAGCTCTCCGGCGGCCAGCAGCAGCGGGTCGCGATCGCCCGCGCCCTCGTCTTCGAGCCGGATCTCGTGCTCATGGACGAACCCCTCGGCGCTCTGGACCGCCGCCTCCGCGAGGAGATGCAGTACGAGATCCGGCGGATCCAGCGGACACTCGGGATCACCTGCATCTACGTCACCCACGACCAGCAGGAAGCCATGGTGCTCTCGGACCGGGTCGCCGTGTTCCACGACGGCCGCCTTCAGCAGATCGCCAGTCCAGAGGGGCTCTACGAAGAGCCCATGCGGAACTTTGTGGCCCGCTTCATCGGCGAGAACAACCGGCTTGCGGGGCGCATCGAGAGCATCGACGGCGCCGTGTGCGAAGTCCGGGTGGGAGGCGCGCTGATCCAGGCCCTCCGGGTGGTTCCCGCCGAGGTGGGAGAAGAGACCACCCTTTCCATCCGGCCGGAACGGGTGGGGCTGGCGCCCGACGCCGGGCTCTACCACAACGAATTCGAGGCCGAGGTCCAGGACATCACCTTCCTCGGGGACCACCTCCGGGTCGTGGTGAGCCTGCTCGGGAGGGATGACTTCATCGTGAAGATCCCCAACATCGTGGGTCATGGCGCGGTGATTCCCGGCGACCGGGTCCGCCTCGGGTGGACTCCCACGGACTGCCGGGCGCTCGATAACGAGCCCGAATCCGCGGAACCGTGACCGGCCGCAGGCGGGGCGCGCCAAGAATGTTTGCCGCTCTGGGTGTGCTGACCGGGATCGCCTGCGGCGGCGATCCCCCTCACGGCTCGCTGACCGCCGTCTCCTGGGGCGGCTCCTTCGCCCGGGCCGTGAACAAGGCCTACTACGAGCCCTTCGAGGCGTCGACCGGGGTGGTGATCGGCCGGGAGGACTACAACGGCGGCCTCGCCCAGATCCGGACGCAGGTGGACATCGGCAACGTCCACTGGGACGTCCTCTCGCTCGAGATCTTCGACGCGATCCGGGGCTGCGACGAGGGGCTCCTGGAGCGGATCCCGCACGACATCCTCGTGCCCGGGTCCGACGGTTCCGCGGCGGAGGAGGACTTCTGGCCCGGCACGCTGACCGAGTGCGGCGTCGGGCACACGTTCTATTCCACGATCTACGCCTACCATCCGGACCGCTTCCCGGGCGAGAAACCGGCCACGATCGCGGACTTCTTCGATTTCGAGCGCTTTCCCGGCCGCCGCGGCATGCGCCGCAGCCCTCTCGTCAACCTGGAGTTCGCGCTGCTGGCAGACGGCGTCCCGCCCGAAGAGGTGTACGCCGTCCTGGACACCCCGGAAGGACTGCGGCGCGCCTTCCGGAAGCTGGACACCATCCGGGAACAGGTCGTCTGGTGGGAAGCCGGGGCCCAACCGCCGCAGATGCTGGCGGACGCCGAGGTGGTGATGTCCACCGCCTACAACGGACGGATCTTCAACGCCCAGGTCCTCGAGAACCAGCCGTTCGTCATCGTCTGGGACGGCCAGGTGCTCGACGGCGGGCAGATGGCCATCGTCGCCGGCTCCCCGAACCTGAAGACGGCGCTCGAGTACATCCGGTTCATCACCTCGCCGGAGTCGCTCGCCCGGCTCACCGGTTACATCGCCTACAGCCCGGTGCGCCGGTCGGCGCTGCCGCTCGTCTCCACCCACGTCGAGACCGGCGCCGACATGCGGCCGCATCTCCCCACGAGTCCCGAAAACCTCCGCCGCACGCTGCGCAGCGACGTGGAGTGGTGGACCGAGCACCTCGACGAGATGAACGAGCGGTTCAGCGCCTGGCTGGCGAAGTCATGATGCGGATCGGAGAGCGGGTAACTGCCCTCGTGCTCCTTGCCGGCGCGGCGTGTGGCGCCGGAGATGCCGGACCCGGCTCCCTGACGGTGGTCTCCTGGGGCGGGGCCTACGCGCGGGCGGTCACCACGGCTCACTACGAACCCTTCGAGGCCGCCACCGGACTCACCCTGGCCCGGGAGGATTACAACGGCGGCCTCGCTGAAATCCGCACCCAGGTGGACACCGGAAACGTCCACTGGGACCTGGTGGACCTCGAGATGTTCGATGCGACGCGGGGCTGCGACGAGGGGCTCCTGGAGCTGATTCCCGACGACCTCCTCGGGCCCGGAGCCGACGGCGCCCCGGCCGCCGAGGACTTCTGGCCCGAAACCATCACCGACTGCGGGGTGGGAACCGTCTTCTACTCCACGGTCGTCGCCTACCACCCGGACCGCTTCTCCGGCGAGAAACCGGCGACGATCGGAGACTTCTTCGACCTGGAGCGCTTTCCGGGGCGGCGGGGGATGCGCCGCAGCCCCCTCGTCAACCTGGAGTTCGCGCTCATGGCGGACGGGGTGGCGACGGACGAGGTGTACGCCGTCCTCGACACCGACGAAGGCATCGACCGGGCTTTCCGGAAACTGGGGACCATCCGCGACCAGGTCGTCTGGTGGGAGGCCGGCGCCCAGCCGCCGCAGATGCTCGCGGACGCCGAAGTGGCGATGTCCACCGCCTATAACGGCCGGATCTTCAATGCCCAGGTTCTGGAAAACCAACCGTTCGTGATCGTCTGGGACGGCCAGGTGCTCGACATCGGCCAGACCGGGATCGTGGCGGGCACCCCGAACCTGGCGGAGGCGCTCGAGTTCCTGCGCTTTTCGTCCTCGGCCGAGTCCATGGCGCGGCTCGCCGGGGAAATCGCCTACAGCCCCACGCGGCGCTCGGCGCTGCCGCTGGTCACCACCCACCGCGAGACCGGCGTTCCGATGCTGCCCCATCTCCCCACCAGCCCCGACAACGTCGGCCGGGTGCTCGCCAGCGACACGCTCTGGTGGAGCGACCACCTGGACGAGGTGAACGAGCGCTTCAGCGCCTGGCTCGCGCGATGACGGAAGACACCGGGAAGCGGAGCGTCGCACCGCCCGTCCGGGCCCGGTTGCGGGCGGCGGGACTCGCGCTGCCGCTCGTCGCCTTCGTCGGCGTTTCCTTCCTCTTCCCGCTGGGGACCATGCTGTCCCGCAGCGTCTACGACCCCCTGGTAGCGGACACGCTCCCACAAACGCTGGCGCTGCTCGCCGCGTGGGACGGGGAGATCGTGCCCGGTGAGCCGGTGTTCGCCGCCGCGGCCCAAGAACTCGAAACCGCGCTCGACGGGCGGCTGGCGGGCAGGCTGGGGGGGCGGGTGAACCGGGTCGCCAGCGGCATGCGCAGCGTGATCGTGCGCGGCGCCCGGGCGGCGGCGGAGGCTCCGGCCGCAACCGCCCGGGAGACCCTGATCGGCGGACATCCCGCCTGGGGCGAGCCGGCCACCTGGCGGGCAATCCGCACTGCCGGCGAGCGGTTCACCGTTCGCCACTACCTGCGGGCGCTGGATCTCGACCGGGATGCCGCCGGGTCCATCGTCCGCCAGCCCGAAGAACTCCGCATCTACGTCCCGCTGCTCCTCCGCACGCTCATGGTGAGCCTGGCGGTCACCCTGCTCTGCCTGCTGCTCGGCTACCCGATCGCCCACCTGATCGCGAACTCGCCGCCGCACCGCGCGCGCTGGCTGATCCTCCTGGTACTGGTTCCCTTCTGGACCTCGCTGCTCGTGCGGACCACCGCCTGGATCGTCCTGCTGCAGACGCACGGTGTTGTGAACAGCCTGCTCGTCGCCCTCGGCCTCGTCGGCGACGACGGGCGGATCGCCATGATCTACAACATGACCGGCACGCTGGTCGCGATGACCCACGTGCTGCTGCCGTTCATGGTGCTGCCGCTCTACTCGGTGATGCGGACCATTCCGCCGCACTTCATGCGGGCCGCGTCGTCGCTGGGCGCGAACCGCCGCCAGTCCTTCTTCCGCGTCTACTGGCCGCTCACCCTGCCGGGGACCGCGGCGGGCTCGCTGCTGGTGTTCATCCTGGCGATCGGCTACTACATCACCCCGGCCCTGGTGGGCGGATCGAGCGGGCAGCTCTTCTCCAACATGATCGCCTTCCACATGCAGACCTCCCTGAACTGGGGGCTCGCGGCGGCGCTCGGCGGCATCCTGTTCGTGGTGGTCGGGGCGCTCTATGTGGTCTACGACCGGCTCGTCGGCGCGTCGAGCCTGAAGCTGGGATAGGCAGATGCCGTTTGCGTTGCGGGACGGAGCGGCCTCGCGGGCCGTCTATCTGGCCTTTTGCGCCTTCGTCTTCGTCTTCCTGGTGGCGCCGATCCTGGTGATCGTCCCACTCAGCTTCAACGCGGAGCCCTACTTCACCTTCACCGAAGGGATGCTGCGGCTCGATCCGGACGCCTGGTCGCTCCGCTGGTACGACGCTCTGGTGGACGACGCCCGCTGGTCGCGGGCGCTCGTCAACAGCCTGGGGATCGGGGTGGCCGCCGCGCTCCTCGCCACGGTGCTGGGAACCGTCGCGGCGCTCGGGCTCTCCAGCCCCGCGATGCCGCTCCGGCGCCTCGTCACCGGGATCCTGATCTCGCCGATGGTGATCCCCGTGATCATCGCGGCGGCGGGGATGTTCTTCTTCTACTCGGACCTCCGCCTCACCCAGTCGCACCTCGGGCTGATCCTCGCCCACGCCGCGCTCGGCACCCCGTTCGTGGTGATCACGGTGACGGCCACGCTGTCGGGGTTCGACCGCAACCTGGTCCGCGCTTCCCAGAGCCTCGGCGCGGGTCCGATCACCACCTTCCGCCGGGTGCAACTGCCGCTGATCGCGCCCGGCGTGCTGTCAGGCGCGCTCTTCGCGTTCGCCGCTTCCTTCGACGAGGTGGTGATCGTGCTTTTCATGGGCGGGCTGAACCAGCGGACCATCCCGCGGCAGATGTGGTCCGGCATCCGCGAGGAAATCAGTCCGACGATCCTCGCGGCGGCGACCTTCCTGATCGCCTTCGCGCTGCTCTTCCTGTTCGCAGTGGAGCGTTTGCGGCGGCGGGCGGGAGCCGACGAAGCGGCCTGATCCGCGCCGGCCACCCGCCTCCCGGCGCTCGCGGCGGACGCGAGGGAGGATCGGGAGCCGGTAGGATGGCGGCCATGCGCCGGCGCCTGCCCCTGGGGATCCAGAACTTCCGCGAAGTCCGGGAGGATGGGTGCTACTACGTGGACAAGACGCCCTGGATCGGGGAGTTGCTCGACCGGGGCAAGTACTACTTCCTGTCGCGTCCCCGCCGGTTCGGGAAGAGCCTGCTGCTCGACACCCTGAAGGAGCTGTTCGAGGGGAACGAGCCGCTCTTCCGGGGCCTCGCCATCCACGACCGCTGGGACTGGTCGGTGCGGCACCCGGTGGTGAAGCTGGACTTTGCGGGAGGCAGCTTCGGGTCGCCGGAACGGCTGGACGCCAGCCTGGCCGTCCAACTCGACCGGATCGAGGCGGCGACCGGGATCGAACGCCGCTACGACACGGTCCCGGAGCGCTTCGGACACTTGATCTGGTCGCTGCACGGGCGGACCGGACAACGGGTAGCGGTGCTGGTGGACGAGTACGACAAACCCATCCTGGACACGCTGGCGAAGCCGGAACTCGCGGTGGCGCACCGGGAGGCGCTCCGGGGGCTCTACGGGATCATCAAGGCGAGCGATGCGCACCTGCGCTTCGCCATGCTGACCGGGGTCAGCAAGTTCACCAAGGTGAGCCTGTTCTCCGAACTGAACAACCTGACCGACATCACCCTGGACGCGCGCTACGGGGGAATCTGCGGTTACACGGAGGAGGACCTCGACACGGTGTTCGCGCCGGAGCTCGAAGGACTCGATCGGGAGCGGATGCGGGACTGGTACAACGGCTATTCGTGGGGCGGCCCCGAGCGCGTGTACAACCCCTACGGGCTGCTGCGGCTGTTCGACAGCCGGAAGTTCTCGGGGCACTGGTTCGAGACGGGGACCCCGAAGTTCCTGGTGGAGACGCTGGTCGGGCGCGGCGTGTCCTCGGTGTCGCTGGACGGGACGATGAGCACGGAGGACCTGCTGTCGGTGTTCGACGTGGAGGAGATCGGCACGGAAGCGCTGCTGTTCCAGACGGGCTACCTGACGATCACCGGCGAGGAGATGCGGAGCAGCGGGCCGTCGTACCGTCTGGGGTACCCGAACCGGGAGGTGCGCCAGGGCCTCAACGCGCACCTCCTCCGCCAACTCGTGAAGAATCCGGTGCGGCAGCGGGCGAATGCCAACCGCCTCGAAACGCTCCTCGAGTCGCACGACTGCGCGGGGCTGAAGGAGCTGTTCCACGCCTTTTTCGCCTCCATTCCCTACGAGTGGTACACGAGGAACGACATCGCGCGCTACGAGGGGTACTACGCGAGCGTCTTCTACTCGTACTTCGCGGCGCTCGGGTACCAGGTGGCGGTGGAGGAGTCGAGCAACCAGGGGCGGCTGGACATGGCGGTCAGGGCGGGGGGCCACGTGTACCTGTTCGAGTTCAAGGTCGCGGAGCTGACCGGGCCGGGTTCGGCCCTCGGCCAGCTCCGGGAGCGGGACTACGCGGCCAAGTACCGGGCGGCCGGCGAGCCGATCCACCTGGTGGGGGTGGAGTTCAGCAAGGAGACCCGGAACATCACCGCCTTCGAAGTCGAAGACGCCTGACCCGCCTCCGCCGCCCGCCGGGCGCGGCGCGCGCTACGGGTCCTTCCCCCGCGCCGGGCCGCCCTGCCGCAGCTCGAAGCCCCGCGCGAGAACGTACGCGAGCAGCGCCACCACGAAGACCAGGAGCAGCATCCAGGCGATTCCCTGGAGCGTCCCGATGACGGTCCGGTACACCTCGAGCGTCCAGCGCTCGGCGGTGAGGACGAGGATCTCCGCGTCCTTGTCGGGCGCCGAGATGTAGCGCTCCAGCTCGTGGATACGGACGCCCGCCGAGACGCCCACCACGAACGCCGCGAACTTGATGTAGCGGTGCCAGGCCCCGCTCAGTTCCTCCGTGACGATCCGCTGCAGGATGGACGCGATGGGCCGGTCGAAAAGGCGCACCACCCCGAAGGACACCGCGAGCGCGATCAGGAAGGTGACGATCAGGAGCGTGAAGAACATGGAACTTCTCTAGTCGCCGGGGTCGTGGACGCGGCCGTCCTTCATCACGAGGCGCACTCGCTGGAGGGCGGTGACATCGGCCGCCGGGTCGCCGTCCACCACCACCAGGTCAGCGGCGTAGCCCTCCGCCACGGTCCCGATCTCGTCCTGGAGCCCCAGTGATTCCGCGGCGAGCGAGGTGAGTCCCGCCACCACGTCCGCCGGGTCCTGGCCGCCCTCATCGACGCGGGCGACCGCTTCGCGGGCGTTCTGCCCGTGGGCGCCCGCCACCGCGTCGGTCCCGAAGACGATCTTGAGCCCGTCGGTAGCGAGCGCCATCCCGAAGGTCTCCATCGCCCGGACCCTGCCGGACTCCATGGCGGCGAAGCCCTCCTCGGTGTAGTTCCCGATCCCGAGATAGCGGTCCTTGTTCTCGAAGTAGTTCTGGAAGATCAGGTAGGTGTTCGGATCGTAGAACGTCCCGTTCGCCGCCATCAGGTCCAGTGTCTCCTGGTCGAGCAGCGCGCCGTGTTCGATAGTGGTGCAGCCGGCGCGCGAGGCGCGGGTCGCGCTGACCGGCCCGTGGGCGTGCACCAGCGTCCGCAGGCCGCGTTCGTTCGCCGCGCCGCAGGTGGCGTCGAGGTCCTCCTGGGAGAGCGTGGGGCCGCCGCCGACGCGGATGCTCTCGGACGCGAAGATCTTGATGGCGTCCGCCCCGGCGTCGGCCAGCCGGTTCACTTCGGCGACGAGTTCATCGGCGTCCCCGGTGCTGGCGGAGAGTTGTCCCAAAGTCGTGATGATCCGGGGACCGGGAACCACGCCCCGGTTCACCGCGTCGCGGACCGGGCCGTCCACCGCCGCACCGAGGCTCTGGACGGTGGTGAACCCGGCCTCCAGCATCCGGATGCCGTTCTCCAGCGCGTGCATCGCTGCCGTTTCCGCGGCGGAACCGCGCGCCAGCTTGCCGTCCTCGTCGAAGTGCCAGCTCAGGTGGACGTGGGTGTCGATGAACCCGGGAAGAATCGTGCCGCCGGGAAAGTCGTGCCGCTCGCCGGCGGGAAGGTCGGCGGCCGCGGCCACCGCGACAATCCGGCCGTCCCGAACCACCACTCCGTGGTTCTCGAGGACGGCGCCGCGCCCGTCCAGCACCCGATCGGCGGTGAGCACGACCGTGCCGTCATCGACGGCGGGGGGAGGCGCTTGACCATTTCCGCCGCAAGCCGCGAAAAGCAGGACGGCAAACGAAGAAAGGAAACAGAACGAACGGAACAGCATGGCGGGTTCGGAGTCTAAGGCTCCGCCCTTGCCCTGCGACACCGCAGAGTGAGGTGTCGGTCACCGAGCGCTCAAGGTGCTAGGCTGTCCATGATGGTTATGGACACCATCGTCGGCTTCGAGTGGGACGAAGGAAACATGGGCAAGGTCGAGGCGTGCGGCTTCACGGCCGCCGATGTCGAGTGCGCGTTCCTGAATGGACGCGGGACCTACTTCCCGGACTTACGCCACTCCGAGGCTGAAGAGCGATACTGGTTGATCGGAGTCACCGATGACGGCCGGCACCTCACCGTGCCGTTCACGGTACGGACGGAGCGAATTCGGCCGATCACCGCGTGGACGACATCCCGCAAATACCGGAAGTGGGTCCGATGAAGAAAGAACGAGACGAAGCGGAAACCCTGGAGAGCCAGGCGGACCGGCTTGAACGGTTCGTGGATTTCAGCCAGCCGAGACCGGCGGTTTTCCCGAATCTGAAACCTTCGACCGCACGCATCACGGTCCGCATGCCGGGCTGGCTACTCGCCGAGTTGAAGCGCGAGGCCAATCGCCGCGACGTGCCGTATCAGTCGCTGCTGAAGGTGATCCTGGCGGACTGGCTGCGCGAACAGTCCGCGGCCTGACGTAGCACGGGGCGAACAGTCCCGGCACCGGCGGGGATGGGGATGGTGGAGGCCGCCGTCCTTGCGGGCGCCGACTGAAGTCGGCGTTCCAAGCCGTGGTCGCGGTGGAGGAGAGTGGCGTGGTCACCACTGGCGTCAGCCCCGGGGACGGTGGATGCGGCCGTTCTTCACCACGAGGAGCACTTCCGCCAGCGCCCTGACGTCCTCGGTCGGGTCGCCGTCCACCACCACGAGGTCGGCGGCGTAGCCCTCCGCGACCGTCCCGATCTCGTCCCCGAGCCCGAGCGATTCGGCGGCCAGCGACGTCAGGCTCACGACCAAGTCGGCGGGCGCCTGGCCGCCCTGCTCGACCCGGGCCACGGCTTCGCGGATGTTCTGGCCGTGGGCGCCCGCCACCGCGTCGGTGCCGAAGACGACCCGTAGACCGTCGGTAGCGAGCGCCATGCCGAAGACCCCCATCCGGCCTTCCGAGTTCTCCGACATGAGCCGGAAGCCCTCCTCGGTGTAGTTCCCGATGCCGAGGTAGCGGTCCTTGTTCTCGAGATAGTTGGCGACGATCAGGTAGGTGTTCGGGTCGTAGAAGAGTCCCTTCTCCGCCAGGACGTCGAGGGTGGCCTGATCGAGCAGCGAGCCGTGCTCGATCGTGGTGCAGCCGGCGTTCGCCGCCCGGGTGGCGCTCACCGGCCCGTGGGCGTGGACGAGGGTGCGGAGGCCGCGCTCGTTCGCTACCCCACAAGCGGCGTCGAGCTGTTCCTGGGAAAGCGTCGGCCCTCCACCGTCCCGGCTGCTCTCGGAGGCGAAGATCTTGATCGCGTCGGCCCCGGCGTCCGCCATCCGGTGCACCTCGGCGGCCATTTCTTCCGGCCGGCCGGTGCGCGCGCTCAGCGATCCCAGCGAAGTGATGATCCGCGGGCCGGGGACCACCCCGCGCGCCACCGCGTCGCGGACCGGGCCGTCGATCGGGCTCCCCAGGCTCTGCACGGTGGTGAAACCGGCCTCCAGCATCCGGACGCCGTTCTCGACGGCGTGAAGCGCGTTCACCTCGGGCGGGTCGCCGCGGGTGAACCGGCCGTCCTCCCCGAAGTGCCAGTCCAGGTGGACGTGGGTATCGATGAACCCGGGGAGAATCGTCCCGCCCGGAAAATCAAGCCGCTCGCCTTCGGCCGGCAGTCCCGCCAGTGGGAGAACCGAGGCAACCCGGTCTTCGCGCACGACCACCCCGTGGCCTTCCAGGACCCCGCCCCGGCCGTCGAGCACCCGGTCCGCGGTGAGGACCAGCACGGCGTCATGCGTCGGGTCCGGCCGCGGAGGAGGTTCGGCGCCACAGGCCGTCACGAGCCAGCAGGCGGCGGACAGGAGAACGAAGCGATTCATGGGGCGGCCTCTTGCAGGTCCCGGCTTCCGCTCCGGGCCCGCGTCAGATCTCCTGGGCGAGCCGGGAAGCGGTGCGGAGCGAGAGCGCGGCAAAGGTCAAGGTGCCGTTGTTGCATCCCGACCCCACGATGGTGGGAGCCCCCGCAACCCAGAGGTTCTCGTGGTCGTGGGTCCGTCCCCACGCGTCCACCACGCTGTCATCCGGATCGTCTCCCATCCGGCAGCCGCCGCCCGGGTGGTCGTAGTCGGAGGCGAAGCTGATGTTCAGCATCGTGCCGCCGCCGGCGCTGAGGATCCGCCGGAAGCGTCCCTCGATCTTCGCCTCGGTGTAGCCGCGGAGTTCCGCGGAGACCGGATCGTCCACGAAGTCGATCCGCGGAAGCGGGTCGCCCCACGGGTTCCTCCGGTTGGCTTCCAGGGTCAGGGCGCTCTCCCGCGCCGGGGTCACGTCGTAGTAGCCCCGCACCGGGGGGGAGCCGGTCTCGATGCGCCGCCGCCAGTCATTGAGCGTCGCGTCGCCGAGCAGCAGGTTTCCGTTGTCGTCG
>MKWU01005537.1_pt1 | contig 13652 bp, 9 predicted proteins | sample 809101 | NCBI WGS metagenome assembly MKWU01 (sample SAMN05860141, study PRJNA318959) | sponge metagenome | host: Aplysina aerophoba | place: Slovenia: Piran, Adriatic Sea, Gulf of Piran | collected 2013-05-07 | reverse complement strand
CCGCCAGCCGATGTCGTCCGTACAGGTCCCGCCTGCGCCATTCGGACGCCGGCAGGTCGACATCGCGGATGGCCAAGCGCGCAAGAAACTCGGCGGGTCCAGCCGTGGGGTAGAAGGCAGCCGCCTCCTTGCGGTCCTCGCTCAGCAGGGGAAACAGCTCAGCTCCAACATTGACATGCCGGCCGAGCCGGGCCGTGTCAAGTTCGCGGGCAGCGTCGTTCAGCAGTTCCATCACCGTCCGCATCTCGTATTCGTAGTTGCAAGCGATTTCGAGAGCCTGCACGGCCGGCAGGAATATGGCGTTCCAGTTGACCTCCAGAATCCGTCGCCACTGCGTCAGGTACTCGGCGCTGACCGGCTGCAGCGCAGGCTCGAAATGAATCGGACCCACATCGGCCACACCACTCCGATGCAGCTGGTGCTGCGCCATCAGCGCATTGAACCACATCAGCGTCACGACGCGCAGCCCGTCGATCACGCTGTGCTGCACCGTTGCGGCAATCTGCCGGCGCATGCGTTCCGGAATCGTGACGAAGTTGTTTGCCGCCTGCCGGATGCGAAGCGCAACCTGTTGTGTAAGAGAGTTGACGCGTTCGTCCGTCACGGCGGCAGCTGCAAGCAGGTCGGAAAGGTTGTCAAGCCGTGCCACGATGTGACCGCCGCCTTCGGGAAAGCGCTCAAACCCGTCGCTGCGCCGCTGGAACAAGGCCATGCCAAAGGTCGTGCCTGCGCAAAGGGCCCGACTGGCCAGCGACTGTCGCAGGTTTCGAAACTCCTCCGGAATGACGACGGCAATGGCGGCGTCAAAGGGGGCGTCAATGCGACGTGCAGTCTCTACCAGCGTCAGCTCAAGTCGGTCCTGCGCGTCCCTGTCGGCATCGCTGGCGACATAGGAACACTCGATTGCCACCGGCGGCGCAGTTGGCTCGGTGATGAGAACATCCAGCCTCAGCTGCCGGCCCGCTTCAAGCATGCCGATTATCTCGGGGCGGCACACATGCTCGTCCCAATGCGGGTTTATGGAACGAAGCGCGTCGGCAAGCGCCCGGTTGAACGTGCCTTCAGCTTGAGTCTGCATGATAAACTGTCCTGTCGTTCCGGATTGGACATCGGTTGTAGTGCGGGATCCCCATATATTGACATAGTGGCAATCAAAACAAAAAACAAAAACGCTGGCACGCAATGGGAAGATCTGTGATGGGAAGCCAACCGTTGGTTTCGGGAACAGCAGATGCATTCGATTGGTCCTGCATTGGTCGCTGCGCGAGATGTGCCCCAACCATCGATTGCGCTGTGACTGGTCCTCTCTTGCTGTCGTCAACTGCTCCCAACGAATGCAAGGCCGGCGCAGGACGGCAAGACAAGCTGGCAGGACATGGTCCCTTCCTGCCCAATCCGGCACAACGCAGTTCTTCGTCTCCTGATGAAACTGAACACATTCAGGCAATCCTGCTCAAGCGGGAGCGCTTGAACGACCTGACGGTTGGCCTCTGAAACAAAACCATTCGCGTGAACAAACGCGCATTTGGCGAATTGTGGGCCGAAGAAGGAGACGATGGAACAGCTCGATTGTTGCACCCAAAGCGCTGGATTGCTTGGACACCGACGACGCCCGGCAGGGAATTCGCCTTGGCGGGAGACGGGAGCGCGCAAAGGTTGCCCTCATGAATTGGCCGCTCGCTGACGACGACAGTGCAACCAAGGCCGATTGGCCGCCTTTGCAGCGCATCCGGGCCAGCCTGTTGCTCCCATTGTTTCGTCAGGTCATTCGACAATCAATGGACATTGATGGCAAAATGGCATCATCAAGGGGCCTAACCCGACAATGCATTGTTGGTGGCCAAAATGCACTGTCCCAATCTGCGCGCAGAAGGAGACACTGAGATGCTGTTCAGAGTCGAGATCGAAAACTTTTACTCATTTGGCACACAACAGGAAATTGACCTCCGTGTTCCGAAATCGGTTAGGGACGGATTGGGGCGCCTTTCGCCAACCTTTTCGGGTTCCAGTTACCGTGCTCCGAATGTGGTTGCCTTGTTGGGCCCGAATGCCGCGGGAAAGTCCACTGTGCTTCGCGCGATAGCTTTCGCTGCTTGGTTCGCAACCGAGAGTTTTGGGCACAGGTTCAACCGACCTCTTCCCTACATGAAATTCGGAAGCGTGGCACGAAATGCCGAACCAACGCGATTGTCGTTCTCGTTCTCGGGGCCTGCCGACTTTCAAGACATGTCCAATGAGGGTCCCACATGCCCATACACATATGAACTCGTTCTTTCTCCAAGAGGCACCGAGCCGGACTCGGTCATTCGAGAAAAGCTCAGTTACCAGCCAGGAGGCTCGGGAAAGCCAACCACGATTGTCGAGCGCTTGGGCAGCAAACAGTTTAGGTCAGCAAGATTCTTCATGACTGTCCATCAGGACAGGGCACTTAAGGAGGTGCTTCGCAGCAATGCGAGCGCAATCTGCACCTTGGCTCAACTCAATCATGAAATCTCGGCGACGTTCGTCAAATGGATATCTTGCAATGCAACGAACATGTCAATTGATCGTACTGAGAATGACGAAGGCGGTGCAGTGCAGTGGTATGCTTCCAATATTGATGCATTCAGTCAACTTCAGCGTATCGTAAAGCGCATTGACCTAGGCATTGAACAAATTGAGCTTGATGTATCTTCATCGAAGCCTCAACTGCGGTTCCATCACCCCGGCCTTGACTGTGGGCTGCCACTTGAACTGGAAAGCCATGGGACTCGCCAGCTCATCAAATTGTTGCCGTTAATTCAAAGCGCTCTCAAGACCGGTGGCGTTGCTGTCATTGACGACATGGATTCGGTTGTTCATCCCATGCTGCTGCCTGAGATCATGCGTTGGTTTGGCGACGAAGAATTGAATCCTCGGGGCGCCCAGCTTTGGACAACCTGCCATGCAACAAGCCTTCTCATGGAGTTGACCATGGACGAAGTGATGTTCTGCAGCAAGAACTCGAATGGTCAATCGACCGTCTTCAAACTGGCGGATGTGAAAGGAGTTCGGCGCACCAAGAACTTGTTCGGGAAGTACATGGGCGGTGAATATGGCGCTGTTCCGACTATTGGTTGATGGCCAATCAACGGCAAGTGTCGCAACGAGGACGCTCGTTCAATGGTTGTGAGGGCGCAAGCAAAATTGGCCATGTGACAATTCTGCGGAAGTTTGCTGAAGAAGGTCGGGCTGTTCATGTTGAGGGAAGGATTCTGGGAAAGACGGGTGACCCGTTGTCATTGGTGCAAAGGGCGATCAGTGCGGCGAAGCAATGAGCGCTCAAGCCAAGACATCCGCATGTCCAGCGATTTGTGATCCTCGACTCCGCATTGCTTGGCAGAAATTCCGATCTCGATGCAAGAATGTGGCAATTGCCCGCAAAGGCAGATTTACCCTGATCCGGCAACGTGTTTGCCTTGAGTCGGTTGCCCTGCGACACTTTGCCGGTGACGAGAATGATCACCCCTCAACCAGCATGGGTGCGCTTCGACGTCTTGAGGCGGGTCTGGCCTGAGCACAGGAAGGGCAGCTCTGCACTTGACCTGTCCAAGCGCATGCAACTTGCTGATGCTCGAAGAGCAGCAGCCAATCCGCCGAAATCCGATTTCGCCAAGTTGCTTGGGGAAGTGGGATTGTAGGATGGCAGAATCGACGGGCATTACCTTGCCAATGCCTGGCAAGGAGCAACAGCGGCAGGTCGTGCCAATGAGGGACTGTTTGAAGAAGTCAGACTCTTCCACTGCAGTGAAATTGCCACCGGACAGCTGAGCATGTGCCTTGGCGGGGCGGATCGAGAGCCCAGGCAACGATCGGTTCGCAATCATTGGCGTTGAAGCCGGCATTGCAGCGTCAGCTCTCCAGCCAGGAAATCGCACATGAGAGTCTGGTCCGTAATTTCTCTCCAATCCAAGAAGGAATGCACAATGGTCCAGTCTCTTCAAACAGCAGCGGCGACTGCAGTGGCCGGAATCTGAATGGCGGCGAAACTGAATCTTGAGCGGCCTTGGCGGACAGTTCCCCCATTCTGTCCAAGGTCTGTCTTGTCGCTCAAGGCAAATGAAAATGCGCCTATCCAGCGAGGGGATTTCTGAACGGCCCGAGCTCAGTGCCGTTCAGATGGCGGAATTCTGCCAAAGTGGCAGACCACCATCCCGCCAAAATCATGGCCTTCCTCAGAGTTGTCCAATGTTGGATTCCTCCAAGCTGCGTTTCGAAGCATTCGCGAGGCGCTGTGTCCGAATGACGCTACACATGAATTGCAGGACAGTGTCCTTTGTTGCAACGCGCGGCGTGTCACATATGCGGCGCTTGGTGTTGCGCCAGCCGGTCTCCAATAAAGTGGAATGAAACAGCAGGGCGAGTGGAACGGAGACTTGCGAGATCCTGAGCCAAATCCTCCAAGTTCAAGACTTCGTCATTTGCCCAAGCGTGCCTCTTTTGGAACCTGGACGTGAGCCTCCCTCGAACTGAATGCTTGATCCAACGCCAATTGGCGCCATGCAGATCAAGAGCGCTGATCCGTGAATTCCCGCCTGGGTGCCGTTGCGGTCCGGTTCGTGCTCGCACCCGCGGCGTGCCATCCGTCAGCATGAAAGCCAAGCATCGGCGCAGAACTTGAAGGCCTGTCGGACACGCCCGCAAGGTGAAGTGTCGCGAGCTCCGTTGGTTAGAGCACACCAAACTCCTCGAAGACGTCCTCCAACATCCTTCCCGCCATCAAGGCTTCGACGGTCTTGTGTTCTGCCGCGAGCTTTTCCCGGCCTGCCGCAACCACCGCGTCTTCAAGTTCCCGAGGAATGACGATGCAACCGTCTGCGTCGCCGAACACGAGATCACCGGGAGATACAGGAACGCCGCCAACTTCAACGGTTACATCGGTTTCAATCACCTTGCCTCGGCCATTGCTGTCGAGGGGAGCGATTCCCGCGGCAAAGACGGGGAATTTCAAGCTCCGAATGTGCAATATGTCTCGGACATAGCCGTCCATCAATGCACCGGATGCACCCCGCGCAATTGAAGCTTTGCTAAGCAACCCGCCCCAAGGTGCGATCCGGCCGGTTCGGCCGCACGCCGCCACCGCAATTTCGCCTGGCCGCAAGCTGTCCACGAGACGGATTTCCAGTTCGTAGTGGTTTTCGTCGGAACCGGGCGGCGAGTAGACATCGGCGTACAGCATTGTTCTGGCGCGTCCCACCATCTTCAGGCTCTCGTCAAGCGGACGAATTCCGGCGGGAAGAGCAAGGCGCGTGTGTCCCAGGGAATCAAGAACATCGGACACCAGTGACACAAAGAAGGAATCCCGCATCTCGGCAACGATTGGATCGGACTCTTCCTGTCCGCTCGCGGGCAAGGTTGATTTGGCCATGTTTCGAAGGTTCTCCTGTCGCTTGACATGCTTGCAGGAACAAAACCTCAAATGTTTTCGAGAGTCAACGCCACGGACAGTAGCATTGCAGTGACTTCCCGACGGATCGACCAAGCCAGAGGCGCCAAGGAGGAGCTGCAGGATCCCGCCTGTTGCAGAAATCTGCGAAATGCGCTCCTGCAAGTTCAATTCGCTTGTGGACCCACAACCAGCCAGGGGTTTCGCGACCGGCTGGCGGCAACCTTGCGTGCGGCCGGCCGCGATGTTGATCCCGGATGGAAAGACAGCGTTGGACGAGCGGCACACATGACCAACCTTGATCGGGAAGTGTGGATTGGAAGTCTGCCAGCCTTGGATGTAGCCTTCGAACGATGTGCGTGCGGGGCCTGTCGCCACTTGCCGCTGCGGGGCAACCGCTATCCTGACCGGCCTTGGGCAAATGGTTGCCGGAAAGGGAGGCAGCCAGGAACGCAGTGTTGAACATGGCTGTACAATGCCGTGGAAGGCCATTAGGCCCCGCGTGGCGGAAACCTGCTTCCGGCTGGAGGCGCCCTGGACAGGCATGCAACCACGGGAGGATGATCTTGAAGGAAAAGTTCCAAATTCAGCCATATGCCCTGAACGAGTTCCAGGGACGGATCGGAGTGGCGCGTGCCGAAATCAACCCGCCCGAAGGAATGTACGCCCGAACCTGGGGTTGCGCCAAACACGACATTGCGGATGGCTTGCACTCGCCGCTCTATGCCACCTGCATGGCAATGGCCCCTCGCGACGGCGGGCAGGAGGTTTTCCTGGTGACGCTCGACCTGATGGTTTGGCTGTCGAAGACTGACGAAGAGGGAATTCGACTGAAGCTGGAGAATGAATTCAATGTGCCGCCGGGGGCATTGATCGTGCACCTCTCCCACAGCCACGGCGCGCCCTTCACTGATCCTGCCCGGGCTTCCGCTCCTGGCGGCCACCTGATCGTTCCGTTTCGAAAAAAGATTGCTGCCGCCTGTCGCCAGGTGATGATGCAGGCGCTCAAGGGCATGAGGAAGGCGACGCTGACTTGGGCGGCCGGACGATGCGGACTGGCATATGATCGAGACCTGGTGATTCCTGAATCCGGCGAAATCGTTTGCGGCTTCAATCCGAGCAAGGTGGTTGACGACACGCTGACAGTGGGGCGTGTTGTCGACGAAGGCGGGAAAGTCCTTGGCACTCTGGTCAACTATGCTGCGCATCCCACTTCGCTTGGCGGTGGAAACCGCTTGATCTCGCCGGACTATGTCGGCGCCATGAGAAGCCTTGTCGAGCGGGAGACAGGCGGTGCGATTTGCACCTTCCTGCACGGGGCGGACGGCGACCTGACGCCGCGCCGCAGTTTCGAGGACGAAGTGGAGGCAGCCGACCAGAACGGGCGCGAACTCGGATATGCGGCGTTGTCTGTCCTTGCGGGGATGCTTCCGCCGGGACACCGCATGGAGTTTGCCGGACGCGAGGAATCCGGCGCCACACTTGGCCGATGGAGGCTGGCGGCATGCCAGCCGGACAAGGCATTCGCATTCCTGCAACGGACAGTTGGTCTCAACATTGCCGAGCTGCCTTCGATTGCCGAATGCAGGAACGCGGCGGCAACCGCTTCGGACGGCTTTGAAAGGGAACGTGCCGAGCGCAGACTGGCAATTCGGGAGAAGCTCGGCGACGGGGATCGTTTTGAACTGCCAATCTATGCCTGGCGACTTGGTTCGTCGGTGATGGTGGGCGCCCCCGTTGAATTCTACAGCGACGTCCAGGTGGATCTTCGCGCCCGCTTTCCCGGCATCACCATTGCAGTGCTCGACGTCTGCAACGGCTTTCTGAACTATCTCCCGAGGGAAGCCGACTATGAACGAAACACCTATCCGGTGAAGATTGCACTGTTTGCCCGCGGGAGCATGGAAAGGGCGCGCGACCGGATTGCCGAAGTGATTGCCGAACTCGCAGGCACACCGTGAAGGTCCGCCACTGTCCTAATGGCCGCCGGCGACGGCCGCCTCGATGATTCTGTGGATGTCCCAACGTGGCGAGTATCCGAGAATTGATCGCGCTTTGGAAATGTCATGCGCAATTCGGATCGGCTCCCCCGGGATCCTTGCATCCACAAAGGGCATTCCGGTTTGCGCGCTGAGTGTCTCGACGGCTGTCTGGTACGAAAACGGCGCCGGCCCGCTCAGGTTGAAAGCCTGGCCAATCGCCGATGGGCTTGTCAGCATCAGTTCAATGCCGTCCACAATGTCGGCCACGTCGCACATGTGGAACCCATAGGGCACTCCGTCTTCGTCGCGGGCAAGAACGAGTGTCTTTCGGGGATCGGTCGAGCAGGCGACGTCAAGCGCCTCGGCAGCTTCGGGCCGGCCGAGAGCCAAGAACAGATCACGCATGGGAGCAACGAACAGAAACCGTCCGGACCAACCATCCGGGCGCAGGATTTCCTCGCTGCGGGCAGTCAAGGCAAAGCGCGCAACGGTGACAGGAATGCCGTGGGCTCGGTGGTAGTAGAATGCAAAGCGCTCGTTTGTTTCCTTGGTCAAGCCGTAGAAGCTGTACGGGTTGCAGGGGTGGTTTTCGTCGATCGGGGAATATCGCGCCATGAGCGACGGATACACTTCGTCGCTGCTGGCCAGAAAAAATCGGTCCAGCTTGACCTCTTGTTGGGCAGCTGCGTCAAGCAGCTCGAAAGTTCCAGCGACATTGTGTCTGAACAGTTCATGGTCGACATCGTCACCCCACAACATGGTCGCGGCGAGATGGGCGATCCGCCTGACTCCAGCGACGGCTTCTTGAACCGCTCCGCGGTCGGTCAACGACCCCGTGACGACTTCGATGCCTCCGCGCCGAAGCTCCTCGAGAGCTGGGTCGTCCGGAAGAACAAGCGCCCGAATGCGATGGCCCTTGCTGCCGAGCCGGGCGGCAAGCCTGCGGCCAATCCGGCCGGATGCACCGGTAATCAAAGTGGGCATGATCCGTGTCTCCTGACTGGTTCAAGGGATTCATCAAGGGGAAAGGCTACAGCCGCTCCTTTCCGGCCATCGAAAAAGCGCAGTTTGGACGGCTCCACGCCGAATGCAATCCGTTGTCCATGCCGGATTTGTTCCGCCCTTGCAGGCGGCAGCCTTGCAATGAACTGGGCATTTCCCGCCGAGACGGTTACCAGCGCTTCGTGGCCGAGGTCCTCGACTGCAACAACCTGTCCAAAGAATCCGGCGCCTGTGTTGCTTCCGGAAATCACCGCGTCTTCAGGACGGAAGCCAACTCGAAACCCTTGCCCGACAGCCTCGAGCGCCTCAACCGCGCTCTCAGGGCAGGGAATCCGCACGCCGCCGCCTGTCAGGCGGTCGACAGAGCCCGAACGGTCCAGGCGGACCGAAAGCAAGTTCATGGGTGGCGTGCCGACAAACTCGGCAACAAAGGAATTGGCAGGATTGCGGTAGAGATCTCGGGGAACCGCAATCTGCAGTATTTTGCCGTCATTCATGACCGCAATTCTGCTGCCCATTGTCATTGCCTCGCTCTGGTCATGGGTAACGTACACCGTCGTGACCCCCAACCTGCGCTGCAGCCGCGTTATCTCGGTGCGCGTCTGCACTCGCAGCTTGGCATCCAGATTGCTTAGCGGTTCGTCCATGAGAAACAGCTTGGGCTCGCGAATGATCGCGCGTCCCAGAGCAACCCGCTGACGCTGCCCGCCCGACAGTTGAACCGGCTTCCTGTTCAGCAGCGGCGAAAGATCAAGCGTTGCGGCCACCTGGTTGACAAGCGTTTCGATTCGTTCGCGGGGCACGCGTCGAAGGCGAAGCGAATAGGACAGATTCATGAAGACGTTCATGTGCGGATAGAGGGCGTAGTTCTGAAAGACCATGGCCACATCGCGATCCCGCGGCGACACGTCATTGACACGCCTGTCTCCGACCCAAATGTTTCCCTCCGTAACGTGCTCCAAGCCGGCAATCATGCGAAGCGTGGTCGATTTCCCGCAGCCGGAGGGACCTACGAGCACCAGAAACTCTCCATCCTCAATGCTGAGATTTATCCGGTCGACCGCCAGGTGGCCCGGATACCGCTTGGTTACATTCTCCAGTCGGGCAGTGGCCATGTCCTTCTCCGTCAGCCCTTTACGCCGCCTGAGGTCAGTCCGCGAACCAGGTATCGCTGCAACGCCAGAAATATGACAGCCACGGGAAGCGTGATGATCGTGGCGGCCGCCATCACTTGGTCCCAGGGAGTCACGAATTCGCCGGAAAACGACGCAAGTCCCAGCGAAACCGTCCAATTGTCGGGCTGGCGGATGAACATGCGTGCAAAGAGGAACTCGTCCCATGAAATGATGAAGCAGAAGAGAAAGGTTGAAGCGAGGCCCGGCAGCGAAAGCGGAAGGGTTATCCGGAAAAGCGTTCCGATGCGCGAGGCTCCGTCAATCAGCGAGGCCTCCTCCAACTCGACCGGGATTGCGTCGAAGAACGCCTTCAGGAGGACGGCGGCAACGGGAATGAGAAATGCAAGATAGGCGAGCGAAAGCCCGAACAGGCTGTTCAACAAGCCAAGCCGCGAGAAGAAGACGAACATGGGAAGCGCAAGCAGAATGGCCGGAAACATCTGCGTCATCAACAGCACGACTTGAGAGGTTTCGCGGCCGGAAAATCGAAAGCGCGAAAGCGCATAGGCGGCCATCGCGCCAAACAGGCAGGCGAAGAACGCCGTGGCTGCCGACACGCCGGTTGAATTCAGAAGCCACTGCGCAAGGTCGGTTTCCTCAAAGAGCGTCAGGTACGGCGAAAACACCGAGTCGGCGCTGGGCAGAACCCGCGGTGGAAACTCGAAGATCTCCGTGCTGGGGCGAATTGAAGTGACAAACATCCAATAGAACGGGAAGACCCCGATCGAGCAAAGAAACACGGCGGTCGCTGCAATTGCCAGCTTGCCGGCTGCTCTTGATATCCGTGGAACGACATTCTCGAAGATTGGCGTGTTGCGGACTTCAGTCATTGTCCTGCCCGCGCAGCATGATGATGTAGATTGATGTCAGGACAATTGACATGGCGAGCAGGAGTGCGCCCATGGCAAAGGCGGAGCCTGCCCGAAAGAACCGGAAAGTTTCGAAATAGATGTGGACCACCAATGCATTTGTCGCTCCGGCCGGCCCTCCCTGGGTCATGAGGAATATGAAGACGAAATTGCCGAAACTCCAAATCAGGAGCAACAGAACGACAATGGCCAGAACACGCTTCAACCCCGGCAAGGTTATGTCGAGAAAGCGCCTTGCAGGGCCTGCTCCGTCGATCGCGGAAGCTTCGTAGAGATCATCGCTGATGGTCTGAATCCCGGCGAGCAGCAACAGGGCCGCGAACGGGTATGTCTTCCAGACATTGACGATAATGATGGCAAGAAGCGCAAATTGAGGGTCGCTTAGCCACTTTGGCGTCGCTGAAACCCAGGGCAGCAACAGCAATCCGTAGTTCAGGATGCCGAAGTCGGGATTGTACATCCACTGCCAGACCAGGGCGGCAACCACATGGGGAACTGCCCATGGGAGAATCACTAGCACGCGGACGATGCCCCTGCCGGGGAAGTCACGATCAAGCACCAATGCCGCTGCGATTCCCAGCAGCACGCTGCCAATGACCGTTCCGCCGGAAAAGACAATTGTGACCCAAACGGCATTCCAGGTGTCTGGGTCCGACAGGATGGTTTGAAAGTTTTCAAGGGTGAAGCCCTTTCTGTAGCCCAGCCCGATCATGCGGCTGTCAGTCAGGCTTATCCGCAAGCCCCAAAGCAGCGGAGCGATTACAAGGACAAAGATGCAGACCAGCACCGGCCCGAGCATAACTGTCGGAAACCACCGATCCTGTCTGTCGGCGTGATCTATGGGTCGCACAGCGGATCCGCGAAGGGTGAATGGAACGCTGCCGCCTTCGACTGGCAGCTACATGTGTGCAGGTTGTTCCGGGGCGGTCGCACGGCCCGCCCCGAAAGTGTGTTGATGGCTATCCGCTGATCAATGCCTCGACCTCGCTTTGGGCTTCGTTCAGAGATGCCTCGATGTCGGCGTCCCTGTAGAGAATCAGCTCGATCTTGTCGGCGATTATCTTGAGGATTTCGTTGCCGTAGGCCTCAAGTCCTTCGGGCATGATCGAAACAGCATACTTGTCCGAGGCCTCCTGGAAGCTGTGGAACCAGGGATTTTCGTCCAGGTAGCCTTCCGGCAAGCTGCCGAACCTCGGCGAAACGGTGTTTGTGATGGAAACCATTTTCACCTGTTGTTCCGGGCTCTGCATGAATTCGATCAACTTGAACGCCGCTTCGGGATTGGGAGCTCCGCGTGGCACCGACCAGATCTGGAAGGCCGAAGCCGTAAGATGGCCAGGCCAGGGCATCAACGCCGTCCTGAGCTTGGGCGTTATGTCGGGGTTCTCCGCGCGTGCAAATCCCATCATCCACGAACCATCGAAAAGAACGGCGACCTTGCCCTGCCACCACATCTGCCGATAGGTCGACTTGTCGACGTCCCGCGGCATCACGCCAGCGTCGAACAGCGACTTGAACTGCTCGATGGCCGCTATGTTTGCCGGAGCGTTGATCGTGGGCTTGCCGTCCACGGCAAAGCTGCCGCCGCCGGCGATCACCCATTGTGCAACGTCCATGTATGTTTCAACATAGCTGCCTGGCTTGACCATCGCCGCGTAACCGAAACTCTCGGGTGGGTTGGACAAGGCTTGAGCCATGGCCAGGAAGTCGGCGGGATTGTCGGGGAACTCCTCGAATCCGGCTTCGGCAAGAAGGTCGGCATTGTAGAACGGGATGTAGTTGGCCACCATGTGGATGACGCCATAGGTTTGGCCGTCGGTGACAATTGGCGACGCGAACTGGGCAGGCGTAAAGGTTTCAGCGCTGATGTCCGATTCGGCCATGAATTCGTCGAGCGGCAACAGCAGGTCGTTGCGCAGATAGTCGCCGATGTTGAGATTGGTTAGATGGATGACGTCGGGTGGCGTGCCGGAACTCATCTCCATCAACATCTGGTCCGCATAGCTGCCGTAGGGCAGATTGTAGCCGTCGACCTTGATGCCTGGGTTGGCGTCCATGAAGTCCTGGACAACCTGATTCATCCAGATTTCATTGCCCGGCTCGCCGAACCACCAGCTTGGCAGTCTGAGAGTGATGTCCTCCGCCTTCACCGCAATCGCAGGCACAACTGCCATGCTCAACGCAAGAAGGATAGATGTGGCAGCGGTTCCAATCGCTTGCAAGTGTCTTTTCATTAGTTCCTCCTGATCCTTGCTTGATTCACGGTGCGCCTCACCAATGCCAATGCACAATTCAGCCTGCACATCCTGACAACTCCGATGGAATGGAGTTCAGTGCATCGTAAATCGATTTCGCAAGTTGACTACAACCTTTTGTTGCAGAGTTACAGCAGGCAAGATTCGGGGGGAGGACAGCGCACCAAGCTCGCATCCGTCAGCTTACCGACATGGGCATGCCGGAGGGCTCTGGGTGGTCAAGGGCCCACCTTCATGTCCATTGTTCCGCAGGATTCAATGGCAGTCAGCACACAGGCCAACAGTTGAACGGAATGGCACTGGAAATGCCGCCTCTCGGCATTCCACGGATCCCTGATGCAGGAAATGGCATTTCCGAACTTGCGACATAGTCCAGCGGTCCGTGGCTCAAGTAGTCGTGCCAACGAGCAAACCGTTGTGCTGCAACGCCCAAAACCCCTTCGTTGAATCCTGCGTTCGGAAGCTCGGGCGGGTCCATGGACCTCCAGTCTCGCTCCACGCGCTCAAGCGCCTCGCCGGCCAACGCTTCGCAACTGCCGCATTCAGCTGTATCTCACGGCTCAAGGAGCGATGCCTGTCTGGCGCAACCACACCGCCCTGACGGCGCTTTGCGCCTCCTTGCCGAAACGATCCGCAGCAGGGGAGGCTCGGAAACGTCAGCGCCGCAAACGCATATGAGCCGCCCAGCGCAGTCGTCCAATGTGGTCTCGGTTCAGCATCGATTCGGAGTTCCGCCCATTCGGCGCCGAAACTGTTCGCAATGAAGCCAATCCTTGGGAAGGGGAATGTCAGACCAAGCGGCACCGGTGCGTCGGCTGGTTCAGCAGATGCGGGCTGACCCGCTCATTCAGTCGACTGCGGCAAATGCCGTAACGAGAATGGCGGGCTGCAAAGTCTTCATACGCCTGATAAACGCAACATGAGGCCCATGCTGCCGATAATGATGATGGTGCTGGCAATCCACA
>MKWU01005535.1_pt1 | contig 13657 bp, 10 predicted proteins | sample 809101 | NCBI WGS metagenome assembly MKWU01 (sample SAMN05860141, study PRJNA318959) | sponge metagenome | host: Aplysina aerophoba | place: Slovenia: Piran, Adriatic Sea, Gulf of Piran | collected 2013-05-07 | reverse complement strand
AAGCGGCCCGCGACGTCCGCGGCGATGTGCGACAACGGCTAGCCATCCGCGAGGCGGCGGGTGCGTTCGACGTGCAGCGCAAGGTCGCCGTCGCCGAGCCGGAACCAGGTCTCGCCGCCGAGCGTGGCCAGCGCGTCCATGAAGTTCCAGGTCTCTCCGGCCCGGCCCCAGCCGGTCTCGGGATTGGCGATCCCGGCCAGCGTGTAGAGGACGGTGTCGGCGTCCGGGCAGATGCGCAGCCCCAGGTGGTCGAAGTCGTCACCGGGGTTGCAGACCACGGTCAGTGTCCCGGGCGGAAGGACGCGGTACAGGCCGAGCGCGAGCTTCGCGCCGCCGATGCCCCCGGACAGCGCCACCACGGTACCGGTGCTCATCGGAAGAGGTCGCTCTCGCGGTCCCGCACGAGCGCGCGGGCCGGCGCCGGCGCGGCGTCCCAGGCGAGTCCTCGCACATGCACCGCCGGCACCCCCTCCGCGCCTTCGCCGGCGACGAGGTTGGCGGCGGACGCAATCTGGTCGGCGAACCCGGTCAACGTGACCTTGAGCGGTACGTCGAAGAGGTCCGGAGCGCCGCGAAGATCGACGAGCGACGGCAGTCCCGCCGCGCCGACGGCGAGGCCGGCTACTCCGTTGCGCCACGGGCGCCCCGCGCTGTCGCTGACGACGATCGCGAGTCGGCACCCGAACCGCGCTTCCAGGGCGCGATGGAGCGCCGTGGCGCTCGCATCCGGGTCGCGCGGAAGCAGGAGAACCTCCTCGTCGTCGCCCGGGTGACCGACGTTGGAGCGATCGACGCCGGCGTTCGCCATCACGTGGCCGCTGTGGTGCTGCGCGATCAGCACGCCGTGGCCGTGAGCAACGACAGCGTTCGACTCCCCGAGCACGACCTCGATCATGCGGGCGTCCTTGTCGAGGGACGCCGCAAGCTCCCGCGCGCGCGACGACGGCTCCACGTCGGCGAGCCGCACGCGGCGCCCCTCCGCCTTGGAGACGATCTTCTGGGTCACGACGACGACGTCGAAATCGGCCGGTGCAATGTCCGCCCCTTCGATCGCGTCGCCGACGAGGCGCGCGACATCGTCGCCTTCACGGACGACGGGGACGCCTGTGAGCGGCGTCAGCGTGACGGAGCCGGCCTGAATCATGGGCAGGTGCCGCGATCAGTGGACTTCTGCCTCCGCGGGAATCGATGCCACCAGCATCGGGCGGGTGAAGGATGACCGGTCCGCACGGGCGAGCCGCGTTCCGTCGCGTTCACGCCACTTCGCGCGTTGTCCGAACACCGATGCGCGCCCGTGGAAAAGACGAGAACGACGACGCCTCAGCCGATCCCCGATCGCACCAGCGCCACGGAGGAGTCGCGCTCGAACCTTCTGGCGCGGCGAAACACCGGCTCCGTCAGCACAGGCGCGCCGAAAGCGGCGTTTCGCCGCCCCGCCGGCGCGTCCGCGTAGCGCGTCGTGCGCTGCCGGGGCGAGCGTCCGGCCTCGCCGATGATCGACTCAAGGCGCTCCGGAGGCATCTCCTGCCCGAAGCCGGCCCCGGCCGCACGGGTGATCGACTCGTTCATGAGCGTCCCGCCAACGTCGTTGGCGCCGGCCGCGAGCGCGAGTCCCATCCCGTCCGGCCCCATCTTCACCCACGAGGTCTGGATGTTCACGACCCACGGGTCGAGGGCGAGGCGGGCTACCGCGTGCATCAGGACCGCCTCGCGCAGCGTCGGTCCGCGCCGGGCCCGGCCGCGCAGGTACATCGGCGACTCCATGTGCACGAAGGGGAGCGGCACGAACTCGGTGAACCCGCCGGTGCGCGCGGCAAGGTCGCGCACCCGCAGCAGGTGCCGGGCCCAGTGCCGGTAGCCGTCGACGTGGCCGAACATGATGGTGGCGGTGGAGCCGAGACCGACCCGGTGCGCCGACTCCATGACCTCGAGCCACTCCGCGGTGGTGATCTTGTCCGGACAGATGACGCGGCGCACCTCGTCGTCGAGGATCTCGGCCGCGGTACCGGGCAGCGATCCAAGCCCCGCCGCGCGCAGCCGATCGAGGTACTCGGAAAGATCGGCGCCCAGTGTCCGCGCTCCCTGCCAGACCTCCAGGGGCGAGAAGGCGTGCACGTGGATCTCCGGCGCCGCGTCCTTCACCGCGCGGCAGATGGATAGGTACGTCTCGCCGGTGTAGTCGGGATGGATGCCGCCCTGCAGGCAAATCTCGGTCGCGCCCCGATCCCATGCCTCGCGGGTGCGGCGCCCGATCTCGGCGAGGTCCAGATCGTAGGGCCGGCCGCGCAGGTTCGCGCTCAGGCGTCCCTTGGAGAACGCGCAGAACCGGCACTTGAAGTAGCAGACGTTCGTGTAGTTGATGTTGCGATTGACGACGTAGCTCACCACGTCGCCATTACGCTCGCGGCGCAAGGCGTCGGCCGCCTCGCACACCGCGCGCGCCTCTCCGCCCCGCGCCTCGAACAGCCGCACGACCTGCGACTCGTCGAGCGGCGTTCCCTCGCGCACCCGTTCGAGCACGCAGGCGAGGGACGGGGAGGTGCGGGGGGAGACGGCGATTGCCGCAAAGCTTCCCGGTTGCAGCGTCGCCCCTCTCGCCTCTCGCTCGGATTCGTGGTCCGGCGGGAGCCCTGCCCCGGCCACCTCCGGTTCCTGCTCCGCGTCGCCCGCATGCCATCGCGTCTCGCGCCCGAGCCCCTGGCCGTCGCTCGCGGCGAGCACCGCGCTTCGGAGTCCGGGATCGACCCAGCGCTCCGGATCGGCCACGAACCGCGGGTGGAGGGGGAGACGCGGCGCGAGCGACTTGCCCGCCGCCTCCGTGGCGCGCTCCAGCTCGGCCAGGTGCGGCCACGGCGCTTCCGGGTTCACGTGGTCGGGGGTCACCGGAGACACCCCGCCCCAGTCGTCGAGCCCCGCGTCGACGAGACGGCCGAGCACCCCGGGGCGCAGGTTCGGCGGCGCCTGGACGCTCGTGCCCGGGCCGAGGACGAGCCGCGCCACCGCGATGGTCCACAGGTGATCCTCGAGCGAAGGCTCCGGGGCCGCCGCCATCGGCGTGCCGGGCTTGGCCCGGAAGTTCTGCACGATCACCTCCTGGATGTGGCCGTGCCGATCCTCCAGGTCGCGGATGGCGAGCAGCGATTCGACGCGCTCGCGCCGGGTCTCTCCGATCCCGATGAGGATCCCGGTGGTGAACGGAACCGCAAGCTCCCCGGCGCGCGCGAGCGTCGCGAGCCTCACCTCCGGGTCCTTGTCCGGCGAGCCGTAGTGCGGCCCCCCCTTCTCGCACAGCCGCCGCGACACGGACTCGAGCATGATGCCCCCCGACACCGAGACCTCCCGCAGGCGCGCCAGCTCCTCCCGGGTCATCACCCCGGGGTTGACGTGCGGCAGCAGTCCGGTCTCCTCGTGCACGCGCCGCGCGGCGTGGACCAGGTAGTCGATGGTCGAGGCGAAGCCCATGCGGTCGAGCGCCTCGCGCGCGGCCCGGTACCTGCGCTCCGGCTGGTCGCCCAGTGTGAACAGTGCCTCGGTGCACCCGGCCTCGGCACCGCGACGCGCGACGTCGACCGCCTCGTCAACCGTGAGGTACGGCGCGCCGACATTGCCGGGGGTCTTCGCGAAGGTGCAGTAGTGGCAGACGTCGCGGCAGAGCTCGGTGAGGGGGATGAAGACCTTGGGCGACCAGGTCACGACGTCGCCCGAGCGGCGGTCGCGCACGCCGCGCGCGGCCTCCGTCAGCGCGTCCGTGTCCTCGAACCCGGCCAGCGCGAGCGCCTGTGCCCGGTCGAGGCGGCGTCCGCCCGTCACCGCGTCGAGAATCGAGTCCTTCTTCATGGTCATCGCAAGGTCCGGTTCGAATCCGAATACGGGAGGAGCCGCGCCGCGCGACGATCAGCCGAGGCGCGGCACGACATCGTCCATGAACATCCGCATCTGCTCGAATCGCTCGTCGAGTGTATCGCCGACGACGTGCAGCACGTTGAAATGATCGATGCCCTGCTCCACCACGGCGCCAATCTTCTCCGCCACCGACTCGGGGGTGCCGACCCAGTTGGCCGCGATGTGTGCGTCGAGATCCAGCCCCTGCCGCGCACGATACTGCCCGAAGCGGCTCTCGCGATAGGCGGCGGCCGCCGCTTCCGGGCTCTTCGCGAGCAGCAGCTCGCCTTCGGCGAGCACGTCGAACTCGTCGATGGCGCGCCTGTGCGCGGCGGCCCGCTCGGCGAGCGAGCGCCTGCGCTCGGCCGCGGCGCCGTACGGCACCATCAGCGCGTTGCCGAACCTCGCGACGCGATCGAGCGCATCGTCGTTGCGTCCGACCATGTAGAACGGCAGCGGGTCCTGCACCGGCTTCGGATAGAGCGCGACGTCCCGGATTCCGACGTACTCCCCGTCGAACGACACCGCGCCGGCGTCGCGGTCGAGCAGCCGCCGCAGCACCTCGGTGAATTCCGCCGCCATGCGGCCCCGGTGCGCGCGCCCGCGCCATGCTGCGACGGCCTGGAACTCGGACCGCCACGCGCCGAGACCAAGCCCGAGCAGGAACCGTCCCTTCGACAGCCGATCGAGGGTCGCCGCCTGCTTGGCGAGGATCACCGGGTCGCGGTAGGGGAGGATGATGATCCCGGTGCCCAACCGGACGCGGCTGGTTTCCGCCGCCGCGTAGGCCAGGGTGATCATCGGTTCGTACCAGCTCGGGCTTTCCGACGCGCGCACCCCGCTCTCGGGGGTAGGCGTCAGGAAGTCGGTCGCCCAGACCGCCTCGTAGCCGAGCCGTTCGGCGAGCTTGACGCACTCGATGACGTCGTCCGGCGCCGCGAACCCGCAGGGCACGAACACGCCCTCCCGGCAGGTGGGAATCTCGATGTCGAAGCGCAATCCGGTCACTCGTTGCGTCCCCTTCCGGGTCCGATTCAGCGGGTTCGTGGCGGCGTGAGTACACCCGAACTGGTGGCGGTGCACAAGCGTCGTGGAAGACAGGTAGAGATCACGCCGGCCGGTCTGCGCCGGAACGCGGAGTGGCGCCGTCCCAGGCATGTGACGCGGGGTAGGCAACTATCCTACCTCTTGCGAGCCATTTGCCTACAAGGGGGGTCGCTCCTGTGCCATTGACACCTTTCATCGTGGGGCGGAACATGCACGCGTACCTTCCGTACCTCTTCGGACAATTCCTGTCTTTCGGAACGATTGATGGATCAGAGGTCGTCAGCCGTCTTCACCGCCCGCGATCTGGACGAGGCCAAAGCGCAAGGCGTCCTCGCCGGCGAGGTCCGGGCCCTGAAGTGGGGCGCCGGTATCGCCATCGCCGCGATCCTCGCTGCGCTCGGTCTTCTCTACGAAAACCAGACCACGGTGCACGAGAACGTCGCGCGGGTGCAGCAACGCGTCGTGGCAGTAGAAGATCGCCTCACGAAGATGGAGGGACGCCTCACGAACGTGGAGGGACGCCTCACAAAGATGGAGGGAAGCCTCGTGCGGTTGGAGGAGCGCGTGGGGCGGTTGGAAGAGCGCGTGGGGCGGATGGAGGAGCAGATCGTTGTGATCAACAAGCAACTCGTCGTGGTCAACAAGCAGCTCGCCACGATCTCGTCGCAATTGGCCACCCTGATCTCGCAACAGGATCAGTCCCGGCAGACCACCCCCTAACGCAAGCCCCGCGCCTGCGTGGCGGCTGTACATTGGTGTCGCGTTCCTGCCCGGGAACGCGGGCAACGGGGATCCAAATCAGCCGGTGGGGTCCGGATCGGGTCGGCCGGACCGAGATTGCCACGATCTCGGGATCTCCGAGTCAAACCCTGACCGACCGAATCCAGGGAGATCCACGCGCGCGCCTGAGGCGCGGTTATCATTGCCGTTCTCCGAAGATCGTCTCCCATGGAACCCGGTCGCCCGATGCTGGAAATCAAGACAGGCCGCACCGAAACCGACGTGGCCTTCGCGGCCGCGGCCCACATTGCCGCGCGGGCACGTGCCGCGGTGTCCGGCCACGGCCGCTTCTGCGTCGCGCTGAGCGGCGGGCGCACGCCGTGGAAGATGCTCGAACGCCTGGTCGAGCTGGATCTCCCGTGGAACGGCGTTCACGTGTTCCAGGTCGACGAGCGCGTGGCCCCTGACGGAGACCCTGACCGCAACGCCACCAGACTGGCCGCAATCCTGGGAGCGTCCGGACTCCCGGACGTGAACCTCCACCTCATGCCGGTGACGGTCGAAGACCTCGACCGGGCATGCGACGCATACGCGCAGACCATCGCCCGCCACGCCCGCGAGGGTCGTCTCGATCTGGTGCACCTCGGTCTCGGCGAAGATGGCCATACCGCTTCGCTGGTGCCCGGGGATCCGGTGCTCGAGCTCACCGACCGGGATGTCGCGACGGCCGGACCCTACCAGGGCAGGCTGCGGATGACCCTGACCCGTCCGGCAATCGACCGTGCCGCGGAACGTATGTGGGTGGTCACCGGCGCTGCAAAGGCGCAGATGCTCGCCCGGCTGCGAGCGGGCGACGAGACCATTCCCGCCGGCCGCGTCGCGCACGGGAGCTCGGTGGTCTTCGCAGACGAGGCGGCGAGCCCCCAGTCCCCGCCACGAATCGATTCGAATCATGAACGGGCGCCGGAACCGAATGGCCGGCCGCCCCGCCGTTCGGTCAGCAACCACGCAGATCACCAGCAAGGGAGCCACACGATGCTGAAGCTCGGGTACAAGGCCTCCGCGGAGCAGTTCGGACCCCGCGACCTCCTCGAATTCTCCGTGCACGCCGAGCAGGCGGGTTTCGACTCGATCATGGTGAGCGACCACTTCCAGCCGTGGCGGCACACCGGCGGCCATGCCCCCTACTCCTTCGCCTGGCTCGGGGCGCTCGGCGAGCGGACCTCGAAGGCGATGATCGGCACCAGCGTCGTCACCCCGACCTTTCGCTACCACCCCTCCATCGTCGCGCAGGCGATGGGCACCCTCGGCGCGATGTACCCGGGCCGGGTGATGCTCGGGGTCGGCACCGGGGAGTCTCTGAACGAGGTGCCGTCCATCGGCTGCGAGTGGCCCGCGTTCCGCGAGCGGTTCCGCCGGCTCAAGGAGTCCGTCGAGCTCATGCGAAGGCTCTGGACCGAGGAGCGGGTGACGTACGAGGGAGAGTACTACCGCACCGAGAACGCGACGATCTACGACCGTCCCGACACCCCCATCCCGCTCTACGTGGCCGCGTCCGGCGCGGTCGCGTCACGGCTCGCCGGCCGGGTGGCGGACGGCTTCATCTGCACCAGCGGCAAGAAGCCCGAGCTCTACTCCGAGACGCTGCTGCCGGCGGTCCGGGAGGGCATGTCGAAAGCGGTCCGCGCGCAGGGAAGCCTGGAGCTCATGATCGAGATGAAGGTCTCGTTCGACACCGATCGGCAGCGGGCCATGGAGGATACCCGCCACTGGGCCGCGCTCGCGCTCTCGCCGGAGGAGAAGATGGGCGTGGAGGATCCGATGCAGATGGAGCGCCTCTCCGACGCCCTCCCGGTGGAGCGCGCGGCGAGCCGGTGGATCGTGTCGACGGACGTGGACGAGCACGTCGAGCGCATCGCGCCCTACGTCGAGCTCGGCTTCCGGCATCTCGTGTTCCACGCCCCGGGCACGAACCAGCGCCGGTTCATCGACCTCTACGCGGAGAAGGTGATGCCCGCGTTGCGTCGGCGCTTCGGATAGGTGCGGCGCGAGCCGGGGCTCTCGCGGGACGGACGAGAACCGGCCTCCTGCGCGTCGCCGGCCGCTCCCACGAGGCCGATCCGCGAAATGCCGCGAAGATCCATACCCGCGGGCGTTCGGTAACGGCAGTGCGGGAACAAGCCACCTGGCCAGGACGCTGCGCATGACGTCATCGGGGAGTCGACGAGAATGAGCCCGGACATCCGGCCCTTCGACGCGGCGCTCGGCGCCGAGGTGCGCGGCGTGGACCTTTCGCTCGATCTGGACGACGCGACCTTCCGCGCCATCGAGCGGGCCTGGAACGACCATTCCGTCCTGCTGTTCCGGGACCAGGCCATCGACGAGGCCCGGCACGTCGACTTCAGCCGGCGCTTCGGCGACCTCGAAATCCACGTGCTCGACCAGTACCTCCACCCCGCGCACCCCGAAATCCTGGTCGTGTCCAACGTCATGGACGGCGACCGGCACGTCGGCATCTACGACGCCGGCCGCTATTGGCACACCGACCTCTCCTACATGGCGGTGCCGAGCCGCGGCTCCCTGCTCTACGCCATCGAAGTACCGCACGACGCGACCGGCGAGCCCCTCGGGGACACCCTGTTCGCCAGCACCGCCGCCGCGTACGACGCCCTGTCAGCGGACATGAAACGTCGAATCTCCACACTGAAGGCGGAGTTCAGCCTCGCCAACCGCCATGCAAGGCTGGTCGCGGACGGCGATCCGGACGCAGAGCTGAGTGACGCGCACCGGGAGAAGACCCCGCCCGTGGTCCACAAGGTGCTGCGCACCCACCCGGTCACCGGGCGCAGGAGCATCTACGTCAACGAAGGCCAGACCGCACGCATCCTGTCCCTGCCCGAGGACGAAGCCCGTGATCTGCTGGAGGAGTTGTGCACCCACTGCACGCGACCGGAGTTCGTCTATCGCCACCGGTGGCGGGCCGGCGACCTCCTGGTGTGGGACAACGTCCCGACCCAGCACCTCGCCATCTGCGACTACGCGCTCCCGCAGCGTCGCTACATGCACCGCACGACGCTCCGGGGCACGCCTCCGCAATAGACCTGGAGGCTTCCGCTCCGCTTCCCGTTCGAGGAAGATTCACCGCCTCCATCGACCCGCGGCGAACCGTCCAAAGGAGAGCGCACCGATGACCGTCGGCGACCCGAACCGGCACCGTCCCCCCGAGCCCCACGTGCAGACGATGCGCGTTCCCACCATGGCCGAGATCGGCTTCGCGGCGCTGCGCCGCGAGCGGCTCGAACGGCTGCAGGCGATGATGCGCAAGCGCGACATCCCCGTCGCGCTGTTCTACAACCCCGCGAACATCCGCTACGCGACCGGAGTGGACGTGATGGGCGTGTGGACGGCGACCACGTTCGCGCGCTGCTGCATCGTCGCCGCCGAGGGCGACCCCGTCCTGTTCGAGTATGCGGTGTCGATGCACGTCGCGGAGAAGCACGTGAAGGACGTCCGGCCCCACAGCGGCTACCAGTTCATGGGACACCAGGGATACGGCCTCGCGCGCGAGTGGGCGGAAGGGGTGAAGGACGTGATGCGCGAGCTCGGCTGCGCCGGCGAGCCGCTCGCGGTCGACAAGCTCGACGGCAACGGGTTTCGCGCGCTCTCCGACCTTGGCGTGCAGATCACGGATCCGACCCCCGCCACCGTCGACGCGCGCGAGGTGAAGACGCCGCAGGAAGTGAAGCTGATGCTCGTCAACGGCACCATCGGTGACGCGATGATGGCCGACTTCGAGGCCGCCGTCCGGCCCGGCATCCGCGAGCACGAGCTGATGGCGGTGCTGAACGAGTCGCTCTTCCGCCATCACGGCGAGTTCATGTTCACCCGCCTGATCGCGTCCGGCACCAACACCAATCCGTGGATGTCGGAGGCGCACGACAAGCTCGTGCAGCCGGGCGATCTCGTCGGGATCGACACCGACGCGAACGGCTTCGAAGGCTACGTCATCGATTTCTCGCGCACCTTCCTGTGCGGGGACCGGGCGACGGAAGGTCAGAAGGAAGCGTACCGCATCGCCTACGACTGCGTGAACGGCATGCGCGAGCTGATGCGGGCGGGCATGACCTTCGAGGAGTTCGCCCGCGCCGCGCCGAAGCTCCCGCGCGAATATCGCAACCTGCGCTACGGCGGGATGGCTCACCAGGCGGGGCTCGAAGACGAGGGGCCCGGAATCCCCTATCTCTACGACGACGGCGTGAACACCAAGGCGCTGCCGGAGCGGGAGCTTCAGGAGAACATGGTGTGGTGCCTGGAGTGCTACGCCGGCAAGGAGGGCGCACCCTACGGCGTGAAGCTCGAGGATCAGGTGCTGCTCACCCGGGACGGAGCGCTGCCGCTGATGACGTATCCGTTCGACGCCAAGCTGCTTTGATTGCCGGAGAATGCCGGGCTTGACGTCCAGCGAACCTGATTCGGGCACGTCGAGTCGCATGACCCGCAGCCACCCCGGCGCGCAGGAGAGCGGTCGGTGATCGACCGCCCGATCCGTCGCCAGTTTCCGATTACCGCAATTGCCGTGGTCGGTCTCGGCGCGCTGGTCGCGCTCGCGGTCGGCGTCTCGCTGTACCTCGGACTGTCGAGCGCGACGGAAAACACCCGCCGCCTCATGGCCCAGCGCGCCGAGTCGCTCGTCGACGGCCTGGAGCAGAGGATCGCGTCGCAGCTTCGACCGGTGGTGCGGCAGGCGCGGTGGGCGGTGGAGCAGATCGAGCGCGGAAACGTGAAGCTCGACGACACGCAGGCGCTGAACCAGTTCATTCTCGGGGCTCTGGGCGCGGTGCCGCAGGTCGAAGGAATCGCCATCACCGACCCCCGCGCCCAGAATCGCAGGTGGAACGGATCGGCCGTCGAGCCGCTGGTGGAGGACTGGTCCGGTAGTCCGGACATTGCCGCATGGCTCGAAGCGGGCGCGTCCCTGACCGGTCCGCGATGGCAGGCGCCGTTCTGGACCTCGACCCTCGACTCGACCATCCTGCTGCTGGATACGCCGATCCGCATCGACGGGAAGTTCATGGGCCTGTTCTCGCAGGCCGTGACCATCTCCGACCTGTCGCGGCACATCGCGGCGGTCGGTACCGAAACCGGGGTCATCCCCTTCATCCTCCATGGTCGCGACCATGTCCTGGCCCATCCGTTGCTCATCTCGTGGGCGCCCTCCGTCACCGACCAGGACCAGCCTCTCGTCACCGTGGAGGCGCTGGGAGATCCCGTGCTCGAACGCATCTGGACTCCCGACCATCGAGAGCTGTACCTGCTCGGCGGCCTGACCGAAGCAAGCGCGTCCGGCGTCGCGGTCGGGGCCGACTACTACGTGTTCCTGTACCGCGACATCGACCTCTACGGTCCTGAGCCGTGGACGATCGGCGCCTACGTGAACACGGGAACGAGCGACGTCGGTGAATGGCTCGCCGAAATCGTCCGCTCCGCCCTGAGCGGCTCGTTCACGCGCTCCGGGACGATGGAGGGCAACGAGTTCGAGCGCGTGATCGCATCGGTCGTCGCGGGACTCGCCGTCCTCGTCCTCTCAGTCGCGCTCGCGGCATGGCTGGGGGCCCGCGCGAGCCGGCCGATTCGTGCGCTTGCCACGGCCGCGCGCTCCATCGAGGCACGGGGGCTCGACGGAATTGCACCGCTGCCGCCCAGCCGTGTGACCGAGTTCGACGACGCGAACCGCTCGTTCAACCGGATGGTGGCGGGGCTGAGGGAAAGCGAGCTGGTCCGCGAGACCCTGGGGCGGTTCGTCCCTACCGACGTCGCGCGGACGCTGCTCACCGAAGGCGGCGAGCTCTCCGCGGAGCAGTCCGAGGCAACGGTGCTCTTCTGCGATCTGGAAGGCTTCACGGGGTTGACCGAAACCCTGGGCCCAGCGGGCATCGTCGAGCTCCTCAACGAGTACTTCGAGGTGATGGTCGAGATCCTCGAACGCCATCGCGGGGTCGTCACCCAGTTCCAGGGCGACGCGATCCTCGCCACGTTCAACGTTCCGGTGCCGGATCCGGCACATGCCGCCAACGCCCTGCGGGCGGCGATGGAGATGCAGGACGCGACACGACACCGTGAGTTCGCGGGGCAGCGGATCGGCAACCGCATCGGCGTCAACACCGGGCGGCTCGTCGCGGGCGCGGTGGGCGCGAAGGGCCGGCTGAGCTACACCGTGCACGGCGACGCGGTGAACCTGGCGGCCCGGCTCGAAGCGCTCAACAAGGAGCTCGGAACCCGCATCCTGGTCTCCGGGGCAACCGCGGAGCAGGTGGAGGGGTTCGACCTGGAACCGATGGGCGAGGTCCGCGTCCGCGGCCAGACGGAGCGCGTCCGGATTCATGCGCTCCGCGGCGGGGACCGCTGACGACCGACGAGGCCCTCTGCGCCTACGTCGCCTCGTCGGGCGCCGTCGATGTCTCGGACGTGCCCGAATCGATCGCGGGTTTCCGGTCAACCGACGTGGAAATCTTCGCTGTCTTCACCAGCAGATCCGTATCCGGCGAGAACCTTCCGATGAGGGGCAGCAGCGCGGCGCCGAGGACGCGCGCCTGCGGGCCGATGGAGCCTGTCGCGATCTCGATCGGCGAAAGCCCCGTGCAATCGAACCGGCCATACGCACTGGTCACCCCATCCACCACGCGGCGGCGCCAGTCGGGACGGAGAAGTCCGTCGATGACCACCTCCTCGAAGTCCACCACGCTCATCGCCGACACCACCGCGCGCGCGAGCCCTTCCACCGCTCGCCGCATCCATGCATCGAAGACGTCGTCCGCATCCGCCGTGCCGTTTGGACTGAACATCTCCGAGACGTCGCACCCGGCCGCGGTCAGCGCCCGCTCCAGATCAATGACCGACGCCTCGTGGATGAGCTGGTGCGGCCGTCCGTCACCACCGCTTTCCACCATCGGCATCGAGCCCAGGGCGCCCGCGTTGAGCTGCTCGCCGCGATGGAGATGACCGCCGATGACCACCCCGCCGCCGACGAAGGTGCCGAGGTAGATGTACAGCGCGCTGCTCCGCGCGATCCGATCCCCGGCAATCATCTCCGCGGCGCAGGCCGCGGTGGCGTCGTTGTACACCGACACCGACAGCCCGGTCGCCGACTGGATCTCGGCGGCGACGTCAATCTCCCTCCAGGCGGCGATCGCGTCGCGCTCCAGCCCGAGCACGTCCGACCACTCATGCAGGACCCAGGGCATGGCGACGCCGAGCCCGACGATTCGAGCCCGCAAGCGACGGTTGAGCGAGCCCATGAGCTCCACGGCGGTCCCCGTCGCCAGCTCCATCGTCTGCGCCGGAAGCGGGGCGGGATAGGACGTCGACCGGGAAGCGACGATGGCGCCGTCGAAATCGACGAGGAGAACCTCGAGGCTGCGCCGCCCGATCTTGATGCCGATGGAATAGGCGCCTTCGGGATTGAGCGCAATCGGCGTGAACGGCTTTCCGACCCGACCGCGCACCTTCTCGCGCTTGACGAGAAGTCCTTCGTCGAGCAGGGAGTTGACGATCACCGTCGCGGCCTGACCGCTGAGCCCGGTGGTGCGCGCGATCTCCGCCTTCGACAGTGCGCCCGCCCGCCGGATGGCGGTGATCATCAGGCGCTCGTTGTAGGCCCTGAGCCCGGTCGTGTCTCCGCCTCGCATGTCGTTTCCGATCCTTCGGAAAGATGCCGCCGTGCCAATGCGTCCGCAATTAAATCACAGCAATTGATATACGGGCGCGATGCGCACCTTCGTGCTCTCCCCGGGTCGGCGGCGGCGAGCATGCACGAAGCACTGAAGGCGGCGCAGATGCCCTGAGGCGCTCGACCCGTGGGTGCTCGGCTCTAGCCCGGAAAAATCACCGATTCACGGCTGCGGACGCGGATCTGACTGTTTTCGCCGCGCTGAGGCGCGCCATCCATGGCGCGCCCCCTTCGGGCGCCCTGTGGGCGTCCGAATCCGCTCCTGGCGGATTCGTGAACGCG
>MKWU01005533.1_pt1 | contig 13667 bp, 9 predicted proteins | sample 809101 | NCBI WGS metagenome assembly MKWU01 (sample SAMN05860141, study PRJNA318959) | sponge metagenome | host: Aplysina aerophoba | place: Slovenia: Piran, Adriatic Sea, Gulf of Piran | collected 2013-05-07 | reverse complement strand
GCCGGCGCTACGCGGTCGCCGCGCGCCGCACCGGACGACACCCCTTCTCGTCGCGGGACGTCTGCGTGGAGCTGGGCGCCGCCCTCAACCCGTACGGCACCGTCGATCTCACCACCCCGGAAGTCACCGTTTCAGTCGAGGTGCGCGACCAGCGCGCCGTTCTGTTCAGCGGCCGGACCGAAGGGCCCGGCGGCCTCCCTCTCGGCGTGCAGGGCAGGGCGGTCTGCCTGATCTCGGGCGGCTTCGATTCGGCGGTCGCAGCGTGGCTGCTGCTCAAGCGCGGCGTCGCACTCGACTACGTCTTCTGCAACCTGGCCGGCCCGGCCTTCGAGCGCTCCGTGATCGAGGTTACCCGGGTGCTGGCCGACCGCTGGAGCTACGGGGACCGCCCCCGCATGCACATCGTCGACTTCGGCGAGGCGGTGGAGGAGCTGCAGAACCGGGTGACGCCGCGCTACTGGCAGGTCGTGCTCAAGCGCCTGATGTACCGCGCCGCGGAAGGAGTGGCGGCCGAGATCGGAGCCGACGCCGTGGTCACCGGCGAGTCGCTCGGCCAGGTGTCCTCCCAGACGCTGCGCAACCTGCGCGCGATCGAATCGGTGGCGGACCGCCCGGTGCTGCGCCCGCTCGTCGGCTTCGACAAGGAGGAGATCATCCGCATCGCCCGGCGGATCGGGACTGCGGCGCTCTCCGCGCGGGTCAGGGAGTACTGCGCGATCCTGGAGGGCAAGCCGGTCACGGCCGCGAAGGTCCTGGCCGTGGACCGCGAGGAAGCGCCACTCGACCCGGCGGTGGTGCGTCGCGCCGTGGAGGCCCGCAGGGTGCTGGAACTGCGCGGGCTGGCCGACGATGACCTGCGCCGCGACTACCTCTGGATCGATGCGCTCCCCGACGGCGCCCGCCTGATCGACTGCCGGCCCCCGCAGCAGGACGACGGCTGGCGGCATCCCCGCGCCCGGCGCGTCCTTCCCCGCGACTTTGCGGACTTCGCCGCGAAGCTCGACAAGGATGCCCGCTACGTGCTCTTCTGCGACAACGGGGTGCAGTCGGGACAGTTCGCGAATGTGCTTCAGGCGGTCGGGTACGAGGCGTACGCGCTGAAGGAGGGCACGAAGGCGGTGCGGTCCGGGAGGGTCTGCTCGGGGCGGCCGCCCGGCCTGCCGGGTTGACCGAAGCGCGGCAAGAGGTGCTATTGACTCGTGGAATCCCCGATGCTGCGGGATGGCGCCGCCAGGTGGCGTGCAGGCGGAATCGCGGCGGAAGGGGCACGGAGAGGTAGCTTCCCGCCTTAGGAGGTAGCGTTGAGGTGTTTCGGGGCATTTGTTCCGGGGTCGGTCGCGCTGGCTATCGCCGCCTGGGCCTCCGGCTGCGGCGGCGACACGGCCGAGCCTCCCGAGCCTCCCCCTCCCTCCCGGCCCGCCGCGATCACGGTAACCCCGCCCACGGCAGATTTGGCCGCGCTGGACCAGACCGTGCAGCTGCGCGCAGCGGTGCGCGACCAGAACGGACAGCCGATCACAGGTGCCGCAGTCGCCTGGACGAGCAGCAGCACGGGAGTGGCAACCGTGGATGGGGCCGGGCTGGTTACGGCGGCGGGCAACGGGACGGCCACGGTCACAGCGACCGCGGGGGCGGTTTCGGCGAGCGCGGTGGTGACGGTATCCCAAGTGGCAATCGCGGTCGAATTGGCGCCCTCCATCGATACCGTGTCGGTCGGCGACTCCATCCGCCTGTCGGCGACGGCCGAGGACGCGAACGGCCATGCGGTGCCGGGGAGCCAGTTCAGTTGGTCGTCCAGCGACGTTGCGGTTGCGACGGTGGACGATTCGGGTCTGGTGCGGGGCGTTGCCGGAGGCGCGGCGACCATCACCGCCACTTCGGGAGCCGAGCAGGGTGCGTCGGAGCTCACGGTGCTTCACCCGGATCGGCCAGTCCTCGTCGCATTCTACGAAGCCACGGACGGTCCGGGTTGGACGGCGAGCGAGGGCTGGCTGTCGGATCGGCCGGTCGCCGAGTGGCACGGAGTCACGACGGGTCCGAACGGTCGCGTCACCGGCCTGGAGCTCAACGCGAACAACCTGATCGGCGCCATTCCCCCGCAAGTGACCGGCCTGTCGCAACTGGAGATCCTGGACCTCGAGCGGAACCAGCTGGCGGGCCCTATTCCCACTGAACTGGGGCAGTTGCAGGCCCTCAGGGAATTGAACCTGGGCGTCAACGACCATACGGGCCAGATTCCGCCCGAGTTGGGCGCTTTGGCCAACCTGGAGGACTTTCGCGTTCGCCGTAACGACCTTTCCGGACCGATCCCGGCGGCACTCGGGAACCTGCAAAGCCTCATTCGGCTGGGCATCGATCGAAACGACTTCGAAGGTGCGTTGCCGTCCAGTTTCCTGGACCTTGCACAACTTCGCATTCTGCATTTCATCGGCAATGAGACGCTGTGTGCCCCCGGCTCGGCGGATTTTGCTCCCTGGCTCGCTCAGCTCGAAGTCTATGTGGGGCCGCTCTGCAACGAAGAGGACCGGGAGGCGCTGACGTCGCTGTACGAGGCCACCGGAGGGCAGGACTGGACTAGCTCCGAAGGCTGGCAAGAAGGAGACGGCCCCCTGGCCACCTGGCATGGGGTGGACATCGATTCGCTCGGGCGCGTCACGACACTTGATCTGTCCGGCAACGGACTGGCAGGCAGCGTTCCCACGACCCTGGCACAACTGACCGGCTTGACGTCGCTGCATCTCGGCGGCAACCCGGACTTGAGCGGCCCGCTCCCCCAGTTGCTCTCCCGGCTGTCGCTGCGGGAGTTCCGGTACAACGGGACGGAGTTGTGCGTTCCTCGCGACGGGGACTTCCGCAACTGGCTCGCCTCCATCCCGTCCCGGGAGGGCACCGGGCTGGAGTGTCCTCCGCTCTCCGACCGGGAGGTCCTGGAGATCCTGTATGAGGCCACCGGCGGGGCGGGCTGGACCAGGAAACGCAATTGGCTGACCGACCGTCCCCTTGGAGAATGGCAAGGCGTGACGACAAACGCGGAAGGCCGGGTCGTCGCGTTGGCCCTGAATTCGAACAACCTGACCGGTCGGATCCCGGTCGAACTGGAACACCTTTCGGGGCTGTCGGTATTGAACCTCAGCTGGAACGGGATTACCGGTCCGATCCCGCCCGAGTTGGGCAGCCTGTCCGGACTCGTTCGGTTGGTCCTCGGCCAGAACGACCTGACGGGAGGGATCCCCCCCGAGCTGGGGCGACTGTCGAGCCTCGCGATTCTGTACCTTGACGGCAACGACCTGACGGGACCGATCCCCCCTGAACTGGGCACCCTGTCGAGCCTCGTGCTGCTGGATTTCAAGCAGAACGAGCTGACGGGACCGCTCCCGCCCGAGTTGGGCAACCTGTCCTCACTGGCGTTTCTGGATCTCTGGGGGAACGAGCTGACGGGACCGCTCCCGGAACAGCTGGGCGACCTGTCCGTCTTGCAGCGGCTCCACCTCGCCCAAAACCGGATTACGGGGTCGATTCCCGCACAGCTGGGCGAACTGTCCAGGCTGGACGAACTGGTCCTCGGCTGGAACGAACTGACGGGCCCGATCCCGCCTGAACTGGGCCGGCTGACGAGGCTGAGATTCCTGTACCTCGACCAGAATGAACTGACGGGTCCGATCCCCGCCAGGCTGCGAGGCCTTTCCAATCTGATTCAACTGCGACTCGAGGAGAATGAACTGACGGGATCGATCCCGGCCGAGTTGAGCTGGCTGACCAACCTTTCGGTATTGAACGTCGGCGGCAACCGCCTGACGGGACCGATTCCGCCGGAGCTGGGCAACCTGTCCAGACTGACCTGGCTGGAACTGTTCGGAAATGGGCTGACGGGACCGATTCCGCCGGAGCTGGGCAACCTGTCCAACCTGGTGGGACTGCGGCTCGAGGGGAATGAGCTTTCAGGACCGATCCCACTCCAACTTGCCTGGCTCCAGCGATTGCGGTTCCTGTGGCTCCTGGACAACCGGCTTTCGGGCAGCCTGCCGCCCACGCTGGGAAGAGACATGATCAGCCTGCGCCGACTCAACCTGAGCAACAACCCCGAGCTGCAGGGGGTGCTCCCCTCGAACCTGGCGGATCTTCCGCCGCTGGAGGAACTGGTCGTGACCGGGACCGGTCTTTGCGCCTCCACCGATGCCCGCTTCCAGGGCTGGCTGGACAAGGTAGGGCATGCGCAGGTCCGACCCTGCGGGGCGCATACCGGTTCACGGGCGTACCTGACCCAGGCGGTGCAGTCGCTCGCGTACCCGATTCCCCTGGTGGCGGACAGGCCGGCGCTTCTGCGGGTATTCCTGACGGCTTCGGGCGCGACGAATGAGAGCATTCCGAGGGCGCGGGCGACCTTCTTCCTGGATGGCGAGAAGACGTACGTCGCCGACCTGCCCGGCTCGGAGGTCCCGATACCGACCGAAGTCGAGGATGCCGAGCGTGACCTGACGAAGTCGTTGAACCGGTGGATTCCGGGACCGGTGGTGCAGTCGGGACTGGAGATGGTGATCGAGATCGATCCCGATGGCGTCCTGCCTTCCGGGCTGGGTGTGGCAAAGCGGATTCCCGAGGAGGGCCGCGCGCCGATACTCGTGAAGACGGTGCCCCCATTGAACCTCACGGTCGTCCCGTTCCTGTTCGTGCGGGGGCCCGATTCGACGATCGCGGAGATCGCCCTGGCCATGGCAGCGGAGGAACAGGGGCACGAACTGCTCTGGGATGCGTACACGCAGCTTCCGATTTCCGAGTTCAACGTGACCGCGCATGAACCCGTGTTGACCTCCACCAACGACCCGGTCGAACTGCTGCTCGAGACCGTCATGGCCTATCTATTGGAGGGTGGGCGCGGCTACTACATGGGAATCATGGAGGAGCGGGTTGTAGGGGGACAGTCGGGGGTCGCGTACCGTCCCGGCTCCGTCAGTTTCTCGGCGGCAGACCCCTTGACGGTGGCACACGAATTGGGGCACAACCTGATTCTTGCCCACGCGCCCTGCGGGGGTGCCGCCGGCGCGGACCAGGCGTTTCCCCATCGCAACGGGGCGATCGGCGTCTGGGGATACGACCCGCGCGATGGTGGTGCGCTCGTACCGCCGGACATGCCGGACCTGATGACCTATTGCGGCCCTCCCGCCTGGGTGAGCGACTTCAGTTTCATCAAGGCGTTGGCCCACCGGCGTGCCAGCGCGGCAGGGTTCGCGGCCGCCGCCAGTGCTGCCGGTGCCGGCAGTGACGCGCCAACGCGGACGATTCTCCTCTGGGGAGGGGCCGCCGCGGACGGCAAGCCTTTCCTTGAACCCGCCTTCCTGGCCGATGCCCCGCCCAGCGTGCCCGGAGCGCCCGGCGAGTACGAGCTGGTTGGCCGGTCCGCCAGCGGCGAGGTCCTGTTCTCGCTCAGCTTCGACATGATGGAAATGGCAGATGCCGACGGAGAGTCTTCCTTTGCCTTCGCGCTGCCGGTGCGAGCCGAGTGGGCGGACGCCCTGGAGAGCATCATCCTTTCCGGGCCGGGGGGGGCGACCAGTCTGGATCTGGGGACCGACCAGCCGATGGCCATCCTGCGCGATCCGTTCAGCGGCCAGGTGCGCGCGGTGCTGCGCGGCGCCGATGCGCTGCAGGCCCGCGAGATTGCGGGCGGCCTCCTCGCGGCGGACGCCACGAGAGCGGCCGCGGAGGTAGCGGGCTTGACCGGGAGTGTGGAGGTACTCTTCAGCCGGGGCGTGCCGGAGTCGGTGGAGAGGCGACGCTGACGCGCGCAGAACGAGATCCGCTCCGGGATCCGAGCCTTGCCTGCGCTCAATCTTGAGTATATCATACTCATACTATGAGTAAGAGACTCCAGGTGGTGCTGTCCGAAGCCGAACTCGACGAGATCCGGGACGCAGCGCGGCGCAACCGTGTCACGGTGTCCGCGTGGGTCCGGCGAACGTTGCGCACGGCGCGGGAGCGTGAACTGCGGGGCGGGGCTGCGGCGGTGCGCGAGGCCCGCCCGGACTATCGCGCGCCCGAATCAACCGGCCTGCGGTTCGTCGACCTGGAGGTGAGAGTGTGCGAGGGCGACGTGGAAGCGGTGCGAAGGCGCTACGGTCTGCGCGACTGGGCCGCCGCCGTGAGGGAAGCGGTCTGTCGCCAGGCGGTCGTGCCGATGACGAAGGAGGAGGCGCTCGCCATGCAGGGTGTCGGTTGGGACGGGGATCTCGACGAGATGCGGGCGGGCAGCCCCGGCGATGTTTGGTGATCGTCGACACCTCGGTCTGGGTCGAGTATCTCCGTAGGACCGGAAGCCCGACCCATCTCGCGCTCCGCGCCGAAATCCAGGCCGGCCGCCCCATCGCAACGCCCGCGGCCGCTGTGATGGAACTGCTCGCCGGCTGTCGCACCGAGCCCGAGGCCCTGAAGCTGTCGCAGCTGTTGTCCCGCTTCGAGGTGGTCGTCCCGGATTCGGTGACGGACTTCCAGCACGCCGCGCTCGTCCACCGCACCTGCCGACGCGCCGGGTACACGATCCGGTCGATCGTCGATTGCCTGGTCGCCGCGGACGCCATCCGGATGCAGCGTCCCCTCCTGGCGAGAAACCGCGACTTCGAGGTGATCGCACGGCTCACCGGCCTGGAGCTGGTGGCGCCGCAGGGCAGCTGTTAGCCGGGCCGGACGGCGGCCCGCGCGATGGGCAAATCCGCGCACCATCCGCGGCCACCGCCCCGCGCCCAGCGCGCGTCCCGCCCGGCGTTGGCGCACCCGAAGCTTTTCGCTATCATGACGCAGAGTTTTGACGCCTTCCGCCATCCAGCTCCGAAACACCCCCAAGAGGCACGCCATGACACTCCGAATCAACGACATCGCCCCCGACTTCGACGCCGAGACCACCGACGGACCGATCCGCTTCCACGACTGGATCGGCGACGGCTGGGCTGTTCTCTTCTCGCATCCGAAAGACTTCACCCCCGTCTGCACCACCGAACTCGGGACGGTGGCCGGGCTGAGGGGCGAATTCGAGAAGCGCAACTGCAAGGTGCTGGGAATCAGTGTCGACGGTGTCAGCGATCACCATGCGTGGTCGAAGGACATCGAAGCGTCGCAGGGGCACGCGCTCAACTACCCGCTGGTCGGGGATCCGGCACTCAAGGTGGTGAAGCTCTACGACATGCTCCCCGCGGACTCGGGCCACACCAGCGAGGGCCGCACTCCCATGGACAACGCCACCGCGCGTTCCGTCTTCCTGATCGGCCCGGACAAGCGCATCAAGGCCACGCTGACCTACCCGATGAGCACCGGGCGCAACTTTGCCGAGATCCTGCGGCTGCTGGACTCGATTCAGCTAACCGCGAAGGAGCAGGTCGCGACCCCCGCCGACTGGCAGAACGGCGACGATGTGATCATCCTGCCGGCGGTGTCGAACGAGGCGGCCCGTGAGAAGTACCCCGATGGCTGGGAGGAGCCGCTGCCCTACATCCGGATCGTGCCGCAGCCGGAGTAGGGGCGCGCCCCCCTACCCGATCAGCGGCCGCACCCGCGGCTTCACGATGAACAGCCCTTCGCGCCGGCTCGAAATCACGACAGTTCCGCTCTCGAAGTAGGGGTACACGCTCCACGTGCCGTCGAAGCCTGCCGCGTCGTTGCTCCACGGGGTGGTGTCGAAGTGGCCGACCTCGACCGGGTTCTCCGGGTCGGTGATGTCGAGCACCCGCAGGCCCGCGCGGTTGTTCGTCATGTAGAGCCGGTTGCCGCGGATGTAGAGGTTGTGATCCGTGGCCTGGGTGTCGCTGTAGTACTCCGTGAGGAGCAGCGGGTCGTCGAGGTCCTCGAGATCCCATACCAGCGTGCGGGTGGCCTCCACCAGCCCGTTCACCTCGTCGAGTTCGTCGTTGGAGTAGAAGTAGCGGTGGTCGTCGGTGAGCCAGCCCTGGTGCGCGTAGGCGACGTTGGGGTAGGCGGCGGACGAGACCGCGACCGGGTTGTCCTTGTCGGTCACGTCCGCAACCGAAAGCGCCGTCTCGTTCGAGTTCACGCAGATCTCGCGTCCCTGGTACTCCTCGTCGGGGCCGTGGTAGATCACGCACTGGGCGTCGTGGGAGTTGCCCGTGCCCCTCCGTCCCGTGTTGGGGTGCGCGAAGCAGCCCGCGAAGACCGGGTTGAGGGGGTCGTTGATGTCCACCATGTGCGAGCCGCCGCCGCATGACTCCTCCCCGGACGAACCCACCAGGTACGCGAATCCCGTCACCTCGTTGATCGCCACGTTGTGCGACGACGTGATGCCCGTGTAGAGTGCGTCGGCCTCGAACACCTCGGGTTCGGTGACGTCCCGCAGCCGCGTCAGGTCGAACACCTGCATCCCGTGCTCGCCGGCGCCGTCGGCCACGATAAAGGCGTGGTTGTTGAAGACCTTGGCGTCGCGCCAGGTGTTGGCCCGGCTTCCCTCGGTCATGGGCAGGTTGCCGAGGAAACGGGGGTTGGACGGATCGGTCACGTCCACGAACGAGGTCCCGTCCATCAGGCAGACGATCGCGTACTCGCGCCCGGTCTCCGGATCGGTCCAGCCCCAGACGTCGTTGAGGCGCGCGCCTCTGGCCCCACCCAGCTCCTCCCAGGGAACGAAGGCCAGCAGGTCGACCTCATCGCAGTCGTAGCCGGCGGCCTCGCCGTCCTCGCAGGTGACTTCGCCGCCGGAGATGGCCGGGAGCGGCTCGTGGCCGGCCGCCAGGCGTCCCGAGCGCGCCCATTCACCGGATTCGCGGGAAAACACCGTTGCCGCGCCCAGCCCGAAGTCGGCGGAGGGATCGGCCAGGACCGCGACCTGGTCCCCGATGTGCAGACCCGCGCCCCTCGAGGCCGGCGCGCCGTCCGCGTTGTACAGCGGCGAGTCTCCCGTCCGGGCCCAGCCCTCTCCGCTCCGGCGATACTCGTGGAACTGGCGGGCACCGCCCACCAGCAGGGTCTCCCCATCCGCCGCCAGGGACGTGCCGTATCCCAGGCGCATCACGTCGTCCTCCGGTTCCAGGGTCCCGACCGACTGCCAGGTTCCGTCGACCTTCGCGTAGCGGTGTACGACCTGGGTCTGGAGCTCCCCGACGAGCAGTTCCCCGCCTCCGAGGGCCAGGGAGAAACCGAAGGATGTCGGCTGTGCAGGCTCGCCGGGCGCCGTCAGGGTTCCGGCAGATTCCCATTCGCCGTCCGCGACCGGCTTCTCGAAGAGGTGCACTGCATTGTTGAACGGATCGCCGAAAGCCAGGAGATGGTCGTCGTGGGCCAGCGGGATCGTGCCCGTCCCTGCCGATTGCAGGGGAACCGTGAATTGTCCAGCGGGGATGGCGACTCCGTCCGCATTCATCCTCATCCGCTCGATCCGGTAGCCGTCGCTCGGCGGATAGCTGATCACCAGCTCGTCTTCCCAACCCGCAAGCGTTGTCCCGAATGGCTCGTTCGAGACCGACACTTGCAGATCCGGCCTGGCATCCGGGTCACCGATGTCCTCCAGGCGGAAGGAGTAGAGTTGTCCCCCGCCCTGTCCGCCGGCCGTCACGAATACGTGGTCGCCCACTTGCGCCAACCTGTGGCCGAAACGGTCGAGGGTCCGGGGCTGGACGTCACGCAGCACGGGGTTGTTCCCGGGTGTGGCCCTGAGTGCAGCCACGCTGCGCCAGGAATCCCCTTCCCGCGCGAAGACCCAGACCGTGCCCGGCTCCCGCTCGTGAGCGGACTCGCCGACCAGGATGTAGCCGTCGGTTACGAGAACTGAGCCGCCAAAGGCCTGGGCCCGAGCCGCCGCCGGGGAGGTGGCGATCAGGATGGCGGCGGATATCGCGGAAGCCGCAACGTACGCGGCGATCCTGCCGAGCACGGGCTTCGGCTTGGTGGGGAAAAACGGGTCTGCGGGGGCATACTGGCTGCGCACGGGCGTGTCCTCCGAATCGGCAGGTGGAAAGTGACTTTGTAATCTACGCCGACCGCGCGCGGAGGACGACCATCCATGCCTGGTACTACGAGATCGTGAGGCCACGCTCCAAGTGGAATCATGAAACAGATTATTATTGATTTCTAACAGTTTTCTGTTATTATTGATTTATGATTCACACATTCTCTGTATCCAACTACGGATCCATACGCGAAGAGGTGACCCTCGATCTCCGGATCCCGGGCACCGCGCCGGACCTGGCTTGCTTCAGGCGGAGTGCGGCCAAGCCGGATGTTCGGCTGCCCACGGTCGCCGTTCTGATGGGGCCGAACGGGTCCGGCAAGACGACGCTGCTGCGGGCGCTGGTGGACTTGGGGCGGATTGGCTCCTCACCGACCGAACCCGTCACTCTGTTCCCGTTCTCATCGCACGAGACAAGGTGGGCGCCGACACGCTTCTCCATCGAGGGCGAAGCGGACTTTCTGGCGCCCGGCGAAGGTCCGCGAAGATTCCGGTACGAAATCGAGATCGGGCGCCAACCGACGGACGACGGAGGGGATGGCCCCCTGTTCGTAAGTCGAGAAACACTGGTCCACTTCCCCAAAGGACGGCGTCGCCGACTCCTTGAACGGCGGGCTCCGGAGGTACCCATCTATGTTTCACGCGAAATCGGTCTGACCGCCCGGGACGATCGCCTGAAAGGGGTTGAGCCCAACCGATCAGCGATCGGCACGCTGGCGCTGGTCAATGTGCCTGCCGCAAGCCGGTTCGCGAAATTCCTCAGCAACTCTCTGCGCGTCGCGAGCAACATCTCGGGGAACGAAACGTTCACACCGGATACTTCGACCGTCATCGGGTGGTTGGAGGCAAATGGCGAGGCAAGGGAGTGGGTACGCGGACAGGTCCGGCGGAGCGATCTTGGAATCGAGGACATCGAGGTCGTCGACGGATTCGGCGGCAAGCACCTCCGTTTCAACCACACGGGGTTGGATTGGCCGATCGTCCTTGGCATGGAGTCCAGGGGTACGCGGAGCCTGATTCACCTGCTGCCATTGGTCAGGTTCGCGCTGGATACCACCGGATTGGCGATCCTCGACGAAATCGATGGAGCCCTGCACGTCGACATGCTCGCGGAGATCCTGGATTCGTTCCGATCCCGCAAGAGCAACCCGAATGACGCTCAGTTGCTGATGTCCTCGCACCACGTGGGGTTGCTCGACGATCTGGAAAAGGAGGAGGTCTTCATCGTCGAGAAGGACGACAGCGGTGCCACCCGGGTGTACGGTGCGCAGGACGTCAAGGGTCTGCGCCGTGACGTGCGTCTGTATGCGAAGTACCGGGCGGGCGTGCTGGGCGGGTTGCCCCGGTTCGGTTAGAGCGCGATGCGGCGGCGGGGTGGGGTTGAGCGCAGGCGAGTCATCTTCATCGGAGTAGAGGGGAAGAGCGACCGGGCATTCGTTCAGTTTCTCCAGCGGACTTGCGACGAAGCGGGCCTTCATCTTCACCTGGATGTCAAGTCCGCCAAAGGCGGTGATTCCATGGCGGTCGTTGAGGAAGCCGGACGTCGACTCAAGAAGCACCCTGACCCGCGGGTCATCAAGAAGCGGCTGGTTGTGCTGGACGCCGATCGTATCGAGACCGATAGGGCAGGGGGCCTCACCAGGGCGGCGCGCCACGATCCGCAGCTGCGCAAGCTGCTGGACGCCCTCGGGCTCTGATCCCCCTTACCGAATCCCTTCCGGCACCCTCCGCACCACCACGGTCGGTACGTCGAACTCGTCCAGCCCGACGTAGGCCACGAGCCCGTCGGGACCGAAAGCGTTCGGCATGCGCGCGTCGGGAATCGTGCCGAGGTACTCGCCCTCGGGAGTGATCACATCGATCGGACCCGGCCCGGTTGCCGTCAATCCGGTCGGGGTCGAGAGCAGGGCCGTCTGGAACATCCCGATATGGTCGACATCGATGAACCCGCGAGCGGGAGTGCGCAGCGCCCAGATGGTCCCGTCCCAGGTCGTTTCCAGGCTGGCGACGTGGGGAATCGCGCTCTCCGGTTCCCAGTCGTCCGCCTGTTGCCGGAAAACTGAAGGTCCTCCGAACATGCCGATCGATTCGGCGCGGTCACCTCCTCCGGCGATGGCCTCGTCGATGCTTGTCCTGAGGTATGCGCGGAAGGCCCCGGCGGTGCGGTCGTCCCAGTTTCGCGGAGCGAAGGAGCGGACCAGGACCCTGCCCACGCCGCCTGCGGGATCCGTCACCTTGATCCGGTAGGCGGTCGTGTCGGAGTATGCGACCCGACCGTCAGGGAGCGCCGCGAAATGGAACTCCTCTTCAACATCCGGGCGCGAGGCGCGCGCGACCTCCGCTTCGCTCGCCTCGTCTCCGTCAAGACGCACGCGCAGCACGGTGCGAGGACCCGAACCGGCTTTCATGTCGAACTCCCTGGTGGTTGAGTCGACCTCAAACGTGCGCGCGATCGTCACCCGGGCAAGGAGGCTGCCGTCCCACCGGTCCACCTTCCGATCCCGCGGATCCGCACTTCTGACGTAGAAAAGAGGCGGCGTCTCGCCCTCGGAGACCCCTGGGTAGCGGACCCAGCGTTCAAGGCCTCCCCTCGCATCGAACAACTGATACGCCAGGTGCCCCTTGTCGGCGACCACCGTGCGCCCGTCGGGCAGGGCGAAGGCGTGGGTCGCGTCGCGAAAGTCCCCCGGACCTTCGCCGGGCTGGCCGAAACGCACCACCAGCTCGCCGCGCGGGTCGACCACCAGCACGGACAGATCACCGCTGGACCAGTCTCCGATGTGCAGGTTGCCCTGCGCGTCGAATCCGATGGATGTGACGCGGGTGAGCAGTTCCCAGTCGCGCACGCCGTCCCCGATGCGGTAAACCTCCGGGAAGTCGGAGTCGAGCAGGCGGTCTTCCAGCGGGAGTTCGATGACTTGCTGGGCGGTTGTCGGGCCGCCGGCGAGGGCCAGTGCGGCGAGGGCAACCCCGGTCGGGCAGGTTGGTGCGGGCAGAATGGGTCGGCTCATTTCTTGATCGAGCTCCTTGTGGTGCGGATTGTCGGACCTGGCGTGTGGACTTCGGTCGGCCGCTCAATTCGTGGCCGCCAGGGAGGAATACGATGTAGCGCCCCCATGGCTTCAGTTCAGTTCAGAGCTTGTCGATCAGCCGCGCCAGGACCTGTACTAGATGATGGGCCGTGCGGCCCGTTCCCGCACGGATCTGTGCGCGGCAACTGAAGCCGTTGGCGATGACGGCGTCGTCCGGGGCCGCGGCGCGCACGGCGGGGAAGAGGGCGAGTTCGCCCATCGCGCGGGAGGTGCGCAGGTGGCGGGCCGTGTAGCCGAAGGAGCCGGCCATTCCGCAACAGCTCGACTCGATGAGGGACGCGGGGGCGCCGGTGAGTGAATGCAGGGCGTCGGCGGTGGCAGAGGCGGTGAACCACATCAACAGCGTGGCAATCGTGGCAATCGTGTTAAGTCTAGTCATGTCAGTCTCCCATTGCGTCCTCAAATCCCGGGCATGGGCGTCGGGACCTGCAAACAATAGTCATAGGTTGAATGTTGTCCCACCTGTTCACCCGGACGGGATAGCTACGGCCCGCCCTAATGGGCTCTTGTATTCGGCAGGGGTCCCGACATAGGGGGTACCAATGACTTGTGTTTGCGATGTCAACAATACCACATGTCCCCCGGGGTGTCCCGAGCAACTCAGCGGCTGTGTGACTGGCGCCTCGCGTCAATCG
>MKWU01005532.1_pt1 | contig 13668 bp, 8 predicted proteins | sample 809101 | NCBI WGS metagenome assembly MKWU01 (sample SAMN05860141, study PRJNA318959) | sponge metagenome | host: Aplysina aerophoba | place: Slovenia: Piran, Adriatic Sea, Gulf of Piran | collected 2013-05-07 | reverse complement strand
TACTGAGAGAAGGATTGGATATGCCTGAAGTTTCGCTCGTTGCTATTCTCGATGCGGATAAGGAAGGTTTTCTACGATCAGATCGTTCTCTCATTCAAACTATTGGACGTACGGCTCGCAACATTCGTGGCGAAGCCGTCATGTACGCCGACGTGGTCACTGGGTCAATGCAACGCGCCATCGATGAGACGAATCGAAGGCGTACTAAACAGTTGGCACATAACGAAGCAAATGGAATCACTCCAAAATCAGTCGTTAAGGAAGTGGCTGACATCCTTGAAGGTGCTCGTTCTGGTAAATCGAATCGGCAGAGAAATCGAAATTCCGAACGCCCAGGAGTCAATCGGTTGCCGAAATCGGCAGGAGATGCTGCCCGACTTATTGCTGAATTAACAGATAAGATGAAGGCTCATGCAAGGGAACTCGAATTCGAACGAGCTGCGGATGTGAGAGATGAAATTGAGGAACTCAAGAAATTCCTTATCCAGGCATAAATAGGTGCAAGAATCGAGAGGTATCTGAGAATGAAAGCAATCAACCACGACCGTACAGGAAGGTTAAACCGTAGGCGTTTAGTCCAAGGAGCTTTGATTTCGATGGGAACCTTTGGATTTGTGCCTTCCTCGGGTGAGGAGCTAAAACGGACACCACGAGATTTCACAGGACCGTTCTATCCAGTTGGAGAGCGAAATCGATCCAACGACTTAATCAAAGGAACACCCCAATTCGACGTTCTCAATCTCAGAGGTAAGGTGATTGATTTAGTCAAGACACCGATTAAGAACGTGATCGTGGACATTTGGCACGCAGACCCCAATGGACGCTACAAGCATCCACGAGATCGCGGACAGAACGATTTATTGGATGAGTTTCTCTACAGCGGGACCGCCACTACCAACGAAAATGGAGAGTTTGATTTTCGGACTTACATCCCTGGGAGTTATCGCGCAAGACCTGCAAACCACATTCATTACAAGGTGTGGAAAGCAAACGAAGAACTCTTGACAAGTCAGATTTATTTTGACAAGTTTGGTGGTGATCAAGGAATGTCGAGATCACGGAGCAAGGCAGAACTTCAGACAATTCGTCTGGTCGAGATTGAACCGGCAAACTTCGAGTCATCTCTCACAGTCGTGATTTAGATGCGTACGAGCAGGAATCCTTTGCACGCAAATTTCTTGATTCTTTTCAGCTGAGCAATCCAACCTGAATATTCCAACGAGTGAAAATTCTCAGATCTTCGCGGGTTACTCTATTTGGAGAGTATTTCCTCAACAGTAGGAAGCGTGTCCTTCCCGAAGTAGAGTTCGCCGTTGACGATAAAACTCGGCGACCCAAAAATACCTAGTGCAACTGCGTGGTCGACGTTTTCGATTAGGCGTTTTTTTACGTTCTGATCTTGAGTTGCTTGAATGATCTCATCAGCCGGAAGATCATTTTGTACTAGTGTCTCCTTGAAGACATCAAATTCGTCCATTTTTCTCTGTTCCTGCCACATGGCTCGCATGGTGACATCGACATACTTATCGAAGAAAGGTTGAGTTTCTGCATAGATCGCACCCCGCATCATCATAAGGGTATTCACTGGAAAGTGAGGGTTTCGTTGAAAGCCCTTAACGTTATAGCGACTCATAAAACGTTCTGTCTCAAGACGTATGTAACTGAGTTTATTGTCTATACCTGCAAAAGCTTCCATCGGAGACCGATTGTTCGTCGCCTTGAACACTCCTCCGAGCAAAATCGGTATGTACCGACAGGTAGTGTTAGTTCGCTTTTCAATTTGAGGAATGACTGTGTGAGAAAGGTAAGCGTTTGGACTACCTACATCGAAATAGAAATCAAACTGCATAGGAAATAATCATGTGTAAATGAGATGGTTACAAGAAAGCTTGAACTAACTTGGATAAGAAATTGGTAGGCGCGATTGGATTCGAACCAACGACCCCCACCATGTCAAGGTGATGCTCTAACCAACTGAGCTACGCGCCTAATAAGTTCACGAGAATACGTGCCTAGCGGAGGATTATAAAGTCTGCATTTGCACATCTACTTGCGACCGCTAAGATGAAAGCAGGTTTCCTGAACTGGTTCTACTGACAAGCTCGTGAGTGAGGACAGACAATTCAACTTTTACGGCGAACTATTTAGAAGGTCGGCGACACACTGTCAGTTCCAACTTTAAATTTCCCACAAGTGCGATCTTTAAAGTTGCAATAAATGGAAGAAATGTACCTCAAACTTGCAGCATAGATTGTGCGATACAAGTCGAAGCTCCTAATTGCACATCTAGCACCTGCACAGCAGGACTAAATCAACTCATAGATGTGCCAGATTGCGTCAGATCAAGTCACGTTCCACCTGCGTCAGTCAATTGCAGGTCCGTTGGTTCACATCGATCTACTTTCAGTGGAGTAGGATCGGTAGATCGTCGCCTTCAGCCTTCGCATCTGCAAGGCAATCTGATCAGACTCGTCATTCTAGAGCTATCGTCGCCCATTATGAGACTGTGACAACCTTTGGCTACCACGAGACTAAATTCCCAGCATCCTTGGACTGTGGCGTACACAACTACCTGCGACTGAGATTCGTCGTGCTCGAGAGGTCTCGAACTACCTACTCTAGAGCTAGAGTACCTCACTCATTAGATTGGCCCAAAGTAGGGGCGCACCCTAGGTTCTCTTTTGCAGAAACTGTATGGAGCACTCCTGAGACCAAAGTTGATATCCATCAACGACGGAGCCCTTTGAACGATTAAGGTCATCGGTCGTCGGCATATCCGAACAAAGACCTCCAACCGGTATACCAGTTGCTGGATACCTCACATTCACGTTGCTACCTGTATGAGCAGTATCAAGAAACTATGAATGGGTTCTCAAAATGTGCGTTTGTTACGTCATTCATCCGAATCTGTGCGCCAGAGAAGAGATATGTCGATTTGATTATCATGTGTGCCGTCGAGACCATCTAAAGCCGGCAGGTCACCTGTCATCAGCAGAATGACTGATGCTTTGATAGACGAGTCGGTGCCGGTAATGAAACTTTGAAGTACCCTCAAAGTCGATAAGGCTATGTCCTCGCGACCATCGCTGTCCCAATCACCAACACAGGCAATTTGTGCTCCCACCAAATTGGTGCCAAGACTACCGAAACTGATGTTCCACATTCCCTCGGCACCTTTTGAAATCGCGTTGGGAATGTTTAAGGTGGTTCTAGTATCACCAGCCGAGTCAACCATGTTTGGCATGTCGCCCAGCGTGAACAAGGAAAAACCGGGATCGTCTATGGACATAGATGTAGCAATGACTTGAGTAGCTGGATGGTTGTTCCCGCCATTACAAATATCAAGCCGCGACACACCAAAAATCTCCCAAGCGTTGGTGTCTGTAACTTCAATGTTTGTGATAACGCCGTCTGAATTGCCATCCGACTCATCGTGCTTGACGAACTCCGATATGTCTACCAGATAATGTAACCCCTCGTTTATTGACATAGATGTTGGACCATTGTTTCCGTCCTCGTCATGTGAGGAGAGTAAAGGTCTCAAAGGTATAAATTGAGACTCTTGGGACACGTTACTCCTTTCCCAGACCGTACTTCTCGCAGAAGGCATTCTGACTGCGAAACCATCCAGCCTGTAGCTGTCTGGTCTATTTCGAATGTGGAAGACGTTTACTCGACCATCTTTCGCTCCATCGTCCATGTCCGAATTCAGGATGTCACTGGAAGCCAGGAAATACGATATACCACCAGTAGGTAGTTCAAGAAGCAGATCTTCTGCACCATCGTTATCGAAATCCGAGAGCTGATGTATGTTTGGACGAATTGGCGCAACTTCCTGTGCGGGGAACTCTGAGTAGATCTGAAGTGTTTCGTCCTGTTCCAGTAATAGATCTAGTTGGAGAATTGCATCTTGTCGGTCATTCAATTCCTGAAGTATCGCAGTGTCCGACAACAGATAAAACAAGGGATCACCATCCATACCTTCTTCTGGCCATTCCGTAGAAATTTGATTAGAAGCAACAATCGAGGATTTGCCTTCACCATATAGTCCAGTCAAGGATGTGATACCGTGCCCAAAGCTAGTTTCAGTTGAGTTTTGAATGACAATGCACATACCATTGCTGGAACACTGGGTATGGTTGATTTTTCCGTCGGTCATACCATCAAGTGCATCGGCATTTGCTAGGTGAGCTCCACGTACGATATAGACTACTCCCTTGCCAAATTCGTCTTGTGAACCGCCGATAACCAAATCACCGATCTCATCGCGGTCAATATCCGTTACAACACCGGCGTTCGAATAGTACAAGCCAAACGAAGAACGCGGACCGTGAAGCTCCCAACTGTTGTCACCCTGCGCTATAGCTTTCATTTGGATTGTTTGGTTCACCTGCTGGTCAAATTCATCGAGTCGTCTCAAGTCAGAGCTCGAGAGTAGATGGAATGCACCAGTTGAGTCTTGAGGATCTCCACCTTCAATTACTATCTTCGCTCCTCCTGTCAAGTCGTAATCTCCAAGATAGTGTGTATTGAGGTTGAGTTCATCGCCGGCTAGGTCCAATATAGACCATTCTGACTCGATTCGATAGGTAGCGATTCCTGCGCCTCTCAAATTGTCGCCAAGTCCGTCGTTATCTTCGTCTTCCCATTCAAATGGGTTATTCGGAAATAAATCGGCATTGTCCCCGATGCCATCGCCATCGGAATCGAACCACTCGTCAGGGTCGAACGGGAATACATCTTCTATGTCCTCATAGCCATCATTATCGTCGTCAACATCGGCATTGTCGCCGATTCCATCTAGGTCAAAGTCTTCCCACTCGTTCTCGTCGTGAACAAAAAGATCTGAATTGTCACCGACTCCGTCTCCATCAGAATCGAATTGCTCCAAGTGATTCAACGGAAACGCGTCTAGTCCATCTACAACCCCATCGTTGTCGTCATCCAAATCAACATAGTTATCCAGACCATCGTTATCTGTGTCGTACGGTGACTGGTCGGTGAAATCCTCTATACCGTCTCCGTCTGTATCGAAATCAGACTGGTCACCAATCCCATCACCATCCATATCCGAATCTTCATAAGGATCATTTGGGAAAGCATCAATTACGTTTGCAGTTCCATCGTTATCCGCATCGTAGATCGCGCTCGCATCGAGCGGATAGAGATCATGTCGGTCGGTGGCTCCGTCGTTGTCGTCATCCAAATCGTGCAAGTTTGCAATTCCATCGCCATCGGTATCGTCGAGATTATTGTGCAGATGAATGACGCCATTCTCCATTCCGTCACTGCGGTCAAGTGTTGGGAGAGCTGATGAATACATAACATGGAGAGTGCTGATCGACTGTCGATCTGCGTTCTGTGTGTGCGCTGCAAACATGAAATCCAGGATGCCGTCGTCGTCGAGATCATCCAACGGGAGCATGCCGCTCAAGCGGATGCCAGCTCTAAGTCCACGGGGCACTACAAGCCATGAGATGCCTGATGAACGTTCGAGAGATCGGACATCTATAAATCCATCTCGTAGATCTTCTTGCGGACTGTCCAAAGAACTCAGATCATCCATGGGGACCAACATTGCATCGTTCTCAGATTGCACTAAGACGTGGCTACTTTGTCCTTCAACGGTTGAATTCAAGATCGCTTGAGATCTTTGATCGGCCAACGAAAGATTACCAAAAAACCATATACCCGGAGAACTAACCGACGCACCTGTCAGTACGATTTCCCCATCTAATGTGCCGTCTTGTTCATCAAGATCTGCAAGACCTTGAGATAGCGCGAGGATCTGGGGACCGTCCCGGTTCCACATCATGACCTCCGGACGACCGTCACCGTCAATATCCACTACAGATTCGAAACCTCTTCCGAATGCTTCAATTTCAGGGGCTGTAATCCTGAATGATCTTAATTTCTCACCTATAAGGTCGTCCATTTGGACCTGACCGTCAGCCGAACCATCGATCGTATCCAATAACGGAACAAGATCCGTGTTCAGGATGTAGACGATGCCGTCATTTAGGAAAGGAGTGCCCTCTAGGCTGACACTCAACTCATGGCCAATATGCCCGGTTAAGTCACCTAGACTAGCTAAACTGAGGAGATTTCCCGATGCCTCTTTATGAATACGGAAACAATCGCTACAGTCTGCAACGATTTGATTGAATGCATCAGTCTGTTGCTGTGCATCTTGTGCAAATGTTTGGCTAGCTCCCGTCGTCAATAAATACAGACTGACTTCTGCGGTATCTAGCTGAGAACCCAAAACCGCGAAGTCGGATATTCCGTCGTGATCGCGGTCATGCATGGCAGTGATGCCATGTAGGTTGAAAAACCGATTCTCACCTACGAACCAACATTCAGAATTTTGCTGACAATATTCCAGACTCATTTGACGATCTTCGGTGCCATCAAGCCTGTCAAACGACGTTAGAGTTGCATTATCAAGTCGGACCAAGTACAAACCTTGTCCAGATGACATCACGAGAATGCCGCTGGCGTCGGTATCTTCTGAGGCTGAGAGATGCGTCATGTGCATGCCTAAGTCCGTGCCGATATCTACGCCATGAATAACCCATGCTGAACGATCCTGCTCCACCCAAAGAGGTATCCGTCGTTCGCTACCTAATGATTTCGTATCGTCAGAAAACTTGGTAAGTTCGGCAGCTGAGAGCAAATAGACCGCTCCTTGTGATTCGCCATTGCTGTCCGCGGTTTTCAGCGCAGCGATTGCAAGGTCGTCAATTCCGTCGTCGTCCCAATCGCCGGTACGTACGACTTCAAAACCAAGCTGATCGTCGCTGACACCACTAACCACATACATGCTTCTTACAATGTGGACATCCGAATCGAAAGGATCGGAATCTTTCTCATTGAGTATTCCGTCGCCGTCGATATCGGGATCGGAATTGTCGCCGATTCCGTCCCCATCCGTGTCAACCCATTCTGATGCAAGATTAGGAAACGCGTCGCTGTTGTCGCCATAACCATCTCCGTCGGTATCGGTCCATTCATTTGGATTCAACGGAAATTGATCCTCGTCAGCAGCAAAACCATCGCCGTCTACGTCTAGATCAGATGGAGGACTACCGGTAGATGCAAATTGATACTTGGTGATATTCACCGAAAGAACGGAATGTGCACTTTGCTCATGATTACTCTTCAAGTGCGAGATTCCGCATGGGTCACCGTTGCAATCTTCATCAGGATTAGAAAACTTGTCAATATCGACCCCGTTGTAGTCGAACTTTGCGTAAGACATTACCGTACCAAACTCGTCGTGTTGGCCGTGCCCCCGAGACCAGTAGTAAGTGCCAACGGCACCTTGGACATAGGAATGACCGAGCCCCATGAGATGTCCGATTTCATGTGCTGTTACATTTATTGGACAAATAAATGGATTTAGCCATACATGGGTCAGAATCGCTCGATCCGTTGGATGGATGAACCCACGACCACGCCAGCCACCTATATCCTCCGCAACTCCGCAGAGACCAGTCGAACCTGGATGGTAGGCTAGAACCACGTCAGCGCCGTAATCGGCTTGCAACTGATCTCTCAATTCGTCGCTTAAGAACATATCGTCGTTCAAGATATCCGGTACGATGCTCTCGTCCAATGCACCTACAATGCGAAACCGCAACGGGGAACCACTTCTTTCAAACAGAAAGTTAGTGACTGTGAAAATGTGACCGATTTGCAATATGGGGTTGTTGCCAGGTGCATTGTTCCATATCTCGGAGTCATACACAACTAGAACATCAATCTCTGGCTTGCTCGGTAAATCCAACGGGTTATTTGGATCTGTGTTCATGAAGTTTTCATTCACGTCACCGACACCATCGCCATCGGAATCTCGTAGGAAATCAATCTCTCGCCTCGACAGCGAGGTAAACGGCATTTCCGTCTCCCCGTCAAACCAAATTGAATCTATCAAGGAGAAAAAGGTGAGCGTAGGACCCTCGTGGATGAGCAATTCAAAATAGACACGTCCTGTGGGTAATTGCCCCAATTCGATTTCATAGAAACCCGTAGCGACTTCTTCGAGTTCAGCCAAGCCAAAATTCAGTGGAGTTGTACCCAGAAACAAAGATTTCTCATTTTTGAATTCTTCCTCGGAAAAGTAGCCGGTAACCGCTAGAGTGGCATACAGGTTTTCAGTAGGGTAGTCTTCGAAATTGCGCAACCCGAATTGCACAGTCGCAGTCTCGCCATCGTCGCTTTCTAAACTGCAAGGACAAACAATTCCTACACGAGCAAACTCCTGCTGGGCATTCATGACTGAACTTGAAAGTACCAACGTACCGACTAATAGGCAACGAATCAAGATTGGGCATCGGAATATTGCTGATGCTAAGAACATTTCATAAAGTCTCTATTACTGGATTTACGATTAGTCGACACGCCTACTCCTCCCTACGAGGTACATACTTCGTGTTGACATGGCGATCACGTCTTGTTTTGAGAACATCGACTTCCGAGTAATCAATGTTCTGATGCAAACTACTCGAAGGTGTGATCCAACCGCCTTGCTTGCTTCCTACAAATTCATAACTCCCAGCCGTAGTCGAGACGTACGCAAACGTATGAGAATTGTCCAACGTCATGATTAAATGTAAGAATTCATCTTCACCGACATCCGGATTAGTGTGGATTGTGATGTTTCCAAAATCATCGGGTGCGATTCGATCTACTATCGAACGGTATCGTTTCTTGGTCTGAGGTATGACTACCTCGACCGGAGTACCGATCAACCACTGGTCATAATCTCCCGTCAACATTACATAGGTCGAGTCTTGGGAGACATTTTGAGGTGGGTCAATTCCATCTGGATCCGTGCCAGAAGGCTCTAGCCAAGCCCGACGCAATTTTCGAGGAGGAAATTGCGGTGCTGGATCTACTTGAGCAATAGAGCTCTCCGATTTTGGGTCTGGCTCTGCGACCTCTTCGCTTTCATCTTCCCCGTCTGAATTCAACCATAGATAGACTACGATGAGAAAGAGAATTAGTACGAGTGCTACAGCTGTCACAATCCAATGTTTTGTAGCCGAGAATTCCATCATGTGCTCATTGCGAACGTGTGATCTAGTATTGACAAGTCAACCCAAATCCATAGCCTAGTAGTACCTCTACTGAGACATTTCCCCTAGCCAAAAGTTCGTCTATACCAATGCAGATGATGTGAGTACGATTTTTAGAGGTTCGAATATGCTCGATGCTATACAACTCGGAGAGCGCGAAATTGCAGATCTGGAAGTCAATGGATACAGACTTCGTATTCACACGCGGCGCTCGCTGACACCTTTCCCTTTAGGTCGCTGAACAGTACCGTTCAAGCGGATCTTCATAGGCGATACTGGCGGTTTTGTCCTCAAACAGCAGTATCGTGCTGTTGACGCGAGCCAGCACAACCATGTTGAGGTCCTGGAGGTAGATTTTCATTCATTGTTCGGCAACTAGCTTGACTGGCCAGTCCGGCTGACCTGTTTCGCCCTCTGAGTCGCAGATTCTTCACCTTGTTATAGTAATCCATGTACTTTAATTCACCAGCAACGATCTAGATGCGAACGTAGTCTCGGTAGAATCGGACGCAGAAGTCCAAGCTCGTGATTACTGCACCGCGTGTTTAGGCTTCGTCTGCTGTCGACTCGCCGCGTCTTATTTCTCCTTGGCAGTCTAGTTGCCAAATCCACCCCAACGCGACGAATGGTGAAGTTTCGTCGGGCAGCGGGTCGTCCAGTTTGATCGGAAGCAACTCGAGCCAGTCGTAACCGAGCCCGCAAAGGACGGTCGCAAAGTTCATCAGTCCTGACGAACAAAATCTGACTTTTTAGGTGGATAGTCAGACTGCGTCAAGCCTTCCAAGACGAGCGCTTCGCCCTCTCAACCACTCGACAACAAAGAGAAACACGATCGCAAAGAGGATTAGTAGCGTAGCCACGGCGAGAATGGTTGGATTCAGTTCTTCTCGAATACCACTCCACATCTGACGTGGTATTGTGCGCTGTTCTACACCTCCCATGAATAGAACTACCACTAACTCGTCGAACGAAGCGGCAAATGCAAACAATCCTCCTGTAATGACTCCTGGTGCAATCAGGGGTAATTGAATTCGACGAAAGCGCGTGAACGCACCTGCTCCTAAGCTGGCGGCTGCCTTGAGATATGTTTGGTCGAAACCTGCCAGCGTCGCGCTTACCGTGATGACCACAAAAGGTGCACCCAGTATCGTGTGCGTTAGGATGATCCCTAGATGGGTTTGTGCGAGACCAATGGAAGGGTGACTGTAGAAGAAAAATGATCCTACACCGACAATGATGATCGGGGTAACCATCGGAGAAATCAGAAGCGCAGTAACAGTCCTGCGTGCAGGAAATTTGTCATTTGAAAGGGCTATTGCTGCGAGCGTGCCTAGCGTTGTCGCCAATAAAGTGGCACAAACTCCGATAAATAAACTGTTTCCTAGCGCTCGACCCCATTCTTCGTTATCAAAGAGTACTTCGTACCAGCGAACGGAATAGGCGTCAGGATCCAGACTGAGCATTCCCTCGGTGAAAGTGAAATAAGGCTCTACATTGAAACTAAGGGGGACGATAACTAGCAACGGCAGTATTAAGAAAACAAAACACAATACCGTCATGGCAATCCGGAATGCACTCAGATAAGCCCAAGGAGAACGAACAATACGCATTTGATTAGTCTTGAGTGCCATACGTTAACCGAGCTTTAGTCGGTCGACCCCAATGACGCGGTCGAAAATAACGTAGAGCACAAAAACGAGGAGCAAGAGTATTGTTGAGAGTGCTGCTGCCAAGCCCCAGTTCAGTGAGGACTGAAGGTGGAACGCAATTAAGTTTGAAATTAGCTGACCTTGCGCACCGCCGACAAGTGCAGGTGTGATGTAGTAGCCAATCGAAAGTATGAATACGAGAAGAGTGCCAGCACCCACACCTGGTAGACTCTGTGGCCAGTACACGCGATAAAAGGACTGTAGCGGGTTTGCACCTAGTGCCGCTGCCGCTCTCGTATAGTCTTTAGGAATTGATTGCATGACAGAATAGAGCGGTAAAACCATGAACGGAAGCAAAACATGAGTCATCGCGATCAGGGTACCGGTCATGTTGTGAATCATTACAAGTCGATTGTCATCCGAAACCAGTCCCAACCAAACCAGAACACTATTGAGGGTACCTTGTTGCTGAAGTAGAACGATCCACGCCGAAGTCCTCACTAACAAGGATGTCCAGAATGGGATCAGGACCAGGATTAATAACCAGCGTCGGGTGCGCTCACTCGCTTCTGCCATCGCGAAAGCCATTGGATACCCAATAATCAGGCAGAGTAAGGTGACACACAGACTTACCAGGAAGGTGCGAATAAACAAGGTCACATAGATCTGATTCGATTCCGATACTGAGACGATGTTTCCGTTCGCATCACGCTGAAGATCGACGGCTTGTAGGAAGTGTCGATCCGTGTATCTTCGAGTTGCCTCTTTAATCGTCCGCCAGATTTCAAGCGAACTCCAGTCTTCATCTACACTGAGAATTTCCGCATAGAGTTCGTCGCTGGAGGTACTTCTAATATTCCTTGCGGTTTTGGTCAATAGGCTACGAGTACCTGTCTGAATCCTATTGATTCTTGATGCGACGCGTCCTAAAGTCCGATCTTCTCTAGCTCTCTGTATTTCCTCCCCGAGTGCTACAAATGTTTGCTCGTCAGGAAGGATCTTGCCATCCCAATCTGCGAGAGCACTAGCAGTTCTTGGTAAGACGCTTGCTACAGTATCGTCGTATACACTTTGGGTAATAACTCCACCAATTGGGAGAAGGAATGTGACTGCGACGAACGCTGTGAGTGGAATCGCCAGGCTAGCTGCTTTGAGCTTCTCCACCATTTTCAATTTCTAAATTGGTTCGTTGCTAATCAGTTTGATAGCCACGCACTAAATCTTTCGTTAATGTCGTCCAGATGATCAGCCCAGAATTCGGCATCATGAACAAGCTTTCTGCCAGGACGCTCTGTGACGTAGGGCATGTGGGGGAGCATTTCTACACCGGTGGGTATATGTGTAGAGAGCATAGCCGTCGCCGACTTTCTTGTAGGAGAGTATGCAATCCGACTGGCTATTCCAAGTATCGCCTCTGTTTTCGCACTGTAGCGTACGAACTCAAGAGCGTGTTCAAGATTAGGAGCACCTGCCACCACGACTAGGTATCCAATGTCTACGGTATGTCCGTCCCAGATGATTTCGATGGGTTGGTTTTCTAGTACTTGAGCATTAAAGATCCTGCCGTTCCAAGCGGTTGTCATCGACACCTCACCATCTGCGAGCAATTGCGGGGGGTGCGCCCCGGCTTCCCACCAAACAATCTGATCCTTGATTTTGTCATACATCGATAAGGCTTGCATAAGTCCTTCGTCGGTTCCCAGCACTTCATAGACTTTGTCTGGGTGCACACCGTCTGCCATTAACGCAAATTCCAACGTAGACACAGGATTGCGGTGCACACCTCGACGACCTGGATAGGTCTCAGGGTCGAAGAAATGCTCCAGTTGAGTGGGCGTAGTTTTGTCCTCGAATTGACGTGTGTCAAAGGCGACTGCAGTTGCCCAGAACAGGTGGGATATGCCACATTCATGGTTTGAACCTGGATAGAAATCTTCCTCTGCCGGAGTACCATCTGGTGCTGGTGGCAACTCGAGCTCGTCTAAGTACTCAAAGAGTCCTTCATCGCAGCCTATGACGACATCCTTAGTTTCTGTATAGACGGCATCCCAGAAAACTGAACCTGCTTCCACTTGCGCCCTAATCTGCGCTAATCCACCGTTGTAGTCTTCTTTGTTTATTTTTATTCCAGTCTCCGCGACGAAGTCGACCTCAAATCCTTCTTCTGCGGCTTTAGCAAAAGATCCGCCAAAATTGACAACTGTTAGTTCATCTTGTGCATAGGTCAAAGAAGCAGTCAAGAGAAAAATAGACGTGAGTAGAAATCGAATTTTCATGGGAGCATCTCTCAGAGTGAATAGTGGAAACAGGCAATTTCAGAAATTAATGGGCAACTGAGGCATTTGAGTACTAAGTAGAGTTAGGTTGCTTAGGTAGTATGGCTCGACAATCTAGCTGTGCCCAACCTATCGTGACTCCATCGCCGGGAAGGACTCGACCGTGTCCGGCGATGTTGGGAATTTTTATCAGAAAATCGTCACTATCCAGGACGCTTACGACCAATCGTAAGTGATCGCCCAGAAACACAATATCGTCGATTTTCGCTTCGAATTGGTTGGAAAACTGTTCGTCTTCCCATAGTATCTTTACTCTTTCGGGTCTTACTACAACCTGTACTTCAGAGCCAACCTCCAAGTCGCCGATAGGCACTGCTTGAACTTCCTGATCGGCAATCTCAACAATACAAGTATCTTTGTCCTTTTCGATGGCAGTCAACGTGCCGAAGAGCTTGTTGTTTTCACCGAAGAATCCAGAGACGAAAACCTCCGTCGGTTCCTCATACAACGCTTCTGGTGGTGCAATTTGCTGGATTTTCCCAGACTCAAATACCGCGATGCGATCTGACAGGACCATGGCTTCCTGCTGGTCATGTGTCACATAAACCATCGTAACGCCGATCTGTTTCTGAATACGCCGGATCTCAAACTGCATTTCCTCTC
>MKWU01005531.1_pt1 | contig 13668 bp, 10 predicted proteins | sample 809101 | NCBI WGS metagenome assembly MKWU01 (sample SAMN05860141, study PRJNA318959) | sponge metagenome | host: Aplysina aerophoba | place: Slovenia: Piran, Adriatic Sea, Gulf of Piran | collected 2013-05-07 | reverse complement strand
GATGATGTCGCCCTTCACCCGCCAGGAGATCACAGTGGCCGCGAAGCCTGCCTCACGGGCGGTGAAGGTTCAGCCCCTGAGCGGGCTCAAGCGCATGACGGAGTAGGCCCGGACCGGCGGGAAGGGAGCACAGTTGGGCTGTTCGCGACGTTCGTGTCGCGCCAGCGTTTCATGTTGGGCAGGTCGTCGGTGATGGACGTCCGGTAGTGATCGTCACGGGTGAAGAACGGGAGGCAGGTGATGTCCGCCAGCGAGTAGTCGTCGACGATGTATGAGCGGCCGGTCATGCGCTCTTCCGGCGTCTCCAGGTGCTGCCGTAGCCGCTTCTTGTTCTTTTCCACCTCGTGGTCGTGGCGGATGTTGCCCGCGGCGGCCTGGAGCCGGGTGTAGCAGAAGTCGATCCAGATGCGCATCTCGGCGCGCTTCGTCAGTTCCTTGGGCATTAGCGGCACCTCGGGGAACTTCTCGCGCGTTGAACTTGATTGACCCAGCATCAGCGATTCCCTGAACTTCCGAGAACATGATAAGACGACGGCCAAAAGCAGGATCGAAAGGACTTCCCATGGGTGAAACGGTGGCCGTGTCCAGTCGCGGTCCGATTGCGTTGTCAGCGACGCTGCGCAAGCGCCTCGATCTTAAGCTGGTGGCGTTCTGACCGTGGGAGGATGGTGGCAGCGAGATCGTCCTCAAGCCCGACGTCGCCGAGCACTACCGTGACGAAGAGGTGGGATAAGGCGGACATATTATCGGACCGCGAGCGCGCCCGCATGCTTGCAGCGTTGTAGTATTCCCGCGTCGCTGGAGAAACACCCTTGCAAGACGCTGCACGACTACTGCCTGAACGCCTCCCCAGAGTCGGGGACTTGGTCGAAGTTCGGTCACGCCGCTGGCTGGTGGAGGCGGTTGAGCCGGAATCGCGCTGCGTCAGCTTAGCCTGCGCCGATGACGACGCCCAGGGGCAGACCCTGGAGGTCTACTGGGAATTCGAGATCGACCGGCGCATCCTTGAGGTGGAGGCTTGGAACGCCATCGGTGCCAAGGGGTTCGACGCGCCGCGCCACTTCAGCGCGTTCCTCCACACGCTCCGTTGGAACTGTGTCACCGCCACGGACCCGAATCTCTTCCAGTCACCGTTCCGGGCCGGTATCAAGATCGATGCCTACCAGATGGAGCCGCTCCGCAAGGCGCTTCGACTGCCACGGGTCAATCTGTTCATTGCGGACGATACTGGTCTTGGTAAAACCATCGAGGCCGGCCTCATTGCACGGGAACTGCTGCTGCGCAAGAAGGTCAAGACGATTGTTGTCGCCGCCCCAGCCTCGGTGCTGGAGCAGTGGAAGGCCGAGATGGAGGAGCGCTTCGGCCTGCTGTTCGTGATCCTCGACCGCGCTTACCTCACGCAGGTCCGGCAGGAGCGCGGTTTCGGCGTGAATCCCTGGCGCACACACAGTCGCTTCCTGGTGTCGCACAACCTGCTCATTGACCCGGTTTACGCTGACCCGTTGCGTGAGTGGCTCGGACCCCTGTTGCCGGGCAGCCTGCTCATCCTCGACGAGGCTCACCATGCCGCGCCGTCGAGCGGTGGGCGGTACGGCATCGAGTCGAAGTTCACCCGGGCGGTCCGTGATCTCGGCGGCCGGTTCGAGCACCGCCTGTTCCTGTCCGCCACTCCCCACAACGGCCACTCCAACAGCTTCTCCACCCTGCTTGAGCTGCTCGATCCCTACCGCTTTACCCGTGGAGTTCCGGTGCGGGGCAAGAAGGACCTCGACGAGGTCATGGTCCGGCGCATCAAGGAAGACATCCGCGAGGTGCAGGGCGGCTTCCCCAGACGGCACGTGGAGCCGGTCCGGATCGATGGCCTGCCGGACGACGCACCGGAACTCGTTCTGTCGAGGCTCCTTGACGAATACCGCGGTTTGCGGGAACAGCGGCTGGCCGCTGCTAGGCCGCGGGCCAGGGCCATGGCCGGTCTGCTCGTGGTGGGGCTGCAACAGAAGCTCTTGTCATCCATCGAGGCGTTCGCCATTTCGCTCGCGCGGCATCGCAGGACGGTTGAGCGACTTTGCACGCAAGACGTTGAAGACGGTCAGAACCTCCCGGATACACGGGTTGCGGACGTGGCTACCGAACCGTTTTTGAAGTTGTTTGCAAAACCGCCGGACGCGGACGACGAACGCGCGGAACAGACCGACGAAGAGAGCGCAGCCGAGGAAGAGGCGCAGATCACAGCCATCAATGCGACCGTGGAGAAGGACGTCCCCACGGATGCGGCAGTGAAGGCGGCCTGGGACAGGGAGCAGGTCCTCCTGAGCCGTATGCACGAAGTCGCGAACGGCGCCCGCGGCCGCCCTGACGCCAAGACCCGCCGCCTGATCGACTGGATTTACGACAACCTCTGTCCCGACCGGCCGCGCTGGACTGAGCGACGGGTGCTGATCTTCACCGAGAACGTCATCGGCACGAAACGGTACTTGCGCGAGATGCTGGAGCAGGCCATTGCCGGCACCGACCTCGCCGAAGAGCGCATCGAGACCATCGACGGCCAGACGGTCGGCGCCAAACGCAAGGAGATTCAACGCCGCTTCAATGCCGATCCGGCCCACGATCCGTTGCGCATCCTCATTGCCACGGACGCGGCGCGCGAGGGGCTGAACTTCCAGGCCCGCTGCACCGATCTGTTCCATTTCGACCTGCCCTGGAACCCCGGCCGCATCGAGCAGCGCAACGGCCGCATCGACCGCAAGCTGCAGCCGGCCCCGGATGTGAGCTGCCACTACTTCGTGCTGCCGCAGCGCGCCGAGGACCGGGTTCTCGAAGTGCTAGTCCAAAAGACCGCCACCATCAGGCAGCAGCTCGGCAGTCTCTCCAAGGTGATCGACGATGAGGTCGAGCGCCGCCTGCGCGACGGCATCCGTCACGGGGATGCGGAGCGCCTCGCGCGTGACATCGACGCGGCCGATGTGGACCGTGAAAGGCGGCGTGCAGCCGCCGAGGAACTGGAAGCCGCCCGTGAGCGGCAGGATGACTTGAACGGGCAGATCGAACGATGCCGCGGGTTGCTGGACCAGTCCCGCCGCTGGGTGCAGTTCGAGGCCCAACCCTTTCGCAACGCCCTCTCCTGTTCCCTGGAGATGCTGGGCGCAGAGCCTTTGAAGGAAACACGTACCGACGAGGGCGGAGTGGTCTGGACGCTGCCGTCGCTGGCGGGCAAGGCGCTGGCGGATGCAACCTGGACTGCTACGTTGGACACGTTGCGCGCGCCGCGCAAGACCGACCAGAAGCTCGCGGAATGGCGGCAGCAGGCGCCGATTCGCCCGGTGGTGTTCGAGGATGCGGGCGTGCTCACTGACGACACCGTGCACCTGCACCTGGAGCAGCGCATGGCGCAACGGCTGCTGGCCCGCTTTCGCTCCCAGGGGTTCGTCTACCACGACCTGTCCCGCGCCTGCCTCGTGCAGGCCGCTGACTCCGTCCCGCGGGTGATTCTGTTGGGGCGGCTGTGTCTGTTCGGGAAGCACGCCGAGCGTCTGCACGAGGAGCTGATCCCGGTGGCGGCGCGCTGGATGGAGCCGTCGCGCCGCAACGGACCGCTCAAGGCCTATGCCGAGGAGGCGGAAGCACGAACGCTGGAGCGCCTGGAGGGCGCTTTACAGAGTGCCCGAGGCCCGAATGAGACGATTCACGGCAAATTGCTTGATACCGCCGCCCAGGATATCGAGGACCTGCTGCCGCAGCTTGAAGACCGCGCCAACGAGGTGGCCCGGAGCGCCAGGGACCGGCTTCGCGCGCGTGGCGAGCGAGAAGAACAGCAGCTTCGGGAGACACTGGAACGCCAGCGCCAGCGAGTCGAAACGGAGCTCGACAAGCACGAGGGCCGGGGAACCCAGCTCACGCTGGAGTTCAGTGAGGAGGAGAAGCGCCAGCTTCAAGCCGACATCGCATCGTGGCGCGTGCGCCTGGAGCAGTTCGACAAGGACCTGAAGACCGAACCGGTCCGAATTCGCGAGTTCTACGAAGTGCGGGCGCCGCGAGTCGAGCCCATCGGGCTAGTGTATCTGTGGCCAGACACCGGGTGAGATCCATGCCCACGCCCGACCCACACACCCGCGTCCATCTCGAGTGGCTCGGCTTCATCCAGCCGAACGGCCTCGTCGTCTCCGCACCTGCCATGGTCAAGGCCGGGGCCATCCTTAACCGGCACGATGTCGAAGGGCAGGAGTCGCTCGAGGCTTGGTTGAACCAACGCGATGGATCGCCTGCGCGTCCTCGGGAAGAGAGCCTCCAGGACTTCCGCGTATTCGCGAAGACCGTCCTCGGCTGGGGTTTCTCGCCCAAGGGATACGCGGGTACGGAGGAGACCCCTATCCCGGCGGAACTTGAGGTTCCTCTCCCCGACTACGGAGAGACTCTGCGCCCGGACTTCGCGGTGCGCGAGCGCGACCCGCAGGCCGGGGAGTTGCCGTGGCAGTTGGTCGTGCAAGTGCTGGACAAGGGTAACGACCTCGACAAATCGAGCACCGGCGCCGGCGGACTGGAAACCTCTCCGCAGGGTCGGATGGAGCGTCTCCTCCGCGCCACGGGGGTTCCCGCCGGAGCGCTCTTCAACGGCACGGCGCTGCGTCTCGTCTCGGCCCCTCGCGGCGAAAGCTCCGGCTGGATGGACTTTCGTTTGGCCGACATGGCCCAGACCGCGGGGCGGCCTCTGTGCGCGGCGTTGCGCCTTCTTTTGTGTGAGCAACGCCTGTTGACAGGGCCGAAGGAACATCGCCTGGCGGCGCTGCTCGCGGACAGCCGCCGGTATCAGAACGAGGTCAGCGAGCGGCTTTCCGAGCAGGTCATGCACGCGCTCTATGATCTCGTTCGAGGGTTCCAGGTGGCCCACGACGAATCCCGCGGAGAGCTGCTGCGGGAACCGCTCTCCGCCGAAGGCGACCCCAACGACATCTATCGTGGCCTTCTCGCCGTCATCCTCCGCCTCGTCTTTCTGCTCTACGCCGAGGAGCGCGGCATGCTTCCGGACGACGACGATACTTTTACCCTCCACTATTCGGTCGCCGGTCTCTACCAGCGTCTGCGCGAGGATGCGGCGCTCCACCCGGATACCATGGACCAGCGCTACGGCGCGTGGGCGCACCTTCTCGTGCTGTTCCGCCTCATCCACGACGGGGCCAGCGGGTACAAGACAGGAGGCATGGTCAGCCTTCCGGAACGCCGCGGCGCGTTGTTTAACCCGGATCGGTATCCGTTCCTCGAAGGTCGCCATAGCGGCGGCGGCCGACAGATCACCGAGCGCGTCCAGCCGCCGCTCGTCTCCGATGGCGCCGTCTACCGGGTGCTGGAGAAGCTGGTGGTCCTCGACGGCGAGCGCATTTCCTACCGCACCCTGGATGTGGAGCAGATCGGCTCCGTTTACGAGGTCATCATGGGCTTTCGCCTGGAGACGGCCACGGGCCGGTCCGTGGCCGTCAAGTCCGGCAAGAAGCTCGGAGCGCCGAGCACCGTCGACCTCGACGAGTTGGCGAGGCAGCCCAAGGAGCGTCGCGGGAAATGGCTTCAGGACCGCGTGGACCGCACCCTCACCGATACAGTCAGGAAGGGACTGCAAGAAGCCGATACGGTGGATGACCTTCACTTGGCCCTTGACCGGGTGCTGGACAAGGACGCAACGCCGGACCTCGTCACTCCCGGTTCCCTCGTGCTGCAACCTAGCGATGAACGGCGACGCTCCGGCTCCAATTACACGCCACGGGAACTCACCGAACCGATTGTCCGCCATACTCTGGAACCCCTTCTCGATCGGCTTCGCGATGAGGAGGGACGGGCGCCGACTCCCGCCCGGATTCTCGACCTCAAGATCTGTGACCCGGCCATGGGGTCCGGCGCCTTTCTGGTGGAGACCTGCCGCCAGCTCGCGGACGCGCTCATCGAGGCTTGGCAAGCCCACGATGAGACGCCGGTGATTCCACCGGACGAGGACGAGGTAGTCCATGCGCGCCGTCTGGTCGCCCAGAAGTGCCTTTACGGCATCGACCGGAACCCAATGGCGGTGGATCTGGCCAAGACCTCGCTCTGGCTCAGCACCCTGGCGCGCGACCATCCGCTCACCTTCCTGGACCACGCGTTCCGCCACGGCGACTCCCTCGTCGGACTGACCCGGAAACAGGTCGAGGCATTCCACTGGATCCCGGATAGACCCCCTGAAGAGGGTTTCGAGATCATGAGGGTGCGGGAACACATGACGGAGTTGGCCGCGCTGCGCCAGCGCATCAGGGACGCAGGCGAGGATGTCTCCGAGCAAGAACTGCACGACATCTGGCAAGATGCGCGCGACGAGCTTGACGCCGTCCGGCTCTACGGCGATCTGGCGCTGGCGGCGTTCTTCGCTGAAACCAAACCGGGGCCAAGGGAAGGGAAGAGGCGCGAATTCGCCGCAGCCGCTTGGGGTGGTCAGGCCGACCGCTTCCTGGGATGGATCGGGAGCCAGCGCGGCAGCGACCCGCCGCTCGCTCCTTTCCACTGGGAAATCGAGTTCCCTGAGGTGTTCGAGCGCGAAAATCCGGGGTTCGATGCGTTCGTCGGAAACCCGCCGTTCGCCGGGAAGAACAGCGTTATCGCCGGTAACGTCGCGGGTTATCCCGACTGGCTCAAGACTGTCCACCGAGAGAGCCATGGTAACTCCGACCTCGTCGCGCACTTCTACCGGCGCATGTTCAACCTGCTGCGCGAAGGGGGCGCGTTCGGGCTGATTGCCACCAACACCATCGCCCAGGGCGATACCCGTTCCACCGGCCTGCGCTGGATCTGCGAGAATGGGGGAGAGATCTACCGCGCCACCAAGCGGGTCAAGTGGCCCGGCGACGCGGCCGTGGTGGTCAGCGTTCTGCACGTCTCCAAGGGCGAATTTGCAGGAACCAAGGTGCTCGATGGCAGGGATGTGGAGAACATCACCGCGTTCCTCTTCCACAAGGGCGGCCACGCCGACCCGGCACGCCTTGAAGCGAACGCCGACAAGAGCTTTGTTGGAAGCTACGTCCTCGGAATGGGCTTCACCTTCGACGACACGGACAAGAAGGGCGTCGCCAACCCGTTGTCGGAGATGCGGCGGCTGATCGAAGCGGACCCGCGTAACGGCGAGCGCATTTTCCCGTACATCGGCGGTGAGGAGGTCAACACCAGCCCGACTCACGCGCATCACCGATACGTGATCAACTTTGAGGACTTTCCGCTACGCCGGGAGGATTTGGGAAAGCGGTGGGCGGATGCGGGGGAAGATCTGCGTCGTACATGGCTGCGGCGCGGGGTTGTGCCGATGGACTATGCGGAGCCGGTGGCGGCAGATTGGCCGGACTTGCTGTCGATAGTCCAGGAGAAAGCGAAACCGGAGAGAGATGTCCAGAACCGTAAGGCGCTCCGCGACCGATGGTGGCAATACGCAGAAAAGAGACCTGGTCTTTACTCGACCATCGACGGTCTGGACCGGGTATTGGTGACCGGTGCGGCAGCAGTAATGTACCACATGATTGCTTCAATCTCTGCGAGTCAGGTGTTCTCTCACAAGTTGATCGTCTTTCCATTGAGAGGGATGGCGTCATTCGCTGTATTGCAGAGCCGATCACATGAAATATGGAGCGCATTCTTTGGGACCACCTTCGGCAGCGCCGACGCACTAACGTACAATCCAACCAGGGTGTTCCTGACCTTCCCCTTCCCCGAGAACTGGGAAACGCCCACGACCCTCGAAGCCGCCGGTAATGCTTACTACGACTATCGCGCGGCGCTGATGATCGAACGCAACGAGGGGATGACCAAGATCTACAACCGCTTTCATGACCCCTACGACGACGATCCGAATATCATCCATCTCCGAAAGCTCCGCGCCGCCATGGACCGCGCCGTCCTTGACGTCTACGGTTGGAGCGACATCCCCACCGACTGCGAATTTCTCCTCGACTACGAAATCGACGAGACTACTTGGGGCGCGAAGAAAAAGCCGTACCGCTATCGCTGGCCCGACGAGACCCGCGACGAAGTTCTCGGGCGCCTCCTTGCACTCAATGCCGAACGCGCCGCAGAGGAAGCCCGTGAGAGAAAGAAATCCGCCACCAGACGATTCTCAACTACAGTTCGCCAGCGAACGCAGCACGCGCGAACGACGGCCGCTGAGCCAGCCTTTAAGGTAGCAGAGGCAGAACTGCCCTGGGATTCTCCGATAACGCACGTCAACAAGGAGGCTGAGATCGAGAGCGACAGTGAGGACGGTGTGCCTTGTAAAGGAGACTGATCAGTGTCGGCGGTGGTTTTCACGTTGTTGGCGGCAACAGGAAAGGGTACGGTTGGGCTCGACTGCGGGAGGGGGCGAATTCTGCGCCCTTGACCCCATCGGTCGGCCCAGCGTTCCGCGTCCCGCGGCTGAAGCGGCAACCCGAGTACACGACAGAGATGGAAGCGAGAGGGTGCGGTAAGTAGACAACAGTGTCCAGGTCGCCGATGAAGAGCCACGGTCCCGTCGGAAACCCGATCAGGACGGATGAAGGAACATACGGGAGGACAGATGTACAACCTGTTCGTGTCGGGCAACGAGAAAGCGTGGAACGGTGACCCGTTCGTTATCGAGAGATCGCGTTGCGTGTCGGAGGGCGAGTACACGGACGCGGAAGTTGCCGACCGCTTCAGAGAGTTGAGTTCGTCGCAAATTCGGGAACTCTGCTCGCTGCCCTGCGTGTTCGCTTACGAACAGGGTTGTGGAATGGATCCGCAGTTCGGTGTGCTACACGGGGTAAAGCGCAGGACAGGCAAGCAACTTCAGATCGAGTACAGGTTGATTCCGTGCAAACCGTTCGCGACGATCGAAGACCTCCAGTCCCTTGGCGTGCTGTTGGACATCGGCCACTGGGAACTGAACCGCACCCATTGGGCGGTCAAGGATGTCGATCTAGCCGTCGAGCTGGGGCGGAAAGGGATCGTGCTGCCCGCGTGGATGGAAGGAACCCCGGGAACCGTCGATATCAGAGGGCACTGGTTCAAAGTGGCTTTATCGTTTCCGGGAGAGCACAGAAAGTATGTGCAGCGGGTGGCGGACGAATTGGAGCGGAAGCTTGGACCGGATGCTTGCTTCTACGACCGCTATTACGAGGCACAACTCGCACAACCCAGCCTGGATGTACTCCTGCAGGGAATCTACGGCGAACGTTCGGGCCTTGTCGTCGCGTTCATCTGCCAGGAGTATGATGAGAAGGAGTGGTGTGGGATCGAGTGGCAAAAGATACGCGAACGGAGGATCGCTGGCGACGAGCGGGAGATCATGTACGTGCGGCTGGACGAGGGGAATGTCTCGGGCATGACGACGCTCGACGGCTACGTGGAGGCTCGGGAACGCCAGCCCGAAGAAATAGCGCACCTGATCGTGCAACGAGTGCAGGTGGCCGATCAGTCCCGACGAGACGGGTGATGCTCGCGCCGCGACTATCGTGGACAAGCCACTACGGCATTGGAACTGATGGACGCAACAAGAAGTTCGACGAGCTTGTTTGCAGTTGGCCATGTATGTGTTGGCTAGGCGGGTGAAGTGCAAGTGTGAGAATTGAGACCATCTATGGCAACTGACACCGATCCCAGGACGATCACACGTGTCGCCCTGCGCAACTACAAGAGCATCGCGGCCTGTGACGTCGAGTTGACGCCACTGACTCTCCTCGTGGGTCCCAACGGTTCGGGTAAGAGCAACTTTGTTGACGCCCTACGTTTTACCGCGCAGGCCTTGCGCTTTACTCCGGACCACGCGCTGCACGAGCGGGGCGGGATTAACGAAGTTCGCCGACGGTCACGCGGTCATCCCAACCATTTTGGCATCCGCATGGGTTTCCGGCTCGCCGATGCGGTTGGCTGGTACGCCTTCGAAATTGGCGCGCGGCCAAAGGGCCGCTATGTCGTGCGGCGTGAGGAATGCGTCGTCCTGTCTCATGCGGAAGGACGGGCGTTTTTCCGGATAGGCGACGGACGGCTTCTGGCCACCTCGATCCCGCACGCGCCGCCGACAGGCGGGAGTGACAGGCTTTATCTCCTGCCCGCATCGGCGTATCGAGCGTTCAGACCAATCTACGATACGCTGTCAGGGATGGGTTTCTACAACCTCAACCCGGAGCAGATCAGGGAGCTACAGTCACCCGACCCGGGAGATCTCCTGAAGCACGACGGCAGCAACATCGCGAGCGTTCTCGCCAACCTCAAGTCAAGCTCCCCTGAGACGGCGGCGCGGGTCGGTCAATACCTGTCCAAGGTCGTGCCGGGAACGGTCGGCATGGAGTCAAAGACGGTCGGACCCAAGCTGACCCTGGAGTTTCGTCAGGAGGTGCGGGGCGACCCCCATCCTTGGCGTTTCCTCGCCCATAACGTATCGGATGGGACACTGCGGGTGCTGGGGGTGCTTGTGGCCCTTTACCAGGGTATCGGTACGGAGTCGGGGAATGCAAAACTCGTCGGTATCGAAGAACCGGAGGGGGCGCTTCACCCTGCGGCCGCGGGGGTGCTCACGGATGTCTTGCGCGAGGCGAGCGAGCGCGTGCAGGTGGTCGTCACCAGCCACAGCGCGGACTTGCTCGATCGAGAAACGGTTCCCTTGGATTCTATCCTGGCCGTGGTCTCCGAAGACGGCGAGACAAAGATTGCTCGGCTCGACGCAGCCGGCCGCACCGCGCTCCGCGAGGGGCTGTTCACGGCCGGCGAGATGCTTCGCATGAATCAGCTTCTGCCGGATCCGGATCAGGCGACGCCTGTCCAGTTGGATCTCTTCCGCCAGGAGGAGTGATCCGTGACGAGAATTGTTCCCATCGTCGAAGGGGATGGCGAAGTGGAGGCCGTACCCGTCTTGATTCGACGGATCGGCGAGGATGTGTCTCCGCTCGACCCGCCCGACGTGTTGAGGCCGATCCGCGTTCGTCGTCAGCGTTTCGTCAAGCCAGACGAAGTCGAACGCTATGTCAATCTGGCTGCGATCCGTGGTGCGGCTGAGGCCCGGATACTTGTTCTGCTCGACGCAGATAACGATTGTCCGGCAGATCTTGGGCCGAGTGTCTTGCAACGTGCCCGCGCGGCACGTTCCGACCGGCGCATCGAAGTAGTTGTGGCGAACAGCGAGTACGAGTCGTGGTTCATTGCCGCGGTGGATTCACTGCAAGGAACGCGGGGGATCTCTGCCGGCGCGGAAGTTCCACAAGATCCGGAATCCATCCGAGGAGCCAAGGCTTGGCTACGCAGCCGAATGAGCGGTCCATACAGTCCAACAGCCGACCAAGCGACGTTTACCGCTCGCTTCGACATGGCCTTGGCGCGCCGCCGTTCACCGTCGTTTGACAAGATGTGGCGCGCGGTCAGCGTACTGTTGTAGCAGGGTAGCTGATGTTCCACGGCAGTGCTTCCGCCCGATCCGCCCTCAAACCCACGGCGATTGAGGCGATCCTGGAAATTGGACAGTTAAGCTGTACCTCCAACTGCCTCAAGGGTTCATGCACCGCCCTCTCCTGCCCGTCATTTTCTTGTTGCCACCTGAATTGTCTGTTCAGCAACCCCACCAATACGGGTGAGTTTGAGAAACGCGGGGACTCCAGTACACTGAGGTCTACCAATGCCGTGTGTTCCGTTACCCTTGCGCCACCCGTCCAACATCGTGTCTGTAGGACAAACGGTGCGTGGTTGACTACGCCATCGAGGGTCACAGCGATGGAGGCTAAACTCAAGCATCTGGAATTCATTCAAGGGGTCATCAACCGACTTGCGTCCGACTCCTTTCGGATCAAGGGCTGGAGCGTGGTCTTGGTGGCCGCAATGTTTGCCGTCCTGGCGCGGGGAGGTCGAATCGAATTTGCTCCCATCGCGCTGGTTCCCGTGCTCGTCTTCTGGGGACTCGATGGCTATTTCCTGTGGCAGGAACGCTTGTTCCGCGCTCTTTATGATCACGTCCGAAGTACCAAGGAAGCGAATATCGATTTTTCCATGAATATCATCCCGTTCCAAAAAGGCTGGCGACGAACTTGGTTCGGCGCAACACTATCGAGAACGCTGTTCTTCTTCTACGGTATGCTGGCCGTCGCGGTCGGTTTGGTCGTAGTCGTCGGCAACTAATCAAGGAGGCAGACCCGTGGCACGCAGAGTCTTTTTCAGCTTTGAGTACAGTCACGACGTATCTCGCGCCAATGTGGTTCGTAACAGCTGGGTCGCACAAGGTAAGGAGGCAGCAGGGTTCGTCGATGCAGCAGCGTTCGAGGAAGTCAAGAAGGGCGGTGATGCCGCTATCAAGAAGTGGATTCGGGACCAATTGCACGGCACATCGGTAACCGTCGTGCTGGTGGGTCTTCATACCTGCTCCAGCTACTACGTAGAGTACGAAATCCAACAAAGCGAAGCCAGGGGCAACGGTCTACTCGGGATCGATATCAGCAAGATCAAGGACTTTAGTGGGAGCACGACAGAGCGATGTGGCCAGATACCAAAAGGTTATTCCTTCTATCTGTGGAATAATCACGATGGTTTCCACAACATGGGCGATTGGATTGAGGACGCGGCTAAGGCTGCTGGCCGATGACGAGCTGGAGAATCGACGAGGCACTGTGTGCCGCCGCGCGATCCTCCACCAACACCATGAGTTACCGAGAGGCATTGCCCAGGGGATGCCCGCCCGAGGCTGCGGAAGAAATCGTGCGGGTGCGCGACCTCTTCCGCTTGGTACAAAGTGTTCCACCAAGAGAAACGGATTTCAGTTCGTGGCGCGCGGAACAACCGCAACGCGACTTGCCGAAGGAGTTGACGGAATGTCAGGCGCGGGGATTGTCGGTCTACGAAGAACGTCACGATCTTGAGCGACTCTTGAAGCTCCCGAAGTTCCGCGGACGTTGGATCTGTCGCCTGCGGCTCGGAGCGGGAGCAGGCCGGATTCAACAGACGGGGAGGCCTCCGCACCATACTTGGTGGCCGCTGGCTGATTTCGATATTCTCGGCCAGTGTCACGTGGAAACGGCATGAGTACGATCCGTTACACCGCCAGCCTGCTGTACTACGACGGCCCGCAGATTGTCGAAGCCCGCGACGATGAGGGCCATGATTACCTGGCGGTGCTGGTGGAGAGTGATGGGGAAGACCGCTATCTGGCGGTGGAAGTTGCCGCTGATCGGTTGCGCCAGTTTCGCAGTGGTGCGCTGGACCTGAGGACGCTGTTGACCGAGTCGGCTGAGGATGGGTGGTATCTGACGACGACCGCGGATCTCGATCAACCGTTGACGATTGAGCGCCAGCACACGCCGGTCGAGGAAAGCGGATTTCTTCCCGCGGACGGCTTTGTGCTGCATGAATCGGACTCGCCCGTTGAGCGCAAGCAAGAGACCGTTGAGGTGCCCACGAGACTGCCGAAACTCGCCGACTCCGCCGAGGCCCGCGCCGAAATCACCCGCGCCCTCCGCCTAGACCTCGTCGGCCCCGGCGCGGATGGCTATCTCGCCGACGAGCAACTCCCCGGTTGGGTGCGTCCGTCCAACTGGTACCTCACCGGCTTCCTCGTTCCACGCCACGCTGGCTTTGAGCAGCGCGCCGATGCGGACTCGGACGATGAGATGGAGCCGGAGGTCTGCGAGGACATAGGCGCTGGCGACGACTCCAGCGAAGACCGTCGTGCCGCCA